>Ga0081540_1000285_pt1 | contig 52853 bp, 34 predicted proteins | sample TabmetS2T1R1_FD_71024 | JGI IMG/M metagenome (GOLD analysis project Ga0081540, IMG submission 71024) | Tabebuia heterophylla rhizosphere microbial communities from the University of Puerto Rico - S2T1R1 | ecosystem: Host-associated > Plants > Roots > Rhizosphere ...
CCGCCCTGGCCGCCGAACCCGCCGTCCACCCGCCGCGGCGTGTCGCCCTCGAGGAGCTGGGCCATCCCCAGCGACCGAGCGTCGCGGCCGAGGAGCTGCGAGGGCGCGCGCTGGAGCAGCCTCGACCCGGCGCGGTTGACCAGCCGGAGCAGCCCCGCGCCATCGAAGGCGAAGATGGCGACGTCGATCTCCTCCAGCACCTGCCCGAGCAGCGCACTCGCCTCGAGCTCGCCGAGCCGGCCGGAGCGGAGCTGGTCGCCGAGCGCGTTCACCTCCCAGCCGACCTCGCCGACCGGGTCGTCCCGGTCCGCATCGCGTCCCCGGACCGAGTAGTCACCCTCCCGGAGCGCGGAGACCAGGTTGCTCAGCGTCTTCAACCGGAGCACCAGCCGGCTCCTGAGCCGGGCGATGACCGCGGCCGAGATCGCGAAGGCTGCCGCGATCAGGCCCCAGCGGAGCCCGCCGTCGGGGAGCACACGCCAGACCAGCACTGCCGAGAGGGCCAGACCCGGCAAGGTGGCCAGGAGCGCGCCCAGCGCCAGCCGCCGCTCGAAGGTGAAGATTCGACCCATGTCGCCCGGGCCCGGGAGAATGCCAGGTCAGCTCGCCTTCAGCCCATACTGCTGGAGCCGCCGGTACAGCGCGCTGCGGGACAGGCCGAGGATCTTCGCCGCGTCGCTCACGCTCCCGTCGGTGCGCCCGAGCGCCCGCTGGATGAGGTAGCGCTCGGCGTCCTCGAGCGTCATGTCCTCGACCCGGGCCCCGCCGTCTCTCGGGCGGAGCACCAGGTCTTCCGGGGTGAGCTCGGTGCCGCGGGCCATCAGGACCGCCCGCTCCACGCAGTGCTCCAGCTCTCGAACATTGCCCGGCCAAGCGTATTCGAGGAGGGCCTTGAGCGCCGCAGCTCCGAAACGCTGCACCGGCTTGCGGTAGCGCGCCGCCTGGGCGGCGAGGAAGGCGCTGGCCAGCGCCGGGATGTCCTCGCGGCGGTCGCGCAGGGGCGGGAGCACCACCTCCACCGTGTTCAGTCGGTAGAGGAGATCCTCGCGGAAGGCGCCGGACTTCACCCCGGCGTGCAGGTCGGCGTTGGTCGCAGCGAGCACGCGGGTGTCGGCCCGGCGCACCCGGCTGCTTCCCACGGGGTGGAACTCGCCGGTCTGGAGGACGCGGAGGAGCTTCGCCTGCTGGCCGAGGGGCATGTTCGCCACCTCGTCCATGAAGAGCGTGCCCTGGTCGCCCAGCTCGAAGCAGCCGGTGCGGTCCGACTTGGCGTCGGTGAAGGCGCCCTTCACGTGACCGAACAGCTCGCTCTCGAACACGCCCTCGCTGAGCGCGCCCGCGTTCACCGGAACGAAGGGCTTGCCGGCGCGGTGGCTCATCGCATGGATGCGCCGGGCGACGACTTCTTTCCCTGTCCCGTGCTCACCGGTGATGAGCACGTTCGCGTCCGAGGGAGCGATGCGGTCCACCAGCTCCAGCACGGCCTTCATCGCCCGCGACTCGGCGACCATCCCCGGCGCGCGCGTCTGGAGCCGCTCGTTCTCCGCGGACAGACGCCGGCTCTTCCGGAGCGCATCCGCCAGCTCGACGTGGCTCCTGAGCGTGGTGACCAGCCGGGTATTGTCCCAGGGCTTGGTGACGTAGTCGCGGGCTCCGCCCCGCATCGCATCCACCGCGCCCTCGACGCTCCCCCAGGCGGTCATCACCACCACCGGCAGCTGCGGATCCAGCTGCTGCAGCCTGGCCAGCAGCTCGAGCCCCTCGCGGCCCGAGGTGGTGTCGCGGGTGTAGTTGAGGTCCATGAGGACGACGTCCACGTCCTCGGTCTCCACCGCGCCGAGCACTCCGGCCGGCGAGCTGGTGGGGATCACGCTGAAGCCGTTGGCCTTGAGGAGGAGCCGGAGGGCCTCCACGACGTCGGGCTGATCGTCGGCGACGAGGATGCGGGGCTGGGCGAGCGACACGGTCCGCCTCCTCCTAGTCCCGGAGCCAGCCGTCGGCCATGTGGAGCGTTCGTCTTCCGTAGGCGGCGTTGTCTGCACTGTGCGTCACCTGAACGATGGTGGTGCCTTCGGCATTGAGACGACGGAAGAGGGACATGATTTCCGCGGCCTGCTCGGAGTGCAGGTTCCCGGTGGGTTCGTCGGCCAGGAGCAGGCTGGGCTCGTGGATGATGGCCCGGGCCACCCCGACGAGCTGCTGCTGCCCGCCCGAGAGCTGGGAGGGGTAGAGGTCCTTCTTCCCCACGATGTGGAAGCGGTCGAGCGTGTCCGCCACCCGGGCCTGGATCTCCTTGCGGGGGAACCCCCGGTATCCCAGCGGCACCTCGAGGTTCTCGGCGACGGTGAGGTCGTCCAGCAGGTGGTAGCGCTGGAAGACGAACCCCACATGGCGCCTGGCGAGCGCCTGGCGGTCCTTGGCCGACATCCGGTCCACCCGCTCGCCGTCAAGCTCGTACTCGCCGACCCAGTCGGCGTCGAGCATCCCCATCACGGAGAGCAGCGTGCTCTTCCCCGCGCCGGAGGGGCCCATGAGGGTGAGGAAGTCTCCCTTCTCCACCGCGATGTTGATGTTCCGGAGCAGGAACAGCTGCCCGTTCCCGGCGCGCACCGACTTCTCGAGGTCCCGGATGCGGATCATTGCCATCGTCTCCCGTGGCGGTCGCAGTCCCTCTTCGCCATCCGCTCCGTCGCCGGCGAGCTCCACAGCGCGTGGGCCGCCCAGACGGCGGCGGCGGCAGCGTGGTCGAGAGGGCGGGTTCGCACGGTGCGCGCGGCGGCGGCCAGTGCCGGGTCCTCGGAGAGGCGCACGCCCGCGGCCAGCAGCACGGTGCTCAGCACCAGGACCAGCGCGCTCCGTCGCTCTCGCGCGGACCCGCCCACCGAGGTCACCCCAGAGCGCCCGCGGTGTCGTCCTCGACCACCCGGCCATCGAAGAGGCTCACCGAGCGGGTGGCCAGCTTCGAGTGACCGAGGTCGTGGGTCACCATGCAGAGGGTGGCTCCACCGGCGTGCAGCTCGCGCAGGAGCTCCATCACCGCCTGCCCGTTCTTCGAGTCCAGGTTTCCGGTGGGCTCGTCGGCGAGGAGGAGCAGCGGGTCGCCGGCCACGGCCCGGGCCACCGCGACGCGCTGCTGCTGGCCGCCGGAGAGCTGACCGGGGAGGTGCTTCCGGCGGTGGGCCATGCCCACCCGCTCCAGGGCGCCCTCCACCCGACGCTTCCGCTCGGCGGCGGGCATGCCCCGATAGGTGAGCGGCAGCTCCACGTTCTCGAAGACCGTCAGATCGCCGATGAGGTTGAAGCTCTGGAAGATGAAGCCGATCTGGCGATTCCGCACCCAGGCCCGCTGGGACGCGCTCAGCCCCGCCACCGGCCGGTCACCGAGGAGGTAGCTGCCCGAGCTCGGGGTGTCGAGCAGGCCGAGGATGGCCAGCAGCGTCGTCTTCCCCGAACCGGAGGGGCCGACGATGGCCACCCACTCGCCCTGGTGCACGGTCATGTGCACGTTGGACAGTGCGTGGGTCTCCACCTCATCGGTCAGGAAGACCTTGGTCACGCCCTCGAGGTGGAGCAGCCGCTGTCCCGCTCCGGGGCGAGCGTCTCGGGTGACTGCCTGGACTGCAGTGTCGTTCATCGGAGCCTCACGGTCTCGCTCGTGTCCCACGCGGACATGTCCGAGAGCACCACCCGGTCTCCCTCGGACAGCCCGCTCTTCACTTCGATGGTGTTCACGCTGCTGCGCCCCAGTGCGACGCGGGTGCGCTGGGCGGTGTCGCTGCCCTGGCTCAGCCGGTAGAGCTCCACCGTGCTCTCCGGCTGCGCGCCGGCGGGGCGCCCGACGTAGAGCACGTCGGGAAGCTTCTCGATCTCGATGGTGCCCTCGATGGTGAGGTCGGGGCGGGCGCCCTTCGGCAGCTCACCCTGAAGCTCGACCTCGACCAGCACCGTGCCCTGCGAGGCGGCGGGATTCACCCGGCGCACGCGGCCAGCGACGATGCCGTTCCGGGTATCGACCTCGACCTTCTGCCCCAGTGCGACGTCGCGGGCCTGGGTCTCGGGGATCCGCAGCTCGGCCTTCAGCTCGCCGGGCTGCACCACCTTCGCCAGGAGCGTGCCGGGGGTGACCCACTGGCCGAGCTCGAGCGGCAGGTCCTGGAGGATGCCGTCGTCGCCGGCCTTCACCTTCATGGACTCCACCAGCTGCTTGCGGAAGGAGGCCACGGCCCGGAGCTTCTCCAGCTGGTCGCTGACGGCCCGGGTGCGCTCCCCGAGGCTCTTCTGGATGACCTGGACCTGGTTCTTTCCCAGCTTGAGCCTTTCCTGAAGGTCGTTCGCCCGGTCGCTGCTGAGCCCGGTGTCGATGTCCGAGAGCATCGCCTTGGAGTGGAGCTTCTTGTCCGCCTCGGCCCGGCGGCGTGCGTCGGCCGCGTCGGTCTCGAGCTGCGCGACGCTCGACTCCTGCCGGAGCCGGTCGGTGGAGAGATTGCTCTTGAGAGCGAGCAGGTCCGCCTCGGCGGAGGAGACCTGGCGCTCGGCCTCGAGCGACTGGAGCATCACGTCGGGGTTGGAGAGCTCGAGCAGGAGCGTGTCCGACTTCACCGCGGCGCCCGGCCGAAGATGGATGCGCTCCACCCGGCCCGCGGTGTCGGCGGTGATCCACCGGATGTGCTCGGGGACCAGCGTGCCCGGGCCCTTCACCGCGCGGAGCATCGCCCCCCTGCGGACCGTATCGATCCACACGCCGCTCTTCTCCACGGAGGGAGCGGCCGGCTTGACCCGGGTGAGCCCGAAGGCGAGCAGGGCCACCAGGAGCGTGGCGCCGCCGGCCAGGTAGACCGGGCGGAGGTTTCGAACTCTTTCGCGAGGGATGTCCACGGCAGTCGTTGCCGGTGCGATAGCGAGGTCCGTGCCATCTCCGTTTGACCTTCCAGCCCAGCGGAATCACTCTGGTTTCGAAGGTGGGTCGACCCTTCGATGGAGGCGGCGGGAGACGCGCGCGGCACGGCCGATCCCAAAAGCGGACAGGTCAATTTCCTTCGCTTCCTCTTCGCCTCCGACGACGGGCGAGCCATTCGTTCCCGGGCCCGACGCGGCTCACCCGGTCGGCGGCGACCAGACTCACTCGGACTGGAGCGCGAGCGCCGGAGAGGCCCGACTGCTGCGCCGTGCAGCGAGCGCGTTCGCGCCCAGCGCCACCAGCGCCAGCCCAACCCCGGAGAGAAGGAGGGTGAGCGGATCATACGGCTGGACGCCGAAGAGGAAGCGGCGGAGCAGCGGGACCACGGCTGCCGTGGCGACGAGTCCCGCCAGGAGCCCGAGCCCGACCGGGCGCATCGCCCCCAGGACCAGCTCGCGGAGGATCCGTGCCGCTGTCGCCCCGAGGGCCATGCGGATGCCCAGCTCGCGGGTGCGCTGGGCCACTGCATGGGCGACCACCCCGTAGATTCCGGTGATGGCGAGCACCAGCGCCAGCGCAGCCACCATCGCCAGGAGATGCATCGCCTGGGTCCGGTCGGCCAGGCTCCGCTCGAGGAGCTGCTCCATCGGGGCGAGCCGTCCGAAGGCCTGTTCCGGGTCCGCCTCCCGCACAGCGTCGCGGACCGCGGCCTGGAGCACGCCCGAGGACGCGGTGCCCCGGGCAACCACGTTGAGGAGGGGCCAGGGCTCCAAGCCCAGCGGCACGTAGACCTCGGGGCGCGGCGGGCGGTCGAGCCCCACGAAGCGGATGTCGCCCACGACGCCCACCACGGTGAGCCCCTCGTCGGAGTCGTTCATCCGAAACGAGAGCCCGAGCGGGTCACGGCCCCCGAGGTACCGGCGGACGAACTCGTCGTTCACGATCGCCACACGCGCGCGCGGGTGCTCCTCCTGCTCCATGAAGGTCCGTCCGGAGCGGAGAGGGATGCGGAGCGTCCGGAAGTAGTCCCCGGTCACCAAACGGTAGTCCGCATCGACGGCCTCCAGCTGCCCGGGGATCTGAAAGGCGCGATCGCTGTTGCCGCCGGCGAGCGGGATGCGCGAGGCAAAGGAAGCCTCGGAGATCTCCGGCCGCCCCTGTAGACCGGCGAGGACGCGGCGAATGAACCCATGCTGTCGCTCGACGTCGGGGTAGCGCACCTGAGGAATCCACAGGCTGCCGGTCACGACCCCGGCGGGCTGAAAGCCCGGGGAGACCTGGTGGAGCTGCCCGAGGCTCCGGACCAGGAGCCCCGCCGCCGCGAGCAGGACCAGGGTCAAGGCGATCTGCCCCGCGACCAGCCCCTCCCGCGCGCCGCGGGCCCCGCGGCCTCCGGCGACGGAGGCGTCCTGGGCACGGAGCACGGCGCCACCGGGGGGACCTGCGAGGACAGGTGCCACGCTGATCGCCAGCGTCGTGCCGAGCGCGAGGATCGCCGTGAAGCCCAGCACCGGCACCGACGGGCGGAGCATCTCGAGCGTCAGCCGGTAGGGCCACAGCGCGAGGAGCACCGGAGGCATCAAGAGGGAGAAGCCCACTCCGAGCGCTGCACCGCCGACCGCGAGCAGCAACCCCTCGAGGGCGCTCATCCGGAACAGGTCCCATCGGGAGGCGCCCAGCGCCACTCGGATGGCGATGAAGTGCCGGCGACGCAGCGCCCGGGCGAGCAGCAGCGCAGCCACGTTCGCGCAGGCGAGCACGAGGGTGAAGAGCGCGGCCGCGGAGAGAAGGAAGAGGGTTGGTCGCACAGGGCCGACCAGGTTCTCCCGGAAGGGCACCACGTGCACCCGGGCATCGGCGGCAACCGTCCTGGGGTGGAGCTCCGCCAGCCGGCGCATGAAGGCGTCCAGCTCCGCCTGGGCCGTGAAGAAGGTCGCGCCAGGAGCGAGCCGCGCAACGACCTCGACGTAGTTGCTCCCGAACTCGTGGGACTGATCGTCCAGTGGACGCAGTGGATGGTCCGGCACTCGGAAGCGCGGGGTGAGCCACACCTCGGTGTCCGCCGGCACGGCAAACTCCGCGGCCACCACGCCGACCACCGAGACGGGCTCACCGTTGAGCGTGAGGGTCCGGCCGACGACGCCCGGATCCGAGGCAAACATCCTCCGCCACAGCCGCTCGGAGAGGACGGCCTCGCGCGTGCCCACCGGGAGCTCTGGATCGAACGCGCGGCCGAGGATGATGCGCGCCGGGAACACCCGGAAGAAGCGGGGCGAGGCCACCGCCCCCGGCAAGCGCACCGGGTTGCCGGGAGGGCCGGCATTGAAGGCATGCGAGCGATAGCCGGCGACCTCGGAGAAGGCGGGGACCGCTCCGGGGAGCTCCGCCAGGTGGCCGCCCGAGAGCGCCGTCCCTGCGTCGTAGGCCGGCCCCTCGAGCACGCTGCCCACCCGCTCGGCCCCGGCGAAGGGGAGGTCCCGGATGAGCACGGCATGCAACGCGGAGAAGAGGCCGGTGTTCACCCCCAGCGCCAGGCCGAGCGCCAGGACGGCCAGCGCCGAGGTGCCCCGGTCGCGAACGAGCGCCCGCGCCGCCAGTCGGAGGTCGTGCATTGCATCCTTCCCGAAGCGAACCCTGTGCCAGCGGGGTCCCCGACGAGCACGCCTCGAGGAGGGGTCCATTGCTCGTCCGAGGCCGGGACGCGCGTTCCCGAAACCGGCGCGCGGAGGGTCAGGGACGGCTGCGGCGCCTCCACGCGGCCGCCGCGACCAGGCTCCAGGCGAGCGCCGCGCCGGGCGCTCCGGGCCCCCCCGCCGACGCACAGCTGCTGCCGGCGGCGCGCGCGACCCCGGGGCCGCCCGGTCCGGGGTCCGGCGAGGGCCCGCCGCCGGTCGACCCACCGTCCGACACGGCGGGCTCGCTTCCACCGTCGGGGAGGGAGCAATCCCGGGAGCCCAGTCCGGGCGGGTACACGTCGCAGAGGAACTGCTTGCTCGCCGGATCGAGGATCCGCTTCGACGTCTCCCCCAGGGCAGCGAACGCGTACATGGTGGACGACGGGTCGGGCGAGTGGTCGAGCCCGAGCGCATGGCCGAGCTCGTGGGTGACGATCGCCTGCACGTCGTTGCCCACGCAGCTCGGAGTGACGTTTCCGGAAGTGCAGGGAGGCGCGTCGACCACGGTCAGTGAGGTCGTGGCGCCGTTGATCTCCACGTCGCTGTCCAGCACGGCGCCGCTCAGCTGGTAGGTGATCAGGGTGACCGCGAGCGCTGCCGGCCCATGCTCCCAGCACTCGTGGGCGTTTCCACAGGAATGGCTCGTCCAGCACGGGTCGTCTGCTCCGACGACCTGGGAGCAGTCCGCGGCGCGTACCAGGACCAGGTTCTCGTTGGTCTGGCCCTGGACGTAGCCGACGTTCCGGGAGGAGGACCGCGAGCCCTCCCGCAAGGTGAGGCTGGTGCAGGCGTTGGCCTGGGAGGCCCAGGTTGCCTCGGCGCGAGACACGGCGTCGAACAGGCCGGCCCCCAGCTCGGAGAATCCGGCCGAGCTCTGGACGAAGCTGATCGTCGTGCTCGAGCCGGCAGCCACGGGCCATCGCAGACAGTGGTCCTCGTCCGTGGTGCGCTCCCGCACGTAGCCGGTGTCCGCCTGTCCAAGGAGGAGGCCGGACGCGAGGAGGAGCGGGAGGGTCATCGCGGCGCCTGGTCGATCACGCCCCGGCGCTCCCTGCCGCCCGTGACCGGCGGGCGACGAGCGCGAGCAGCAGGAGGAGGAGGCCGGGGCCCACCGCGCCCGGGTCGCCGGCGCTGCTGCAGCCGCCGCCACCTCCACCGCCTCCGCCACCGCCGCTCGACGTGCAATCGCGCGAAGCTTGACCGGACGGGTACACGTCGCAGACGAACTGCTTGCTCCCGGGGTCCAGAGTGCGCTTGGAGGTCTCGCCCAGCGGCTCGGTCGCGTACATGGTCGAGCTCGGATCCGGCGAGTGTGCGAGCCCGAGGACGTGCCCGAACTCGTGGGTCACCGCGTTCTGCACGTCGTTGGCCACGCAGCTGGTGGAGGGCGCTCCCGGGGGACAGGGAGGCGAGTCGACGATGGTGGGCGTGGTCGACGCGGCGTTGAGCTCCACGTCTGCGTCGAGGACCTCTCCGGTCGTGCCGACGTAGGTGGAGGTGGTGAGCCCGATGATGGTGCTTCCGTGGTCCCAGCAGTCGTGAGCGTTCCCGCACGTTCCGGCGGCGAGGCAGGGGTCGCCGGAGGGGACCGAGCACAGCTCGTTGCGGAAGAGGACGAGGTTCTCGTTCTGCCCACCCTGGGTGTAGCCCACGAACCGCGAGCTCGAGTGCGAGCCCTCGGTCAGGTCGAGATTGCCGCAGGCCTGCAGCTGCGTCTGCCAGGTCTGTCCGGATCGCGAGATCGCCTGGAACGCGCCCTGGCCAAGGGTGGGTTCGCCCACGCTGCTCTGCACGAAGGTGACGGTTCCCCGTGAGCCGGCGTTCACTGGCCAGCGGAGACAATGCGTATTGTCGTTGGTCTTGCTCCGGACGTAGGGGAGGCTCTGACCGAGCAGCAGCCCGGAGAGCAGCACCGCGACCGATGCCCTCATCGCGCTGCCTGGACCGCGGTGCGGAGCTCGGAGAGCTGCATCGGGGTACGCGCCGCAGGCGTCTGTCCGGGCGGCGAGACCAGCTCCAGCCCGTCCAGCGCGGCCGGAACCGCCCGAAGCTCGTTGCTGCCCGCGACGGGAACCACGCGGTAGACCCCTTGCGCCAGGCCCACCACCCGGTGGTACGGGCCCGAGCGCTCGAGGAAGAGCACCACCCTTTCGCCGGGCTGCAGCGACGCGACTCCGGAGACTCGCTGACCGATTCCGTCGAGCTCGCCGCCGGGCTGCACCACGGTGATCCGGCCGCCCGCACCGCCTTTCCAGGTGTCGCGAACCTCGACCACCACGTGGGTCACGATCCGCCGATGGTCCGCGGTCCACACCGGCGACGAGGAGATGACGTTGCCGTCCACGACATCGGTGGCCGCTGCGGTGAGTGACGAGGCGTCGAGCCGGACGGCCGTGCTGGCCAGTGCCGTTCCGGCGACGAGGAGGGTCAGGAGAGCGCGGAGTTTCACGTCAGCAAAGGTACTCGGGCGGGCCGTGCCCAGCCGGAAGGAGGTGAATGAATGCTCGGCCGCTGCTCCATCAGCCTGTCACAAGAATGTCGGCGTGCCCAAGCCGGGTGGGATGGTAGGGGTCCGCCTGCGATGTCCAGGCGCCACAACCCACGACAGCGCCTCTGGCTGTGTGTTGCGGGCCTGGTCGCCGCGTGCGGTCCGGGGGAGGTGGCCGAGGCACCGCCCCGGACCCAGCAGATGGTGCTGGATGTCTCGCGCCTCTCCGGCCTCTCCCAGTCGCTCATTCAGCGGGTGGAGCTGACCGTCACCGGTCCGGGGATCGCCACTCCGATCGTCACCGAGCTCGGCCGGAACGCCTCGAATTCGTGGAGCGCCAGCGTGCCGGGCATTCCTGCCGGGCCCGCCCGGAGCTTCCGGGCGGTTGCCTATGACTCGAGCGGGGTGGTCCTCTACGAAGGTGGCGCGGTGAGCGACGTGATGGCGGGAAGCACTCTGGTGCTCGCCCTGGTGCTCCAGGACCCACCCGAGCCTCCGAACGTCGGCGTCCCGCAGATCTCGAGCTTCGAGGCGTCGCAGGGACGGGTGGTGCCTTCGACCCCGGTGGACGTCCGGGTCCTCGCCAGCGGAGCCCCCGGCGAGTCGCTGTCGTACTCCTGGAGCGCGGAGTGCGCCGGCTCGAGTGACCCCGGAACCTTCGCCGACCGCTCGGCAGCGAGCACGCGCTGGACCGCGCCGTCCACCCAGCCGCTGACCTGCGTGCTCTCGGCGAGAGTTGCCAGCAGCGGGGGCTCGTCGGTGACGGTCTATCTGCCGATCGACGTCTCGAGCTAGCGGCGCTCCATGGTGAAGGCGCCCTTGCGCTTCGCCTCCCGATCGTCCCACTCCACCTTCATCGTCTTGCCGTCGGAGGCGACCGTCATCCGGTCCACCTCGACGACCTTTCCGGAGCGCTTGCCGGTCTCGACCAGGGTGCCGGGAGCGAGGAGCTTGACCGAGACCACCGTTCCACCCGGATCCCCATGCACCGGAACGTCCTTGCCGTCGAGCCGGGCCTGGTAGCTGATGCCCGCGGGCGTGCTCATGCTGACCGCTCCGTCGGCGACCTTGTAGCTCACGGTCTTGGCCCCGGCAGACAGGTTCCGGATCTTCGTGGCCCGCCAGGCGCCCGAGACGGCGTGGGACCCGGAGGCGGCCTTCCCCACCCGCTGGTAGAGCATCTCTCCGGACTGCGCCGGGCTGGTGGTCTGGTCCGTCCACTTCTGGGTGAGGGTCTCGCCGTCGGCGCTCACCGAGAAGACGGAGCTCGTCGCGACCTTTCCCGCCTTCTTGGTGACCACCTCGACCGCATTCTCACCGCCGCTCCGGACGGCGACGGTGTCGTAGTAGGCGTGTCCCTTGACCGGCTGGTCGAACCCGTCGGCCTTGACCGAGATCGGCGGGACCGGGCCGTCGCTCTTCCAGACCCGGTCGGCGAGCGAGATGTTGTAGGGCCGCGTGTCCAGGCTCGCCGTGTCCTCCTTCGAGACCCAGGTGCCATCGAGGGGGCTCTCGGCCAGTGCAGGCCCCGAGAGCAGGATTGCGCATGCGAGCAGCGTTCTCATGGGAGCTCCGTGGTCGGCTCGTCCTGCGGCGAGCGTCGAGGCCGGGAGCGCCGGCGCCACGCCACGAGGAAGGTGAGAAAGGCGGTGAGGCCGGTGCTGACTTCCCCGGCGCCCGAGGTGGTGCTGCAGCCAGAGCTCGACGGCCCGGGCGGCCCTTCGAGAGAGCAATCGTTCGACGGACGCCCGGCCGGATAGACGTCGCAGACGAACTGCCTGCTCCCTGGATCCAGCGTGCGCCGGGAGAGGTCTCCGTAAGGAACGTTGAAGTACATCGTGGACGCCGGATCCGGGCTGTGGGCGAGGCCGAGCAGATGGCCGAGCTCGTGGGTGTCGAAGCTCTGGACGTCGTTGGCCACGCAGCTCGGGGAAGGCGCTCCGGCCGGGCAGGGCGGAGAATCCACCAGGGTCGGATGCTTGGTCACCGCGTTGATCTCGGTGTCCGCGTCGACGACCACGCCGTCCGCGGAGCCCGCGGTGACGGTGGTCAGGGCGAGGACGTCCGAGCCGTGGTCCCAGCAGTCGTGGGCGTTCCCACACGTGGAGGTGGCGCGGCAAGGGTCTCCGGGAAGGACGACGGCGTTGCAGTCCTGGGTGCGGAAGAGCACCAGGTTCTCGTTGCTGCCGTGGTCGTCGTAGCCCACCAGGCGTGAGCTCGAGCGGGCGCCCTCGACGAGGTCGAGGCTGCCGCAGGCCTGGAGCTGTGTCTGCCAGGTCTGCGCGGACCGGGAGACGGCGTCGAACGCCCCCGCGCCCAGGGCGGGATCTCCGGCCATGCTCTGAACGAAGGTGACGGTGGTCCGGGACGAGCCGGCCACCGGCCAGTGGAAGCAATGCAAGGCGTCGGGAGTCCGGGTCCGGACGTAGCCGGCGTCGGCCTGGCCGAGCACCAGGGTCATCGCGAGCAGCAGCGGGGTGCTCATCGCGCGTCCTGCACCTGCTGGCGAAGCTCGGAGAGCAGCAGCGGCGTCCTCGCCGGGACCGATCGCCCGGCGGGCGCCACCAGGGTGAGATCCTCGACCGAGGCGGGCATCGCCCGCGGCTCCGCCTGCAGACTGTCGGGCGCGACCCGGTACACGCCTTGCGCGAGGCCCACCACCCGGTGATGCGGCCCGGTCCGGGCCAGGAAGAGCACGGCCTGCTGGCCGGGCTCGAGCGCCGCCACCCCGGAGACGTGCTGGACGAGGCCGTCGCGCTGTCCGCCGGGCTGGACCACGGTGAGCCGCGCGGCGGCGTTCCCTTTCCAGGTTTCGAGGATCTCCACCTCGACCCGGGTGACGAGTCGCCGGTGGTCACCACTCCATTCCGCGCGGGAGGAGAGCACCCGGGCGCGCACCACCTCCGAGGAGGCCGCGGTCAGCGCGGGAAGGTCCAGGGCCACGGCGCTGCTCGCTGCAACCGGCGCCGCGACGACGAGACAGAGAAGAAAGCCGGGTTTCATGGGCGCGCGACCGTAGTTCGGGAGAAGCGACCGCGCGGCTGACTTCGCGGTGAAGTTTTCGGAACGGCCGTCGCCAGGCTCAGCCCAACCCCGGGAAACGACACGCCTCCCACCGGCCCTCACCCCGAATGTCAGAGGTCCGAGGGGCAATGGCCCCACCAGGGAGACCTGCCTTGGCAGCGATTCACATGACAGTGGTCGACCGATCCAGTCGACCACCGTTCGCGGTCCGTGGAGAGCTGGAGCCCTCCACCTTCCTGTCTCAGGCCGGGATCGACTTCCTGTGCGGGAGATGCGAGCGGGTCATCCTCGCGCGCGTCGCGCCGAAGTTCGCGCTCGAGCATTCCTTCCCCTGCCCACACTGCGGCGCGCTGAACGAGGCGCCCTGAAGAGCTCTACCGCCGCTTGGCGGGTCGACCGCGGCGGAGCTTGGTGCCCGCCCGCCGCAGCGTGCTGAGGATGGTCGGCAGCGCCGCCTTGTACTTGCGGGCGAGCTGCGCGCTGGTGGCGCCCTTCTCGTAGTCGCGCCGCAGCTGCAGGGCCTGGGCATCGTCGAACTTCGGAGGTGCTCCACGGCGGCTGGCCCGGCGCGAGGTTCGCCCGATCCGGAGCGAGCCATTGCGAGCTGCGCGGACGGTGCCCCGGAGGGCGCCGGTGACGCTGGCCAGCTGGCGTTCGAGGACCTCGTTTCGCTGCGAAAGCCGTTCGATCTCCTGGCCGAGCTCACGAAGGATGCGCGTCAGATTGGACATCTTGGTTCTCGTCTCTTTCTCCAGCGACGTCGGGGGAACGCCGACGACGCTGAATCCCCACCCGAGATTAGCCCCGGTCCAATCCTGCGCACATTCCCCGCCCTGAAGCCCCCTTCTTGTCAATTGATTGCGTCCGGAAAATGACGGAATTCCAGAACTTTGGGTCGTGGTGTCCACGCTGGCCGACCTCAACGCCGGGCAGACCGGCTGAGCTGACGGTCGATCACGACCTTCAGCTGCTCGAAGGAGACGGCCCCCACCACCCGCTCGCCGTTGATGAAGAAGGTGGGTGTCCCGCCGGCTCCGATCCGGCTTCCGAGCGAGGAATCATCCGCCACGCGCTGGGCAAGGCGCTGTTCCTTTTGCGAGCGGCGGAAGCGATCGAGATCGAGGCCGAGCTCAGCTGCCCACCGGTCGTAGGCCTCGGGAGATAGTGCGGCCTGATTGGCGAACATCTTGTCGTGCATTTCCCAGAACTTTCCTTGCTCCCGGGCGGCCTCGGCGGCGAGCGCGGCGGGGACGGCGTTGGGGTGAATGGACAGCGGCTGGTGTTTCCACGCGATCCGCACCTTGTCCGCGTAGACCTTTCGCACCTCGGCCAGGGTTCCCTCGGCACGGCTGCAGAAGGGGCACTGGAAGTCCGAGAACACCACCAGGGTGACCGGTGCTCGGGTGTTGCCTCGGATCGGATCATCGGCCCGGAGCGGCACCTCGACCGTCGGAGCGGGAGGGGCCTGCGCGACGAGGCTCTTCACGTTGCGGTCGCAGATCTGATCGTAGAACGCTCCGTCGAGCTTCGATCCGCCCTTGATCAGGTCGGAGGCTTTCTGGATCTCCTGATCGACGATCCCCCGCAGCTCCTCGAAGGGCTTGGCGCCCACGACCTGGCGGCAGTTGAGGAACAGGGTAGGGGTTCCGGTCGCCCCGACCGCGCTCGCGAGCTTTGCGTCCTCGTCGATGCGTGAGCGGTGACGGTGCTCGTCGAGCGAGCTCTTGAACTTGCCAAGGTTCAGGCCGAGCTCGCGCGCCCACGACTCGTACTGCCCCACAGAGAGCTGCTGCTGCGCGGCGAACATCTTGTCGTGCATTTCCCAGAACTTTCCCTGCTCTCGCGCGGCCTCGGCGGCCTCCGCGGCGGGCATGGCCTGGGGATGCATGGTCAGGGGCTGGTGCTTCCAGACGATGCGGACGTCTCTGGGGTAAGCCTCGGTGAGCTGCTTCAGCGTCGGCTCCAGCCGCGCGCAGAAGGGACACTGGAAATCGGAGAAAAGGACCAGGGTGACCTTTGCCACCTTGGGTCCGCGGAGCGGATCGTCCGCGCGAACTGGAACCCGGCTGGCGAGCGGAGGAGCCGCGGGGCGGGCCGCGGACGGGGGCTGCGGTGGAGCCTGGGTGAGGCCCTGGTCGATCAGCGCTGCGTAGAGCTGCTTCGGGGGAGTGCCGGCCTTCACCCGCTCCTCGGCGCGGGCCAGCTCCTCGTCGATGATCTTCTTGAATTGCTCGAAGGGGAGGGCGCCCTCGACTTTCCGGCCGTTGATGAAGAAGGTGGGAGTCGCCCCGGCGCCGAGCGAGGTCACCAGCTGCTGGTCGCGCCGGATGCGGGCGTCGAACTTGCCGGAGTCCAGGCCGGCCTTGAAGGCCGCGGCGTCGAGGCCGATCCGCTCCGCGGCGGGCACCAGCATCGTCCGGTCGAGCTCGGGGGAGATGGCGAAGAGCTGGTCGTGCATCTCCCAGAACTTCGTGTCTCCCCCCTGAGCCCGGGCCTGCTCGGCGGCCACCGCCGCGGCCATGGCCTTGTCGTGGAAGGAGAGCGGGTTGTGCTTGAAGACGAAGCGGACCTTGCTCCCGTAGGTGGACTCGATCTGCTTCAAGGTGGGGAGGGCCCGCTTGCAGAAGGGGCACTGGAAGTCGGACACCTCGACCACGGTGACCAGGGCGTCCGCGGGCCCCTTGACCGGTGAGTCGTCCACCGGGACCCGGTAGACGAGGCGGCTCGGGTCGGACGGCTGCGCCGGCGTCGGAGCGGCAGTCGGGATCCCGCCCGACCGTCCCAGGGTGAATCCCAGCACGCCCCCGACCACCAGGGTCGCGACCAGCGCCGCGACCACTCGCCACGACTTCCACATGCTCGGAACTCCTTGATCTGGAAACCGGCGAGCGCCGGGTCGGGGGCTCGTCCCACGGCCCGCCGAGCCGAGGCAAGTGAGCGTTGCGCAACGAATTGGGAGCGGCGAGTGCACGCCCGCGCCGAGGCCCAGGAATTCGGGGCTTCTCCGCATCGAGAGCAGAGGCGCTCGCCGCGGGGCGTCGCACCTGGATCGCGTGGACGCACTGGGAGCGTGGAACGCCCAGCAGGTGTGGAGAGCGCTCCACGAATGAGAGTTCGGGTGTCTCGGAAATCCGTCGAGTTATCAGCCGGCGGGTCAGAAAAAACCTCGAAGAAACATCAGAGTACTTATTGGTTGTTTTTCTGTTCCACGGGGCAAAGACGTCACCGGAACGTCGCTACCTCACCGAGCAGGCGGCCGGGTACACAGCGCCCGCGCCTGGGGACCGTCGGAACCCGCGCGCAGCGCCGTGGAGGACGCATTCCTCCGGGGAGGAACTCATGTGTAGTCGCTTGCTGATCCGGATCTCGACACCCCTCACAGCCTTGTTGCTCACCCTAGCCCTGGGGTCTTCGTCCCAGGCCCTCGCGCAAGCAGCGAACTTCTGCCCCAACTACGCCAACACCACCGCAGGCAACACACCGGGAAGCGGCAACGGCGGCGCGTTCTGCCTCAACGGTTCCGACACCTGGTTCGACGTGATGACCGCGGCGATCAAGGCCAAGGTCGCCGAGGACAAGGCTCACGCGTGCGCGACCGGAGGTGGGGCCTGCGTTGCCCCGCACCTCCTCCAGCCCGCGGGCGATCCGGCTCCCGGCGAATCCATCCTCTTCTACAACGGCACGGGTTCGGGCAACGCCGCGAACTCGATGAAGTTCCCCGCCGGCTCCGCGGGAGGCGCCGTGACCGGCCTCGGGACCCAGAGCATCGGGCCGATGTCCCGGAACTTCCGCCCCACCGAGTCCTGCCAGCCCGGCAACCCGAACTGCGGCGCCACCCAGAACGGGCAGTTCCCGCTCTGGCAGCCGCAGATTCCGAACGTCGGAGGTCTGGATGCGGCGGTGATCATCACCCGAGCCCAGACCAACCGCGTCGCGGAGATCAACACTCCGCTGGTCCCCACCGACTCGACCAAGGCGAATCCCAACAACACCGGCCTCGCCTGCAGCTTCGGTGACCCAGGTGGCGGCACGAACTGCTACGACCAGCTCCTCCAGGTCGTCCTCTCCGGAACGGATGGCTCGGGCTCGAGCGCGGCCTGCGCGGATCCGAAGCGGGTCCAGGCGATCGCCGACCTCTCCGCCGCCTTCGGTACCACCCTCCGGCACTTCTACCGCCGCGACGACAACTCCGGGACCACCGATACCTGGAAGGACAAGGTGAACGTCGGGCGGTTCTGCAACGGCGCGGCCATCGGCGTGCTCGGAAACAACAAGGTTCATCCGAACCTGAACAACCAGGACCTCGACCCCATTCGACGGCCCTGTGACGTGTCCAACCCCGGGATCAAGGAGCAGGTGGCCTGCACCGACCTGACCCTCGCCACCCCGCAACCCTGCAATACCAACTCTCCCAACTGCACCCAGGGGTTCATCACCGCGCTCTCCGAGAACGACCCTGGCATCACCGACATCACCGTCACGATCGCCAACCGGATCGGCTCTGACAGCACCGGCTTGACCATCGGCTATGCCGGCCGCGAGGGCATCCGTCTGCCGTCCGGCACGACGCTGGGCCCCACCATCAACAAGAACGCCCCCAGCGACGCGCTGGTTCGCCTCGACACCTACCTGCTGGCCCGCCGGCTCTTCATCCAGCGCGGCCCGGCCCTCCCGGGGCTCGACGCCTCGGCGAACGAGGCCGAGACCGACGTCCGGGCCTCCAGCGGAGCCTGCGCGGCGCCTCCCTGCCTCGAGCGGGTGAAGAACACCGGTGGCACGAACTCCGGCCTCGCCTGTCCTGACGGCCACCCGACCAACAAGTGCACCGGCGGCGGCAACAAGCAGCGCACCGCCGAGGACACGCTGTTTGCCTGGATGACCGACACCGGCGGCGGCGGCAGCCAGGAAGGTGTCCCGGGCCGCTGCAACATCGACCCGCTCATGAAGCAGTTCGGGTTCATCACCTGCACCGACGACTGCACCAGCCCGCCCTCGGGCTCTTCGAACCTCTGCTCGAAGACCCCGTATCCGACCATTCCCAGCACGCCTGCCGCGTGCATTCCGAGCAACCAGCCCACCCAGGCCGGCGGCTTCGGATGGAACTACGGGACGTTCACCTGCGCCGCGGGCACGATCTGCTGCTCCACCAACGCGGCGTGCCCAGGCTCGGGCATCTGCCCGGCGGCGACGGGCCGTCCGGTCAACTCCGCCTGCTCTGCCAACGGTGTCCAGGCGGAGTGCGCAGCCGGTCTGACCTGCACCGACATCTCCGGTGGGCTGCTGGCCTGCCAGTGACATCCCCAATCACCGACGTCAATCCATCCACGCCGTAAACCATCAGCAATTCCTGGAGATAACTCATGTTTCTCTTGAAGAAGAGCCTTGCGCTCGCGACGGTGGCCGTCCTGGTCGCCGCCATCGGAACGGGGTGTAGTGGCAACAACAACAACAAGCCGACGACGGCCAATGCGAAGGTCGCTGTCTCCAGCGCAGCCGTGCAGGGAGACATCCAGAGCATCAAGCTGACCATCACCGGCGAGCCTGATACGCCGGGTGCACCCGGTTTCCCCATCGTCGCCAGCCTCTCCAAGGCGCCGGCGGGGAACGTCTGGACCGGAAGCATCACCAACATTCCGGCCAGCGCGGCCCCGGGCCAGAAGCGCACGTTCACCGCCTCGGCCTTCGACGGGCCGAACGGAGGCGGGAACAAGATCTACGAGGGGACGACCGTCGCCACGGTCGTCGCCGGGGAAACTGCCCAGGTGACGATCATCCTCAACGAGACCAATCCTCCGGCGGGACCGGCGAACTATGCGCCGGTGATCGACGCCATCACCTCGACCGCGGCGCTGCTGCTCCCCGGCCAGACGGGCACGTTCACCGTGGCCGCCCACGATCCGGACGACGCGACCCACCTCGGCCGGCCGCAGTTCGACGGCTCTCCGCTGGCCTACCTCTGGTCTGCCAGCTGTGACAACGGGACGCTGACCATCGCCTCGCCCACCAGCGCAAGCACCGCCTTCACCGCTCCCAGCGCGCAGAGCGCGATCTGCACCGTGTCGATCAAGGTCTCGGAGACCGCTCTCGCCAACAACTCGAGCGTGACCACCTACTTCACGGTCACGGTGAACGGGAACTTCGGGAACGCCGACATCTTCGCCTTCCCCAACACCTCGCCCCTGGTGACGGTGCGTGGTGACTTCCGCTACTACTTCTTCACCGACACTGCTCCGGGCGGAGTGCCGGCCCAGCAGGGTGATCTGTTCTTCCACGCCACCGACCCTGACGGCGACAACGTCCGGTTCGACCTCTCGGGCAAGTGCAGCGACGCCGGGTTCGACGGCACGGGTCAGCTCCCCGGCGGAGCCGTTGCCATCGACGCGGCGAACTTCTCGGCGATCACCCTGACCACCAGCGGCGGTGGGGCGGGCTTCGACTTCAATCCCTTCTTCGGACACAGCGGTGGCCAGCGGTACGCCGACCCGAACGGGAGCTGCCAGTTCAAGATCGACGTTCACGACCTGTGCACCAGCGGCAACTGCGGCCCCACCGGCAGTCAGGGCTCCAAGCCCGACGGCGCCGACCGGGGTGGAGCGACGACCGGCTTCCTGAATGCTCCGGCGCCCACGCAGCCGAAGCGCGCTCCGACGATCGTCCGGGTCACCGTCCCGAACCAGAGCGGGAGCAACGTTCCCGGCACGCCGAACACCTGGGATCCGAAGAAGTTCGTCGTCGTCCTGCCGGGGGCCACCTACAACCTCTCGCTCGACGCCGAGGACACCTACGAGGCCGGCCCGCTCACCATCGGTGCCAACTGCAGCTCGGGGACTGCGACCACGGTGAGCACCACCACTCCGGGCGGCCAGAAGACCCTCCACTGGGAGGGCACCTGGACGGCTCCGGCGGCGCTCGTCGTGGGCATGCAGTGTGAGCTCACCGTCACCTCGAGCGCCTCCAGCCTGGGGACGGCGACCATCATTCACTTCGCCGGCAGCGACCCCTGCATCGGGCAGCCCAACGGAACCGCGTGTGATGACGGGAACGCCTGCACCAGCGGGACGACCTGCACCAACAACGTCTGCGGCGGCGGCACGACGGTCACCTGCAGCGCCTCCGACCAGTGCCACGTGGCCGGCGTCTGCAACCCGGGCACCGGCACCTGCTCGAACCCGGCGGCTCCGGACAACACCTTGTGCAACGCCGACTCCAACGGCTGCACCGTCAGCGACTTCTGCTCCGCCGGCGTCTGCACCGCGGGTGGCGCAGCGGCCTGCAACACGCCTCCCGGACAGTGCTTCAACCCGGCTGGTGTGTGCGACTCGACCGGAAACAACACCTTCACCTGTGGCTACTCGCCCAGCCCCTCCGGCACCTCCTGCAGCGACGGCAACCTCTGCACCCAGACCGACGCCTGCAACGGCGCTGGCGTGTGCGTGGGGAGCAACCCCGTCAACTGCGCCGGCGGTCAGTGCAGCACCGGTGGGACCTGCAACCCGGCCACGGGCACCTGCCAGGGTGGGTCGAACCAGCCCAATGGCACGCCGTGCAACGACGGCCTCGCCTGCACCACCACCGACAGCTGCCAGGGCGGCGTCTGCACCGGTACCGGCTCGCCCTGTGGCCCCGGTGAGACCTGCAACGAGCCCGGAGGAACCTGCAGCGCGCCCGCCATCGTCCCGCAGGTGGCCAAGCTCCTCGAGCTTGCCAACTCCGTGGGCCTGGGCGTGGACACTGCCGGCAACTCGTACGTGACCGGTACCCTGGTGACCCCGCCGAAGGTGTTCGACGGGACCACCCTCACCTCGGCTGGCGGAGCTGACGCGTTCATCGGCAGCTACACCTCCAACGGGACCAAGCGCTGGGTCGTGAACTACGGCGATGGTGCCGACCAGCTCCCGACCAGCCTCGCGGTCTCGGACTCGGCGGTGCTCGCCAACGGCCGCTTCTCCGGAGCCATCGGCGCGCTCAACGCCAGCACGGCCACCTGGGATTACCTGCTGTTCGTCAACTCGGGCAGCGGGGCGATCTCCGCCGCCAGGGCGATCGACTCCGGCACCGGCGGGGCCTTCTTCTCGGTGGGCGCCAACCCCACCCTGGGCCTCTTCGCCGTGTGCGGGACCGCCGACAAGCTGGCTGCGGACACCACCGCGGGCGCGCCTGGCAGCACCTGGGCCACCGTGGCCGGGGCGAACACCTACGGAGGGTCGACCGACATCCTGATCGGCGTCTACAACTCCGCGGGCGTCCTCCAGTGGGCGAAGCAGATCGGCACCGCCGCCGGTGAGCAGTGCAGCGCGGTGACCATCGACGACGTGGGCAACGTCTGGGCGGCCGGCGTCTACTCCGGATCGGGGAACCTCACCCTGGCCGGTGCGACTCCGCTGCCCAACCCCGGCTCGAGCTTCCGCCGCCACATCTGGGTGGCGAAGTTCGATGGCACCTCCGGCGCCGGCCTCGCTCAGGCGGCGTTCGGCGGTGGGGCCGGAACCCACGTGATCAACGGGATCGCGGTCGATGCGTCCAGCAACGTCTACATCGCAGGCGCGTTCACCAACTCCCTCCCGTTCACCGCGGCCAGCGGCGGCGCGACTTCCTGCACCGCCGGCGCCAACGGCTGCTTCGCCAGCTCGGGTGGCCAGGACGGGTTCGTGGCGAAGCTGAGCTCCGGCCTCGCCCCGCTGTGGATGACCCGCATCGGTGTGTCAACCGGTGACGACGTCATCCGCGGGCTCGCCCTCGACTCGGCCGGCAACCCCGCGGCGGCGGGTCTGCTGAACGGGGCCTCGACGGCGTCGACCATCACCCCCAGCAGCACCGCGACCGCGCCGGTCGGCGACGCGAACATCACCTCGGCAGGCGGCTCGTCGTCGTCGTACTTCGTGAAGCTGCCGGGGGCCACGGGGACGTTCAGCGGGACGCAGGCCAGGACCACTGGCAACAACCTCGCCTCGAACGGCAACCGGATCGCCATCAACGCCAAGGGCGTGGGCGCGGCGAAGGACGTCGTGTCGTACAACGGCGACTTCTCTGGCGGCACGCTGAACTTCGGCGGAACCACGTCGCCCATCACCGCTCCGGCGGGGGCGGCGACGTTCCTGACGTTCGGCAAGATCCAGTAGCTTCTCTGGATCGACCGGGAGGCGCCCTCCACGGCGCCCCCCGGCGCAACACCGACGCCGCTCCGGATTCCAGTCCGGAGTGGCGTTGTCGTTTCCTGCTCGTTTCTTTTCGGGCCGCTGATTCTGCTAGGTCCCGCCCGCCCGGTTTCGGAAATCCGGGGCGGAGGGGCGACACGTCGATGACAGTGCGGTCGGGAGGGAAGCGCCTCGCAGTCCTGCTGCTCCTCGTCTGTTGCCTGGGGTGTCAGAAGTCCCGCGAGGGAGCGCGCGCCGCCCAGGCGCTCGGTGGCCCGTGTGACCTCGACGCTGGCCCCTGCCTTCCTCGAGTCATCTCGGTGGCCCAGCCCGAGCTGGTCAGTTTACGGGGCCTGGCGATCGGCCAGGACGGGGCGACCTTCGTCGCCGGCGGGCTCGCGCTGCCGGCCGCAGCCTCCCGGGGGAGCATGCCGGCCTCGGCCGGAGCGGTCGACGTGCTGGTGGGCCGCTACGACGCGAGCACCGCGCGCCCGGTCTGGTTGAAGCGCCTCGGTGACCCGGGCCTGCAGGAACCCTCGGCCCTGGCGGTCACCGCCGAGGAGATGGTGGTGGTCGCCGGCCACTTCACGGGGACTCTCGAGGCCGACGGGACGAAGGTGACGAGCCCGGACAGCGCCGGGCAGAGCTTCTTGCTCGGCCTCACCGCGAGTGATGGTCGCCTGCGCTGGGCCCAGGCCATCGACCTGGGTCCAGGCGGCACGCTGGCCTCGCTGGCCGGTGCTCACGACCGGGTGGCGGTCTGCGGGTCCACCACGCGGGCAGCGACGGGGCTGGTGCCGGGTGCTGCGTTCCGGGGTGGGGCGAAGGACGCGGTCCTGGCGATGATCGACGGCTCCGGCAAGCGCCTGTGGTCGCTGGAGCTCGGCGGCGAGGGGAACGAGGAATGCCTCGCGGTGGCGATCGACGCGCGCGGCGACGTCTATGCCGCCGGCCGATACAACCGGAGCTTCACCCTCGGAGCCCCGCTCCCCGAGCCCGGCGGCGGACAGTTCCACCACTTCATCTGGGTGGCGAAGGTCGACGGACGGACCGGGGCGGTGCTCGCCCAGGCCGGCTTCGGCGGACCCGCCGGTGCGCAGCTGCCGGCGACGTTGGCCGTCGACGGGCAGGGGCAGGTCGTGCTGGGTGGCCTCATGAACGCCGCCCTGGAGCTGGGGGGTGAGGCAGGAACGCTCGTCTCCGCCGGCTACACCGACGGCTTCGTCGCCAAGCTGGACCCGGCCTCATCCCCGCCCTTCGCCGCGCGGTGGGCGGCTCGGCTGGGCGGTCCGGGGGTCGACGGGGTCAAGTCCGTCGCCGTCGACCCGGCCGGGAACGTCGCGGTGGCGGGCTTCTTCACCGTCCAGGCGAACGGGGCCGCGGTGCTCTCCGGCGAGCCGCCCGGGACCGATGCCTTCCTGCTCCTGCTCGACGGCGCCACCGGTGCCACCCGCAGCGCCCAGAGCTTCGGGGACCTGGACTCGCAGACCGCCGAGCGAGTCGCGGTGGGCCTCGGTCCCGACGGTCGACCATTTCTCGCGCTTGGCGGGGAATTCACCGGGACCGTGAGCTTCCAGGGTCAAAATCCACTGGTTTCTCCTGGCGGCGCAACATTCTTGATGTTCGCGCGGTGAGAAAGACCGGCCACTTGTTCACCAAAGTGTAAAGAACTGGGCTGGGAATCTCGCGCAGATTGCCGCCGGCTTTCTCCGGGATTCTCGAATGAAATCGCAGGCGGGCTGCGCGGGTCGCCCTCTCAGCTTGATGGCGGTCCTGGGCCTGCTCACCGTCGCGGCCTGTAAGTGCTCTGGCGACCCGGACAAGGAAACGGGCATCGCCCGGGTCCTGGCCACCTGCGTCGGCGACTGCGGGACGGTGACCCGGGTCACGCTCACCGTCGCGCCCGGGGACGGGCCTGACTTCCAGGAAATGGTCACCGACCTGTCACGCTCGGGAACTCAGTGGACGGGTCGAATCAGCGGGATCCCCGTGGGACCGGGCCGCCGGTTCACCGCTGTCGCCCGGAATGCTCAAGGAATCGTCACCGCGAGCGGTGTCGCCAAAGAGCCCATCGTCAAGGACGAGGTCACCGTGGTCAGCATCGAGATGCGCCCGCCGAGTGGCCCCAACCACCCGCCGGTCATCGACGGCACCTCGGCCTCCAGCAACCCGGTGCTCCCCGGAGGAACGAGCACCGTCGCCGTCGCGGCGCACGACCCCGATCCCGGCGACGTTCTCGACTACCAGTGGACCGCCACCTGCGGGACCATCTCCAGCCCGCGCGCCACGCCGACCCTCTGGACCGCGCCGCAGGCCGAGGGGCAGTGCTCCCTGACGGTGACCGTCTCCGACGGGCGGGGCGGGACGGCGGTGGCGGTGATCACCCTGACCGTCAGCTCCACCGGCTCCGTCGGTGTCGACACCGGCTTCAACGGCTCACCGGTGATCACCCGGCTCAGCGCCGAGCTGCGGCTCGGGTCGATCATGACCGGAGACCTCACCGTGACCGCAGTGGACCCGGACGGTGATCCGGTGCGCTACGAGTGGAGCTCCGACTGCCCCGGGCTGACGTTCCTCCTCGACCCGCCTCACTCGCCGACCCAGCCGGCCATCAGCTTCCCCGGACCGAGCGAGTCCTGCCCCATCAAGGTGGTGGTGACCGACCCTCCGGACCGCGGCGGCCGGACCGCGGGCGTGCTGTTCCTTCCTCCCAACCAGCCGCTGGCCGACTGCACGGGTGTGGTGTGCAAGGCCTCCGACCTCTGCCACATCCCGGGCGAGTGCGATGGCTACAGCGGGACCTGCACTCCGGAGACCGCGAAGTGTTCAGCCGGTCAGACGTGCGATCCGGCGAATGGCACGTGCTCGGGACCTTCTTGCTCGGTCGTGGGCTGTCCCCCGGCGGACCTCTGCCACGAGCCAGGCATCTGCGACACCACCACCGGGCAGTGCTCGCCCGGGCCACCCAAGAGCTGCCCGCCCGGTCAGATGTGCGATCCGGCGAGCGGCGCCTGCTCGGGACCCTCCTGCTCGGTCGTGGGCTGTCCTCCGGCGGACCTCTGCCACGAGCCAGGCATCTGCGACACCACCACTGGCCAGTGCTCGCCGGGGCCACCCAAGAGCTGCCCTTCGGGTCAGACGTGCGACCTCACCGACGGCCAGTGCAAGCCCGGAAGCAGCACCGAACCGATTGTCCGGCCGCAGCGGGTCAAGCTCCTCGAGATCGTCTCCGTGGATGGGCTGGGGATGGACCCGGGGGGAGCGACCTACGTGGCCGGCCGCATCGTCCCGCCGCCGAAGGCCTTCGACGGACACACGGTGAGCTCGGCGGGGCTGAACGACCTGTTCGCCGCGAAGTACGACGCCGGGGGTTCGCTGATCTGGGCGACGGCGTACGGAGACGTCAACGACCAGCTCGCCAGCAGCATGGCCGTCACTGGCGGCGCCTCGAGCCGGATGGCAGTCAGCGGCCGGTTCACCGGAGCGATCGGACCGCTGAACTCCGGGTCGTCCACCTGGGACTTCCTCGTCTTCCTCGACGGCGCCACCGGCGGGCTCTCCGCTGCCCGGGCGATCGACACCGGGGTTTCCGGAGCGATCTTCGCCGTGGGGACCAACCCCGGCCTCGGCCTGGTGGCGGTCTGCGGCGGAGCCAGCCAGCTCGCGCTGGACACCACCTCCGGCGCCTCCGGCCCGGCCTGGGCCACGGTGCCCGGAGCGAACACCTACGGCGGCTCGATCGACATCGTCCTCGGGCTCTACGACGCCAGCGGCGCCCTGCGGTGGGCCAAGCAGATCGGGACGACGGCCGCCGAGCAGTGCAGCGCGGTGACGATCGACGGCGCCGGTGACGTCCACGCCGCGGGCACCTACACCGGCAGCGGCAACCTGACGCTGGCCGGATCGACGCCGCTTCCCAACCCGGGGAGCAGCTTTCGCCGGCACCTCTGGGTCGCCAAGTTCAACGGGACCACCGGTGCGGGGATCGCGCAGGCCGCGTTCGGCGGCGGACCCGGCTCGCATTCGGTCAACGGCATCGCCGTCGATGCGTCTGGCAACGTCTACCTCGCCGGCGCCTTCACCAACTCGATTCCCTTCACCTCGACCAGCGGCGGCGGCACGGCCTGCGCCGCCGGGTCGAACGGATGCCTCGCCAGCGCAGGAGCGCAGGACGGCTTCGTGGCGAGGCTCTCCCCCGCGCTCGCTCCGGTCTGGATGACCCGCATCGGCGCAGCGAGCGACGACCTCGTTCGCAGCGTGGCGCTCGACTCCCAGGGCGGACTCGTCGTTGGGGGATTTCTCTCGGGCGCGAGCACGGCGTCGACCATCACTCCCACCACCACTCCGACCGCGGCCGCTGGAGGGCCTGACCTCACCGCTCCCGCCGGGAGCCCGGCCTCGTTCGTTCTTCGCCTCCCCGTCTCGACTGGCCTCCTCGACCCGCTCAATGCACGCACCACCGGCAACGGCTTCGACTCCGCCACCACCCGGGTCGCCGTCAACGCCACCGGCACCGGGGCGGTGAGGGACCTCGTCTCGTTCGGCGGAAACGTCAGCGGCGGCACGCTCGACTTCGGCCCGCCGACGGGTCCGCTGATCACCACCGGCGCGGCCAGCTTCCTGGTCTTCGCCAAGCTGCTCCCCTGACGCCAAGGCCATGCCCCATGCCCCAGGCGGTTCCCACAGCCGCAGCTTCCGGAGCCGGTGCTTGAGCGCCGCGGCGGCCGTGCTGCTGGGAGCGACACCCTGGAGCGGAGCCTTCGCGCAGCAGGCGCCCCCTGCCTCCCCGGCGCCGGAGGCCCGCACCCTCGACATCACCAGCTTCCGGGTGGAAGGCGTCGAGCAGCTGAGCGGGCTCCAGCTGGAGGAGGTGCTCACTCCCTTCCTTGGCCCTCGCCGGACGCTGGAGGACGTGGAGAAGGCCCGGGCGGCGCTGGAGAAGGCGTACACCGACCGGGGCTACCAGACGGTGGTGGTCGCCATCCCGCCGCAGACGGTGCGGGGCGGGGTGGTGACGCTCAAGGTCACCGAGGGGAAGGTGGGCCGGCTCCGGGTCAACGGCGCACACTGGTTCTCGCCCTTCGAGATCAAGCGGCTCGCCCCGTCGGTGCAGGAGGGGAAGGTCCCCAACTTCAACGACCTGGTCGAGGACATCGTGGTCCTGAACCAGTGGCCCGACCGGCGGGTCACGCCGGCGCTTCGCCCAGGCAGCGAGCCCGGGACGGTGGACGTGGATCTCAACGTCCAGGAGACCTTCCCACTCCACGGCTCGGTCGAGCTCAACAACCGGTACAGCGTCAACACCGTCCACACCCGGCTGAACGGGGCGATCCGCTACGACAACCTCTGGCAGCTCGGGCACTCACTGGGCTTCTCGGTCCAGATCGCCCCCACCCGCCCCAACGACGCCCTGGTCTTCGCCGGGAACTACCTGGTCCGCTTCTCCGGGGCGCCGTGGTTCACGCTGGCCTTCAACGGCGTCATCCAGGAGAGCGACGTCTCGACGCTCGGCGGCACCGCCGTCCGTGGCCGAGGCCGCATCTTCGGCACCCGGGCGGTGGCAAATCTCCCGGGCTCGGCCGAGTTCTTCCACGCGGCGAGCGTGGGGCTCGACTACAAGCTCTTCCTCGAAGATCTCACCTTCTCCGACACCGCCCAGAGCAATCCGGTCCACTACTGGCCGATGACGCTGCAGTACGGCGGGAGCGTCCTCGCCCGCTTCTCCCAGACCAGCTTCAGCGTGACCGGCGTCTTCAACATCGCCGGCCTCTCGAGCACCGACGCTCAGTTCGACGCCAAGCGGTTCAAGTCCAGCGCGAGCTTCGCCTACTTCCGCGGCGACGTGTCTCACAGCCAGGGCCTCCCGGCCGATCTGCAGCTCTTCTTCCGGGTGAGCGGCCAGGTGGGGAAGGATCCGCTGGTGGGCCCCGAGCAGTTCGTCGCCGGCGGGGCCGAGTCGGTCCGCGGCTACCTGGAGGTGGAGGCCGCCGGAGACCTCGGGGCGATCGGGACCTTCGAGTTCCGGAGCCCGTCCCTGGCGCGGTGGCTCGGGCCCACCGTGACCGACTGGCGCTTCTACGTCTTCACCGAGGGGGGCCGGGTGTGGATCCACGATCCGCTGCCCGAGCAGAAGGTCTTCGCCACGCTGTGGGGCGCGGGGGGTGGCACCCGCTTCCGGCTCTGGGACCACCTGGCCGGGACCTTCGACGTGGCCGTGCCCCTTAACAGCGCCGGCCCCACCCCGGTGTACCAGCCGCGCATCCATTTCCGCATCGCGGGGGAGTTCTGAGCATGGAGATCCGCAATTCCATCCGACGGAGTCTGACAGGTCTGGTCATCGGGCTCCTGCTCGTGCCGGCCGTCTCCCACGCGTACTGGAACGACGAGTGGACCGCCCGCAAGCGGTTCCAGATCGACACCAGCGCGGCCGGGGCCAACGTCACTGAGCAGATCGGCCCCAGCGCCGTGCTGGTCCGGTTGGCCACCGGCAACTTCCGCTTCGACGCGGCCAAGGAGGACGGGAGCGACCTGCGCTTCGTCGCCGGCGACGACAAGACGCCGCTCAAGTTCCACATCGAGAAGTACGACGCCCTGCTCGGCGAAGCGCTGATCTGGGTCGGCCTGCCGGAGTTGAAGCAGGGCGCGAAGACCGACTTCTGGGTCTACTTCAAGAATCCCAAGGCGGTCCCGGCAGAGGACAGCAAGGGCACCTACGACCCGGCGATGGTGCTGGTCTACCACTTCGCCGAGCGGGGCCAGCCGCCGCGCGACTCGACCACCTGGGCGAACCACGCCACCACCGCCGGCAACGGAACCGATGGGGCGCAAATCGGCCGCGGGCTGAAGCTGGATGGCACCGCCAACGTGACGCTCCCCACCGGCCCCTCGCTCTCCTGGGCCGCGGGCACGGCGATGACCTGGTCGCTGTGGCTCAAGCCTGCCGATGGGGCTGCCTCCGGCGTGCTGTTCAGCCGCCGCGAGGGAGGACGAGCCTTCCTGGTGGGGCTCGACGGCGGCAAGCCCTTCGTCGAGGTGATCGCCGACGGAGCACCTCAGCGCGCCACCTCGACCGTGGGCTTCGGCGCGGACAAGTGGCACCACCTGGCGGTGACCGCGGCGGAGGGGATCACCCTCTACGTGGACGGAGCTCCGGTGGCGAAGCTCGCCGCCCGGCTCCCGGCGCTGGACTCCGCCGCCGTGCTCGGAGGGGACGTCCCCGCGCAGCCGCAGGGCAAGGAGCCCGGGGCCGCGGCTCCCGCGCCGGCCCTGCCGCCGTTCAAGGGCGAGGTGGACGAGCTGGAGATCTCCAAGATCGCCCGGCCGCCAGGGTACCTCCAGGTGGCGGCGATCTCGCAGGGAAGCGACCCGGCCAAGTTCCTGGTCGGCGGCCAGGACGAGGAGAGCGGCGGCTGGTCCACCGGCTACTTCGGAGTGATCATCAAGTCGGTCACCCTCGACGGCTGGGTGGTGATCGGGCTGCTGGCGATCATGGCGGTCATCAGCTGGATGGTGATGTCCAGCAAGGCCGCCTACCTGAGCGCGGTGGAGAGGGCCAACGACCTCTTCACCGACCACTTCCGCAAGTCGCGAGCGAGCCTGCAAGAGCTGGTGCTGACCAATGACGCCGGCGAGCTCGGCGGGCCCAAGGTCGCTCAGAACTCGTCTCTGTACCGGCTGTTCCGCATCGGGACGGGCGAGATCCGCCACCGGCTGGAGGAGGGCAGGGCGCTCACCGCGGAGGCGATCGAGTCCATCCGGGCGAGCCTCGATGCCGGGCTGGTGCGCGAGAACCAGCGGCTCTCGGCGCGGATGGTGCTGCTCACCATCGCCATCTCCGGCGGTCCCTTCCTCGGGCTGCTGGGCACGGTGGTCGGCGTGATGATCACCTTCGCCGCGATCGCCGCGGCCGGCGACGTGAACGTGAACGCGATCGCCCCCGGCATCGCCGCGGCGCTGGTTGCCACCGTGGCTGGCCTGGCCGTCGCGATCCCGGCGCTCTTCGGCTACAACTGGCTGCTGACCCGGGTCAAGGACGTCACGGCGAACATGCAGGTGTTCGTCGACGAGCTCGTGACCCGGATCGCCGAGGCGTACTCCAACGGAGCTGGCAGCGGTGCCCACGCGACCGCGATGCCGCCCGTGCCTGCCGCGAGGCGCGCTGGGCCGCCGCCTCCTCCCCGTGAGGCCTCGCCCTCGAAGGAGGCCGGCCGATGAAGGCCCAGTCCGAGGACAAGGTCTACGACGACATCAACATCACCCCGATGCTCGACCTTGCCTACGTGCTGCTCGTGATCTTCGTGATCATGACCACGGCCACGGTGCAGGGGATGAAGGTGAACCTGCCCAAGGCCAGCCCGGCGAAGAGCCTGGCCAAGCCGACCACCAAGGCGATCACCGTCACCCAGGAAGGGAAGATCTTCCTCGACACCATCCCGGTGACGCTGGCCGAGCTGGAGCAGCGCCTCGTCCAGCAGAAGGCGGTCACCCCGGAGTTCCCGGTGGTGGTCCGCGGCGACGGGCAGGTGCAGTACCAGGGGGTGATCGACGTGCTCGATCTCCTCGCCAAGCTCAACATCACCACCGTCGGACTCGCCACCAAGCCGCTGGTGAAGTGACGTGACCGGGTCCCTCCCACCGCCTGACGACTCCGCCCTGGAGAGGGCAGGGAGGTTCGCGCGTCGCAACGCCGTGCCCCTCGCGGTGGGACTGGTGCTGCTCTCCGGCGCGGCGGCCGCAGTGCGCTGGATCGCCTCGAACCGCGAGTCGCCGCCGCCTCGGAAGGTGATGCAGTTCACGGTGGTGACGGTGCAGCCCAAGCCGCCGGAGAAGCCGCCTCCGCCTCCTCCACCGGTGCCGCCGCCGAAGGTCGAGGAGGAGACCACCCGGGTCAACCTCAAGCCGCAGGACCTGCTTCCGCCCGACGAGCCTCGCCCCGCATCGCCGCCCGCCGGCCCTCTGGCCCTGGCGACGGAGGGTGAGGGCCCGGGCGATGCGTTCAACCTGGCGGGCAATCCCGGCGGCCGCGGCCTGCTGAGCGGTGGAGGGTTGGGAGACGGCACGGGGCTCGGGAGCGGCGGCGGAGGGAACCCCTTCGGCTGGTACTACGCCCAGGTCGCCGACGAGCTGGGCGAGGCGCTCCGCCACAACAAGCACATCACCAGCGCCTCGCTGCGCGTCGAGGTGAAGCTCTGGGCCGACCCATCCGGCCGGGTGAGCCGCGTCCAGCTGATCCGTTCCACCGGCGATCCGGAGGTCGACCAGGCGATCCAGTCGGTGGTCGGCCTCCGCCTCCGGCAACCCCCACCCCCCGGCAGCCCCATGCCGATGGTCCTCCGCGTCACTGCCCGGCGTCCCACCTGACCCATGCCCTCTCACCAGCCAACACGCTCGAAGACCGTTCCTCGCGCCGGCCTCCTGCTCTGCGCCGCGCTGCTCCTGCCGGCGGCGCTCCGGGCGCAGCAAGCGTCGCCCGCTGCGACCACGCCGGAGGTCAAGCAGGTCACCGTCGTCCCCGAGTCGGTGAAGGAGGAGCTGCGGGAGTCGCTCACCAAGGACGTGCTCGAGGAGGCCAAGCGCCAGAACTTCGGGGCGCCGTACCAGTACCCCGGCTGGACGAAGCGCTTCATCTTCTCGGGCGACATCCGTGCCCGCTTCGAGCGAGATCTGTTCGGGAAGGGCAACGCCAACGGCGGCGAGTTCCCCGACTTCAACGCCATCAACGCCGGGACCGGCTTCGACGTGAACGGCGTCGACGTGGTCAACGACCGCTACCTCAACGTGGACCAGAACCGGAGCCGGCCGCGGTTGCGCGCTCGCCTCGGGGTGGACGTGGACGTGGGGAGCGGCTTCACCACCGGGATGCGGATCGCCAGCGGCGACGGGAGCACCCCGGTCTCCACCAATCAGACCCTGGGCGGCGCGCCAGGGAACTTCAGCAAGTACCAGATCTGGCTCGACCGGGCGTGGATCCGCTGGCAGCCGATCCAGGAGCCAGGCGGCTCGCTCTTCTTCGAGGTGGGCCGGTTCGAGAACCCGTTCTTCACGCTCCTGGACTTCATCTGGGACGAGGACGTGAACTTCGACGGCCTGTCCACGGGGGGGAGCGTCCAGCTGGGAGACTTCCGTCCCTTCTTCGTCGGCGGAGCGTTCCCGGTGTTCACCACCGCGTTCGCCTTCGCGCCCGAGCGAACCGCGAAGTTCGCCAGCCTGAACAAGTGGCTCTACGCCGGTCAGCTGGGGACCGACTGGAAGATCAGCGATTCTGTCTTCGTGAAATTCGGCGCGGCCTTCTACTACTTCTGGCGGACCGAGGGCCAGGTGGGCGGTCCCTGCGACACGCACATCAAGGGGGCGAGCTGCGAGAGCGACGAGTCACGACCCTCGTTCTCGCAGAAGGGGAACACCTACCGCACCATCCGCACCCCCTCCGACGCGGCCCTGGCTGCCGAGGCGGCCTCGCCCCTCACCCCCCGGTACCAGTACTTCGGGCTCTCCAGCCACTACCGCGAGCTGGTGGGCACGCTGCGTATCGACCTGGACATCGCCGAGCCGGTGCGGCTGACGCTCGAGGGCGAGGTGGCCCGGAACCTCGGGTTCAAGCCTACCGAGATCGCGGAGAACGCCCTGAACAATCGCGGGCCCTGCCTGGTCGACGAGAACGGAAACACCCACGACTGCGCGAAGTACGTCGGAGGGCGGGACGCCTATCAGGCTCGGGTGACGCTCGGCAGCCCGACCCAGCGCAATCAGCTCGACTGGAACGTCTCCGCCGTCTACCGCTACCTCGAGTCGGACGCGGTGGTGGACGCCTTCACCGACTCCGACTTCGGCCTCGGGGGGACCAACCTCAAGGGGTACATCATCTCCGGCACGCTGTTCGTGGCGACCAACGTCTCGTTCCGGGCGCGCTGGTTCAGCGCCAACGCCATCGTCGGCCCCACCTACCGGGCGGACGTGTTCCAGCTCGACCTCACCGCGAGGTTCTGATGCCGCTCCCGAATTCGCGACCGCTCCTCGTCCTCACCCTGCTGCTGGCCGCGGCCGAGGCCCGTGCCGACGCCGCCACCGAGGCCAAGCTCCGGGATGCGCTCCGTGCCACCACCGCGCAGCTCCGGGCCCTCGAGGACGAGAAGGCCCGCTGGCAGCGCACCGAGGCGGACCTCCGGGCGGAGATCCAGACGATGCGCGGGCTTTCCCTGCCGCCGACCAAGAGCTCGGACAAGGAAGTGGCGGCCCTGAACCGGAGGGTCCGCGAGCTGAGCGACGCCAACGGACAGCTCCGCGCCTCGCTGAGCAAGTGCGAGGCCCGCCCGGCGGTCGCCCCGGCGGCAGGCCAGACCGACGAGGAGAAGAAGCGGCTCGCCGGGGAGGTGACCGGCCTGAAGGAGAAGCTCGCCGGGAGCGAGGAGAAGAACCTCGAGATGTACCGGGTGAGCAAGGAGCTGCTGGCGTGGATGGAGAAGGTGGGCGTGGGAGGTGAACCCTTCTTCGGCTGGAAGCGCGTGGAGCTGGAGAACATCGCCCAGGAGTACGGAGACAAGCTCCTGGAACAGAAGGTGAGACCGCAACCATGATCGAGAAATCGCGTGACCTCTTCCGGGCCGGAGCGCTCCTGGCGCTGCTGGCAACCACCCCCGCCGTTGCCGCAGACGTGGTGGCGAAGATCGGAGGGACCGAGGTGACGGCCTCCGAGGTGAGGTCCTACGTGGAGACGCTTCCCGCCTCCGACCAGGCGGCGCTGGCCAAGGACCCGGCGCTCCTCTCCCAGGTGGTGCGAACCTACCTCGCGCGCCAGGCGGTGCTGAAAGAGGCGCAGACCAAGAAGTTCGACCAGCAGCCGGCGGTGAAGTCGCAGCTGGAGCGAGTGCGGGACGAGGCCGTCACCGAGCTGTACCTCCAGAGCGTCTCCCGGCCCCCGGAGAGCTTCCCCACCGACGCCGAGGTCCAGGCGGCCTACGACCAGAACCGCAAGTCGTTCGAGGTCCCCAGGCAGTACCAGCTGGCCCAGGTCTTCATCTCCGCTCCTCGCGGAGACCGCGAGGCGGAGGAGCGGGGCAAGAAGAAGCTCGACGAGGTGACCCGCCGGCTGAAGCAGAAGACCGACTTCGCCACCGTCGCCAAGGAGCTCAGCGACGAGCGAGACGGCGCGCGGCGAGGCGGGGAGATCGGCTGGCTGGCCGAGGAACAGATCGTCCCCGGGATCCGCGCCACCGCAGTGGGGCTCTCCAAGAACGCGGTCTCCGAGCCGGTGCGCCTCGATGACGGCTGGCACGTGCTGAAGCTGCTCGACCTGCGGGCCCCGACCGTCCGCACCCTGGCCGAGGTCCGGGAGACGCTGGTCGCCCAGCTCCGGGCGGAGCGTGCCCGGGCGAACCGGCAGGCCTACCTGGCCAAGCTCCTGGAGCAGAACCCTCCGGCGATCAACGAGCTCAGCCTCCCGAAGATTCTCGCCAAGGCGAAGTGATCGATGCGCTCTCGTCGTTCCTCGACCTGGCCGGTGCTGTTCCTGTTCGTTCTCGCCGCGGGCGCGGCGAGCGCCGAGAACATCCTCCGCCGTGCCAGGCCGCTCGAGGCCGCCGCTCCGCCGGGCACGGCCGATGCCGCAGCTGCCGCGGCCGCCGCGGCTTCCGCGCACCAGGCGCTGCAGGCCAACCCCTCGAACGGCGCGTTCCGGCGGGCGGTGCAGGCCATCGACAGCTTCCGGCAGAGTCAGGCTGCGGCACGCGCGGCGGCCCAGGGAGCGGCGAGCAGCGTCCCCGACGGTCTGCGCGGGCTGGTGATCGATCCCGGGGCCCCCACCGACACCACCCGGTGGAACGGGGCGAGCCTGCCGGTGGAGCAGGCGAAGCCCGACGGACGCATCGAGGTCACCGTCACCCAGTCCCAGCAGAAGGCGCTGCTCACCTGGCAGAAGTTCGACGTCGGCAAGCAGACCGATCTCCACTTCGACCAGACGGCGGGCGGGAGCGACGTGGCGTCGTGGATCGCGCTGAACCGGGTGCTCGATCCCAGCCTCGCGCCGAGCAGGATCCTCGGCAGCATCCGGGCCGAGGGTCAGGTCTACGTCATCAACCGGAACGGCATCATCTTCGGGGGCAGCTCGCAGGTGAACACCTCGACGCTGGTGCTCTCCTCGCTCGACTTCGGCGGCGGACCCATCGTCGGGTCGGTCTTCGGTGATCCGTCGCACCGTCCGGAGGACGGGCCGCTGGGCGGGCAGATCCGGATCGATCCCGGAGCGCTGCTTCAGGTCAAGAACTACGGCCAGCTCGTTCTCCTCGGAGGCCAGGTCTCGAACGGCGGGACGCTGGAGGCCCCGGACGGACAGGTGCTGATCGCCGCGGCGGACTCGATCTCCTTCGGAGCCAGCGGGGCCAATACGCTCCGGGGGCTCACGGTCACCTCGCTGGCGAATCGGCGGGAGGTGGAGAACACCGGCGTCATCTCCACTCCCCGAGGAAACATCACGATGCGGGGTGGCTGCACCGGCTCCGCGGCCGACTGCGTCGGGATCGGCCAGTACGGGCTCCTCACCGCGACCACCAGCGCGGCAGCCAACGGTTCCATCGCGCTCGGCGGCGACGGGCAGGCGGCGCTGAGCGACGACACGCGGGTGGAGCTGGGGAAGGGGAGCGTCACCCAGGTCCTCCCCGACGACGACGGAAAGAAGTTCATCGGTTACAAGCAGTCTGACTTCGCCAGGTCGACGGTCCGGATCGAGGGCCGGAAGGTCATCCTCGAGGAGAACGCGAGCGTCTACGCCCCCTCGGGGGAGGTGACCCTCGGGACCACGGTCGATGCCCCCACGCTGCCCGACGAGAGCCGGGTGTATCTGGCCCCGGGAGCGACGGTGGACGTCTCGGGGCTCCGGGGGGTCCAGCTGTCGATGGAGTCGAACACCCTCACCGCGCAACTCCGGGCGAACGAGCTTCGGGACAACCCACTTCTCCGGGACGGCCCGCTCCGCGGACGCACCGTGTACTTCGACGCCCGGCTGGGCACGACGGTGGCCGACGTCTCCGGGTACTACGACCTGGTCGAGCGGGACGTGACCGAGCTGATGGTGACCGGTGGCACGGTGAGCATGACCGCCAACACCATCATCACCCGCGAAGGGTCCATCATCGACCTCTCCGGAGGGAGCCTCAGCTACCGCTCGGGGTACGTGAGCAGCAGCGTGCTCCTCGATCCGACCGGGAAGAAGGTGCGGATCGAGAACGCGGTGCCGGGCGTGGCCTACGTGGGGATCGACGGCGACTTCGTGGTGGATCACGAGCGCTGGGGAGTCACCGAGACGTTCGTCTCCTCGCTGAGCGGAACCCGCAAGGTGTACGAACCGGGCTACGAGCAGGGGGCCAGCGCGGGGACGCTGAATCTGGGGAAGACCGACCCTCTCCGCGAGCCGTTCCCCGACAACCCCAACGGGCAGTACACCCCGCGGGCGAGCGGCGAGTTCCGGGTGCTCGACGGGAGCATCGTCGCCACGACCGTGGTCGGGCCCAAGCAGCGCGAGATCTCGTCCGCCGAGCCCACCGGACCCACCGAAGCATGGCGGCTGCGTCCGTCGCCGGCGAGCCTCAACATCAACCAGGCGGCCGACGTCAAGATCGTCGACCAGGTCGAGCTGCTGCCAGGAAGCTTCGGGCCGGACTCGCCGGTGGATCCGGCGCGCGCGAATGTGCTGCTCCTCCCGGCCCGTTGGTTCGACGGCACCACGTTCAAGTCATTGAGCATCACCCACGTTCCGGTCACCGACACGAGTCCGTCGGGCGATCCCAGCTACGTTCCGACCTTCAAGAATTTCTCCGCGGGAGGTCACCTCACCATCGACCGGGGAGTGACCGTCACCCTGGCAGACGGAGGGCAGTTCGGGTTCACCGGGACCGGAGTCGAGGTGGACGGAAGCATCGTCGTGCCGGGGGGCGCGATCTCGCTGACCGCCGGAGCGCCCGCTGCCGCCGGCAGCACCGGTCCCGGGCTCACCCTCCGGCTCGGACCGACCGGGGTGCTCGACGTCTCCGGTCGCCTGACGAACGACGCGCTGGACGGCGCGAGCGAGCCCCTCCGTCCCCTGAACGGTGGGACCGTCACCCTCGCCGCCAGCTACCTGGAGCTCCAGCCGGGATCGCTGGTGGACGTGAGCGGGGGGGCCCGACTCGCCGCCTCGGGCTCGCGGCTGACACCCGGCAACGCCGGATCGATCAGCATCAACGTCAACCTCGATGTGGAGCGGCCCCCGGGGCAAGTTCCGGAGCCCCATGATCAGACCCTGCGCCTGGCGGGCACGCTGCGCGGGTACGCTCTGGGCGCCGGCGGAGCCAGCGGAGGCTCGCTCTCGATCACCACCGGGCTGAACGTGGTCATCGGGGCGGAGCTCCCGACCGGAGCCGACCCCAGTTCCTACCTCCTGCGCCCGGACTTCTTCGACCAGGGCGGGTTCTCTCGTTTCTCGATCGCCGCTGAGCGAGGGCTCACGGTCACCGCGGGAACCATCGTTCAGCCGAGCGTCGAATCGCTGGTCCTCCCGCCAGCGTTGAGCGAGTTTCCCAGCGGAACCCGGCTGGTCGATCTCGCGGTCCGGCATGTGCTCGACCCCGCGCTGCAGAAGCCGGTCACGATCAGCCTCTCCACCGACACCGGACGGGCCTTCCTCGACAAGACGACCCCGCAGCCCTTCAGCCGTGGACTGACCCTCGAGAACGGGGTGCAGATCCGCACGCCCGTCCTCTCGCAGATTTCCCTGACCTCCGTGGGCACGATGTTCCTCGGCAGCGGGGTGCAGCTCTCGGCGCCGGCGGGAACCATCAGCCTGAGGGGCAGCACCGCCGGTTCCACGGGCCCGGGACAGTTCCCTCTCTACCGCCCGGACCTCAAGCTGGGCCCCGACGTCCTCCTCGACGTCTCCGGGGCGGTGCAGACCACCGTCGTGTCCGGGGTCGCGCGCCGGAACGTGCTCGGGGGCGGGAGCATCACCCTGGACACCACGGCGAGCGTCCTCGTCAGCCCCACCGCCGTGCTCGACGCCTCCGGGCTCCAGGCAGTCGCCGATGTCTCTGCTGCCCCGGCCTCGGGCGAGCGATACGTTCCGCTCACCATCGACGGCAATGGTGGGTCGATCTCCATCAACGCGGCGTCGGGCGTGCTGGGAGGCCAGCTGGCGCTCGGGCCGGGAGGACCGACGGGCTACGGCGGCACGCTGGCGTTGTTCTTCGGTGGCTCCAGCCTGGTCCGGACCACCGTTCCCGATGGCTTCGGTCCGGTGAACCCGACGACCTCCGCGAGCCTGAGCAGCCTCGTCGTGCCCGCCGACCGGATCGATGCCTCGGGGGCCGACAGCCTGATCCTCCAGGTGACGCCCTCGGGCGCCAACGCCGGGAACGCGCTGCTGTTCGACGGGTCGGTCTCGCTCGCCGCCCGCCGGTCCATCGTCGTCCGGGCTTCGGGGATCGGCCTCGCCGACGGGAGCGCTCCGGGATCGGCCGTGGTGCTCTCTGCTCCCGGCCTGGTCCTCGAGGGCGTGACCGGCGGCGCGTCCACGCCTGCTCCGGCACTTGCCGGCTCGTCGCTCACCCTCGACGGCCAGGTCATCGACGTCATCAACCGGGTCGTGCTCGGCTCCCAGGGGGCGGGCTTCGAGACGGCGACCTTCAGGGCGGACGGGGAGATCCGCCTCGCCGACAGCGTCGGGACCTTCTCCGCCCCCAGCGCCGGGCTGTTCTCGAGCGGCAAGCTGGTCTTCGACGCGGCGCAGGTCTACGTGGCCCGCCTGCTCAACTCGCCCGGCTCCAACGCCGCGCTGGCGGGAGTGACCATCCAGTCCGACCAGTCGATCGAGATCCACGGGAACGGGAACCCGGCGCCGGTTCCGCTCTCCTACGGAAACACCCTGACCCTCCGCGCACCGCGGATCGAGCAGGGCGGAGTGCTCCGCGCGCCCGGAGGAAGGCTGGTCCTCGAGGGGACCGGAGCGGACGGCAAGGTCGACCTGCTGCCGGGGAGCATCACCTCTGCCTCCATGGAAGGAGCGACGGTCCCCTTCAACTGGGCGGACGGACAGGTCCTCTCCGGCGGCGTCTTCCTCGTCTACAGCGTTCCGGGTGCCGCGCCGATCAAGGAGGTCCGTCTCGACGCCCCCAACGTCGCGGTCCAGAACGGAGCGGTGGTCGACGTGTCCGGAGGCGGTGACCTCCTGGGGTCGAGCTTCCTCCCGGGCAACGGGGGCTCGAGGAACGTGCTCGCCACCCCGGGCGCCTTCGCCATCCTCCCCTCGCGCGGGAGCCAACCCCTGCCTCCGGGCGGCGCCGGCACGCTGCTGGATCCGTCGATCCAGCTCGGGGACGTGGTGTGGCTCCAGGGAGTTCCGGGCCTGCTCGACGGCTACTACACCCGGCTGCCCGCGCAGTACGCGCTCCTCCCGGGCGGGATGCTGATCCAGCCGCTCGGCGGGGCCTACGCCACCGCACCACCTACCTTCACCCGGCCGGACGGAGCCTTCGTCACCGCGGGGTACTCCGCGGTCGCAGGGAGCTCGATCCGTTCGGGCACGTACGGGCTCTACGCGGTGATGCCCCAGTCGGTGTACAGCCGCTACAGCACGCTGGAGACCTACTCCTTCAACACCTACGCCCGGGAGCTGGCGGCCTCGGCCGGCGTGGTGGTTCGCGTTCCGGACGACGCCGGCTCCGCGGTGCTCGCCGCCAGCAAGGGCCTCGTGCTCCAGGGCACCGGTCGCTTCGGCGCCGGTCCCGATGCCCTCCTGGGGAACCTCGACATCTCGGCCCCCAGGATTGCCCTCGTCGGCGGCGGAAACTCGGCTCCGGACGCCACCTACCTCGCCATCGACGTCGAGTCGCTGAACAACTTCGGTGCGGGCAGCGTGCTCCTCGGCGGAACGCGGGCGGCCAGCACCGACCCTGCGCAGCCGGGCACCTCGCTGAAGGTGAACGCGACGGACGTGGTGGTTCGCACCGGGACCACGGCCTGGTCCGGCTCGGAGATCCTCTTCGCCGCGACCGATCGGGTTTCGGTCGCCGACGGATCGATCCTCCAGACCTCGGGCCCGGTGTCACGGGACACCAGCAACCTCCTGGTCAGCGGCGACGGAGCGGTGCTCCGGCTGTCCACGGGTGAGCGCGTCGGAGTGGTGCAGGCCAGCGGCGCCGGAGGACCGACTGGCGCAGGAACGCTCGAGGTCGGAGCGGTGACTCTCGGCGCGGGGGGGAGCCTCACCCTGTACGGGAGCCGTGCCCTGACGCTGTCGCCCGACGCCCTCCTCTCCGGCCGCCAGCTGGACCTCGCCTCGACCCGAGTGAATCTCGGTGACGCGCCGGCCGGAACGGAGGGAGCGACCCTCGGCGCCGACACCATCGCCCGGCTCTCCAGCGCCTCGGATCTCCTGATTCGCGGGACGGGGTCGATCCACCTCTACGGCGGTCTCGAGCTCGGCGGCAGGAACGGGAACGGCCAGGCCACCCTCGGAGGTCTCGCCCTCGACTCACCGTTGCTGCAGGGCGAGGGTGCGACAGGAGGAACGGCGCGGATCACCGCAGGGACGCTCACCCTGCTCAACAGCGGAGGCTCGGCGACGGCGACGAGCGGGTCCGGGGTGCTCACGCTGGACGCCGATTCGCTCGTCCTCGGGCCCGGAGCGGTCAGCCTCGGCGGTTACTCCACGCTCCAGGCTCGGGCCGGCGAGGTCGTGATCCGCGGCACCGGCGTGCTCGACGTCGCCGGGGCCAGCGCGATCCAGACCTCGGTGGTCCGCGCGGAGTCCGGCGCGAGCTATGGCCTGATCAGCAGCGGCGCACTCACCCTGGACCGGATCGCCGGGAGCTCCGGGGAGCCCGCCGGGAACGGAGCGCGGCTGCTGCTCTCCGGCTCGAGCGTGTCCCTCGACACCTCGGTCGTCCTTCCCGCGGGCCGCCTGGAGGTCGTCTCCGCCGGTGACCTCCAGGTCGGACCGAGCGCGGTGCTCGACCTGCACGGGGTGGAGAAGAGCTTCGAGGGGCAGACCCGGAGCGTTCCGGCCGGGACGATCCTCCTCCGGGCGGGCGGTGCGCTGACCGCGGCCTCCGGCGCGTCGCTGGACGTCTCCGGGTCGCCGGGAGGCGGCGATGCGGGGAACATCGTCCTCGTGAGCGGAGGAGTGCTCGCCTTCGACGCCGACGCACGGGCGACGGTCGCCGGGGACGGGCGCCGCGGTGGATTCAGCCTGGACGCGAGCGCGGTCTCCGACCTCGCTGCCCTGAACCGCCGCCTCGAGTCGGCCGGCTTCGGCGGGAGCCGAAGCTACCGTCTCCGGCAGGGCGACCTGACGCTCGGCGCAGGCGAGACGGTGACCGCCCACGAGGTGCTGCTCCAGGCCGACAGCGGATCGGTGACCCTCGGCGGCAGCATCCTGGGAGGTGGAACCGCCGACGACCCGTCCGGTGGCAGGGTGCGGCTCGCCGGCGGCAACGGCGTCACCGTGGCGGGGGGCGCCATCATCGACGCCCGCGCAGCGGATCCGGCCGCCGGGGACTTCGTCCCCGCGAGCGGGCAGGTCGAGCTGATCGCCCTGGGCGGACGGGTCAGCCTGGCTTCCGGGGCGGTGGTGGATGTCCGTGGCGGCCGGACCCCCGGCGGCGGAGCGCTGTTGATCCGCGCGCCTCGCACCGCGACCGACCTTCAGGTGGACCCGATCGGCGGCGAGGTCCGGGCGAGCAGCGTCGTGCTCCAGGGATCGCAGGCCTATTCGGCCACCGTGGTCGACGCGGCGCTGGCGCAGCAGCTGCTGACCGAGGCCGGCAGCTGGCTCCAGAACGCTTCGCAGATCCGAGCCCGGGTCGCCGGCGGCAACGCGGGCCTGCCGGAGGTGCTGGTCGCCCCGGCGATGGACGTGAGCAGCACCGGGGACCTGTCGGTCCAGACCGCGCTGTCGCTCTCGGGGCTCGCCTCTCCCGGAAACCTCTCGCTCAGGGCCGGCGGAAACCTGTCGATCGACGGAGCCCTCAGTGACGGCTTCGACTCCGCGGCGAGAACGGCAACCCTCTCCTCGAGCCGCTCCTTCAGCTACGACCTGCAGGCCGGACAGGACATCGTCGTCTCCGCGGGCGCCCTCGTCCGCACCGGCACCGGTGACATCCGGCTGGCGGCCGGCCGGGACATCCTGCTCGCCGATCCGACGTCCGTCGTCTACACCGCGGGGATCCGCACGGCGACCGCCCCGGGCTTCGCCGGCGCCGCCGGAGACTTCCCGACCGCGGGCGGCGACCTCGATCTCATCGCCGGCCGTGACATCCGCGCGGCGTTCCCCAGCCAGACGACCTCGGCCTGGCTGTGGCGCAAGGGAGCGACGCAGTGGAACCAGAACCAGCAGGACGCGACCGTGGTCGTCCAGACGTCCTGGTCGGTCATGTACCAGCACTTCCAGCAGGCCGTGGGCGCGCTCGGCGGTGGCGACGTGAGGGTGAATGCCGGCCGCGACGTGGTGCAACTTCAGATCTCCATCCCCACGACAGGGCAGCTCACCACTCCGGTCGGGGGCGTGCCCTCGCCGGGAGATCTGGTGGTCCGCGGCGGCGGGAACCTCGATCTCACCGCCGGGCGTGACGTGCTGGGCGGCCTGTACGTGCTCGGCCAGGGCGAGGCGGTCATCCGTGCCGCGGGGAGCATCCGTGCCAGCGACCAGACGGTCCTCTTGCGGCCCTCGCAGGTCGGAACGAGCCTGACCAGCGCGCGGCAGGTGGCGCCGCTCCTCGGCCTGATGGACGCCAGGGCGACGCTCCTCGCCGGCGGACAGATCGAGATCGAGGCGGCGTTCGACCCGATGCGCCAGGCGCAGACCCTCGCGCAGAAGCCGGGCGGGGTCGGAACCGCGTTCATCGGCTACACCGACCGCACGTCGCTCGAGGCGATCGCCGTCAGCGGCGGAGTGACGTACCAGCACGACCCCTGGGCCTCGGTGGACCTCAGCGCCAGCAATGCCCAACCCGAGTACCGGGTCCGGCTCCAGGGGGCAGGGGGGAACCAGCTCAACACGCTCTTCGCCGAGGCTCCGCCCACGCTCCGCTTCGCTTCTCTCGAGTCCAGCGCCACGGTCCGGGATCGGTTCGGCTCGACCACGTCCCTGACGCTGTCGCCCTCCAACCTCGGCACGCTGGAGGTGATGGCCGGGACGGACGTGGTTCTCTCGGTGGGGAACATCACGCTCGCCGACCTCGGTGAGAGGTACCGGCGCATCGGGACGGTCCCGCTCACCACGCTCGATCCGACCCTGACCGGCCTCGACAGCACCGTGCCCACCGGGCAGCCATTCGGGTCCCCGAGCATCCACGCTGCGGATCCGGAGCCGCTGCGCCTGTACGCGCTGGAAGGCTCGGTCTGCGCATACCAGGGCGGGTTGTGCCTGCCGCAGGGGCGTTCGATCACCCCGGTGTCGATCAATCCCGGAAAGTCGGTGGACGTCTTCGCGGGCCGCGATGTCCTCTCCGGCGCCTACAACGTGATCGGCCTCGGCCCGGATCCCATCTCCCGACTCCGTGCCGGGCGGGACATCGTCGACGTGGAGGTCCGCGCAACCGGTCCGGGAACGGTCCTGCTCGAGGCAGGGCGCGACTGGATCGAGCATGCCTACGGCGACAACGTGGCCGGTGCCCGCGGCGGTTTCCTCATCGCGGTCGGCAATCCCACCGGCATCTCAAGGCTGGCCAGGGACCAGGCCACGGACTTCGTGGTGCTCACCGGCACCGCCGGCGGCGTCGACTACGACGGCTTCAGCCACATCTACCTGGACCCCTCCAACGCAGCTGGAGTCCCCCGGACCTACCTCCCGGAGCTGAAGGACTACCTGAAGGGCCTGGGCATCACCGCCGGAAGCGACGCCGAGCTGGTGGCCCGCTTCGACGCGCTCCCGCTTCCACAGCAGCAGGTCTTCCTCTTCCGGGTGTACTTCGAGGAGCTGCGCCAGACGGGCATCGACTACAACGACCCGGAGAGCCCGAGGTTCCAGAGCTACCAGCGCGGCTTCGACGCGGTCACCCGTCTCTTCCCCAACAGCGGGAAGGAGGGCGCGCCGACGGGGAACGCGATCCTCGACGGCAAGGCGCTGGAAACTCAGGCCAACGCGGACATCAGCGTGCTCGCTCCTTACGGGAGGATCTCCGTCGGTTCCGAGCTGCTCCCCAGCTCGAACGCCGGAGGAATCGTCACCCGGCGTGGCGGGGACATCCGCCTCATGGCGGACCGGAACATCGATCTCTTCACCTCCCGGGTCTTCACGCTCCAGGGCGGGGACATCACGATGTGGACCACCAACGGCAGCATCACCGCCGGGGCTGGGTCGAAGACGTCGGTGTTCAGCGCTCCCCTTCGCTACACCACCAGCCTGGACGGCGTGGTCACCGTCGACGTCTTCGGGCTCCAGACCGGCGCCGGAATCGGCGTCCTGGATGCGCTCCCCGCCGGGAGCGGCATCGACCGGAAGCCCAGCCGGCTCGACCTCATCGCTCCCCGCGGCGAGGTCAATGCCGGAGACGCCGGCATCCGGGTCGTGGGCGATCTGAACATCGCCGCCCAGGTCGTCGTGGGCGTGGAGAACATCCAGGTCACCGGGAGCGCCGTCGGTGTTCCCAAGGTCACCGCGGTCAACGTCGCCGCGCTGACCTCGGCCTCCCAGCTCACCCAGGCCGCCACCAAGGAGGGAGTCGGTCCCGCCGCCGCGCCGAAGACCGCGGTCCAGGATCTTCCGTCCATCGTGACCGTCGAGGTGGTGGGCTACGAGACGACGGACAAGACGCCGGGTGGCGCCGAGGAGAAGAAGAAGGAGAAGAAGGGGAAGTGACCCGACGCTGGGGCATCGCGGCCGGGCTCGCGCTGTCGGCGCTCGTCCTGTACGCGCGGACCCGCGCCTTCCCTTTCATCAACCTGGACGACCCTGGCTACGTCGAGAGCAACGCCTGGGTCCAGCAAGGGCTGTCGTGGCAGGGCTTCCAGTGGGCCTTCTCCACCTTCGAGATGGCCAACTGGCATCCCTTCACCTGGCTCTCGCTGATGGCCGGCGTGTCGCTCTTCGGCCCCGGGTCCGGAGCGATGCATGGGGTGAACGCGGCGCTTCACGCGGCCAGCGCGGTGCTGGTCTACCTCGTGCTCTCCCGCATGACCGGAGCGACGTGGCGGAGCGCGCTCGTGGCTGGGCTGTTCGCCCTGCACCCGATGCACGTCGAGTCGGTGGCGTGGATCTCCGAGAGGAAGGACGTGCTCTCGGTCTTCTTCGGCCTCCTCACGCTGCTGGCCTACGAGCACCATTCGCGCCGGCCGGGGATCGGCCGGTTTCTCGCGGTGGCGACCGCCTTCGCCGCCAGCCTGCTCGCGAAGCCGATGCTGGTGACGTTGCCCTGTCTCCTCCTCCTGCTGGACGTCTGGCCGCTGGGACGGGTGCCGCTCGTGGCGCCGGCGGCGATTCCACTCCCGCGCCCGGTCATCGGGTGGAGAAGGGCGATCCTGGAGAAGCTTCCGCTGCTGGCGCTCGGCGCACTGGACGCGGTGATGACCTACCGGGCGCAGGCGGCGGGCGGAGCGGTGGCTCCGGATTCCCTGAGCCATCGCATCGCGAACGCGGTGACCGGGTACGCCCGCTACCTGGGGAAGCTCCTCTGGCCGGCCGACCTTTCCTTCCTGTATCCGGTGAACCATGCCGGTGAGCCGGCGCTCCGCGTGGTCGCGAGCCTCGCCGTCGTCGTCGGAGTGAGCGCGCTGACGGTGGTGGGGATCCGCAAGCGCCCCTGGGCCACGGTGGGCTGGTTCTGGTTCCTCGGAACGCTGGTGCCGGTGATCGGGCTGGTCCAGGTGGGCTGGCAGTCGATGGCCGACCGGTACGTGTACTTCCCGGCGCTCGGGCTGTGGGTGGCGATCGTCTGGACGCTGGCCGGCATGCGCTGGCAACCGCCACGCCTGGTGACCGTCGGGCTGGCCGTCTCCGTGCTCGGAGCGCTGGCCTGGCTCACCCACGATCGGATCGAGCTCTTCGGGGACGAGGAGCGGCTGTACCGGCAGGGGCTCTCGGTGACCGGTCCCAATGACCGGCTGCACGAGTGGCTCGGCTCGTACCTCTACTCGCGCGGACGCCGGGAGGAGGCGCGAGAGCAGTTCCTCGAGGCCGCCCGAATCTACCCCACGCCTTCGAATCTCAAGTCGCTGGGCAACGTCTCCGACGAGCTGGGAATGCTCGACCAGGCCGAGCGAGCCTTCCGGACGGCCTCCTCGCTCGACCCCGGGGACGATGACGCGGTGGTCAAGCTCGCGGAGGTGGTCCGCCGCCTCGGCCGAGCCTCCGAGGCCAGCGCGCTGCTGCTCGACGCCGCTCGCCGGCCGGTGGATCCCCGCCGGAGCGCCTCGCAGCGCGCCGTGCTCGGAGCGGCCCTGGTCGAATCGGGGAACGTCGAGGAGGGCATCGCCATCCTCGAGGACGTCGTGCAGCGCGTCCCCGGAAACCCGGAGCTCCTCTCCACTCTCTCCGAGGCCTACCTCTACAGCGGCGACCGGGAGCGCGCGGAGGGGCTGGCGCTCCGGGCGGTGAACGGCCGGGCCCGCGGGGGAGGGGCGTACCAGGTGCTCGGAGCGCTCCGGAGCGCGCGCGGCGACTGGGCCGGAGCGGTGGAGGTGCTGGAGCGGGGCAAGCTCGCCGAGGTCGACGATCCCTTCCGGCGGCTTCCGCTCGCGGAGGCGCTCGCCGCGACGGGGCGTCTCACCGAGGCCTGCGAGAACTGGAGCTTCGTGCTCCGCTCGCCCCGGGCGCTTCCCCCCGACCGGCAGCGGGCCAGCGAGGGGGCGCGCCTCGCCGACTGTCTCGCTACTCCGCGGCCTCCTCCACCGTGAGCTGATAGCTGTCCTGGAAGTTCGACTCCCTGTTCTTCGAGTCCTGTACCTTGAAGAGGTAAACGCCGGGGTCGGCGGCGTAGCGGATGACCTCCGGGGCGTCGCCCTTGGCCCGGTCGGAGGTCTGGACCAGCGACAGCGACCCGTCGTCGGCCTGCTGGTAGAGGAACAGCGCCACGTTCACCTTCAGGATTCCGGTGAGCGACGCCTTCAGCGCCGTCTTCACCTGCCGGTCCGAGAGATCCAGCCGGAAGTAGTCGACGTCCTTCTTGGGGTACACCGTTCCCCGCACCGGACGGCCGAGGGTCAGCGGTGAAGCCTGGTCCGTGGTGTCGTTCGGCTCGCGCTCCTCGCTCCCGTCGTCGGGGATCGCCCGGGCGGTGATCCGGTAGGGCTGGTCCGGGTTCTCGAACTCGCGCACCCACTTTCCGTCCGCCTTGCGCAGCGCTCCCTCCACCTTCACGAAGCACTCCTTGGCGCAGGCCACGCTGTTGAGCCGCTCCGGCTCCTTGACCGCCCCGTCATTGGAGCGCTGGAGCACCTTGTCCGTCCCGGGCTTGCTGCCCGGCTCGACCACCGAGAGCTGCAGATCGAGCTTCTCGACCCCGCTCAGCTCGAAGCGCACCAGCGAGGGCTGGGGAGGCCGGACGACGTAATAGTCGACGTCGGTCTTTGGAGTGAGGAAGCCCTCGCGGTAGCCGTCGAGCGGAAGCGGCGTCGCATGGGCGATGTCGTCGTTGGGCTCGTACTCGGCGTTGGCCCCGGCCGCCTCGCGAGACACGGTCAGGGTGTAGGGGTGCTCGGCGTCGAAGCCCCGGCGAGCGTCCTTGCCGGTGCCGGTCCAGGCGCTCTTCACCACCACCTCGATGACCCGGTCCGCCGCACGCACCGCCACGTTGCGCTGCGAGAGCGGCTGTCCCTCGGTGCCCCGGGTGGTGAAGAGCACCGCCTCGGCCTCGGAGAGCACCTGGACCTCGGGCCGAACACCGGTCACGCCGCTCAGCTCGATGCGCAGCGCGATGCGCGGCGCCTCCGGCACCGCCACCCCGGCGTCGATCAGCTCGACCCGTGCAGTCCCGAGCGGCGGAGGCTGATTCGGGAATCCCTGCTCACGGGGCGGCTCGGCCGGGGCGGGTGGCGTGGCCGCCACCGGGGCGGCGGGCTCGGCCGGAGCCGCGGCCCCTGCGTCGGGGGCCAGCCCTGCTCCGGCGTCGGCGGAGGTGTCGAGCACGATCCGGAAGCGGTCCTCGTCTCCGGGCGAGCCGTACAGGCCCTGGATGGTCCAGACGTCGTTCTGGGGCTGGAGCTCGGTGGCATCGGCGTGACGGTCGTTGGGCTCGAGCTCCATCCCGGGCTTCGGGTCGCCGTACCGGACCGAGAAGGTGTAGGCGCCACCGCCACCCTTGCGCGCCGCGGACACCCGGAGGAGCAGCCTCCCGCGCACGGTGAGGTTCGGGAACCGGGCCGGCTGGCCCTCCCCCTCGGAGCTCACCGCGGCGAGCCGGGTCCGCGTCTCGTCGTAGGCCTCGAGGAGCACGACCGTGCCGGGGATGCCGCTCACCGACACGTCCGCCGCGCGGGGCCGGTCGCCGAAGAGCAGGTACCAGTCCTCGTCCGGCTTGGCGGGGGTGCTGGAGAGGCTCGCGGTGACGTCGGTGCTCTCCCCGAGCGCCATCGACTGCTCGGGGCGGTCGTTTGGCTCGGTCTCGGCCCGCTGCGCCGGACCGGCGTCCTGCGCCGGTGGGGGCGGGGCCTCCTGCTTCCGAGGACATCCGGTGGCGAGGACCAGGAGCGACAGGAAGGTGAGTGCGCGCACGGAGGTCACCCCACTAGCACAGGGGCCCCCCGTGTCTCGTGGCGCTGGAGTGGATGGCCCCTCGTGCGCGATGCTCCGTCTCCCGACCCACATGACCCTCAGCCCGCTCCTCACTGTCGTCCTCTCGGCCGTGCCCGGACTCGGCTACGTGCAGGCCACTGACTGGTACGAACACGCGAGCAACCCCGCCCACTTCCAGCCTCTGCAGCTGGTGGACGGGAATCTGAAGACCGCCTGGTGCTCCGTGAGCGGAGACGCGCAGGCGGACACGCTGAGCTTCGGCTTCGCCACCATGGTGGTCGTCGACGAGATTCGCGTGGCCACCGGAAACCAGGCCGACACCACGGCGTTCCACGGCTCGGCCCGGCCGAAGAAGCTCGTGCTGCGGACCGACGGACGCGCGAGCACCTTCTCGGTGGCGGACACCGAGGGGATCCAGACGGTGAAGCTGGACCAGCCGCTGCAGGGGCAGGTCTTCTCCATGGAGGTCCTCGACGTCGAGCCTGCCGAGGACCCCGCGGCCCCGGCGTGCCTGTCGGAGGTGCAGCTCGTCTCCCACGGCAAGCCCGTGCCCCATCCGAAGAAGGCGCTCCTCAAGTGGGACCCGCAGCGCCAGCGGCTGGTGGGCACCTGGTACGCCGGCGACGAGGGCAATCCCGACCGGAGCCTGTCCTTCTACCTCGACGGGACCTGGCAGCTCCGGACGGTGGTCTACGACGCGCCCACGCAGCCGAAGACGGTCAATGGAACCTGGGGCCTCGACAAGAAGGCGATGTGGATGAAGGCACCGAGCTCCGGCAAGGGTCGGGTCACCCCGGAGCTGGAGACCAAGGCCGACGCCCGGGGCAAGCCACGGGTCACGCTGACCCTCAAGGGCAGCGTCCCCGCGGCATTGCGGGCGCCGTACCGCGACCGGAGGTGACCTCCGGGCCGGCTACCGGCCGGCGGCGCTCTTCCTCTTCCGCGACGAGAATCGCTGGAAGAAGTCCACGATCTCCTGCTGCGCCACCTTCGCGTCGGTCGCGTCCTTGAACTCCGACTCGAGGAAGATGCCGCCGCAGGACTCGCACGTGTCGTAGTGGAGGGGGTGCTGCCGATCCCCGCCGTCCACCCGAACCAGATCCACCTGGCACTCGGGGCACTGACCGGTCAGGGCCTCGGCATCGACGCGTCCTCCCAGGCTTTCGAGCCCCGGGAGATTGTTGTGGAGGAGCAGGCGGTTCAGATCCGCCACGTCCAGCCACAATCCGCCGCACTCTCCGCAGCGTCGCAACGTCGTCTCTTCACCTTCCAACTCGGCCATCTCGACGTTGCAGCCGGGGCAATCCATGAAAACGCGTCTTCTCCGTGCAGGGGGAGCAGTGCTCCGTGGCGGGTGCAACCATTGAGTCTAGGGCCGGGAATTTTTGTCCTGCAACCCGCACGCGCACCTGGTTGACCGGTTTCCGCCGTCACTTCACCCGGGTGGTTCGCGCCCCCAGGGTCTGGAGCTTCCGTTCCAGCGCCTCGTAGCCCCGGTCCAGATGGTAGACGCGCGCGACCCGGGTGGTGCCCGACGCCCGGAGCCCGGCGAGGATGAGAGAGGCGGAGGCCCGGAGATCCGTGGCCATCACCGGGGCTCCGGAGAGGGTGTGGACACCCTTCACCACCGCGGTGTGGCCCTCCACCCGGATGTCACCACCCATCCGGCGGAGCTCGGCGACATGCATGAAGCGGTTCTCGAAGATGTTCTCGGAGATGACGCTGGTGCCCCGGGCGACCGACAGGAGGGCCATGAGCTGGGCCTGCATGTCGGTCGGGAAGCCGGGGTGCTCAGTCGTCTGGAGGTCGACCGGGTCGGGCACGTCCGGACCCTTGCAGCGGAGGCCATCCTCCGTGGGCACGACGGTGCAACCTGCCTCCCGGAGCTTGCCCACCACCGCGTCGAGGTGCGCAGGCACGGCGCCGTGGACGTGGATGTCCCCCCGGGTGATGGCGGCGGCGACCAGCAGGGTCCCGGCCTCGATCCGGTCAGGGATGACGGTGTGCTCCACGCCCTTCAGCGTCGTGACCCCCTCGACCGTGACCAGGTCGGTCCCGGCACCCTGGATGCGCGCGCCCATGGCGTTCAGGGCTCGGGCGAGGTCCTCGACCTCCGGCTCGCGCGCGGCGTTCTCCAGCACGGTCGTCCCCTCGGCGAGCACCGCGGCCATGAGGACGTTCTCGGTCCCGGTGACGGTGATCTTGTCGAACCGGACGGTGGCCCCCTTGAGGCGCTTCGCCCGGGCCTCGACGTAGCCGCCCTCGAGGAGGATCTCCGCCCCGAGCGCCCGGAAGCCCTTCAGGTGCTGGTCGATGGGGCGGGCGCCGATGGCGCATCCGCCGGGCAGCGACACCCGCGCCCGCCCGAAGCGGGCCAGCAGGGGTCCCAGGACCAGCACCGAAGCGCGCATCTTCCGGACCAGGTCGTACGGCGCCTCGGGGAGCACGGTGGGCGGGGCGTGGACCCGGACGACGTGCCGCTCCGCCCCCGGCACCCGCTGGGCCTCGACCCCCATCGTCCGGAGCAGCTCGAGCAGGGTCGTGACGTCGGCCAGGTCGGGCACGTTGCGGAGGGTGGTCGCGCCCTCGCCGAGCAGCGCGGCGGCCATGAGGGGGAGGGTGGCGTTCTTGCTCCCCGAGACCCGCACCTCGCCCTCCAGCCGGGTGCCACCTTCAATGTGGATCTGGTCCAAGGGCTCCTTCTCCTGGGTGCGTGGCAGCCGGGCCGCGGGGGTGTGTTCCGAGGGCCAGGCGATCGTGTCGAGCGAGGTCGCGTTCGATGCGGACGGAGCCATATCCGGCCGCCTCGAGCAAGGAGTGGACCGCCGGTCCCTGTCCGTCGCCAATCTCCAGGGCCAGGAGGCCCCCGGGCATGACCCATCTGGGGGCACCCGCGATGATGCGGCGGACGACGTCGAGCCCGTCGGGCCCCCCGTCGAGCGCCTCCACCGGCTCGCGGCGCACCTCGGCGGCGAGGGTGGGGATCTCTCCTCGGGGGACGTAGGGGGGATTGGCCACCACCGCGTCGAAGGCGGCCTCGCTCTCGACGGGGGAGAAGAGGTCGCCGAGGCGAGCCTCGAACCGCTCTGCGGCCCCGAGCGCGGTCGCGTTGGCACGGGCCACCTCGAGGGCGGCGGGGGAGACCTCGATGGCAAGCACCCGGGCCCGGGGGCGCTCCAGGGCGAGGGTGATGCCCACGCAGCCGCTGCCGGTGCAGAGGTCCAGCAGCCGGACGTCCCGATCCCGGGGGAGGGCCTGGAGCACGGCCTCGACGAGGAGCTCGGTCTCCGGGCGCGGCACGAGCACGCGCGCGTCGACCACGAACGGGCGCCCGTAGAACTCGCGGGTCCCGGTCAGGTAGTGGGTGGGCTCGCCGCTCGCGCGCCGGGCGATGAGCCCCCGGTAGGCCGCCAGCTCTGCGGCCTCGAGGGGACGTTCCAGGTCGGTGTACAGGCGAACCCTGGAGGTGTGGAGCACGTGCGCCAGCAGCAGCTCGGCGGTGAGCCGGGGCGAGTCGAGACCCAGCTTCTCGAAGTGCTGGGCCGTCCAGCCGAGGACCCGGCGCACCGTCCAGGGCTGCTCGCTCATGCCTCGGGCTGCGGGCGGGCCGACTCGGCCTTGAGCTGCTCGGCCTGGAAGTAGGTCCGGCAGGCGACGACGATGTCCTCGATGTCGCCCGCCATCCGCGCCGGCAGGTTGTGCCAGGTCATCCCGATGCGGTGGTCGGTCAGCCGGTCCTGGGGAAAGTTGTAGGTGCGGATCTTCTCGCTCCGGTCGCCGGTGCCCACCTGGCCGCGGCGGAGCGAGTCGCGCGCGTTGGTGATGCGCTCCTGCTCCAGCTCGTAGAGCTTCGCCCGGAGCATGCGCATCGCCATGTTGTAGTTCTTGGTCTGGCTCTTCTCCTGCTGGCACTTCACGACGATGCCGGTGGGCTTGTGGATGAGCC
>Ga0081540_1000286_pt1 | contig 52781 bp, 47 predicted proteins | sample TabmetS2T1R1_FD_71024 | JGI IMG/M metagenome (GOLD analysis project Ga0081540, IMG submission 71024) | Tabebuia heterophylla rhizosphere microbial communities from the University of Puerto Rico - S2T1R1 | ecosystem: Host-associated > Plants > Roots > Rhizosphere ...
GGCGTTTGGCACTGAAGCTTGCGCAGCACGCATCGTGGGTTCTTTCTGGCTCAGGCCCGTGGGCCGACGCGGTGCGGCACGAGCTCGACTATATCGCGGACGATAGGGCCGCCTTGTGGTGGGCGTTCGGAGGCCTCATGGCGAGCTACCGAGCGACGCTCGCCCGATGGCGGCGACACTTTGGCGCGCGGGGATCGTTCAGATACACCGGGACGATCGGCGTTCTCATGCTTGCGGTCGGACTTGCACTCGAAGGACATGCGAGCGGCCAGACCGAACTGCTTCAACCTGTCTTTGACGAGACAGCCTGCGATCTGCCCAGTGTATCGCCGGACGTCCGTCCCCGCCTGCGCTGCGGCACGGTCGGCGTCCCGCGGAGTTACGATAACCCCCGCGCAGGCCGCTTCAAACTGGCGGTTGTCATCGTCAGGAGCGCACAGCAGCCCGCGTTCCCGGACCCCGTCGTTTATGTCAGCGGCGGCCCAGGTAGTCCCCTCACCATCTACGCCGACCATCAGGCCAGGACCCCCTATGCCCCAAGCCGCGATCTCATTCTCGTCGATCAACGGGGAACCGGCCGGTCGGAGCCGAAGCTCTGCCCGGACCTCGACGGCGCGCTCTTCGATGCCGCTCTCGCCATCGCAACGAACCCGAGCGACGATGCCTTGGCCAAGCGTCGGACCGTCTATGCGGCGTGCCGCGCCGAGGCGGCCGCGCACGGCGACCGGGCCAGGGCCAAGGCCGAGGAGGACGCCAAGCGGGTCCGCGCCGACGGCGAGCGGGAGGCGCGGGACATCATCGCCGCGGCCGACCGGGAGGTCGGCCAGCGCCGGGCCGCCGCCATGGGCGAGGCCGAGTCGCTGCGGGCCGAGGCCGGCAAGGACGCCGCGGCGGTGCGGGCCGAGGCGGCCAGCGAGCTCGAGGAGGCGAGGGCCAAGGCCGCGCAGGCGGCCAAGGACTTCGAGACCACCCTGTCCCGCCGGCGCGACCAGGCCGAGCAGGAGCTCTCGACCCGGCTGGCCGCGGTCGAGCGGCGGCTGACGGAGACCAGCGAGACGGCCGAGCAGGTCAAGCGGGACGCCGACGCGCACCGCGCGGACAGCGAGCGCCGCGCGGCCCAGATCCTCGAGGCGGCCGAACGCGAGGCCGACAGGCTGGTCGGCGAGGCGACCGGGAAGGCGACCCGGCAGCGGTCCGAGGTCGAGCGGGAGCTGGCCACTCTGGTCCGCCGCCGGGACAGCGTGCAGGCGCAGCTGCAGAACGTCCGGGAGATGCTGGCGACGATGACCGGCGGCCCGGTCAGCGGGCCGGCCGAGGAAGGGCCGCCCGCCGAGGAGGAGCCGCAGAAGCCGGGGTGATCAGCCGGCGAGAGTGCCGCGCGGGACGATCTCGTCCAGCTCGGCCAGGTCCGCGTCGGAGCCGTCAAGCCCGGGGAACGTGATCAGCAGGTGCAGCCCCGCCGCGATGCCCTGTACCCGGGCCTGCGGCAGGTGCTCGCGCAGCGCCCGGAGCAGGGCGTTCCGCCTGGTCCGCTGCCGTTTGCGCACCAGCCGGATGTGCTGCTCGAGCTCGCCGCCGGCGATCAGCTTGGCCAGCACGAGTTGCGGCAGCGCCGGGCTGCCTAGGTCACTGTGGTACTTGACCTCGGTCAGCTCGGCCCGGAGCCGAACGGGCGGGATCAGCCAGCCCAGCCGCATGCCGGGGGCTAGCGTCTTGGACGTGCTGCCCGCGTAGGCGACCAGCCCGGGGGCCGAGGCGTGCAGCGCGGGGACCGGCGCCCGGTCGTAGCGAAATTCCGCGTCGTAGTCGTCCTCGACGATCAGGCCGTCGGCCGCGGCGGCCCAGTCCAGCAGGTCGCGGCGGCGCTGCGGGGCCAGCACCACCCCGGTGGGGAACTGGTGCGCGGGCGTGAGCAGCGCGGCCGGTGCCTGGCTCCGGGCCAGCTCTCCGACCAGCATCCCGTGCTCGTCCACCGGGATCGGCACCGGCCGCAGGCCCCAGTAGGCCAGGTCGTCCCGGGCCCCGCGCGAACCCGGATCCTCGACCGCGATCTCGCCCAATCCGCGGGCTTGCAGCACCCGGGCCAGCAGGGCGAGCGCCTGCGCCACCCCGGTGACCACGATGATGTCGCCCGGGTCGGCGCGCAGCCCGCGGGTGCGCGCGAGCCATCCCGCGAGTTCGGTACGCAGCGACAGGCTGCCGCGCGGGTCGCCGTAGCCGAGCTCGGTCACGCTGGCCTGCTCGAGCACGGCCCGTTCGGCCCGGATCCAGGCGGCCCGCGGGAACCCGGACAGGTCGGGCACGCCGGGGGAGAGGTCAATGTCGGCCCGCTCCCGCCAGCCCGGCGGCACCAGCAGCGGCCCAGGCGGCCGCGACCCAGCCGTAGCCGAAGCCGGACGCGGGACCCCGAGAACCCGGGTCCCGGCCCCGGGCCGGCCGCTGACCAGCCCCTCGTCGGCGAGCCGCTGGTACGCTTCGACGATCACGCCCCGGGAAACCCCTAGATCACCGGCCAGCAGCCGGGTGGCGGGCAGCGGCGCTCCGGCCCTCAGCCGCCCGTCCATGATGGCGGCGCGGATGGTGTCGGCCAGCCAGCCGGTCAGCCCGCGCACGGGCGCCGCCCCCGGACTCAGCTGAAGGAAATCCGCTCCGGTCATTGGTCCACTATAAATCCCCGACAATGGCCCTGTTAGCCGGACCATCGCACGCATACCTTAGCGTCGTGCCTGGTCTACGCGCCCCCGAAGCAACCGAATCTACCGAGTCCGCCGAAGCAGCCCAGGCCGCCGAAGCACCCAAGCCCGCCCAAGCACCCGCTACAGCCAGCGCCGCCCCGCGCCGTGGTGCCGCCATCGGCGTGGCCGCGGGCTCGGCCGCCATGGTCTGCGTAGGCGGCAGCGTCGCGGTCTCCTCGGTGCTGGCCGGCGCGCCGGTCTACACCGCCGAAGCCGTCCGGTACGGCGCCGCCTGCCTGCTGCTCGTCGCCCTGGCCCGGCTCACCGGCCGTCGTATCACGTGGCCGCGGAAGACCGAGTGGCTGTGGCTGTCCGGCATCGCCGTGACCGGCCTGGTGGTGTTCAACCTGGCGCTGGTCGAGGGGTCCCGGCACGCCGAACCCGCCGTCCTCGGCGTGGCCGTGGCCTGCGTCCCCGCCGTGCTGGCCCTGATCGGCCCGCTGCTGGAGGGGACGCGCCCGCACGCCGCGGCCGTGGCCGCCGCCCTCGTCGTGACGGCAGGCGCCGGCCTAGTCCAGGGATTGGGCCGGACCGACGCCATCGGCGTGGCCTGGGCCGTCGCGGTCTTCGGCTGCGAGGCCGCGTTTACCTTGCTGGCCATCCCGGTGCTCGGCCGGCACGGCCCATGGGGCGTATCCGTGCACGCCACCTGGCTGGCCACGGTGATGTTCGCCGCCCTGGGCATCATCCACGAGGGACCGCAAGCCGTCATGACGCTAACCCGGGCGGACTGGCTCGCCGTCGGGTATCTCGCGGTCGCGGTCACCGCGGCCGCCTTCGTGCTGTGGTATTCCAGTGTCCGGCGGCTCGGGGCCAGCCGGGCCGGGCTGCTCACCGGGATCGCCCCGGTGGCCGCGGCGGTCAGCGGGGTCCTGCTCGGCGGGCCGGCGCCCAGGCCGCTGGTCTGGGCCGGCATCGCGGTCGTCGCGGCCGGCCTGGCCCTCGGCTTCAGGAAGGGGAGAACCTGACAATGTACTTCCAGCACGACGCCGCTCTCTGGCGGGACTTCCCGGCCCTGGTCCCCGGCGTCCTGTCCGCCGGGGGCATCACCGCCGACGCGGCCCCGGACACGGACCCCTGCAGCGCCAGGGCCAAGGCCCGCCTGGCCGACGGCCCGGAATCGGAGTTCCCCGAGATCCAGGCCTGGCGGCGCGCCTTCGCCCGGATGGGCCTGAAGCCGACCCAGTACCGCTGCGCGGCCGAGTCGCTGCTGCGCCGGTTCCGCACCCAGGGCAGCCTGCCGCGGCTGCACCCGCTGGTCGACTTGTGCAACGCGGTCTCGCTGGCGTTCGCCGTCCCGGTCGCCGTCCTCGACGCGGACCAGGTCGCCTGGCCACTCGAGGTGCGGTACGCGTCCGGCGACGAGGACTACCTCACGTTCGGCGGCGAGGTCGAGCACCCCGCTCCCGGCGAGGTGATCTTCGCCGACCAGGCCGGGCAGGCGCACGCCCGCCGCTGGACCAACCGGCAGAGCGGCCGGTCCGCGGTCTCGCCCGCCACCAGCACCGTCCTGATCGTGGCCGAGGCCCTGCACGAAGGCGCGGCCACGACCATCGCCGAGCTCACCGAGACCCTGGCCGCCGGGATCGCCAAGACCTGGACGGCCACGCCTCAGACCGCCGTCCTCACCGCCGCCAGCCCTCGCTTCACCCCGGCACACCCGTCAGGAAAATCCGCAAGCACGTAAGCCGAGCGACAGCGCTCCGCCCTCCGCCAGCCGCGCGTACTCGGCCTCCTGGTCCGCACGGGGCTGGCCCGCCCGCCCCCGGTACCGCTCAGCCACGACCGAGCCGCGCTGGTACGCGTCGATCGCGGCGGCGGCCAGGCCCGCGGTGACCGGGCCGTAGTACAGGCCGTGCGGCAAAAGCACCAGGTTGGCGGCGAACCGGTGCCCGCCCACGTGCGTGGTCTCCCACACCGGCCCGGGATGCCGGGCGGCCAGCGCCTGCGCCAGCGGCACGCCGAGCCGGGCGCAGCACACGTTCCGCTTGCCGTGCGTGCAGACCAGGTACAACGGCTCGTCCCACCCAGACCCGAACGACAGCGTGATCCCGGCCGCGAGCTCCTTCAGGTCGCGTTCGGTCAGTTCCGGGGCTGACGCGGACACCTGCGCATATCTCAGCCATGGCGCGTCGCCCGCGGTCCAGCCGAGGAAGACCGTGCGCGCGTCGCCCGCCACGCGGCGGCCCGGCCGGCGGATCAAGTTCACCCGCACGCCGAACTCCTCCGCCGACTGCACCAGCGCCGCCAGCGGGGCCGGCTGCGCGGCGTCGGCCGCCTCGTGCGGCCAGGGACCCGGGTGCTCGATCAGCAGCCAGGCCCGGGACGCCTCCGGCGCCGACGCCATCGAGGGCTCGAGGCCCGTGTGGCAGTCCGCGCCGTGCTCGCAAACAGCGACCACGCTGGTCGACCTCCGATCACTGTCGATCATGTTCATGGTAGGTAATGAAACGCAGGGGGCCGATGCATTCCGAACCCGTGGTGTGAGATGTTCCAGGCGTACGCCCCGGCCAGTGCCCTGGGTCCGGTTTCCGGAACCGTGTCGGCTGGCCACGGCCCATGAGCGAAGCTCGGACAAGTCGGCGGCGGGCCCGCCCGCGAGCACCCGCGCCGTCACCAGGTACGCGGTCTCGTCCGGGTTGGACAGCGGCATGATCTGGTGGCGGCTGAACCACACCCGCAGCACCACCTGGACCAGCCAGCCGAGCGCCAGCAGGATCACCCAGCGCCGGCCTGCGGCCCAGGAACCCGCCGCTGCCCCCGCGCCGCCTCGCCGGGTGCGAACCGAAACGGGTACGCTGCCGCGCGCGTCCACCGCGGCCGCCCCGCCCGCGTCCCTCGTGCCCGGCGTGATCAGCAGGCGTGCCAAACCGCAGCCTCCCCCATGTCGAATGAACGGCCCAGTCTCGCCCCCAGGGCCGCCGTGTTCCGCGCGCACGCCATAAAGCCGCGTTGACGACGCGCGTGACCAGGGTGGTAGGCCAGTCTGAGAACACGTTGAGTAACGTTTGTGTCCGCGCCGAGAGGTCGCCGGCGCGCCTGCGCCTGCGCCTCGCCCCCCGGCGCGCCCGGAGCGTGCCGACGGCACCGGCCCGGGCCGGGTCGTACCGCCCAGGGTGTACCATCGGTCGCGTGTCACGGTGGTATCCGCGCTTTATCCTGGCTCCGGGCGGAGCCGGGCGCTAACGCGCGCGCTGATCACCGCCTGGAGCCAGCAAGGCGACAGACAGCCCTGAGTCACGAGGGTGTGCTGGCTCCCGGGTCCGGGCAGCCGCCCGCCCGGGAGGAGACGCGCCCGATGACCCGCACCAGCGACACCCGGATCACCGGCTACGACCCGCTGCTTTCCCCGTCGGCCTTGCTCGACCAGTTGCCGCTGGACGACGAGGCCACGGCGATCGTGGAGCAGAGCCGCGCCGGGGTCCGCTCCGTGCTCGACGGCTCGGACGACCGCCTGCTGGTCATCGCCGGGCCCTGCTCGGTGCACGACCCGGCGGCCGCGCTCGACTACGCCGACCGGCTCCGGGAAGCACGCGATCTCCACCGGACCGACCTGCTGATCGTGATGCGGGTGTACTTCGAGAAGCCGCGCACGGTGACCGGCTGGAAGGGCCTGATCAACGACCCGGGCATGGACGGCGGCCACGACGTGCACCGCGGCCTGCGCAGCGCCCGCCGGCTGCTGCGTGACATCGTCGCCACCGGCCTGCCGGTTGGCTGCGAATGGCTCGACCCGATCACGCCGCAGTACATCGCCGACACGGTGACCTGGGGCGCGATCGGCGCGCGGACCACCGAAAGCCAGGTCCACCGCCAGCTCGCCTCCGGCCTGTCCATGCCGGTCGGATTCAAGAACGGCACCGACGGCGACGTGCAGGTGGCGGTGGACGCGTGCCGGGCCTCGGCCGCCGGGCACACGTTCTTCGGCGTCACCCCCAACGGCGTCGCCGCGGTGGTGACCACGGCGGGCAACGCGGATACGCACGTGATCCTGCGCGGCGGCCGCTCCGGGCCGAACTACGGGGCCAGCCACACCGCCAAGGCGCTGGACCTGATCGCCGCGGCCGGGCTGCCGCGCCGCCTCATGGTCGACGCCAGCCACGGCAACAGCGGCAAGGACCACCGCCGCCAGCCGGTGGTCGCCGCCGCCATCGCCGAACAGGTGGCGGCCGGGGAGCGCGGGCTGACCGGGGTGATGCTGGAGAGCTTCCTGGTCGAGGGCAAGCAGGAACCGGGCCCCCCGGCGACCCTCACCTACGGGCAGAGCGTCACCGACGCGTGCATGGACTTCGGCACCACCGCCGCCGTGCTGGCCGAGCTGGCCAGCGCGGTCAGGACCCGGCGGCGGGCAGCCGGGTGAGGGCCTCGTCGATGCGCTCCTGGGAGAGCTCGAAGTCCTCCATCTCGCCCGACAGGTAGCGCTCGTAGGCGGCCATGTCGAAGTGCCCGTGGCCGCACAGCGCGGTCAGGATCACCTTCGGCTCACCGGATTCGGTGCAGCGCTTGGCCTCCTCGATCACGGAGGCGAGCGCGTGCGTCGGCTCCGGGGCCGGGATGATCCCCTCGGCCCGGGCGAAGGTGACCGCGGCCGCGAAGCACTCGCGCTGCTGCCTGGACTCCGCCTCGAACAGGCCAAGCTCGTACATGTGCGAGAGCAGCGGGGACATGCCGTGGTAGCGCAGCCCGCCCGCGTGCACCGGGTCCGGGATGAAGTCGTGGCCGAGGGTGTGCATCTTCAGCAGCGGGGTGAACCCGGCGGTGTCGCCGAAGTCGTAGGCGTACCGCCCCCGGGTGAACGACGGGCAGGCGGCGGGCTCGACCGCGCGGATGACCGGGTTGATCCGGCCGGCCAGCTTCTCCCGCAGGAACGGGAAGAACAGCCCGGCGAAGTTGGAGCCGCCGCCGGTGCAGCCGACGATCAGGTCGGGCGCGGATTCCCCGGCCGCGGCGAACTGCTTGAGCGCCTCCTCGCCGATCACCGTCTGGTGCATCAGCACGTGGTTGAGCACGCTGCCGAGCGCGTACCTGGTGTCGGCGCTGCCGCCGGCCGCCTCGACCGCCTCGCTGATCGCGATGCCCAGGCTGCCCGGCGAATCCGGATGCAGCGCGAGCACCTCCGCGCCCGCCTTGGTGGCCCGGGACGGGCTGGCGTGCACAGTGGCGCCCCAGGTCTCCATCATCGTGCGCCGGTACGGCTTCTGGTCGTAGGAGGCGCGAACCATCCAGATCTCGCAGTCGATGCCGTACTGCGCGCAGGCGAAGGACAGCGCGCTGCCCCACTGCCCGGCGCCGGTCTCGGTGGTGAGCCGCTTGGTGCCCTCGGCCGCGTTGTAGTACGCCTGCGGTACGGCGGTGTTCGGCTTGTGCGACCCGGCCGGCGACACGCCCTCGTACTTGTAGTAGATCCGCGCCGGGGTGTTCAGCGCCTTCTCCAGCCGGTGCGCCCGGTACAGCGGGGTGGGCCGCCACAGCCGGTAGACGTCGAGCACCTCGTCCGGGACGGCGATGTAGGAGTCAGTGGCCACTTCCTGGCGGATCAGCTCCATCGGGAACAGCGGCGCCAGGTCCTCGGGCCCGACCGGCTGGCCCGTGCCCGGGTGCAGCGGCGGGGGCGGCGGCGCGGGCAGGTCCGGGATCATGTTGTACCACTGGCGCGGGATCTCGGACTCATCCAGTGTGATCTTGGTGCGCTCGGTCACGACGGCCTCCGATCTCCGACAGCAACATCTTCCCAGACCTTACGCCTCACGGGTCGGGGGTCCGCACCGGGCTATCCGACTAGCGTCTTGACCGCGGCGGTCAGCTGGGCCATCGCCTTCTTCGCGTCGGCGAAGAACATGCTGGTCTTGGGGTCGAAGTACAGCTCGTTCTCCATGCCCGCGTAGCCGGTCCCCATCGAGCGCTTGACCACGATGATCGCCTTGGCCTGGTCGACGTCCAGGATCGGCATACCGGAGATGTCGTTGCCTGGGCGCCGGGCGGCCGGATTGGTCACGTCGTTGGCCCCGATGACCAGGGCGACGTCGGCCCTGGCGAACTCCGGGTTGATCTCGTCCATCTCCTTGAGCTGCGGATACGGCACGTTCGCCTCGGCCAGCAGCACGTTCATATGACCCGGCATCCGGCCCGCGACCGGGTGGATGGCGTAGCTGACCTCGATGCCGCGGTCCTCCAGCATCGTGGCCAGCTCGGCCACGCCGTGCTGGGCTTGCGCCGCGGCCAGGCCGTAGCCCGGCACGATGATCACCTTGGAGGCGTAGGCGAGCTGGATGGCCGCGTCGTCGGCCGCGATAGAGCGGACATGGGCGTCCGCGGCCGCCTCGACCGCGATCGCGCTGTCCCCGGTGCCGAACCCGCCCAGGATGATGTTGGCCAGCGACCGGTTCATCGCGTCCGCCATGAGCTTGGTCAGGATGCTTCCGGACGCGCCCACTAGCGCTCCCGCCACGATCAGCGCCCAGTTCTGGATGACGAACCCGGCCATCGCCACCGCGGTGCCGGTGAACGCGTTCAGCAGCGAGATGACCACCGGCATGTCCGCGCCGCCGATCGGCAGCACCATCATCACGCCGAACGCCAGCGAGGCCAGCACCACGATGAGCAGCGCGGGCAGGCTGGGCGTGCTGAACATGTACGCGGCCGTGCCGATGGCGACGACCGCCAGGCCCAGGTTGACCAGGCGGGCACCCTTGAAAATGATCGGCTGGCCCGGGATCACCCCCTGCAGCTTGCCGGCCGCGATGATCGACCCGGAGAACGTCACCGAGCCGATGAGCACGTCGAGCACGGTGAACACCGAGGTGGTACCGAGCACGCCGGTGACGCGAGACTCGGCCTCGTAGTAGCCGTAGACCGCCACCAGCGCCGCGGCGCCGCCGCCGACCGCGTTGAACGCGGACACCAGCTGCGGCATCGCCGTCATCTGCACCGTACGGGCGGCCCACAGGCCGACCGCGGAGCCCAGCAGCGACCCGACGATCACCACGACCCAGCCGGTGGCGGTGACCGTGCCCGAGTGGATCAGCAGGATGAGCGTGGCGACGACCGCGATCACCATGCCGGCCTGCGCCACCTGGTTGCCGCGGCGCGCGGTGGCCGGGCTGTTCATCAGGTGCAGGCCCATCACGAACATGGCCGCCACCAGCACGTAGACGAGCTGGATGTAGCCGTTGAACCCGCTCACGACTCGGTCCTGCTCATCTTGTTCACCAGGCCCTTGAGGCCCTTGTGCCCGTTCGCCGCGGCCAGCTCCGGCTGCCCTTCTACCTGCCCCGGCGCCGGGGGCGGCTTCCGCCGGAACATCTTCAGCATCCGCCCGGTCACCACGTACCCGCCGACCACGTTCGCGGCGGCGAAGACCGAGGCGATGAACGCGATGACGTACCCGACCGCGTTGTGCGCCGTCACCCCGATCAGCAACGCGCCGACCAGCACGATGCCGTGGATGGCGTTGGTCGCCGACATCAGCGGCGTGTGCAGCGTGGCCGGGACCTTGCCGATCACCTCGATGCCGACGAGCAGCGCGAGGATGAAGATGGTCAGGTCAGTCAGCAGTGCCGTCGACACCGGCGTCTCCCTCGACTCGTGACAGCAGGCCGGCCACGCCCTGGTGGACGACCCGGCCGTCGTGCGCGATCACCACGCCCGCCTGGATCTGGTCGCTGGTGTCGATGGCCAGCGCGCCGTCGGAGGTCAGGTGCAGCAGCAACGCGGAGATGTTCCGCGAGTAGGCGTTCGAGGCCGCGGTCGGAACGGTGGCGGCCAGGTTCTCCGCACCCACGATCGTGACCCCGTTCCCGGTGACCGATGTCTCGCCGGGAACCGAGCCGGTCACGTTGCCGCCGAACGGGCTGGCGGCCATGTCCACGATGACCGACCCGGGCGCCATGGCCTTGACCGCGTCCTCGGTCACCAGCAGCGGCGGCTTGCGCCCGGGCACCTGCGCGGTCGTGATCACCACGTCCTGCCGGGCAATGTGGCCGGTCAGCTCCTCCTGCTGGGCCTGGCGCTCATCGGCGGTCAGCTCGCGGGCGTAGCCGCCCTCGCCGGCCGCGGAGCCGACCGAGGTGAGCTCGATGAACGTGGCCCCGAGCGACGTCACCTCGTCTTTCGAGCTGGGCCTGACGTCGTAGCCGCTGACGACCGCGCCGAGCCGGCGGGCGGTGCCGATCGCCTGCAGGCCGGCCACGCCGGTGCCGAGTACCAGGACCTTGGCCGGCCGGGCCGTTCCGGCCGCGGTGATCAGCAGCGGGAAGAACCGGCCGAACTCCCCGGCCGCGACCAGCACGGCCTTGTACCCGGCCACGTTGGACTGGGAGGTGAGCGCGTCCATCGGCTGCGCCCGGGACAGCGTGCGCGGCAGCCCGTCCAGGCTGATCACGGTCACCCCGCGGGCGGCCAGCGCCGCGGCGAACTCCGGGTCGGCCAGCGGGGCCAGCATGCCGATGACCGCCTGGCCCGGCCTGAGCTCGCTGACCGCATCGGGCTGCGGCCGGGTCACGGTCAAGATCACGTCGGCGGTCCGGTAGATCTCGGCGGCGCTGACGATCGACGCGCCCGCGTCGGCGTAGGCGGCGTCGGTCAGCCAGGCGCCGTCTCCCGCCCCGCTTTCCACCAGCACGTCGATCCCGGCCGACTGGAGCTTGGCGATCGCGTCTGGTACCAGGGCCACGCGGCGCTCGCCCGGCGAGGTCTCCTTGACGACTGCTGCCTTCATGCGCCTGCCCGTTTCCATTCCCCGCTTCTTCCGTTCCGCAGGTCCGCCGGATCTGACCATATCCATCATGGCCCAGGCCGGCGGGTGTCCCACGCCGCAGGCTACCCGCACCCGGGACTAGGTCCTTCAGGTCTCGGCGCGCAGCAGCTTGCTGATCCTGTCCCCGGCCGCGACCACGGCCGGGGCGTGCATCCGCCCGGGAGACCTGGTCAGACGCTCGATCGGCCCGGATACCGAGACGGCGGCCAGGACCCGGCCGCCGGGCCCGCGGACCGGAGCGGACACCGACGCGACGCCCGGCTCGCGCTCGGCCGCGGTGGCGGCCCAGCCGCGCCTGCGCACCTGGGCCAGCGTGGTCGCGCTGAACTTGGCACCGCGCAGCCCGCGGTGCATCCGGCCGCCTTCCTCCCAGGCGAGCAGGACCTGCGCGGCCGAGCCGGCCGTCATCGGCAGCGCGGCGCCGACCGGGACCGTGTCCCGCAGGCCGCTGGTCCGTTCGGCCGCGGCGACGCAGATCCTGGTGTCCGCGTGCGGCCGGTAGAGCTGGGCGCTCTCCCCGGTGGCGTCCCTGAGCTGGGTCAAGATGGGCTGGGCGATAGCCAGCAGCCGGTCCTCGCCGGCCGCCGCGGCCAGCTCGCCGATACGCGGCCCGAGCACAAACCGGCCCTGCGCGTCCCGGGCCAGCATCCGGTGGGTCTCCAGGGCCACCGCGATCCGGTGCGCGGTGGGCCGGGCCAGGCCGGTCGCCTTGACCAGTTGCGCCAGCGAAGCCGGGCCGCCCTCCAGGGCGGACAGTACGGAAACCGTCTTGTCGAGGACGCCGACTCCGCTAGAGTTGTTCATGTACTGAATATTGCCGTCTCGGAATGCGAGACGCAAGCGGAAGGGAGAGAGCGTGATGGCCGGGAGTGCGCACCGTACGCTCGCCGAGAAAATCTGGGATGCCCACGTGGTGCGCAGCGCGGAGGGCGAGCCCGACCTGCTCTACATCGACCTTCACCTCGTGCACGAGGTCACCAGCCCGCAGGCGTTCGACGGACTGCGCGCGGCCAGCCGCAAGGTGCGCCGCCCCGACCTGACCATCGCCACCGAGGACCACAACGTGCCGACGACCGGGATCACAGGCCCCGGCGTCCCCCTGACCGGCCCGGACAGCCCGGTCACCGACCCGGTGTCCCGCACCCAGGTCGAGGCGCTGCGGAAGAACTGCGCCGAGTTCGGCGTGCGGCTGCACCCGATGGGCGACGCCGACCAGGGCATCGTGCACGTCATCGGCCCGCAGCTCGGGCTGACCCAGCCGGGCCTGACGATCGTCTGCGGCGACTCGCACACCTCGACCCACGGCGCGCTCGGCGCGCTGGCCTTCGGCATCGGCACCAGCGAGGTCGAGCACGTGCTGGCCACCCAGACGCTGCCGCAGGCCAGGCCCAAGACGATGGCGATCACCGTGGACGGCGCACTGCCCGAGGGGGTGACGGCCAAGGACCTGATCCTGGCCATCATCGCCAAGATCGGCACCGGCGGCGGCCAGGGCTACGTGCTGGAGTACCGCGGCTCCGCGATCCGGTCGCTGACCATGGCCGGGCGGCTGACCGTCTGCAACATGTCGATCGAGGCCGGCGCCCGGGCCGGATTGGTGGCGCCGGACGACGTCACGTTCTCCTACCTGGAGGGCCGGCCGCACGTGCCGTCGGGAGCCGCGTGGGAGGCCGCGCTCGACTACTGGCGCACGCTGCCCACCGACGCCGACGCCAGCTTCGACCACGAGGTCGTCCTCGACGCCGCCACCCTGACGCCGTACGTGACCTGGGGCACCAACCCGGGGCAGGCGCTGCCGCTGGCGTCCTCGGTGCCCGATCCTGACTCCTTCGCCGACCCGGCCGCCCGGGCCGCCGCCGAGCGCGCGCTGACCTACATGGACCTCAAGCCGGGCACCGCGCTGCGCGACGTCGCCGTGGACACGGTCTTCGTCGGCTCGTGCACCAACGGCCGGATCGAGGACCTGCGGGCGGCCGCCTCGGTGCTGCAGGGCCGGCGGGTGGCGCCGTCGGTCCGGATGCTGGTGGTCCCGGGATCGATGGCCGTAAGGGCTCAGGCCGAACGGGAGGGGCTCGACGCCATCTTCACCGCCTCGGGCGCCGACTGGCGGTCGGCGGGCTGCTCGATGTGCCTCGGCATGAACCCGGACAAGCTCAGCCCGGGGGAGCGCAGCGCCTCCACCTCCAACCGCAACTTCGAGGGCCGCCAGGGCAAGGGCGGGCGCACCCACCTGGTCTCGCCGGAAGTGGCCGCCGCCACCGCCGTGACCGGCCACCTGGCCGCACCCGCTGACCTGTAACTGGCCGACCTGTAGAGGAGCCATCAGTCATGGAACCGTTCGTCACGCACGCCGGCCGCGCAGTGCCGCTGCGCCGCAGCAACGTCGACACCGACCAGATCATCCCGGCCGAGTACCTCAAGCAGGTAAGCCGGACCGGCTTCGGCCAGGGCCTGTTCGCCGCCTGGCGCGAGGACCCGTCCTTCGTGCTCAACCAGCCGCAGTACGAGGGGGCGACGATCCTGGTCGCGGGCACCGACTTCGGCACCGGCTCGTCGCGCGAGCACGCGGTCTGGGCGCTGACCGACTACGGCTTCCGCGCCGTGATCGCGCCCAGGTTCGGCGACATCTTCCGCGGTAACTCCACCAAGGCTGGCCTGCTCCCGGTCGTGCTGCCCGACGCCACCGTGGCCGCCCTGCAGGACGCGGTAGAAGCCGATCCCGCCGCCGAGATCGTCGTGGACCTGGACAACCGCCTGGTGACCGCCGAGACGGCCGGGATCACCGCGTCCTTCGAGATCGACGACTACACCCGCTGGCGGCTGATGGAGGGCCTGGACGACATCGGCCTGACCCTCCGCCACGTCGATGACATCACCGCCTTTGAGCACTCCCGCCCCAAATTCCTCCCCGTAACCGCCTGACCCACCCGCCAGGGGCGCCCACCCAGGGAGCCCGGCCGCCAACCACGGCAATGTGACATCGTCGTGGTCAGGACCACCACGATGTCACATTGCCGTGGTCTCGTACGGGTGCCTCCTGCCCTGGTCGGTTCCGCCGTCCGCTGACGTGTTGCTGATGGTGCGCGTGAGCGCAATGTGCAAACTAAGCCTCCCGGGCCCCTATCGGCGCGGAAGCAGGATTCCAGACGCCCATCCTGCCCAGGTGCCCCTGCGCTCCCAGGTGCCCCTGCGCTCCCGGCGCTCTGTTGTGGCTGGTGATGTCCAGCCGCCATCCCTCATCTCTCTGCCCGCCACCCGCCAACGACATGGCTGCCGCGCTCATGTCGCTGGAACAGCATGAACGAGGCATTCATGCTGTATGCCTCGGTACGGATGGTGCCGGTGTGGCTAGAGTGCCGATGCCGGGGCCGGACCGCGCAATCGGTGCCGGGCCGCGCGATCGGTGCTCCGCTGAGGGTCGGCCTCCCGGCGCCCGGGGCGGCGCCAGTGCCGCCAGGCAAGCATCCCCTGCGAAAATGCAGCAATCACGCTTCTGACCTCGAACGTGAGCGGACGGTAGCGCACACCCGGAAATTGGATACTTTGCGTACACCTGCTGGATGCGGAGGCGTGTGATATTCGCCGACACGCGGCCCAATGTGGCCGAGGTTATTGTGCAACGGCGTTTGATCGCCTACTTTCGGGCAGGTCAGAGGTCGCGATCTCGTTTTCTGAGCCCACGCGACCTGTGGGGGAAGCGCAGGAGTGAACCATGAACAAGCGTGATCTGATCGACGCGATCTCGGGACGGCTGGGGGACAAGAAATCCGCCACCGAAGCCGTGAACGCGGTGCTCGAGACCATCCAGTCCGCCGTCGCGAGCGGCGACAAGGTGGCCATCACCGGGTTCGGCGTCTTCGAGAAGAGCGAGCGGCCCGCCCGCACGGCCCGCAACCCCGCCACCGGCGCGACCATCCAGGTGCCGAGCTCCTCGGTGCCCAAGTTCCGCGCTGGCGCGGACTTCAAGGCGCTCGTCAACGGTGAGAAGCCCAAGAAGTAACCAAGGAGCGCAACGGCCGCGGGCGGCATCCGGGGAAGACCCTGGACGCCGCCCGTGGCCGTCTGCGCACCCGAGCGCTCAGCGCAGCCCGGGCCGCTTGCGCAGCGCGGTCTGGATGATCCGGTCGACCAGCTGCGGCAGCGGCAGGCCGGACGCGGCCCACATCATCGGGAAGCCGGAGGCCGGGGTCATGCCCGGCATCGTGTTGATCTCGTTGACCAGGACCTGCCCGGCCGGTGTGTAGAAGAAGTCGACCCGGGCCAGGCCCTCGCAGGAGATCGCCTCAAAGGCCGTGCAGGCCATCCGCCTGATCTCCGATGCCGCCTCGGCCGGCACCGGCGCCGGGATCCGCATGGTGGTCGCCGAGGCCAGGTACTTCGCTTCGAAGTCATAGAAATCAGAAGCAGGGTCCACCACGACCTGGCCGGGCACGCTCGCGTCGGGCGGTCCGCCGTCCAGGCCCTCCAGCACCGCGCACTCCACCTCAATCCCGTCCACCGCCGCCTCGACCAGCACCTTGGGGTCGTGCGCCCGGGCCGCCTCGATGGCCGGCTCCACCTCATCGAGCACGGACACCCGGGTGATGCCGATGCTCGAGCCGCCGCGGGCGGGCTTGACGAACACCGGCCAGCCCAGTTCGGCGATCTCGTCCAAGATCCGCTTGCGCTCCGCCACGGCCCGCCAGTCCCGGTCGCGCACCACGACGTGCCGGCCGACCGGCAGTCCGCGCGCGGACATGAGCAGCTTCATGTACTCCTTGTCCATGCCGGCCGCGCTGGCGAACACGCCCGCGCCGACGTACCGGGTGCCGGTCATCTCGAGCAGGCCCTGCAGCGTGCCGTCCTCGCCGTAGGTGCCGTGCAGCAGGGGCAGCACCACGTCCACCGAGCCGAGGTCGCGCGGCACCGAACCCGGGCTCAGAACCTGCAACGCCGGGCCAGAAGGACCGGCCCGCGACACGATCTCGCCGTCGCCCACCGCTACCGACTCAACCGACGGCACCGACCCGGAGGACAGCGCCAGCCGGGCCGGGTCCCCCGAGGTGAGCACCCAGCGCCCGTCCGTGGCGATGCCGATGGGCAGCACCTCGTACCGGTCGGGGTCGATGGCCGACAGGATCAGGCCCGCGCTCGCGCAGGACACGGCGTGCTCGGTGCTCCGGCCGCCGAACACCACGGCGACCCGGATCTTAGGCTGCCCCACGCGTCCTCCCGTCCCGGCCAGAGCCCGAACCCAGAGCCCGAAACCCAGAGCCCGAAACCCAGAGCCCGAAAGCGAACCACCAGGCTACGGCCTGCTGAGCGACTCCAGGGCGACATACGCATCAGAAATCAGGTCCTCGGCGTCCTCCAGGCCGATGGAGAAGCGTACCGCCCCCGGGTCGATGCCCCCGGCCGCCAGCGCCCGGTCGTCCAGCTGCCGGTGGGTGGTGGAGGCCACGTGGCTGACCACGGTGTGCGTCCCGCCCAGCGACGTGGCGAGCTGGGAAAGCCGCAGCTTGTCGGCGAATGCCATGCCCGCGTCGCGCCCGCCGTGCGGCGTCACGGTCACGATCGCGCCGAACCGGACCCCCTCGGGCCCGGCGTCGAACAGGCGCCGCGCGACCTGGTGCCCGGAGTGCTCGGGCAGCCCGGGGTAGTCGATGCGGAGCACGGCCGGGTGCCGGGACAGCGCTGCCGCGAACACCGACGCCGTCGAGCAGGCCCGCCGCACCCGCAGCGGCAGCGTCTCCAGGCCCCGCCGCAGCAGGAACGCGTCGTCCGGGGACAGCGACCCGCCGGTGTCCACCCGCACCCCGCGGATGCTGCTGATCAGCTCGATCCGCCCGGTGACCACGCCGCCGGTGGTGTCGGAGTGACCGCCGATGTACTTGGTGGCCGAGTGGATGACCAGGTCGGCGCCGTGCTCGAGCGGCCGGCAGATCACCGGGGGGGCCAGCGTCGAGTCCACCACCAGCAGGGCACCGCCGTCGTGCGTGATCTCGGCCAGCTTGCGCAGGTCGGGCACTGCCGTGGTCGGGTTGGCGATCGTCTCGGCGTACACGATCCGGGTCGTCGGCCGCAGCGCCGCCCGCACCTGGTCCAGGTCGGTGATGTCGACGAAGTCGGTCTCCACGCCGAACCGGGACAAGACGTTGCGCAGGAAAGAAAACGTCCCGCCGTAGACCGCCGAGGACGCCACCACGTGCGCGCCGGCCCGGGCGAAGGTCCAGAACACGCCGCTGATCGCGGCCATCCCCGAGGCGAACGCCTGCGCCGCGGGCCACCGCGGCAGGTTCACGCCCTCCAGCGCGGCCACCGCGCGGGCGAACGCGTCCACGGTGGGGTTGTCGATCCGGCTGTAGGTGTAGCCGGGCATCTCGTCGTTCAGCACGGCCCGGTACTCCTCGGCCGTGCCGAACGAGAACGACGCGGTCCGGAATACCGGCGTGCCGAGCGGCTGCTGCGAAGGCGTGGGCGGGGCCGGCAGGTGCACCGCGCGGGTGTTCTCGCCGGACTGCTTGCGCACTATGTCCACGTAGTAAATCCGCCGATCTGAAGATCAGGAGAAATCAGGGAAAATCACGAGCATCAGGGTCCGTACCACTCCGGCTTGGCTGAGCGTGACGCTAGCATCGACGCGGCCTGCGTGACGGGCAGTCCGTCCCTCATCACGGCCTCGACGACCTCGGTGATCGGCATCTCCACCTGGTGCGCCCGGGCCAGCTCGAGCACGGGGCCGCTGGACGCCACCCCCTCCGCGGTCTGGTTCATCGCGGCCGACGCCGCCGCCACGGTCATGCCCCGCCCCAGGTACTCGCCGAACGTCCGGTTCCTGGACAGCGGCGAGCTGCACGTGGCCACCAGGTCGCCCATCCCGGCCAGCCCGGCGAACGTCTGGGTCTGCGCGCCCAGCGCCGAACCCAGCCTGGCGGTCTCGGCCAGCCCCCGGGTGATCAGCGTGGCCCGGGTGTTGTCGCCCAGGCCCATCGCCATCGCGATGCCGACCGCGATCGCGATCACGTTCTTCACCGCCCCGCCCAGCTCGCACCCTGTCACGTCGGTGTTCGTGTAGGGCCGGAAGTACGGCGTGTGGCACGCTCCCTGCAGGGCCAGGGCGCCTTCCTCGGCCACGCACGCCACCACAGCCGCGGTGAACTCGCGCCGGACGATCTCGCCCGCCAGGTTCGGCCCGGCCACCACGGCGATGCGCTCCGCGGCCGGGCCGGCCAGCTCAGGGCCGGTCACCTCGGCGATGACCTCGCTCATCCGCAGGCGGCTGCCGAGTTCGATCCCCTTCATGAGGCTGACCAGCAGCGCCCCGCGCGGCAGCAGCGGCATCCACTCTCGCAAGTTCGACCGCAGTGACTGCGCGGGCACCGCGAAGGCGACCAGGTCCGCGCCGTCCAGCGCCTCGGCCGGATCCGACGTCGCGTCCAGCGCCCGGGTCAGCGTGACCCCCGGCAGGTAGTCCGGGTTCTCGTGCAGCCCGGCGATCGCCTTGGCCAGCTGCGGCTTGCGGGCGTACAGCACGGTATCGGTCCCGGCGTCGCACAAGACCTGCGCGAACGTGGTGCCCCAGGATCCGGCCCCCAGCACCGCAGCTTTCATGAGCCGCCGGAGGCGGCTTCGTCCCGCGAGCCCGCCTCCCCCGCTGGTTCGCCAGCTGGTTGGCCAGCTGGTTTGCCAGCTAGGCCCCCGGCCGGCGCGGCCGCGGATCCGCCGTCCGTTCGGTCCAATGCGACCCGGCCACCCGCCTCGAGATCCCACGGTGCGGCGGGCGGCGTCTCCTGCCTGATCTTGGCGAGCAGCGCGGTGATGTCGGCCATGATGTCGGCGGTCGCGGCCCGCAGCGTCGAGGCGCCGAGCCGCTGGCCGGCGTAGGCGGACAGGTCCACCGGCGGTCCGGCCGCCATCCGCACCGTCTTGCGCGGGAACAGGTGCGGCTTCTTGGTCCCGTAGGGCAGGATCTCCTGCGCGCCCCAGTGCGCGATCGGGATCACCGGCGCCCCGGTGCTCAGCGCCAGCCGGGCCGCCCCCGTCTTCCCTACCATCGGCCACAGCTCCGGGTCCCTGGACGCGGTGCCCTCCGGGTAGACGATCACGCAGGCACCGGCCGCCAGCGCCTTTTCCGCCTGCTTGAGCACCAGGCCGGCGTCGCCGCGGCCGCGGTATACCGGCAGCTGCCCGACCTTGGTCAGCAGCGCCCCGATGAACTTCACCCCGAACACCGGCGACTTGATCATGAACACCGGATACCGGCGCGCGTAGGAGTCGCTGAACAGGGCGATCGTGGGCCAGTCGGCGTAGGACAGGTGGTTCGGGGCCAGGATGATGCCGCCGGTCTCCGGGATGTTCTCCTTACCTGCCCACTGGTTCCTGATCAGCAGGCGCAGCAGCGGGTGCAGGATGATCCGGGTGAACAGCCGCCAGCCGGGGGAGTAGCGGTAGGACGTAGGCTGGCCAGCGCGTTCGCTCATGAGGTCAAGTCTCCTGGTTCAGGTGGTCCGGTGTCGAGGCAGGATCAATTGCATGACCGATAAGGCCTGGTCGGTGCTGATGCCCGTCAAGGTGCTTGCCGAGGCCAAGTCGCGCCTGGCCGGGCTGGCCGGCCTCACCGGTCCCCGCCGGGCCGAACTCGCCCTCGCCCTCGCCTCCGACACGGTGACGGCGGTGCTCGGGTCCGACGCGGTCGCCCGGGTGATCGTCATCACCGACGACCAGGCCGCCGCGGCCGCGCTGGCCGCGCTGGGCGCCCTGGTCGTGCCGGACGAGCCGCGCGCCGGGCTGAACGCGGCGCTGCGGCACGGCGCCGGGTTTGCCGCCGCCCGCTGGCCCGGTGACGGGACGGCCGCGCTGTCCGCCGACCTGCCGGCGCTGCGGCCCGAGCAGATCGGCCGGGCCCTGCGCGCCGCCGCGGCCTGGCCGACGGCCTTCGTGGCCGACGCGGCCGGCGACGGCACGACGCTGTACACCGCGGCGCCGGGGGCAGCGTTCCGGCCCGCGTTCGGCCTGGCCTCGCGCGCCCGGCACGCCGCGGGCGGCGCCGTCGAACTCGGCCTGGACGGCATCCCCGGGTTGCGCCGGGACGTGGACACGCCGTCCGACCTGCGCGGCGCGGCCGCGCTCGGGCTGGGCCCGCACAGCGCTCCGCTCGCGGCCGAACTGCTCAGATGTGCACCACGGGGCAGGTGAGCGTCCTGGTGATCCCGGGCACCGACTGGATATGAGCGGCGACAAGACGGCCGAGCTCGTCGACGTCGGCGGCCTGAGCGCGCACGATGACGTCGTAGGGGCCGGTCACGTCCTCCGCCTGGGTGACACCGCTGATCTTGCCGATGAGCGAGGCCACGTCGGCGGCTTTGCCGACTTCTGTCTGGACGAGGATGTAAGCCTCCACCATGAGGTCCTCCCAGGGCATGACGGGACGGGCGCCCCTCGTGCCTCACGCTACCGTAGTGGTCCAGACCTGTGACACGTGTTGGGGGTGGGTTATTACCGGGCAAGAACCGCGGACGCTGGCGGAGGCCGGGGAGTTCGGCCTGATCGCGGCGTTGTCGGCGTGGTTTCCCCCGGGCCCGGCGACGCTGGTCGGTATCGGCGACGACGCGGCGGTGCTGGCCGTCCCCGACGGCCGGGTGGTGGCCACCACGGACTTCCTGATCGAGGGCAGGCACTTCCGCCGGGACTGGGCGAGCGCGGCGGACGTCGGGCACAAGGCCGCGGCGCGCAGCCTGGCCGACTGCGCGGCCATGGGCGCCGAGCCGTCCGCCCTGCTGGTGGCGCTGGCCGCGCCGCCGGACCTGCCGGTCAGCTGGGCCCGCGAGCTGGCCGAAGGGCTGGCCGCCGAGTGCACCCGGGGTGGGGCCCACGTGATCGGCGGCGACACCGCCCGCGCCGACCAGGTGGTGCTCGCCGTGACCGGCCTCGGCGACCTGGCCGGGCGCAGCCCGGTGCTCCGCTCCGGGGCCCGGCCCGGCGACCTGGTCGCGGTGGCGGGCCCGCTCGGCCACGCCGCGGCCGGCCTGGCCCTGCTGGAGGAGGGCCTGGCCAGCGATCCCCTCGTGCGGGAGCACCTGCGGCCCGCGCCGCCGTACGATGCCGGCCCCGAGGCGGCCAGCCTGGGCGCCACCGCGATGATCGACGTCAGCGACGGCCTGCTCGCCGACCTGGGCCACGTCGCGGACGCCAGCGGCCTCGGCGTCGACGTGGATTCCGCCGCGCTGCGCCCGGGTGACCGGCTGACCGCGGCGGCCGGCGCCGTAGCCGCTTCCCGCCGTCATTCGGCCCGAACGGGCCTGGTTACCCGCTCCGCCGACGACCTCGCGCGGGACTGGGTACTGACCGGCGGCGAGGATCACTCACTGGCCGCCACGTTTCCCGCGGGCACGCGGCTGCCGCCGCGGTGGAAGGTAATAGGCGTCGTGGCCCGGGGTTCAAGGGACCACGGCGTCGGCGTCGTCGTCGACGGCCAGCCGTGGACGCGGGCCCGCGGCTGGGATCACTTCTCCGCTGGTTAGCGGGCGATCTTGCCGGCCTTGATGCACGAGGTGCACACGTTCAAGCGCTTGGGCGTGCCGCCGACCGTGACGCGGCGGCGCTGGATGTTCGGGTTCCAGCGGCGGCGGGTACGGCGGTGCGAGAACGAGACGTTGTTGCCGAAGACCGGCCCCTTGCCGCATACGTCGCAGACGGCAGCCACAGTTCGCTCCATTTGACTAGGGTTACGAGGGCCGTGTCCGCCGCTCGGGCGGATCAGGCAGCCGTCGAAGCCTACCCGATGGCGTGGCCGCACGCGAACCGAGCGCTTTGTCGGTCCACGCTCATATGCTGCCAGGTGTGAGCACGCTCGGCGAACCGCTGACCCGCGCGCTGGGGCCCCGGACGGCCAAGGCGCTGGCGGCCGCCTTCGGCATGGGCACGGTCGGCGACCTGCTGCGGCACTACCCGCGCCGCTACTACACCCGCGGCGAGCTGACCGACCTGTCCTCGCTGCGCGAGGGCGACCACGTCACCGTGCTGGCCCGGGTCGACCACGTCGGCACGCACAAGATGCCCAGCAAGGGATATAGCGCCGGCCGGGCCGAGGTGGTCATCACCGATGACCGCGCCAAGCTGATTCTGACGTTCTTCTGGCGCAACGCCGGCGGTCAGTACGTCATCAAGCCGCTGGTGCCCGGCATGGTCGGCATGTTCGCCGGCACCGTGTCCCGCTTCCGCACCCGGCTGCAGCTCGTCCACCCGGAGTACGAGATGCTGCCCGGCGCGCCGCCGAACGCCGACCTCACGCCGGAGCTGGCGGCCGAGTTCGCCGCCGAGATGATCCCGGTCTACCCGGCCAGCGCCAAGGCCAGCTCGTGGATGATCGCCCGGGCGGTCAAGACCGTGCTGGACCCTCTGGACGCGGGGGAGGACCCGCTGCCAGCCGAGCTCAGGGAGCGGCACGGGCTGGTCGGCCGGGCCGAGGCGATCCGCGCCATCCACCGGCCGCTCGACCAGGCCGACCTGAGACGGGCCAGGGAGCGGCTCAAGTGGGACGAGGCCTTCCTGCTGCAGGCCGCGCTGGCGCAGCGGCGGCTGGCCGCGGCGGCCATGCCGGCCATGCCGCGCCCGCACATCGACGGCGGCATCGCCGACGAGTTCGACGCGCGCTTGCCGTTCACCCTGACCGCGGGGCAGGTCACGGTGGGGGAGACGATCGCCGAGGAGCTGGCCTTTGCCTACCCGATGCACCGGCTGCTGCAGGGGGAGGTCGGCTCGGGCAAGACGGTGATCGCGATCCGGGCGATGCTCCAGGTGGTGGACGCGGGCGGCCAGGCGGCGCTGCTCGCCCCGACCGAGGTACTGGCCCAGCAGCACTACCGGTCCGTCACCGGCATGCTCGGCCCGCTGGCCCAGGCCGGTCAATTGGGCGCGGCCGAGCACGCCACCGGCGTGGCCCTGCTCACCGGGTCGGTCGGGGCGGCCGCCCGGCGGTCGGCGCTGTCCGACGTGTTCACCGGTGACGCCGGCATCGTGATCGGCACCCACGCCCTGCTCGAGGAGCAGGTCCAGTTCTCCGACCTCGGGCTGGTGGTGATCGACGAGCAGCACCGGTTCGGGGTGGAGCAGCGCGACGCGCTGCGCGCCAAGGCCGCGGACAACCGGCCGCACGTCCTGGTCATGACGGCCACGCCGATCCCCAGGACGGTAGCCATGACGGTCTACGGCGACCTGGAGACGTCCACGCTGACCGAGCTGCCCGCAGGCCGTTCGGCCATCGCCACCCACGTGGTCCCGGCCGCGGACAAGCCTCACTTCCTGGAGCGGGCCTGGGAGCGCGTCCGGGAGGAGGTCCGCGGCGGCCGGCAGGCCTACGTGGTGTGCCCGCGTATCGGGGAGGGGCCCGAGACGGACGACGACGGTGATTATCCCAGCGAGGACGACTTCGGCTCCGTGGACATGACGGGCGGCATCCCGCGCGGCATCGGCGAGGCCGGCCGGCGCCAGCCGCTGGCGGTCCTCGACGTGGCCGCGACGCTGGACGCGGGCCCGCTGTCCGGGCTGCGCCTCGGCATCCTGCACGGCAGGCTGCACCCGGAGGAGAAGGACCGGGTGATGCGGGAATTCTCCGCGGGCGCGATTGACGTCCTGGTCGCGACCACGGTGGTCGAGGTCGGCGTCGACGTGCCGAACGCCACCGTGATGGTCATCATGGACGCCGAACGGTTCGGCGTGTCCCAGCTCCACCAGCTCCGGGGCCGCGTCGGCCGGGGGAGCGCACCCGGCCTGTGCCTGCTGGTCAGCGAGGCCCTGCCCGACACCCCGTCCCGGCAGCGGCTGGACGCTGTGGCCGCCACGCTGGACGGCTTCAAGCTGTCCCGCCTCGATCTCGAGCAGCGCCGCGAGGGCGACGTCCTCGGCGCCGCCCAGGCCGGCCGCCACTCCAGCCTGCGCCTGCTCCGGCTGCTCGCCGACGAGGACCTGATCGGCCTGGCCCGGGAGGAAGCCACCACCCTGGTCTCGGCCGACCCCCAGCTCGCCGTCCACCCTGCCCTCCGCGCCGCCATCGACGAGCTCCTGGGCGTCCAAGCCGAATACCTCGACAAGACCTGACCCCGCTCGCCCGCCCCCGCCCCGGCCCGCCTCCACGTGTACACCCGCGCACGCCCCGCGCGCGTCCGGGCTGCCCGCCGCGGCGTGCACCGGAAACGGCCTTCCCTCGCACTCGCCACTCCAGCACCGGACCATGCTGCATGAATGCCCCAGCCATGTCGTCAGAACAGCATGAACGAGGCATCCATGCAGTATGAGCCAGCCGCCAGCCCGGTATCAGGAGCCCGGCAGCACACCACAGGCCCTCTGGCACCACGGACACCGCCGTGTGCCGCGCACGCTCGGCTATAGGGCCCTAAATTCTCCGAGGGCCCGAATCCTCCACGTTATATTCGCCGGCCGGCTGCCCTCTGGTGGTCACTCCTGTTCGCCGTGGTACACAGGCGTCCCGTGGTGTGCCGCGGCGTGAAATATCGAGGTGGATTCGGGCTATGCGGTTGATCCGGTGCACTATAGACCCCCGAATCAACCATGAAGCCCGAATCAACCACGTTAACGTGATGGTCATCGCATAGGTATGCGAATTTGTGGCGTTGATGAGGCATGTAAAGCTCGTGTGGGGAGGTGAAGCCGCAGGATGCCGTGCCGCGGCTGGATCGTTCCCGCGAAAGACGGGCGGCGGCGGACCAGCCACCGTGCGCTGGCACGCGGCCTGACGCGCCGTCCCGCGGCCACTGCTCGCCGGCAGGATCTTGGGGGAGGCGCAACGGTCGCGGGGCGGGCGTGCACACTTAAGGGGTGGCACGCGTTATCGCTGGCGAGGCGGGCGGGCGGCGACTGGCCGTTCCCGACGGCCGGGATACCAGGCCGACCAGCGACCGGGCCAGAGAAGGCTTGTTCTCCACGATCGTGTCGATGCTGGGTTCGCTGGACGGGACGCGCGTCCTGGACCTGTACGCGGGATCGGGCGCGGTCGGCCTCGAGGCGCTGTCCCGCGGCGCGGACCACGTGCTGCTGGTGGAGCAAGGGGCCCGGGCCACGCGCGTGATCAGGGAGAACATCGAGGCGATCGGCCTGCCCGGTGCCGTGCTCGCCGCCGACCGCGTGGAGCGGGTGCTGGCCCGCGGGCCCGCCCCCGCAGGGGGCCAGGACGACGCCGAGGGCGGCCGGTACGACGTGGTGTTCGCCGACCCGCCGTACGCGCTGGCGGACACCGCCGTGTCGCAGGTCCTGTCGCTGCTCGCCGATCAGGGCTGGCTGGCGCCCGGCGCCCTGGTGATCGTGGAGCGCGCCACCAGGTCCGGCCCGGTGAGCTGGCCGGACGGGTTCGTGCCCGATAGGGCGCGCCGGTACGGGGAAGCAACCTTCTGGTATGGCCTGGGCCCAAAGACCCCGACGAGCCCGAAGACCCCGCACAATGATCAGGCAAGTCCTTGACCACGGCCGAAGAGCAGGAGGGGAGTCACTGCGTGCGACGCGTAGTCTGTCCAGGATCCTTTGATCCCGTCACCAACGGTCACCTCGACATCATCAGCCGCGCGGCGGGCCTGTACGACGAGGTCATAGTCGCGGTGCTGATCAACGTCGCCAAGCACAGCCTGTTCACGGTCGACGAGCGCGTCGAGATGCTGAGTCAGGTCACCAGCAGTTACGGCAACGTCAAGATCGAGCGGTTCCACGGCCTGCTGGTGGACTTCTGCGCGGCCAACGGGATCAGCGCGGTCATCAAGGGGCTGCGTGCCGTCAGCGACTTCGAGTACGAGATGCAGATGGCGCAGATGAACTACCGGATGGCCAAGGTCGAGACGCTGTTCATGACCACCAACCCGCTCTACTCGTTTCTGAGCTCCAGCCTGGTCAAGGAGATCACCAGGTACGGCGGGGACGTCAGCGGCCTGGTCCCCGAGATCGTGCTGTCCCGGCTGCGCGAGCGCCCGGCCGAAGAATAGGGCAGGAGAGCGGTCCGGGCCGGAATACTGACCCGAGGCGCTAAGTTGGGAATACCGCGCTCCGCCGGTAGGCTGTGCGCTCGGTTTCCATTCGCTCGAACGAGTACACTGTCATGCCCAGCACACGCACACATGCACCCCGAGGGGCGCTTGTCTTCGACATGCGCCAGCTTGGCCGTCAGGCGGGGTCCGCGCTGACCCAGACGCGGACCGTCCCCGCGCCGGACGACCTGCGCCTGGAGCTTATCGGGGTACCGGCCGGGGCCGATGTCCCGCTCGAGGTCAGGTTTGAGGCGGTATCCGAGGGCGTCCTCGTCACCGGGACCGCGATCGCGCCGCTCGCAGGTGAGTGCGCGCGCTGCCTGGCCCCGCTGACCTCGTCGGTGACCGCCGGCTTCCAGGAGCTCTACCTGTACGCCGAAAGCCGCCACGACAAGCACGACAAGCACGACGAGCAGGAGGAGCAGGACGCCGGGGAGCTCTACCACCTCGACGGCGACCTGCTCGACCTGGAACCTGCCTTCCGTGACGCGGTAGTGCTCGCGCTGCCGATGTCACCGCTGTGCCGGGAGGACTGTCCCGGGCTGTGCGCCGAGTGCGGCGCCCGGCTTGCTGACACGGGTCCAGACCACCGGCACGATGCGGCGGTCGACCCGAGGTGGGCGGCCCTGCGGCAGCTGAGCGAGCAGGGCAACGACAAACATCAGGACCGGCGCGCCGGCGCCATCGACCTACAGGAGGGCTGACGTGGCGGTTCCCAAGCGGAGGATGTCCCGCAGTAACACCCGATCGCGACGTTCGAACTGGAAGACCACCGCGCCTTCGCTGGTGAGCTGCCCGCAATGCCACGAGCCGAAGCTCCCGCACGTGGCCTGCCCGACCTGCGGCACCTACCGGCGGCGCCAGGTCATCAACCCAGCCTGAGGAGGCTGTGTTGGCCTGGCCGCTGCGCGGCGGGAGCGGCGGGGTTTACCTGGCCGCTGCGCGCCAGATACGGGGGGTTATATTTCGCGCCCGGCCGGGCATCATCAGCGAGTGCTAGGAGGAGGACGCGTTGGGCGTCGTGAGCCGGTCCTGGGACGGTGGTGTGAACGCCGGAAGAGACCCCGCTGAGCTCAGGCACGCCCTCGGCGTGCCGATCATGCCTGCCTCGCTCGAGCGCGCCCTGACGCACCGCTCCTACGCCTACGAGAACGACAACCCGCCCACCAACGAGCGGCTGGAGTTTCTCGGTGACTCGGTGCTCGGCCTGGTCGTGACCGACACCTTGTACCGCGGCTACCCGAGCCTGCCCGAGGGGCAGCTGGCCAAGCTCCGCGCCGCGGTGGTCCAGATGGGCGCGCTGGCCGAGGTGGCGCGTGAGCTCAGCCTGGGCGCCTACGTCAGGCTCGGCCGCGGCGAGCAGGTCACCGGCGGCCGCAACAAGCCCTCGATCCTAGCCGACACATTGGAGGCCGTGATCGGCGCGGTGTACATCGACTGCGGCCTGGACGAGGCCAGGGCGCTGGTGCACCGCCTGTTCGACCCGGTCATCGCGAGGTCGGCCCGGCTCGGCGCGGGCCTGGACTGGAAGACCTCGCTGCAGGAGCTCACCGCGGTCAAGATGCTCGGCGTGCCCGACTACCAGGTCGAGGAGAGCGGCCCGGATCACCAGAAGTCGTTCCGCGCCACGGTCAGGGTCGGCGGCCAGGCGTTTGGCGCCGGTCAGGGGCGCACCAAGAAGGCGGCCGAGCAGCAGGCCGCCGAGGTGGCCTGGCGGGCGATCACGGCCGAGTCGGAGGGCCTGGCCCCAGAAAACGGCAGAGAGAACGGCAGGGAGAACGGCAACCTGCGCGACGACAAGGGACAGCCGGAGCGCTGAGGCGTGCCTGAGCTGCCCGAGGTCGAGACGGTCCGGCGCGGCCTCGAAGAACACGTGGTGGGAAGGACCGTCGAGACCGTCCGCGTCCTGCACCCGCGCGCCGTGCGCAGGCAGCCGGCCGGCCCGGCCGAGTTCGAGTCCGGCCTGGAAGGGCGCACCCTGGACAGCGCCCGCCGCCGGGGCAAGTACCTGTGGCTGTCCGTGGGCGAGGACGCCCTGCTCGCGCACCTCGGGATGAGCGGTCAGCTGCTCATCATCGACCCGGACCAGCCGCTCTCGCCGCACGTCAGGATCCAGTTCACGTTCAAGGACGGCGGCCCGGACCTGCGCTTCACCGACCAGCGGACGTTCGGCTATATGTGCGTGGTGCGGGACGGGGCCGAACTCCCCGGGCCCATCGCCCACATCGCCCCCGACCCGTTCGAGGCGGCGTTCGACCCGGCCGCCCTGGCCCGGCGGCTGCGTACCCGGCGCACCGGGGTCAAGCGCGCGCTGCTGGACCAGTCGCTGATCAGCGGCGTCGGCAACATCTACGCCGACGAGGCGCTGTGGCGGGCCCGGCTGCACTGGGCCCGGCCCACCGAGACGCTGAACGGCCCGGAGGTGAGCCGCCTGCTCGCCGCGGTCCGCGAGGTGCTCGGCGAGGCGCTGGTGGCCGGCGGCACCTCGTTCGACGACCTGTACGTCGACGTGAACGGGGAGAGCGGCTACTTCGAGCGGTCCCTCGCGGTCTACGGCCGGGAAGGCTTCCCCTGCCTCCGGTGCGGCACGCCGGTCCGGCGCGACTCCTTCATGAACCGGTCCGCCTACACCTGCCCGCGCTGCCAGCCCCGCCCGCGCCGCGCCCGGCTCTGACGGACGCCCTGACCAGCGCGTTCCGTTACGCCCCGTTAACGTCATGCGGCGAAATCATGCTTGTTATGGTGGATACGGTATATACCGGGCATCTGCCACGTCCTCAACTTGACCAGCCAACGCCTAGATGGGACACTGGTTGCTGTTGGTTGCGCGCGCGGATCTGCGCGTGTTAAGCATGTGCCCACTCTGGTCACTCAGCGTGGAGGACCTTTAACAATGGCGAAGGCTCTATTCGGCCACGTCGGCGGTCCCGATCCCCGCATGGTTTCCGAGATGCGCCGCCTCCAGCAGCGAGTACGCGACCTCGAAGCTGAGCTTGTACGGCTTCAGGAGGAGAATGACTCGCTGGTTGAGGCTGGCCACGAGGACGTGTTGGTGGCGGATCGCGAGCCCGCGTACGTCTAACGCGCGCGGCAGGACGCGGCTAAAAAACGACAGAGGTCGAGAAACTCGGTCGGACAACAGGGAACGGATCAGGGGCGCCTGTGGCGGCGCCCCTCTTCGTTGTATATCTGCCCGTTATATGTCTATAGGCACACGGGTATCAACGTTACCGCCGCATTAGCACGGCACCGTCGCCGGGGACATCCGGCTAGTTTGGCATGCCCCGGCCCGCCTCCCCGTCCCCTGGGCGCGGCACGCGAGTCATGCTGCAGTTCACCGTTTCGAGCGCTTCCGGGCGGTAAGGTGCGGGGGAGCGAAGAGAAGGGGGCAGCTTGTACCTGAAGAGCCTCACTCTGCGCGGCTTCAAGTCCTTCGCCTCCGCCACCACGCTCCGCCTCGAGCCCGGCATCACCTGCGTGGTCGGGCCGAACGGCTCGGGCAAGTCCAACGTCGTCGACGCCCTGTCCTGGGTCATGGGCGAGCAGGGCGCCAAGTCGCTGCGCGGCGGCAAGATGGAGGACGTCGTCTTCGCGGGTACTACCTCGCGGCCGCCGCTGGGCCGGGCCGAGGTGACGCTGACCATCGACAACACCGACGGCGCCCTGCCCATCGACTATTCCGAGGTCACGCTCAGCCGGCTCATGTTCAGGTCCGGGCAGAGCGAGTACGCCATCAACGGCAACCACTGCCGCCTGCTCGACGTGCAGGAACTCCTGTCCGACTCCGGCCTGGGCCGGGAGATGCACGTGATCGTCGGGCAGGGTCACCTCGACGACGTCCTGCACGCGGGGCCGGAGGCCAGGCGCGCCCTGATCGAGGAAGCAGCCGGCGTGCTCAAGCACCGCAAGCGCAAGGAGAAGGCGCTGCGCAAGCTGGAGGCGATGCAGGCCAACCTGACCCGGCTCGTCGACCTCACCGCTGAGCTGAGCCGCCGTCTCAAGCCGCTGGGCCGGCAGGCCGAGGTGGCCAGGAAGGCCGCGGTCATCCAGGCCGAGCTGCGCGACGCGCGGCTGCGGCTGCTCGCCGACGACTACGTCATGCTCGCCGCCGACCTGCGGCGGGACGAGGCCGACGAGGCCGCCGTGCTGGCCAGGCGGTCCGCCCTGGAGCAGGAGGTGGCCCAGGCCAGGGCCAGGGAGAACGAGCTCGACCAGGCCGCCCAGCAGGCCTCGGCCGTGCTGGCCCGGGCCCAGGAGACCTGGTTCGCGCTGTCCTCGCTGACCGAACGGCTGCGCAGCACCCAGCACCTGGCCGCCCAGCGGCACACGCTGCTGACCGAGGCGACCGAGCCGGAGCGCCCCGGACCCGGAGCCCGTGACCCCGACGAGCTCGACCGCCAGGCCGACGAGCTGCGGGAAGAAGAGCAGACCCTGAACGAGCGGCTGACGGCCGGGCGCGAGGTGCTCGCCGTCGCCACCGCTGAGCGCACCGCCGCCGAGCGGGAGCTCGCCGCGGCCGAACGCCGCCAGGTCGAGGGGGCCAAGGCCGCGGCCGCCCGGGCCGGGCGGGTGGCCCGGCTGCGCGAGCAGGTCGGCGCGGCGGACAGCCGCACCGTGGCCGCGCGGGAGGAGATGGACCGGCTGGAGGTCTCCGCGGCCGAGGCCCGGGAGCGCGCCACCCTGGCCCAGGACGAGTTCGAGCAGGTGCAGGACCAGGCGGGCGGGCGCGACGAGGACCGTAGCGAGCTGGCCGCCGCGCACGAGCGGGCCACCGCCATGCTCGCCGAATGTACCGAACGAGCCAAGGTTCTCCGCACCGCCGAACGTGAATCAGCTCGCGACCTGGCCGCCAGGCGGGCGCGTGCGGAAGCCCTGAGCGAGGCCGCCCGGGGCGGCGCGGACGCCTCCGCGGCGCTGCTCGCCGACCCGGACAGGTTCGGCGGCGTGGTCGGCTCGTTCGCCGCGGGGCTGCGGGTGGCCGAGGGGTACGAGGTGGCCATCGCCGCGGCCCTGGGTGCCGCCGCCGAGGCGGTGGCGGTAGCGGGCCTGGACGCGGCCGCCGAGATCCTGGCCGCCCTGCGCCGCCACGACGCCGGCGGCGCCGCCCTCGTCATCGCCGACGACGGCGCCACCATCTCCCCGCCCTCACCTTCAACCACACTAGCCCCTTCAGCCACATCAGCACCCTCAATCACACCCGCCATACCAGCCACAATAACCCCAACAGCCCCACACGGCTCAGGTCCTATCCCGGCTAACGAGCTAGTGCGCGCGCCCGACGGGCTGGCGGAGGCCGCCGCCGAGCTTCTGTGCGACGTAGTGGTGACGGCGGACCTGGAGCAGGCACGCCGGTACGTTCGGGACAATCCTGGTTTTAAGGCCGTGACCAGGGACGGTGACCTGCTCGGGGCCTACTGGGCGCAGGGCGGCGGCGCCCGGCCGCAGAGCCTGTTCGAGATGCGGGCCGCCGCCGACGAGGCGGCCGCGGGGCTGGCCAAGGCCGAGCTGCGCTGCGATGAGGCAGCCCGCCGGCTGGCGGTGGCGGCCGAGGCCGAGGAGGACGCGCGGCAGGCGGTGGCGCAGGCGCAGGCCCGCAGGCACGAGGTCGACGCGGCCGCGGCCGAGGTATCCGGGCGCCTTGGCCGGCTGGCCGGGGCGGCCCGCGCCGCGCGGGAGGAGGCCGCGCGGCTCGATGGCGCCATCACCTCGGCCCGGCAGGCGGCCGAGAAGGACCTGGCCCGGCTGGAGCAGCTCCGCGCCGAGCTCGCCGAGGCCGAGGAGCTGGACGACACCGACGAGCCGGACGAGCCGCGGCATCAGACGGCCCGCGAGGACCTCGCCGGGCTCTGCGCCGCGGCGCGCAACGCCGAGATGGAGGCCAGGCTCGAGGTCAGGACCGCGGAGGAGCGGCTGCGGGCGATCGGCGGCCGCGCCGAGTCCCTCGCCGCCACGGCGGCGGCCGAGCGCGCCACCCGTCAGCGCGCGGCCGAGCGCCGCCTTCGGCGCGCCACCCAGGCCGCCGTGGCCCGGGCCGTCGCGCTGGGCGCGCGGTACGCGGTCGAGGCGGCCGAGCAATCGGTGAACCAGGCCCTGGCCCGCCGGACCGAGGCCGAAGCGGCGAGCAGCGGCGGCGCCGCCGAGCTGAAGGCGGTCCGCGTCCGGGTCCGCGACCTGGCCGCGGACCTGGACACCGTGGTGAACACCGCGCACGGCACCGAGATCGCCCGGGCCGAGCACCGGCTGCGGCTGCAGCAGCTGGCCGACCACGCGCTGGAGGAGTTCGGCGTCGAGGCGGACGCCCTGGTAGCCGAGTACGGCCCCGGGGTGCCCGTGCCGGTGATCGGGGACGACACCGCCCTGCCGTCGAATTTCGAGCGTACCGCCGCCGAGCGTCGCGCCGCCGACGCGCAGCGCCAGCTGGACCGGCTGGGCAAGGTCAACCCGCTGGCCCTGGAGGAGTTCGAGGCCCTCACCGAGCGGCACGCCTTCCTGGCTACCCAGCTCGAGGACCTCCGCAAGACCCGCCGTGACCTGCTCACCGTGGTCAAGGAGGTCGACGACCGGGTGCAGGAGGTGTTCGCCTCCGCCTACGCCGATACCGCCCGCGAGTTCGAGCACCTCTTCAGCCGCCTGTTCCCCGGCGGCCAGGGCAACCTGGTGCTGACCGAACCCGACGACATGCTCGCCACCGGCATCGAGATCGAGGCGCGCCCGCCGGGCAAGAAGGTCAAGCGGCTGTCGCTGCTGTCGGGCGGGGAGCGGTCGCTGACCGCCATCGCCTACCTCTTCGCGATCTTCATGGCCCGTCCTTCGCCGTTCTACGTGCTCGACGAGGTGGAAGCGGCGCTGGACGACACCAACCTGCAGCGGCTGCTCCTGGTCTTCGATGAGCTCAGGGAGAGTTCCCAGCTCATCGTCATCACCCACCAGCGCCGCACGATGGAGTCCGCCGACGCCCTCTACGGCATCACCATGCGCGGCGACGGCGTCTCCGCCGTCATCAGCCAGCAGATAGCCGCCCGCCAGCCCGCCTAGCCCGCCAGCCCCGCCTAGCCCGCTCTCCGCCGCCTCACGCTTCGTCCCATCCCCACCGCACGCCCCAACTGACGACATGCACCCCACATGTCACTACCACCCTGGTTTGCGTTGTCGCTTGCTGTCGCGGCGGACCGCCGCGTCGGCGCGATAGCGGGCTCTCGTTACTCTGGCACCACCCGTATCACGTCAAACGACATGAATGACGCGTTCATGCTGCTGGAGCGACATGAACGCGGCATTCATGTCGTATACAGCCGGGCGGATCGGAGCGAGGGACGCGCACCACGCGTCACGGCAGTTCGCCAGAAGCACGGCAACACCAGCCCGGCCCGGTCCCGCCGCGTCCACGGCCGTTCTCCTCTGCGTTAGCATCACTTAATTCAGTTGACGGCATTAACTGAGGCACGAAATAATCGTCTCAGTTAACGGCGTAAACAGATCACTACGGGGACTCAGATGATCGGCACGCAGCTCTTCCATGAAGTAATCCTGGTGCTGGCGGTGCTCATCGCCTTGGCGCTGGCGTTCACGGCCGCGATGATGATGGCGGCGCGCTCCGCACGGGGGACCAGTCAGCCGCCGCGCGGCGGGAACCGGCGTGACCTGCCCCAGGATCCGCGGCCCGAACCCGACGGCATCGGTGAGCAGATACCCGACGATATCCGCGAGCTGGTGCCCGACGGCATCGGTGAGCAGATACCGGATGACATCCGCGAGCTAGTACCCGACGGCGGCCGTGAGCTGGTACTGCGCTAACGCGGACCCGGCCAGCGGGGTCAGGCGGGGCGGCATCGTCTGCCGCCCCGCTTCGATGATCAGTCGTCGGGTATAGCGGTACGGCGGAGCCGGCGTCCGGGCACGGTCCATCGGCCCATCGGCCCATCGGTCTCACCGCGCAGGGCCACGGCCCAGCGGCCTCACGGCCTGGCGGCCACGGCGGCCCCACGGCCCAGTGGCTACGGTGGGGCGCAGGGTCTGGAAGACTGGAGGCCTGATGGAATACGTGATCCTGATCATTGTCATCGCCGTGCTGGCCGTCGGGACCGGCAGCTGGCTGCTGTTCGTCCGTCCCCGCCGGGGCCGGACCCTCGAAGCGCCGAAGCCGCCGGCGCCGCCCGCGGCGCAGGCCACGACGACCCCGGCCGGGAGCGGGGACGCCGAGTCGTCCGCCGTGCCGGAAACGCCGGCGGCCGCGACCGGCGTGCTCGAGGTCGAGCGGCCGCCGCCGTCGGCGGGCCGCATGGTCCGGCTGCGCGCCCGGCTGGCCAGGTCGCAGAGCTCGGTGGGCTCGGCGCTGCTGAACCTGTTGTCCAGGGACCGCCTCGACGACGACACCTGGGACGAGATCGAAGAGGTCCTGATAACGGCCGACGTGGGCGTGGTGCCCGCGCGGCTGATGGTCGACGAGCTGAAGACCAAGGTCAAGGTGCTCGGCACGCGCAGCCCCGACGATGTGCGCGGCCTGCTCAAAGCCGAACTCCTCACCCAGCTCGACGAGGGCATGGACCGGTCGCTGCACACCACACCCCACAACGGCATCCCCGCGGTCATCCTGATGGTCGGGGTCAACGGCACCGGTAAGACGACGACCTGCGGAAAGCTCGCGCGGGCGCTGATCGGGGACGGCGAGACCGTGCTGCTCGGCGCGGCCGACACGTTCCGCGCGGCCGCCGCCGACCAGTTGCAGACGTGGGGACAGCGGGTCGGCGCCAAGACGGTGCGGGCCGACCGGGAGGGTGCCGACCCGGCCAGCGTCGCGTTCGAGGCGGTCAGCGAGGGCATCGAGACCGGGGTCGACGTGGTGATCGTGGACACCGCCGGCCGGCTGCACACCAAGGTCGGGCTGATGGATGAGCTCGGCAAGGTCAAGCGCGTGGTCGAGAAGAGGGCGACGGTCGACGAGGTGCTGCTGGTGCTCGACGCGACCACCGGGCAGAACGGTCTTCGCCAGGCCCGGGTGTTCGCCGAGGTGGTCGACGTCACCGGCATCGTGCTGACCAAGCTGGACGGCACGGCCAAGGGCGGCATCGTCATCGCGGTCCAGCGTGAGCTGGGCGTTCCGGTCAAGCTCGTCGGCCTCGGCGAGGGTCCGGACGACCTGGCCCCGTTCGACCCGGACGCCTTCGTGGACGCCATCCTCGGCTGAAACCCGCCCAGGAAACATGCTTGTAACAAGCACCAGGGGTGTTTCACGCGGCTGACACACGTCGGCCGGCCGGATGAAACGTCGGCATCGGAACCTCGGTACAGGCTGCCGAAGGGACACCAGATGAAGGTCATCACCGCTGTCATCAAGCCGTTCAAGCTGGACGACGTCAAGGCCGCGTTGCAGGCGTTCGGCGTCCACGGCCTGACGATCACCGAGGCGAGCGGGTACGGCAGGCAGCGCGGGCACACGGAGGTGTACCGCGGGGCCGAGTACCAGGTCGACCTGGTGCCGAAGGTCCGCATCGAGGTCCTGTGCGAGGACGAGGACGCCGACGACCTGATCGGCGTGGTGGTCAAGGCGGCGCAGACCGGCCGGATCGGCGACGGCAAGGTCTGGTCGGTCCCGGTCGAGACGGTGGTCAGAGTCCGCACCGGGGAGCGCGGGCCGGACGCCATCTGACTGGCTCGCTCGTGGAGCGGGCCGGGGGGACGCGCGTGGAAGCCATGACATCGTTCGCCCCGGACCGGGGGCGCCGGACCACCCAGGTGGACCGGTGGCTGGCCGGACTTCTCGGCGCCGAGGCCGACGTGGCCCTGGTGGCGGTCGGCGGGTACGGACGGCGCGAGATGCTGCCGCGCAGCGATCTGGACGTGCTGCTGCTGCACGCCGGCCGGGACGACATCGCGGGTATCGCGGACCGTATCTGGTACCCGGTCTGGGACTCCGGGGCCGAACTCGACCACGCGGTGCGCACCGTCCCGCAGGCCAGGCGGGTGGCCCAGACCGACCTGAAGGTCGCGCTCGGCCTGCTGTCCGCGCGGCACGTGGCCGGCGACCCCGATCTCACCGAACGACTCCGGGCGGGTGCCCTGGAGGACTGGCGGGCCGCGGCGCCCGCGCGCCTGGCCGAGCTGCACGCCGCGCACGACGAGCGGGCCAGGACCAGCGGCGAGCTCGCCTTCCTGCTCGAGCCGGACCTGAAGGAGGCCAGGGGCGGGCTGCGGGACGTGCACGCGATCCAGGCGGTGGCGGCGGCCTGGGTGGCGCCCGCGCCAGGTCCCCGGGTCCGCACCGCGTACGAGCAGATCCTCGACACCCGGCACGCGCTGCACGAGATCACCGGGCGGCGCCTGGACCGGCTGGTGCTCGAGGAGCAGGACGAAGTGGCCAGGGCGCTCGGGCTGCTCGACGGGGACGTGCTGCTCCGGATGCTGGCCGGCGCGGCCCGGACCATTGCCTACGCGATCGACCACGCCTTCCGCCAGTCCGACCGGCTGATCAGCCGACCCGACGCCGGGAATTGGCAGGGCCGCCGGCTGCGCCGCCGCCCGGCCGAACGCCGCCCGCTCGCCGACGGCGTGGTGGAGCAGGACGGCGAGGTGGTGCTGGCCCGCGCCGCCGACCCGGCCAGCGACCCGCCGCTGGTGCTGCGCGCGGCCGCCGCGGCCGCGCAAGCCGGGCTGCCGCTGGCGCCGCGGACCCTGGACCGGCTGACCGAATGCCCGCCGCTGCCGGTGCCCTGGCCCGCGGCCGCCAGGGACGCGCTGCTCTCGCTGCTCGGGGCCGGGCAGGCCGCGGTGGGCGTGTGGGAGGCCCTCGACACCGAGGGCCTGGTGACCGCGATGATCCCGGACTGGGAGCGGGTCAGGAACCGGCCGCAGCGCAATCCGCTGCACACCTACACCGTGGACCGGCACCTGGCCGAGGCGGCCGCGCACGCCGCCGCGCTGACCCGCGAGGTGGCCCGGCCCGACCTGCTGCTGCTCGCCGCGCTGCTGCACGACGTCGGCAAGGGCTGGCCGGGAGATCACAGTGTCACCGGCGAGGTCGTGGCGCGCGACGTCGCGCGCCGGATGGGGCTGCCCGCCCCGGACACCGAGCTCGTCGCGGCGGCGGTCCGGCTGCACCTGCTGCTGCCCATGGTCGCGACCCGCCGCGACCTGGACGACCCGGTGACGGTGACGCAGGTCGCCACGGCGGCGGGCAGCCGCGTCCTGCTCGAGTTGCTGCACGCGCTGGCGATCGCGGACGGGCTGGCGACCGGGCCCGCCGCCTGGAACGACTGGAAGGCGACCCTGGTCGCGGACCTCGTGCGGCGGGTGGAGGCCGTGCTGGACGGCCAGCCGATGCCGCAGCCCGCGCCGCTGCGCGAGGACCAGCTGGCGCTGGCCGCCGAGGGCGGCCCGGCCGCGACCGTGTCCGGCTCGGAGGTGACCGTGGTCGCGCCCGACCGGCCCGGCCTGCTGTGGCGCGCCGCGGGTGTGCTGGCCTCGCACCGGCTGGCGGTGCGCAGCGCCAACGCGACCTCGGTCGGGGCCACGGCGGTGTCCGTGTTCGACGTGGAGCCCGAGTTCGGCGACCCGCCCGACGCTACCTTGGTGGCGGCGGACCTGCGCCGGATGCTGCAGGGCCGGCTGGACGTGGAGGAGCGGCTCGACCGCCGCGCCCGTGCGGTCCGGCCGCGGGCGGCGGCGGTGCCCGCGCCCAAGGTGAGCCTGGTCGACGACGCCTCCGACACCGCCACCGTGGTGGAGGTGCGCGCCCACGACGCGCCCGGCCTGCTCTGGCGGATCGGCCGGGCGCTGGGGGAGTGCGGCCTGGACGTGCGCGCGGCCCGGGTGGAGACGCTCGGCGCCGAGGCGGTCGACGTGTTCTACGTGACCGACGGCGACGGCAAGCCGCTGGGCGACGGTGACCTGCGCCGCACGATCGCGGGTTCGGTGCTGGCCGCGCTCAGCGATTGACCACGGGCGATTGACCACGGGGCGACTAAACGACTAAGGCCAGGAGAGCGGTTAAGCGGCGGAGGACCCGGATACCCGCGACCGTTCGGTAGCCTGGGTGTTGTGTTTGAGACCCTTTCTGACCGGCTGACGCAGGTTTTTTCCGCTCTGCGCGGCCGCGGCCGGCTGTCCCCCGCCGACATCGACGCGACGGCCCGTGAGATCCGCATCGCCCTGCTCGAGGCGGACGTCGCGCTCCCTGTCGTCCGGCAGTTCATCGCCCGGGTCAAGGAGCGGGCCAGCGGCGAGGAGGTCTCCGGCGCGCTGAACCCGGCTCAGCAGGTCATCAAGATCGTCAACGAGGAGCTCATCGGCATCCTCGGCGGCGAGGAGCGGCGGCTGCGGTTCGCCAAGACGCCGCCGACCGTGATCCTGCTGGCCGGCCTGCAGGGTTCGGGTAAGACCACGCTGGCGGCCAAGCTGGGGCTGTGGCTGAAGGAGCAGGGCAACACCCCGATGCTGGTCGCCGCCGACCTGCAGCGCCCCAACGCGGTGCAGCAGCTGCAGGTGGTCGGCGAGCGGGCCGGCGTCCCGGTCTACGCGCCGCAGCCCGGCAACGGCGTCGGTGACCCGGTCGCCGTGGCCAGGGACTCCATCGAGGAGGCCAGGCGCCGCCAGCAGAACATGGTCATCATCGACACCGCGGGCCGTACCGGCGTGGACGCCGAGATGATGGCGCAGGCCATCGCGATCAGGGACGCCACCCAGCCGGACGAGATCCTGTTCGTGGTCGACGCGATGATCGGCCAGGATGCGGTGGCCACCGCGCAGGCGTTCCTGGACGGGGTCGGCTACGACGGCGTCGTGCTGACCAAGCTCGACGGCGACGCGCGTGGCGGTGCCGCGCTGTCCATCGTGGAGCTGACCGGGCGCCCGATCATGTTCGCGTCCTCGGGGGAGAAGCTCGAGGACTTCGACCTGTTCCATCCGGACCGGATGGCGTCGCGGATCCTCGACCTGGGCGACGTGCTCACCCTGATCGAGCAGGCCGAGAAGAATTTCGATGCCGAGCAGACCGCGAACCTGGCCGGGCGGCTGGCCTCGGGCGAGGGCTTCACGCTCGAGGACTTCGTCGAGCAGCTGGCCATGGTGCGCAAGCTCGGCCCGATCGGGAACCTGCTCGGCATGCTGCCCGGCGCGGGCCGGTACCGGGAGCAGATCGAGCAGGTCAACGACAAGGACCTGGACCGGGCCGAGGCCATCGTCCGGTCCATGACGCCGGAGGAACGGCGTAACCCGAAGGTCATCAACGGCTCTCGCCGGGCCCGCATCGCCAACGGCTCCGGCGTCGCCATCGGCGAGGTTTCCCAGCTGGTCACGAACTTCTTCGAGGGCCAGAAGCAGATGAAGGCCATGTTCAGCGGCAACATGCCCGGGATGCCGGCGATGCCCGGCATGGCCACCGCCGCCCGCCGGGCCAGCAAGTCGGCCCGTAAGAAGGGCGGCAAGAAGAAGGCCTCGCGCAGCGGTGACCCGCGTCGCGCCGCGGAGCTCGCGAGCGGCGGCGGGCAGCCGGATCAGGCCGGCAACGGCCCCGGCCAGGCTCCCGGCGGGCCGCCGAACCTGGGCGGCGGTCTGGGCGGCCTGCCGGAGGGGCTGTCGGAGAACCTGGCCGAGCAGCTGTCCAAGATGCCGTCCGGCCTGAGCTTCCCGCCGCAAGGCCCGCAGGGCAACATCCCCGCCGCCTTCCGCGGCGGCGGTAAGCGCAAGAAGAAGTAGCCAGGGCTGGTTTACAAAGGGCTGAGCGCGCGCACGGTGTCGATCGTGTCGGCCTCGGCGGCCGTCTTGTCCTCGCGGTAGCGCAGCACGCGGGCGAACCGCAGCGCCAGGCCGCCCGGGTAGCGGGGGCTGCGCTGCACGCCGTCGAAGGCGATCTCGACGACGAGTTCGGGGCGGACGTAGACGGTGTAGGTATCGCGGCGCTCCTCGAGGGCCAGCAGCCGTTCGGTCTGCCAGGTCAGTAGCTCGTCGGTCAGCCCCTTGAACGTCTTGCCGAGCATGACGAAGCCGCCTGTGACTGGGTCTCGCGCGCCCAGGTGCAGGTTGGACAGCCAGCCGCGGCGGCGCCCGTGACCCCATTCGACGGCCAGCACCACGAGGTCGAGCGTGTGCCGCGGCTTGACCTTGATCCACCCGGCGCCGCGTCGCCCGGCCGCGTACGGCGCGGTCAGCGACTTGACCACGACGCCCTCGTGGCCGTGCGCCAGCGCGTCCGTGAAGAACGCCGTAGCCTCCTCGGCTGAGGCGGTGACCAGGCGCGGCATGAGCAGCTCGGCTGGTACCGAACGGGCGAGCGCCGCGTGCCTCTGCCGGTCTTCCGCGTCGATCAGGTCGGCGCCGTCCAGGTGCAGGACGTCGAACAGGAACACCGCCAGCGGGACCGAGGGCCCGGCGTCCTGCGTCGCGGTGCGCGACGCCGTGTCCTGGAACGGCAGCGGGCGGCCGTCCTCGCGCAGCGCGATCAGCTCGCCGTCGAAGACGGCAGCGGAAACCGGCACCCGGGCCAGCGCCGCCGCCACCTCGGGCAGCCGGACGGTGATGTCGTCCAGGGTCCGGGTGAACAACCGGACGTTCCCGCCGGACAGGTGCGCCTGGATCCTGATGCCATCCAGCTTCCACTCCAGCGCCGCCTCGGTCCCTTGGCCCCCTTGAGCGCCCACCTTGTCCAGGGCGTCGGCGAGGGTGGGCGCGCTGGCCGCGAGCATCGGCCGGACCGGACGGCCGACCTCCAGGCCGAACCCGCCCAGCGCCTCGCTGCCCCCGCTCAGCGCGGCGGCGGCCACCACGCCCAGCGAACCGCGCAGCATCATCGCCCGGCGGACCTCCGCCACCGGCACATCAGCGGCCCGGGCGACGGCTTCGGTCATCACGCCCTCCAGCGCGCCCTGGCGCAGCTCGCCGGACAGCAGGCCGACCAGGAACCGCTGCTCGTCCGCTGTGGCTCGGCCGAACAGCTCGCCGACCAGTGCTTTGCGCGCGGCCGCCGAACCCTTCCCGGACACCGCGCCGATCGCGCTGAACCCCGAGTCCACTTCGGACAGCCCCAACGTGGGGGCCTGGGCCGGGGCGAACCCGTCCCGAAGGGCCGCCCAGCCCACGCCGATCTGCCGCTGCGGCAGCTCACCCGACAGGTAGGCCACGGCGATCGGCACCTCGAGCGGCCCGGCCTCGCGCAGCGCGGCGGCCAGCAGCTCGATCTTCGCCAGCCGGGCGCTGGTCTCCGCGACCGCCCGCGACACCTCTGCGATCTCACTAAGCAGCACGCGCCCATTCTCCCCCGGCTCCCGCCCGCCCAGCCGCTCCCCGCCTAGCAGGCACCATGATCGTGAACAGTTTGCGGTGCTATTTGCCCAAAACTGTTCATGATCATGAAGGCGCTTAGCTGTGCCGTCCTGCCCGGCGCGGCCGGATTCCGCGCTTGCGTGGTCCTCGCCGGCTGGAGCTCTCCGGCGTCCACAGCCAGTACCCGACCGGGAACAGCCGGATGTTCAGGTGATCGTCGATCAGCCCCCACAGCCCGCGCCGCGCGAACAGCGCGACGACGATCGCCACCAGCCCGAGCACGATCAGGTACCAGGCGTCGTAGTCCTGCAGCGTCCGCTGCAGGATGATGTACACGATGGCGCCGATGATCGGACCCTCGATCGTGCCGAGCCCGCCGATGATCACCGCGAACGCCATGATCGCCGTCCACTGCACGGTGAACACGGCGCCCGGCTGCACGATGAGCTGGCTGATCGCGAGCAGCGCCCCGGCCGCGCCGCAGCCGACCGCGGCCACCACGTAGACCAGCATCCGGGCCAGGCCGACCCGCGCCCCGGAACTGCGCGCGGCCACCTCGTCGTCGCGGATGGCGGTGAGCACGAGCCCGAGCCGGCCGCGCAGCAGCAGGTACACGGTGACCAGCGCCAGGACGGTGACGGCCAGCCCGATCCAGTACGTGTCCGCGACCAGCAGCGTCGGGTCGTAGCCGGACAGTCCGGGCAGCGACATGCCGGTGCCGCCGCCGATGGACGGGAACCTCTCGATGAGCAGCATGATCGCGGTCGCGAGCACCCACGTGGCGATCGCGAAGTACCCGCTGCGCAGCCGTGAGATCAGCCACCACATCGGCACGGCGGCCACGCCGCAGCCGATCGCCGCGACCGCGAGCCCGCCGAACGGCGAGAGGCTGTGCTGGGCCAGGATCAGGACGAAGTACGCTCCGAGCCCCACGAACGCCTGCTGTCCCACCGACACCAGGCCGGCGTAGCCCGCCAGCAGGTTCCACATGCTGGCCAGGATGACCACGATGAACGCCTGCACCATGAGGGTGGTGGTGCCGGAGTACACGATGTAGGGGAACAGGGCCAGCACGACCACGACGATCAGCGCACCGGCTCCGGTCCAGGCCACGTTGCGCCGTGACCGCGTCACGCGGAAATTTTCTTCCGAACGGGCCGGGGTGTCTGTCACCACGCTCATGACTGCGCCCTCCGGGCGGTAAGGCCCTGCGGCCGGACCGCCAGCACCAGCAGGAAGACGAGGTAGCCGGCCAGGACCTGGTCGGCCTGGTTGATCTGGGCGCCGATCTGCTGGGCGACCCCGAGCACGATGCCGCCGAGCAGCGTGCCCCACAGCGAGCCGAGGCCGCCGATCACCACCGCGGCGAACGCGAAGAGCAGGATCGTGTCGGTGCCGGTGGTCGGCGAGAACTGCGAGTACATGCCGTAGGCGATGCCGGCCAGCGCCACCGTGCCGAACGCGATCGCCGCCGCGATGCCGAACACGTGCCGGTAGTCGATACCGGAGAGCTGCGCCGCCTCCTGGTCGTCGGCCACGGCCCGGATCATCCGGCCGTACCTGGACAGGGACAGGAAGTACTGCAAGCCGAGCAGGACCACCACCGCCACCACGAAGATCAGCAGCAGCAGGTAGGAGAGCTGGATCTGCGAGCCGATCGAGAACGAGCCGGTGATGATGGACTCGCCCACCCCGAGCGAATGGCTGTCGGCGTTGATGAACTGCAGCAGCCCGTTCTCGATCACCACCGAGAGGCCGAACGTCACCAGCAGCGTGATCAGCACGCCGCGGTCCAGCGCCGCCTGGATCAGCGTGCGCTGGAGCCCGTAGCCGAGCACGGCCATGATCGGCACCACGATCACGAACGACCACAGCGCCGGGATGTGGGTCACGGTGATGACGCCGAGCGCGACGTAAGCGGCGATGACCGCGAGGTCGCCGTGCGCCAGGTTGACGACCTTCATGACCCCGAACATCAACGAGAGCCCGCAGGCGAACAGCGCGTAGAGCCCGCCGGTCAGGATGCCCTGGATGATGGCGTTGACCCATGCCATAACTGTTCCTCCTCGGGGGGACGATCCCCCCCAGACCCCCCCTGGTCCTGGGGGGACTGCCCGTCCCCCCAGACCCCCCTGGCCCCCTCTTCGAGGGGGCTGCTCGCCCCTCCCGGGGCGAGACCGAAATATGCCGCCTCGACCTGGGCCGGGGTGACCTCCGACGGCCGGCCCTCCAGCGTGGTGTGGCCTTCGAGCAGGCACTGGATGTGCGAGGCCACCCGCAGCGCCTGGCTGACGTCCTGCTCGACCAGCAGGACGGTGAGCCCGGTGGACAAGACCTGCGGCAGCATCGCGTAGATCCGCTGCACGATCACCGGCGCCAGGCCCAGGGACAGCTCGTCGAGCAGCAGGACCCGCGGGTTGGCGACCAGCGCCCGGCCGATGGCGACCGACTGCTGCTCACCGCCGGACAGCTGGGCCGTGCGCTGCGTCCTGCGGTCCTCCATCCAGGCGAAGAGCTCGTAGACGCGCTCGATCGTCCACGGTCCCTTCCGCGCATAGGTGGCGCCGACCTTGAGGTTCTCCTCCACGGTGAGCGAGCCGAACAGCCGCCGCCCCTCTGGCACCATGACGATCCCGCCGGTGGCGCGGCGCTCCGGCCTGACCTTCGTCATGTCCTTGCCGTCGTACAAGATCGCGCCGTCGGTCGGCTGGTGCAGGCCGGCGATCGTGCGCAGCAGCGTCGACTTGCCCGCGCCGTTCGCGCCGATGATCGCGTACACCTCGCCGGGGAACACCCGCAGCGACACGCGGTCAAGCGCCCGGAGCTGGCCGTGGTGCACGGTCAGGTCGCGCACCTCGAGCAGCGGCGTGCTGCCGTTATCCGTCCGGTCGCTCATGCGCCCTCGCCCGGCTCGCCGACCTCGGCGGTGAGGGTCCCGCCGCTGAGCGAGGCGGTGAGCTCGGAGCCGAGGAAGACCTCGCGGACCGCCGGGTTGGCCAGCACCGCCTCCGGTTCGCCGTCGCCGACGAACTGCCCGCCGGCCAGGCAGATCAGCCGGCTCACGGTGGCGGTGAGCGCCCGCACCACATGCTCGATCCAGATGACCGCGATGCCCTCGGCGTTGACGCCGCGGACGATCTCGACCAGCTGGGCGACCTCGGGGTCGGTGAGGCCGCCCGCCACCTCGTCCAGCAGCAGCAGCCGGGGCCGCGAGGCCAGGGCGCGGGCGAGCTCCAGCCGCTTGCGCTGGAGCAGGCCGAGCCGGGCGGCGGGCCGGTTCGCCTCATCGGTCATGTCGGCCTGCTCCAGGGCCTGCACCGCCGCCGCGTAACTGGCTTTACGCCGCAAGCCCCCGCCCTGCTGCGCCGCCACCAGCACGTTCTCGAACACGGTCATGTCGGTGAACGGCCGGGGCACCTGGTACGTGCGCCCGATGCCGAGCCGGCACCGCGCCGCGGCGTCGAGTTTGGTCACCGGGCGCCCATCGAAGGAAACCTGCCCGGCGCCAGGCGACAGGTCGCCGGAGATGAGGCCGAACAGGCTGGTCTTGCCCGCTCCGTTCGGCCCCACGATCCCGACCACATCACCTGGCCCGACGGTGAACGAGAGGTCCTCCGCGATGACGACGCGGCCGAACCTCTTCGTCACGTGGTCCAGTTCGAGCAGGGAACTTGTCATCCGGTTACTTGTTCGTCGGTTCGAGGGTTCCCGTGAGCGGCACGCTGGGCATCAGCTTATTGTCGACGACCTCCATCGAGTAGCCCCACTTGGAGCTGGGCTTCCACTGCACGCCGACGCACGGGGTGTCCACCACGCCGGGCGCCGGGTTCTTGTTCGAGGTCCAGTTGAGCTGGCCGGCCAGGCCCTCGATGTTCACCTTGAACAGGGCGGCGGCCACCGCGGCCTTGTCGTGCGGGTCACCCGAGGCGACCAGCGCCGCGTAGGCGACCTCGAAGAGGCTGTAGTTGGACAGGGCCTGCACCCACTGCTGCCCGGTGGCCGCCTCGTACTGGTCGGCGATCTGCTGGCAGGTCTCCCCGGTCAGCGAGGACTTCCACGGCATGTTCGGCGTCCACCACGCGTCGGTGGCCACGTTGGTGACCAGGCTGCCGAGCGCCTTCACGTCCGCCGGGAACAGCAGCACCTTGGCCACCGTGGCCAGCTTCGGCTTGTAGCCCTGCTGGGCGGCCTGCTTCCACATCACGTTGAAGTCCGGCGGCAGCGGCACGTTCGTGAAGAAGTCGCAGTCGTGCGCCTTGAACTGGTTGATCATCGAGGTGTAGTTGGTCAATCCGTCGGTGTAGGCCGGCGGGTCGATCAGGGTGTAGCCGGCCGGGTGCGCGAAGATGGGCCACGTGGCCCGGAAGGCGTTGCCGTCCGAGTCGTTCGGGAACGCGCAGCCGACGTTCTTGTTGGTGTGCAGCTGGGCGTGGATCCGGTCCCACATCGCGATGAAGGCTTCGCACAGGTCGTTGACACCCAGGAAGTACATGATCGAGTTCTTGGGCTTGAACGTCGACTTCCCCGGGGTCGGGTTGCCGCCCAGGTTGGCGTACCAGGCCTGCCAGGGAACGTTACCGCAGATCAGCGGGGTGCCGAGGGCCTCGGCCTTGGTCGCGACCGGGTTGACGGTTTCGGGCGTGGAGGCGGTCAGCAGCACGTCCACCTTGTCCGACAAGATGGCCTGGTTGGCCAGGTCGCCGGCCCGGTTGGGGTCGGACTGCGTGTCATAGGACTTGACCGTGACCTGGTAGGTCTTGCCGCCGATCTTGAAGCCGTTCTTGTACTGCGGCGTCTGGGCGATCTTGGTCATGATCCAGTTGTCCGACGAGCCGAAGCCGGCCAGCGCCCCGGTGAGCGGGTGGATGAAGCCGATCACGATGTCCTTGGTGCCGCCACCGCCGCCCGTGGTCGACGTGGAACCGCCGCTGGCACCCTTGATGCTCGAACTGCAGGCCTCGAGCAGTCCGCCGCCTCCCACGACGGCCGCGCTGGCGCCGGCCGTGCGCAGCAGGCCGCGCCGGCTCAATACTCCCCGGGGGGAACGATCCCCCCCAGACCCCCCCTGCTCATGGGGGGACTGCCCGTCCCCCCATACCCCCCTGGCGGTTTGCGCAGTCTGGTCACTCATGTGCATCGATCTCCCTTTGAGGTCGCGCCGATGGCGCGGGACCGCGTCTGAGATGACACCGGCGACGCCCTACGGATGGCAGGGTGCTGTGGCGTCATGAGGCTAACATCACCTAAATCCCAATGAGGGAGTACCGCGCGTGAACGCGGCGTGCGCTCGGCCTCATCGGGTTCAGGGGGCCTCGGTGCGGGATGCCTAATATGCGGGCTCCTATCACTTCGTGAGAGTCCGCCCGCCGCGCCGACGGATTCGTGCGCTGTGCGAACAGACGTACAGATAAAGAACAGTATGGCAACGCTAGGATGCCCGTTTGGCCGAGTCAACGTACGTTATGTAACTGTTGTGCCACGCTATAGCGGTATACGTTCGGCGGGTCGTCGCAAGGTACTGCGCTAGCCGCCCCGGACCGTATACCCGTCATACGGTTTGTTTCCGTGAGTGAGTACGGGGCGTGACGACCCGATTCGGTGACTTTCCGTGACCATTAGCCCCCGTTCTTCAGTTACGCTCGGTAGTGACTTGAAGGAGGGGACTGTGATGGACCGCGACGACGGACGACCGCTGAACGTGCTCGACGCCGAGCTGGCCCGGCTCCGCGAACGGTTCCCGGCCTGGCGGGTGTGGTGGATCCGCAATGCGGTCAGCCGCGCCGTGTCCTGGCACGCGCAGCCGTCCCGCTTCCCGCTGTCCGCGTCGGGTCCGGACGAGCTCGCCGGACTCATCGACGCCGAGCCGGCATGGGAGTGACCCCGGCGGACGGTCGTGCTGTGGCAGATCCGCCGGGCCCTGTGGGTCCTTGGCCGCGCTCGGCGTGGTCGCGCTGACCCGCTGAGGCTCCCCGGTGCTCCCGATGAGGGGGGCGGGCGCACCAGGAACTGGGCCACGGGTCGGCCGCGGAGACGATTTGCACCGTCGCCCGCAGCTCGGTCACGACCGCCCCGCCCACCGTGCCCGGGTCGTCCGGGTCAGCCGTCACGGTCGGCCTGCTTGGCCCCGGGCGTTGTGCTGGCCGGCCACGACCGCGTCAGCGGCGTCGACCGGGTTGCGGTAGTACCGGGTCCCTTGGCGGCCGGGGCCGGTCGGCCGGAAGCTGACGAGCCACGAGTCCGCGAACCTGTGGTCGATGACGGTGCCGTTGGCCCGGTCGCCGGTGTACTCGATCCCGAGCGGGTCGACGTCCATGGCCGCGAGCATGGCGGCGACGCGCTTGATCTCGTCGAGCCACGCCAGCGACTCGTAAACCTTGATGGCCGTGCCTTGGGTTCGTCCGTGCATGTTGTCCTCCTTCGGGCGGTCCTGCGGGCCGTGCGCGGTCGCCCGGCCCGCAGGGGGTCAGGTCAGTAGACAGAGCCGTTGGCGGTGCCGACGTTGATGCTGCCGGTCACCGGGTTGAGGCCGTTGGCCAGGTCCCAGACGTTGTAGCCGTCGAGCGCGCTGGCGGCGGGGGCCTTGACCCCGTCGAACACCCGCAGCACCGTCGACGAGGACGAGTCGGTGAGCTGGACGTCGGTCACGAGCGCCTCGGTCGCGTTCTCGTTGGCGTTCTCGTTGGCGAAGACCCGGTCACCGACCTGCGGCGGCGTCATGTCGTCGCCGGTAACGACCGGGGCACCGATGTCGGCACCGAGCAGGAACCCGTTGACCTTGGCGTTCGGGTTGGTCCGAGGCTTGCCGTCCACGCCGACCACCGTGTCACTGACCTGGCGGTCAGTCCTGGTCTGCACGTGGTGCTGGACGTGGCCGATCTTGCCGGTGTCCCACTTGATCGTGAGGTCGTAGGTCGCCGAGTCGGTGGTCTCCCGCTGGAAGCTGATGCCGCTGGCGTCCTTCTGAAGCGTCGGGTCGTTGAGGCCGTAGACAGCCTGGACGTCGCCCTTGCCCACGAACCCCGGGCCGGTCGGGCCGGTGGTCGAGGCGCTGGCGGCGGTGGTGCCGAGCAGGGCAGCCGCCAGGGTGGCGGGTACTGCGGCGGCGGTGAGGATGGTGCGGATTCGCATGGTGATTCCTTTATTCAATCGGTGAGCCGGGCAATCGTCAGCGCGCGGTGGCTCGTGTCGCACGGACCCCTTTCGGGGGTTTCGCCCTTGGCAATACAGCGGCCCGCCGCCTATGGCTGCGGTGGCAGCTGTTTATGTCAACAGCGGCAGCAAATGCTTTAGTGCAGTAATCTGCCCAAATTCGCGGTATCTGCTGTGCAGACTGCACAAGGGTCGGCGGGATGGCGGTTGTGCCCGATGCGCGGGAGTCGCTGTCACCGCAGGCCCCCGCGATCTGCGGGAGCGAACGCGGGGGCGCACAGGCCTCCCCTCACGATCCCCTGTGCGTCCCCGCCTGCCAGTTCAACGGCACCCTCCGGGCACGGCATCCTGAAACGAAGGGAGCGAATCGGAGCGCATGGGAGCGCGCAAGCGGCCCGGCTGCGGCGTACGCGGAAACGTTCTAACCGCTCACGTTCCCGGGGCGATGTGACGCCACTCGGCCAGGTAGAACCGGTCGCACCGGTTCGGATGGCCGCACACGAGGCACAGAGCCTCGGCCGGGTAGTCGCAGGGGTCGCGCCGCGCGGGCGGCGTTGGCCTTGACCCGGCAGGCGTCGAGGCCGTCGAGGCGGTCGCGCCAAGCCTGATGCGCGGCGCGGGTGCCGCCGCCCAGCCCGGCGGGTTGGACGGCGCGGCGATCGCGTCCCATGTCAAGTGGCACTGGGGACACCGGCCCGGCTCGCTGCCGCTGTACGCGCACAGCCAGTCGTGCCGGGCGCAGCCCTGCCGCCCGGCCGAGGCTCCCAAGGGGGCGTGCGGTGCCTGCCCGGCGGCGGGGTGGTCGTGCACGATCACGGTCACCGTGCTCATGGCCACCTCACGTAACCACCGGTTACCGTCACTGGCCGGGCCGGGCGATTGCACGGGCCTGTACGGGCGGTCAGGGCTGGGGGCAGTCGATCACACGGGCTGGGCCGTAATAAGGTCGCAGGCGCCACCAGGGGCCGTTGCCCGACCGCGGTCGACCGTGTTCACGGCTGGCCGTACTGTAGGGTCCTCGCGCACAGCCCCTGCTATAGGGTCGGCGGCTGGCGCACGGCGCCCAGCGTCCGCGTGCGGGTCGAGGCGGGCGGGCCAGCCGGTCGCGCCGGGCCGGTGCGGAGCCGCCCGCAGCGATCGCCACGCACCTGTTCACGGCTGGTCCTTGCGGCGGGCCGCGGCGAGGCGTTTCTACGTGCGGGTGCGTTTGGTGCTCTGGCCGTACCTGCGGGCGCGGGCCGCGCGCTCGGCTGCGGTCAGCTCCGGGGTCGCGGTCCCACGGCTGTCGAGGCTGGGATCGTGCGCCTCGCGCGTGCGCGTGGGACCTGCACGTTTTGAAACCGTGCCGGCCCGAGCATTGCCGGCCGGTGAAGGCCCCGCAGGCTTGGTACCGGTCCTGATCCCGCTTCCGTCCTCGATGCTAGACGTGCCGGTGCCGTCGCGGTCCTGTAGTTCTGGCATCGACGTCGAGGTGATCGAGTCAATCAGCGACGATGCTCATCGAGCCAAGGTTTGGCTCGGTGAGCGAGGGGTCCGGGGGGAATCATTCCCCCCCGCGGGGGCATGGGGGCGGAGCCCCTCCAGGAGTTGCTTTAAGGGCCGGGGGTCGCCTGCGGGTGCACCAGTGCCCTTAGGTGGTGGAACATTTTGTAACTGTTTCAATCTGTGAGATTCCGAGGTAGGGGCACGTGCCGTGAGCCCGCTAGCCGCCTCGTCCGTATCGCAGTGCACGCTTCGTCCACCAACCCCCCTCCCACCTCCCAACAACCCGCTCCCACCTCCCACCTCCCACCTATCTCCCGGCCGCCTCCCCAGCCGCCCTTCCCGCCTGGCCAATCGCGGCCGGCACGTCCGCACCCTGTGGTCCGCATATCACTTGCACCACACTGGAACCCCACACATCAGATGCCCGGCCTACCTCTTCTGTTTCTAGAGTTCCCGGTGGAGCAGGCCGCCGAACCTGGGGTCCTGAGCGATGATTACTAGTCAGGGCCGGTTGTCTGGCACAATGTGATGCTGACCGCTAGGCCATGCGACGCCCTCTCCTCGTTCGCCGGGCCTGGCTCATCTGTGCGGTCCTGTCGGCTGTTCCCCGGTCGGCGCGGTTCCGCCGCATCGCATCTCAACGCTGGGAGAAGACCACAGCCGTGGCTGTCAAGATCAAGCTGAAGCGCCTGGGCAAGATCCGGGAGCCCTACTACCGGATCGTCGTCGCGGACGCGCGCACCAAGCGCGACGGGCGCGCTATCGAGGAGATCGGCAAGTATCACCCGAAGGCCGATCCCTCGCTCATCGAAGTGAACTCCGAGCGGGTGCAGCACTGGCTCTCGGTGGGCGCGCAGCCCACCGACCCGGTCCGCGTCCTGCTCAAGATCACCGGAGACTGGCAGAAGTTCACCGGGGAAGCGGGGACCGAGGGTACCCTCCGCACCGCCGAACCGCGCGCGGACAAGAAGGAGCGCTTCGAGGCCGCGGCCAAGGAGAGCCAGGCCAGCAAGGCCGCCAAGGAAGGCGCCAAGGAGAGCAAGGCCGCAAGCAAGGCGTCCAAGCCCGCCAGGAGCAGTGCGGCCAAGGACAGTGCGGCCAAGGACAGTGCGGCCAAGGACAGTGCGGCCAAGGACAAGGCCCCGGCCGCCGAAGCCGCCGACGCGGACGAGATCTGCGCGCTGATCGAGGAACACGCCCGCTACGAGGGCAACGACACACTCGTCCTCGACCGCGCCGAGATGACCAAGTACCTGTTCGGTTCTGACCCGAAGGCATGGGTGCTGATCGCCGAGCCGCCGGGTGAGCCAGGCCACACGGCCGGGTTCGCGTTCTGCTCGTGGAGCTTCTCGACGTGGGAGGCGCGGCCGGGGATCTGGCTCGACGACCTGTTCGTCCGGCCGGAACACCGCAGGTCAGGGCTGGGCCGCGAGCTGTTGCACGCGCTGCGCGAGCGCACGAACGGCCGGGTGGAATGGGAGATGCAAGCCGGCAACGACAAGGCGGCGGCGTTCTACGCCGGACTGGGCGCCAAGCCCGCCCCGGGTTGGATTCGCTACCGCTGGGCGCCCCGGAGTTAGGCAAGGCTGACCGGCCGCAGGACGGCGTCGTAAAGTTGTCGGTATGCCTGACAGCCCCAGCCGCCGGTCGTCGTCCTCGATCGAGGACTACATCCGGGTGATCTATGGGCTGGTCGAGCGCGGTGAAGCGGTCACGAACACCACGCTGGCCGGCCGGCTCGAGGTCAGCCCCTCGTCGGCGTCGGGCATGGTCACGAAGCTCTCCCAGCAAGGACTCGTCGAACACGTCCCGTATCGCGGGATCGAGCTGACGCCCGCGGGCCGGCTGCTCGCGCGCGGCGTGCTGCGGCGGCACCGGCTGATCGAGACGTGGCTGGTGCAGGAACTGGACTACACGTGGGACGAGGTGCACACCGAGGCCGACCTGCTGGAACACGCGGTGTCGGACCGGTTGGTCGAGCGCATCTCGGCCAAGCTCGGTCATCCCGTGCGCGATCCGCACGGCGACCCGATCCCCGCCGCCGACGGCACCGTCGAGGAGCTGCAGACGCGGCTGCTGGACGAGATGGAGCCGGGCGCAGTCGGGCAGATCGTGCGGGTCTGGGATACCGACCCCGGCCTGCTGCGGTATCTGTCCGAGCATGCGATCGGCCTGGGCGAGCGCATCGAGGTGGTCGAACGGCAGCCCTTCGGGGGCCCGCTCGTGGTCAAGGTCGGCTCGCCGCCCGACGACGCGACGCACGCGCTGGGCAAGGAGATCGCGCAGGCGCTCAGCGTCGCCGTACTGTGATTTGCGTACCGGGGGTGACGTCGCTCGACGGATGCCCTCGCCCCCGCATGCGGCCAGGATCGAAGCATGACGAATCGAGCATTCCGCTTC
>Ga0081540_1000287_pt1 | contig 52759 bp, 46 predicted proteins | sample TabmetS2T1R1_FD_71024 | JGI IMG/M metagenome (GOLD analysis project Ga0081540, IMG submission 71024) | Tabebuia heterophylla rhizosphere microbial communities from the University of Puerto Rico - S2T1R1 | ecosystem: Host-associated > Plants > Roots > Rhizosphere ...
AGACGAACGCCGCCAGTGACATCCAGGCCGTGATGGACCGCGGGGTGCTGGGTGTGCAGGTGCCGCATATCAATACCGGCGAGGAGGCGCGCCGCGCCGTGGCCGCGGTCAAGTTTGGACCCGGAGCGCAGCGCGGTCTGGCAGTCGGCACCCGCCCCGACCGTTGGGGGCTGGGCGGCCGCCTGCCGGATTTTGCCCAAGCCGCCAATGCGCAATCGCTCATTTGCGTGCAGCTGGAGCACGCGATCGCGCTTAGCAATATCGCCGACCTGCTTGCCGTCGAGGACATCGACGCCTTTTTCATTGGCCCGTCGGATTTGTCCCAATCGATGGGTTTTCCCGGCAATCCCAAGGCGGCCCCCGTGGCGCAGGCGATCGAGGGGGCCTTGGCCAAGATTGCGGCCGCCGGCCGCATCGCCGGCATGCCCGCCACCATTGAGACCCTGCCCGAGGTCAGGACCGCCGGCTGCAGGTACATCTATACCCACCTGCCGCGCCTGATTGGGGTCGGCGCCGGCGCCTTTCTTGGCCAGGGGAGGCACGCCTGACAGGGCCCCATCGCCTCAGACTTTGGGATGAGAGGGGGGGCGCGCGGGAGCGGCGCTCTTGACAGGCGGGCCGGCTGACTTGTCAAATGGTCTGACCAACTGACCGCAGAGTCGGAGCATAACCCAAGCCAAGGAAACGCACCAAACCGAGGTATGGCTTGCCCCTTGAGGCCATAGAACCCCGCCGCCTCTACCGCCAAATCGCCGATCAGCTCCGTCATCTGATCGACCAAGGCGAATACGCTGTTGGCAGTCGATTGCCGGCCGAACGTGTGCTGGCCGATCGGTTGGGCGTTTCCCGCCCGACCGTGCGCGAGGCGCTGATTGCCTTGGAGGTCGAGGGCCGGCTCAAGATCAGGGTTGGGTCCGGGATCTATGTGGTCGAGCAACAGCCGGCCGCCGTGGTGCCCGGCAGTGCCGCCATCGAAGGGCCCCTGGAGCTGTTGCGGGCGCGGGCTTTCGTCGAGAGCGCCGTCGCCGAAGAGGCGGCCGTCAGGGCCCGATCCGAAGACATCGAGCGGCTCGATGAAATCTTGCTCGAGGTCGAGCATCAGCACTCCGGCGACGGGCTGATCGCGCTCGATCGGCGTTTTCATGCGGCGATCGCGGCCATTCTCGACAACGCCGTGCTGGTGCGCTTCGTCGGCCAGCTGTTCGATCTGCGGATCAATCCCTATTTCGAGCAGCTCGCGCGGCACATCGAGAATGCGTCGACCTGGAAGGAAACGCATCTGGAGCACGTCGTCATTCGCGATGCCATTGCCGCGCGCGATCCTTTGGCGGCGCGCACTGCCATGCGCAATCATTTGCAGCAGGCGCATGGTCGCTTTTCGCGCGATTTCGGCGAACCGCCGCTGGCCGCAGCCGAGACCGACTTCCGACCCGTGCGTGCACGGGTCGTAGCCTGAATGTGGAGGGTGCCGCTTAACTTGATGGCCGTCGCGATGAGCGGACTAAAAGACTACTCGAGGCGCATGCCAAGCATGGGCGCCCGCGTGCTTAAAACCGAGTTCAGATGGAGGAACGCTACATGAGAAACTCGAAACTTAGCCGCCGCCGCTTCCTGGCCGCGACCGCGGCGACGTCGGCGACGATGGTCGCGGCGCCGTTCGTGCGTACCGCCGGGGCGGCGGGCAAGCTTTCGATCGGCTTCTGGGACCACTGGGTGCCCGGCGCCAATGATGCAACCAAGAGCCTGGTCGACGCTTGGGCCGAGAAGGAAAAGGTTGAAGTCCAGATCGATTTCATCACCTCCCAGGGTAACAAGCTGCTGCTCACCACCGCCGCGGAGGCGCAGGCACGATCCGGCCATGACATTATTGCGATGAATACGTGGCTGCCGGCCGAGCACGCCAAACTCCTCGAGCCCGTCGACGACCTAATGGGCGATCTCGTCAAGCAGAACGGTGCGGTCAACGGCGCCGTCGAGTATCTGGGTAAGATCGGCGGCAAGTGGGTGGCGGTGCCGGCCACCGTTGGCAGCCAGATGAAGGGGCCGGTGTCGCGCATCGATCTCATGAAGCAACACGCGGGGATCGACATTCAGGCCATGTACCCCGCCGGCAGCCCGCCCAAGGCGGATGCTTGGACCCTCGATGCCTTTCTGAAGGCTGCTGAAGCCTGCCACAAGGCCGGTTATCCTTTCGGCATCGGCCTCGGCACGACGTCGGATTCCGTCGACACCGCCGGCGCGATCTTCAATTCGTTCGGCGCGGTGCTGGTCGACGAGAAGGAAAAGATCCTGGTCAAAACCGACCCCGTGCGCCAGGCCCTCGAGTATTGCGCCAAACTTGCAAAGTTTTATCCGCAGGATGCGCCGGCCTGGGACGATGCCTCCAACAATAAGTGGCTGGTGTCTGGTAAGGGCGCCCTGATCATGAACCCGCCGAGCGCCTGGGCGGTGGCCGTGCGCGATGCCCCGCAAGTGGCCGAGCAATGCTGGCACCATGGCATGCCGGCCGGGCCAAAGGGCCGCTTTGGACCTTTCCTGCCCTTCTTCTGGGGCACCTGGGCGTTCGGCAAGAACAAGTCTGCCGCCACGGCCCTGCTACGGCACCTGTCGTCGGCCGAGGCCGCGCAGAAGATGGTGGAAGCCAGCAAGGGCTACGACATCCCCGCCTTTGCCAACCTGACGACCTTCAAGACTTGGGGTGAGCAAGGTCCACCAAAGGGCACGCTCTATCACTACCCCAATCCGCACAACCATCAGATTCTATCGATCGCGGCGGCGCCGACCCCGCACAAGATCGCGGTGCAGATCTTTACCCAGGGTCTGATGACCAAGATGATCGTGCGTCACATGCAGGGTGAGAGCATGGAGAAAACCCTGGCCTGGGCCGAAAGTGAGGTCGAGGGCTTCATGCGTGCATAGGTTCAGTCTACTATCAGCTTAATGGCACAAGGGGCCGCGGGTGCGCACCACACCCGCGACCACCCCGGGTGCAAAAGAAAGGGAGGATTTCGAGGTGCCGAGCCGCAACAAAATATCCCGTCGCAAGTTTATCGGCACGACGGCTGCCGTGTCGGCCACGATGGTGGCCGCACCCTTCGTGCATACGGCGGGGGCAGCCGGCAAGCTGGCGGTGGCCTTTTGGGATCATTGGGTCCCGGGCGCCAACAACGCCACCAAAACCTTGGTCGAAGAGTGGGCCGCGAAGGAAAAGGTGGAGGTCCAGATCGACTTCATCCCGACCCAAGGCAACAAGCTGTTGCTGACCATCGCGGCCGAAGCCCAGGCCAAATCCGGACACGATATCATTGCCATGTCGACCTGGTTGCCCGCTGAGCATGCGCGCAATCTTGAACCGGTCGACGATGTTATGGCGGAGCTCATCAAGCAAAACGGCAACGTCAATGCCACCGTGGAGTATCTCGGCAAAATCAACGGCAGCTGGGTCGCCGTGCCGGCAACGGTCGGCAGCCAAATCAAGGGACCGTGCTCGCGTATCGACCTCATGAAGCAGCACGCGGGTATCGACGTGCAGGCGATGTATCCTGCCGGCGCTGCCGCCAATGCCGATGGCTGGACCCTTGACGTGTTCCTCAAGGCGGCAGAAGCCTGCCACAAGGCGGGTTATCCCTTCGGCATCGGACTTGGGACGACGGCGGACAACGTTGACACCGCGGGATCGATTTTTCACTCCTATGGCGCTGTGCTCGTCGATGCCAACGAGAAGATCCTGGTCAAATCGGACCCGGTTCGCCAGGCGCTCGACTATTACAAGCGGCTGATGCAATTCCTGCCACCGGATGTTCCGGCCTGGGACGATTCCTCCAACAACAAGTGGCTGGTCGCTGGCAAGGGTGCCCTGATCATGAACCCGCCCAGTGCCTGGGCGGTGGCCAGGCGCGACGCCCCGCAGGTGGCGCAGCAATTGTGGACGCACGGCATGCCGGCCGGGCCAAAGGGACGGTTCGCCCCCTTCGTGAACTATTTCTGGACCACCTGGAGCTTCGGCAAGAACAAGTCGGCGGCCAAGAGCCTTCTCGCGCACCTTTCAACGCGCGCGGCGGCCGAAAAGATGGTGGCAGCAAGCGGCGGCTACGACATTCCCTCCTTCGAAAAGTTTCAGGATTTCAAGACCTGGGAGGAGGAGGGGCCGCCGAAGGGGACGCTCTACCACTATCCCAATCGCCACAACCACCAAATCCTGTCAGTCGCGGCGGCCCCCGCGCCCCACAAGGTCGCCGTGCAAATCTATGTGCAGGGGCTGATGACCAAGATGGCCGTCCGTCACTTCCAGGGCGAGGCCATGGAAAAGACGCTAGCCTGGGCCGAAGGCGAGCTGGAAGGCTTTATGCGGTCCTGAGGAACACGGTCCCTCCCTCCTGGCAGGGAGGGACCGCGCCCCCGGCCGGCGTGCCGGAGTTTGAGGATTGAGAGGCTGACAATGGTCGACGCAGCAATTTCTGCTCCCCGCGAAATCGCCGTTTCACGCTCGCGCGCGGGCTTGCGTAAAGCCATGCAACGCAAATCGACGGTGGCTTTCTTCATGGCGTTGCCGCTGATCTTGCTGATTGCATTGTTGGTCATCTACCCAGCCTTATACTCGCTGCATCTGGCGACGCTCAACAAGTCGATGGAGCGCTTCGTCGGGCTCAGCAATTTCACTTTCCTGTTCAACCGGCAGACGTTCTGGCTGGTCGTCAAGCAGTCGTGCATCTTTGCCATCACGGCGGTGGTGTTCAAAGCCCTGATCGGCTTCATCGTGGCCCACTTTGTGCACAACATCCCCGCCAAGGGGCAGCGCAAGTGGCGCGGCATGCTGTTGGTTCCGTGGGTCATCCCTCCCGCCATGAGCACGCTCGCATGGCTGTGGCTGTTCGACCCCTCCTACAGCGCCTTCAACTGGGTGCTGGCGATCTTCGGAATCGATCCCGTGCCGTGGACCGGCGATGCCTATTGGGCGCGCTTCTCGGTGATCCTGGTCAATATCTGGATTGGTGCGCCATTCTTCATGATCATGTACCTGGCGGCTTTGAAGTCGGTGCCGGAACAGCTTTACGAGGCCGCCGAGATCGACGGCGCAAATTGGTGGCAGCGCATGTGGTATGTGACGCTGCCGATGATGCGCAACATCATCGCCATCACGGCACTGTTTTCGCTGATCGTAACCTTCGCCAATTTCGATATTGTTCGCATCCTGACGGCGGGCGGCCCAATCGATATGACGCACGTGTTTGCGACCTGGTCGTTCCGCGTGGGCATCGAGGGGGGTGACATCCCCTTGGGCGCCAGCGTGTCGTTGTTCATGGTGCCGATTCTGGCAATTGCCGCCATCTTCATCCTGCGTGATATCACCCGGCGGGGGAGTGAAGTCTAATGGCCAACGTTGCAATACCAGCCGGCGCGGCACGGGCCGGCAGAAGGCCGCGATACGGCAGTATGAGCCGGGATCGCCAGTGGGCGTTGCGATGGTCGTATTTTTTCCTGGTACTGTTCGCGATCTTCTTCCTGCTGCCGCCGATCTACATGTTGATAACGTCGCTGAAAACCAGCGCCGAGATCTCGGCGGCCACCAATCCTTGGTGGGTCTTCCGTCCGACGCTTGAGAACTACAGAGAGCTTTTGACGTCGAACCAATATCTCGTTTTCTTCCGCAACTCGGCGATCGTGTCGGTTTTTGTGGTCGCGATCACCATGCTGATCAGCGTGCCGGCCGCCTTCGCGCTTGCACGCATGAAGTTTTGGGGTTCGGCGACCTTGGCCACCGGCGTCTTTCTGACCTACCTGATCCCCGAGACGCTGTTGTTTCTGCCGTTGTTCAAGATGTTTGCGGTGTTTAACGACTGGACCGGCATTCAACTTATCAACCGCTGGTGGGTGCTGTTAATCGTCTATCCCACGCTCACGGTGCCGTTCGCGACCTGGATCATGATCGGCTATTTCGCCTCCATTCCCAAAGAACTGGACGAGGCGGCGCTGATCGATGGAGCGACTTGGATGCAGACGCTGACCAAGATCTTCATCCCCGTCGCTCTGCCCGGCTTGATCGCCGCAACGATCTTTGCCTTTACGGTGAGCTGGGCGCAATTCCTCTATCCCCTGGCGTTTACCACTTCGACCGACCAGCTGGTCTTGCCGGTCGGTATCATCACAACGCTCATTAAGGGCGATGTTTTCAATTGGGGGCAAATCATGACCGGCGCGCTGCTCGGTGCGGCGCCGCCGCTAATCATCTACGCCTTCCTGATGGATTATTACATCTCTGGGCTAACTGCCGGTGCGACGAAGGGCTAGGAAACATGGCGGAAGTCAGATTGCGCAAGGTCGTCAAACGCTACGAAGAAGTCGAAGCGGTGCGCGGCATCGATCTCGACATTGCCGACCACGAATTCGTGGTCCTGGTCGGACCCTCGGGGTGCGGCAAGTCAACGACGCTGCGCATGATCGCCGGTCTTGAGGACATCACCGGCGGCGACATCGTGATCGGTGGCGATGTCGTCAACGATGTGCCGCCGAAGGACAGGGACATCGCCATGGTGTTCCAGAACTACGCGCTCTATCCGCACATGACGGTGGAGCAGAATATGTCCTTCGGCCTGCGCCTCAAGCGCTATCCCAAGGCCGAGATCAGGAAGCGGGTCGACGAGGCCGCACGCATCCTCGATATCAAGGACCTGCTTTATCGCAAGCCCAAGCAGCTCTCCGGCGGCCAGCGCCAACGTGTCGCCATGGGTCGCGCCATTGTCCGCAATCCTAAGGTGTTTCTGTTTGACGAACCGCTGTCGAACTTGGACGCCAAATTGCGCGTGCAGATGCGTACCGAGATCAAGAAAGTGCATCTGCAGGTGCGCACAACGACGGTCTACGTCACGCACGACCAGGTCGAAGCCATGACGTTGGCCGATCGGGTGGTCGTCATGAACAACGGCAATATTGAACAGGTCGGCACGCCGCACCAGCTTTACCACACTCCGCAAACGCGCTTCGTGGCGGGCTTTATCGGCTCACCCGCCATGAATTTTATTCCCTGCCAGATGGAGGAAGCCGGTGCCGGCCTCAATATACGCGTCACGGACGGGCTGAGCTTTCCCATACCGCCCGCACGTGCCGACCGTTATCGCCGCCACGCCAAGAACGGCAAGCTGCTGCTCGGGCTGAGACCAGAACACATCACCGAAGCTGGACAGCATATCCAGCCCGGCGAGGTGCCGTTCGAGGCCCGCTTGGATGTCACCGAGCCGATGGGGATGGAGACATTGGTCTATTTTCCCCTGAACGGAACGCAGGTCTGCGGCCGCGTCAACCCCAACGCCGGGGCGCAGGACGGTGCGCCGCTGCGGCTTGCCGCCGACCTCAACAACATGCATCTGATCGACGACGCGACCGGGCGGGTGATCTGAGGCCTGCGTGCCTGCCTCAGTGCCGATGCGCTTGTCCCGCGGCACCACCCGCTTCCACCAGGACCTCGATTTCGATCGCGCCGGACTGCTCGAACAGAAGGGTGATCGGAAATCGGTCGGCGGCTTTGAGCGGCGTCTTGAGACCGCTCAGCAGCAGCCGCGGTCCCTGCGGATTGAGCTCGAGGCTGGTTCCGGGCGCAACCAATAAGACGTCGGCCGCCATCGGCAAACTGATGCCGATCTCATTGCGCAGCTCGATCAGTTCCACTCTATCGGCGTTAGGCGTCGTCGCCGCCAAAAGGCGCTCATTCTTGTCGCCGCGATTTCTGATCGTCAGGTAAACGGGGAGGTTGACGGTTCTTGCGTCGGTCACCGCCGGCGCGCGCGCGTTCTCGATGGCAATGGCGTCCTTGATCGCCTGCGCCAGGACCGACGATGCAATTGTGAGCACGAGCCAAAGCGCAATACCGCACTTCAGCATTAACGCCTTGCTCCATTGGCCAGGCCGGCAGCGGGGCAAGCCGTCCGTCCCGGCCTGCACGAACCTCCTCGTGCAGACCGGGATCCGGCCAACGCCCTCAGCAATGCTTGGCTGGCCCTGCAGAAACACTGGCGCGCACGCAAACGTCCCCGTCGCGCGCGGCGCTCGCATCCCTAGCAAACTAGTGCAAATGCCAATCATTAGCAAACCAACCGGCCACTTCGGTTAACGGGGAGCGCAAGTCAGGTCGGAGAAAATGCGGAAAAATGCATCATGCAAGGTCCGCAAAAAAGGCGTGGATCTCCCTTGCCAGCGCCTGCGGCTGCTCCAGGGCTGCGAAATGTCCGCCTTTGGGCATCACGCTCCAACGCTTGATGTTGGTGTAGGTCTTTTCGGCGAGCGATCGCGGCGGGCGCAAAATTTCTTTGGGAAACTCCGCATAACCTGTCGGCACGCCGATGCTCGCCCCCTCCGGGATCGGCCAAGGGCCATGGATGCGGGCGTAGTAGGGCCAAAAGGCCGAGCCAATCGCGCCCGTAAACCAGTAAAGGGAGATGTTGGCCAACATCTCATCGCGGCTCACGGCGTTCTCGGGATTGCCGTTGCAGTCGGTCCAGGCACGGAACTTCTCGAGCAACCAGGCGGCAAGGCCGGCGGGCGAATCGGTGAGACCAAACGCCAGCGTCTGCGGCCGCGTCCCTTGAATCCATTGATAGCCGGTCTCTTCCCGCAAGAACTTATTGAGCTGGCCGAGGTAGACCTGCTCGAGGGGTGTCGGATCGGCCAGCATGGCCGGATCGCGACGGACCGCCAGCATGTTGAGATGGAGGCCCAAGATGCGCTCGGCATGACGGTGTCCCAATACCGAGGCGACGAAAGCGCCCCAATCGCCGCCCTGTACGCCAAAGCGGCGGTAGCCAAGTACGTCCGTCATCAAAGCGGCAAAGACCTCGGCAATTTCCTCAACTGCGAAGCGTTTCTGTCCCGGCTTGAACGACAAGGTGTAGCCCGGCAATGACGGTGCAACGACCGTGAAGCGTTCGGTGAGTAGCGGTATCAGCTTGTGGAACTCGAATACCGAGCCCGGCCAGCCGTGCGAGATCAGCAGCGGTATGGGATCGGGGCCGCGCCCCGGCTCGTGAATGAAATGTAGATCTATGCCGGCGATCGGTACCGTGAACTGCCGGAAGGCGTTGAGCTTTGCTTCCCAGGCACGCCAGTCGAAGCCCGATTGCCAATAGGCGGCGATCTGTTTGGCATAGGCCGTACTGGTCCCCGTCGACCAGGCCTCCAGCGGTGGCTCGTCGGGCCAGCGCGTTTGCTCCAGCCGCGAGCGAAGATCTGCGATGTCGAGATCGGCGATCTGGAGGCTGAACGGTTTGGTTGTGGGCATGCTGCTTGCGCTCTGCTGGATGTTGCCAGATTGCGCGCTGGCGCGCTTCATCTTGCACGCAGGCGGGTTCGGCGCCCGCGAGCAACCGGCTTAACTCAGTCCGCCCGCCCTTGCCAGTTCACGCAGATGATGGTCGGCATCGCCGAACGCCATGTCGATCATGGTTAGCCGCTTGAAGTAGTGGCCAGCCTTGTACTCCATCGTCATTCCGATGCCGCCGTGCAGCTGGATTGCCGTCTCGCCCACGAAGCGGGCCGAACGGCCGATCTGCACCTTGGCGGCCGCCACGGCTCGGCGTCGCTCGCCGGCATCGTCTTCGCCGGCCATCATGGTGGCGTAATAGGCCATGCTGCGCGCCTGCTCGACGGCGGTGAACATGTCGACGGCCTTATGCTGCAGCACCTGGAACGACCCGATCGGTACGCCGAACTGTTTGCGCGTCTTCAAGTAGTCGACGGTTAGCTCGTGCAGCGCCGCCATGGCTCCGACGCTTTCGGCGGCCAGTGCGGCGATCGCCTCATCGACCACGCGCTCGAGCACCTCGAGACCCTTTTCCGGTCCGGCCAGCACGCCCTCCGGTCCGACGCGCACGGCCGAGAGCCCGATATCGGCAGCACGGAAGCCGTCCTGGGTCGGATAGTCGCGCCGAGTGACGCCGTTGGCTTTCGCATCCAACAGGAACAGGCCGACGCCGCTGCGGTCGCGTCGGGCCCCTGACGCGCGCGCGGTGACGATCAGCTGGTCGGCGCTGGCGCCGCCCAGGACTACGCATTTTTCGCCCTCGAGCGTGTAGCCGCCCCTGCCGTCGGCACGGGCCGTCGTCGCCGTGTCGGCAAGATCATAGCGCGCTTGCCGTTCCTGATGTGCCAGGGCAAGCGTGAGCTTGCCTGCTACCAGAGGCGGTACGAGTTCGGCCAGCAAGGCGGCGTTGCCGGCGTGGCGCAAGGCGCCACCACTCAGTATGACGGTGGCAAAGTAAGGCTCGACGGCAAGCGCCCGCCCGAACGCTTCCGCGACGATCATGGTCTCCGTCAAGCCCTGCCCGAGACCGCCATGCTCTTCCGCGAAGGGAATGCCCAGGAGGCCGAGATCGGCGTACTGTTGCCAAAGTTCGTCGGCGTAGCCGTTTGGCTGTTTCAGGTAACCGAGGCGCTGATTGAGATCGCCATACCGGTCGAGGAGCAGCCGATCGATGCTTTCCTTGAGCTGCCGCTGCTCGTCGTTGAGATCGAAATCCATTACCATCCTCCCGGCAGGTTATCGGCGCGTGTCGTCACTGGACGCTGCGCACGCTCGCCGCGGCCAGGCCGGCGCCGATCAACAGGCTGCCACCGACTCGGTTGAAAATCCCAATGACACGTCGGTTTTGCACGAGCCCTCGTGCCCGCGATGCAATCAGCCCATAACCGATCGCGTTCGCAAAGGCGAGGCCGAGAAACGTGGCCTCAAAGATGAACATCTGATTCCAAAAGCCGATGGTCGGATCGATGAACTGCGGCAGGAACGCAATGAAGAAGGTAATGCTTTTCGGGTTCAACGCCGTGACAAGCCAGGCGTGGCCCAGCATGCTAAAGGCAGGCGCCTCGTCCTTTCTGCCTTCCACCTGCAACCCTGCCCCGGCCCGCCACAGGCCGATGCCGAGCCAGACGAGGTAGAGGGCCCCGGCCCATTTGAAGATCGTAAACAGCAGCGCCGAGGTGGCCAGTAGCGCCCCAAGCCCCAGCAGCGACAGCGTCATGGCCGTGAAGTCGCCGAGCGCGACACCCACGGCGACGGGGAGTGCAGCGCGCATTCCGCGTCCCAGCGCGTAGGAAATCACCAGCAGGATCGTCGGTCCCGGAATGATCAACAGCACGGCCGATGCGGCAACGAATGCAAGCCAGGTTTCGATACTCATGGGCAGACGCTACTCCGGCTGGATGTTGGCCGCAGGGACGTGCGGCGGCTGCTCGCCAAGGCGATCGGGGGCTCCCGGTTCCTGCCCGTGCTCAAAATCCCAGCACCGCTTTGGCGATGATGTTGCGCTGAATCTCATTGGAACCGCCGTAGATCGACACCTTGCGGTAGTTGAAATATCCCGGTGCGGCAGGCGCGGCCCAGGCCAAATCTTCGGCCGGTTCGTTGGCGCCGAACTCGTGCTCGTCCTCATCGGCGCGATAGGGCAGTGCCAGCGGACCGGCAACCTCGAGCAGCAACGCCGTGGTAGCCTGTTGGATTTCGCTACCCTTGATTTTGAGAATTGAGGAGGCCGGATTCGGTTTGTTGTCTCGGCTGTGCCGCTCCTCGGAAAGCACGCGCATTTGCGTCATTTCCAGGGCTTTGAGTTCAACCTCCACGGCGGCCACCTTCTCGCGAAAGCGCTCATCCTGCAGCAGCGGTCTGTCACCGGCCATGACCTGTGAGGCCAGTTCCTTGATGCGCTGCACGCGCTGTTTGGAGTAGCCGACGCGGGCGATGCCGCTGCGTTCGTTGCCGAGCAGGAATTTGGCACAATCCCAGCCACGATGCTCCTGACCCACCAGGTTCTCAACCGGGACTTTGACCTCGTCAAAGAACACCTCGTTGACCTCGCGGCCGCCATCGATGGTCTGGATGGGGCGCACCGTGATCCCGGGTGTGTTCATGTCGATCAGAATGAATGAAATGCCCAACTGCTTCTTGGCGCTGGGATCGGTGCGACAGAGGCAGAAGATCCAGTTGGCGTATTGCGCCGAGGTGGTCCAGGTCTTTTGGCCATTGACGACATAATGGTCGCCTCGGCGGACGGCGGTGGTCTTGAGACCGGCGAGGTCGGAGCCGGCCCCCGGCTCGGAAAAGCCCTGGCACCACCAATCATCGAGCGCGGCCATGCGCGGCAGGAACCTGCGCTTCTGTTCGTCCGTACCGAAGGCAATGATGACGGGACCGCACATGGAGACGTTAAAGGGCAGAGGCTGCGGCACGCCATTGTACTGCAACTCTTCCGTGTAGATGTATTGCTGCATCGGCGTCCAGTTGGCGCCGCCCCACGCCGCCGGCCAATGCGGCACCGCCAGGCCTTGGGCGTGCAGGATCTTGTGCGATTTGACCAACTCCTGCTTTTCCAAGTGCCGGTTTTCCATCACCTTCGTGCGGATGGAGGCCGGAATCTCGGCGCGAAAGAAATCGCGCAATTTCTGGCGAAACGCGTTCTCTTCCTTGCTGAAGCGCAGGTCCATGGGGATCTCTCCTCAAACGATCTCGAATAGGCCGGCGGCGCCCTGGCCGCCGCCGATGCACATGGTGACGACGGCATACTTGACGCCGCGCCGCTTGCCTTCGAGCAGGGCATGGCCGGTCATGCGCGCACCGCTCATGCCGTAGGGATGGCCGATGGCTATGGCACCGCCATCGACATTGAGCTTATCCTGGGGGATGCCCAGCTTGTCGCGGCAGTAGAGCACTTGGCTGGCGAAAGCCTCGTTGAGCTCCCACAAACCGATGTCATCCATTTTCATTCCCGTGCGCTGCATGAGCCGCGGCACCGCGAACACCGGGCCGATGCCCATTTCATCGGGCTCGCAGCCGGCTACCGCAAAGCCGCGGAAAATGCCGAGGGGCTTGATGTTGCGCCGCGCGGCTTCCGCGTCCGACATCAGCACGCAGGCGCTGGCGCCATCGGAAAGCTGGCTGGCGTTGCCGGCGGTAATGAATTGGTCATCGCCGCGCACCGGTTTCAGCTTGGCGAGACCCTCCAGGTTGGTGTCGGGCCGATTGCCTTCGTCGCGCTCCAGCGTGACGGTGCGTTTGGAGACCTCCTTGGTCTCCTTGTTCTCGACCTGCATGATCGACGTCAGCGCTACGATCTCCGCGTCGAGCCGCCCGGCCTTCTGGGCGGCCGCCGTGCGCTGCTGGCTTTCGAGCGCATACTCGTCCTGCTTCGCGCGGCTGATGCCGTAGCGCCGCGCCACGATATCGGCCGTCTCGATCATCGGCATATAAAGCGCGCCCTTGTGCTCGACGATCCAGTCATTGCGATAAAATTTCGTGTTCATATTCATTTGCACGAGGCTTATCGATTCAAGCCCGCCGGCCACCGCCACCGGCACGCCTTGCTCTTTGATGGCGTGGGCGGCGAGCGCGATCGCCTGCAATCCCGACGAGCAGAAGCGATTGACGGTCTGCGCCGCCGCCGTTACCGGCAGCCCAGCCCGGATTGCACACTGCCTGGCGATATTGCCCCCCGTCGCGCCTTCGGGGTTGGCGCAACCCATCACCACGTCCTCTACGTCGCCGGGCTCGACGCCGGCGCGCTTGACGGCATGGGCGATCACATGCCCGCCCAGCTCGGCGCCGTGCGTGAGGTTGAAGGCGCCGCGTACGGCGCGGCCGATCGGTGTGCGGGCGGTGGAAACGATGACGGCGTCGACCATGGCGAAGTTTCCTTCTATCGCGTCGGTGAATTTTGCGGCTGCGGCCGGGAAACGGGAAAGCTGGTCAGGAAGGGGCGCCATCGCCAAGCCATCGCGGCAATCGGTTGGCAAAAGCCCTTTGTGTCCGCGCCTGCTCGGCGACAAGGTCTGGCATAGATCATGGCGTCTGTGTCACTCAGCTGCGGCCTGCCTTCGCTGCCGCTCTTCCGCAATCAGCTCTTTTTTCGACAGCTTGCCGACCGCGGTTTTGGGCAAGGCGTCGCGAAATTCCAGCTGCGCGGGCAGTTCGTGGCGGCCGAGTTTGTCGGCCAGAAATGCGCGCAATTCCTCGAGCGTAATGCGCTCCTTGTTCGGCTTCAACTGGATGAAGGCCTTGGCCGCCTCACCACGGTAGCTGTCGGGGACGCCGATCACGACGACTTCGGCGACGCTTGGATGTTCGTAGATCGCCTCCTCGATGGCGCGCGGGTAGACGTTGAAGCCACCGGAAATAATCATGTCCTTCTTGCGATCGACGATATAGAAAAAGCCGTCCCGATCCATGTAGCCGATATCGCCCGTCAAAAACCAGCCGTCGACAAAGGCGGCCGCCGCTTCTTCGGGAGCGTTGAAATAGCCGCACGTCACGTTCGGGCCCTTGATGCGGATTTCGCCGATCGCACCGGCCTCCAGCACGCGCCGATTGTCGTCGAGTGCCACCACGTCCATGACAATGCCGGGCAGCGGCAGCCCGCAAGTGCCGGGCTTGTGGCCGCAGTCCCTGGGTAGGCTGGTGCCGGCCGGCGAGGTCTCCGTCATGCCCCAGCCGCCGCCCATGCGGTGGCCGGTCAGCTTGTAGAATTTCTCCGCCACCTCAACGGGAATGCCGGCGCCGCCGGAGCCGACGAAGCGCAAGGAGGAAAAATCGCGTTTTTCAATGCCGGGCGTGTTGACCAACGCGATCCACATGGTGGGCACGCCGGGGAAGGCGGTGGCCCGCTTCACCTCGATGTCGCGCAGGGTGGTTTCGACGTCGAAGCGTAGACGCAGCAGGATCTCGTTGCCGTCGCGCAGGGAGCGTAGTAGCACCGACGTCAAGGCATAGATGTGAAACAGCGGCAGCACACAGATGACCTTGTCCGTTCCGGGCTCGGTCAGGCGCTGGGCGTCCCCCCAAATCTTGTAGATTGAGATGGTCGATGTCAGGTTGGCATGGCTGAGCATCGCCGCTTTCGGCTTGCCCGTGGTACCACCGGTATACTGCAACAGCGCCAAGTCATCGACGGACAGGGAGGGCCATGCCGCCGGTAGCCTCCGCGCTCCGTCCGCGCGCAGCGTCTCGTAGCGCAACAGACCTGCCTCCTCGTCAATCGGCGTGCTGGGCACCCGCGAGGGGGCGAACGCCCCATCGTCGCAAACGATCAGGTGATCGAGCAGCGCGTCGGCCTTGAGCTTCTGTGCCATGGGCAACAGCGCTCCGACATTGGTCGTCACCAGAATTCGTGTTTGCGAGTTGGCGAGCTTGTAGGCCAGCTCCCGCTCGGCATCGAGCGGCGATAAATTGACGATGCGACCGCCGGCCTTCAGCACCGCGAAAAAAAAGTACGGGTGATAGGGTGTATTGGGAAGATAGAGGCCAACCGAGGTCCCTCGCCTCACCCCAAGCTGCATCAGGCTCGCCGCCAGTGCCTCGGTCGTCCGGCCGAGCTCCGCATAGCTGATCTCATGGTCGCGGTATTCGATCGCCGTCTTGTGGGCGAAGCGGGCAACGGCGCCGTCCAACAGCGCGGGCAGGGTGGTAATTTCGAGCGGGCTGTCCCAGCGCAATCCTGGCGGATAGCTCTTCTCCCAGGGGTGCGCCACTGCCATGCGTCACTGCCTTGTTGTTGAGCGCCCGCCTGCGGCACTATGATCGCGCGACCCTAGGCGCGGACCGCGCCCTTGGCAACACGTTCGGGTACGTCCGGGAGGCCCCTGCAAGCCATGAAAAATCCATTCGATCTGTCCGGCCAGGTAGCCGTCATCACCGGCTCGAGTAAGGGTATTGGTCGCGCGGCGGCGGAAATCATGGCTGGGCTCGGTGCCAAGGTGGTCGTTTCCAGCCGCAAGGCCGATGCCTGCGAGGCCGTGGCGGCGGCGATCAAGCGCCGCGGCGGCGAAGCGATCGTCATTCCCTGCAATATCTCGCGCAAGGAGGAGATCGAAGGCCTCGTCAAAGGCACGCTCAAGCATTGGGGCAAGATCGACACGCTGGTGTGCAACGCCGCCGTCAACCCCTACTTCGGACCGCTCGAGAAAATCCCCGATGACGCCTTTGACAAGATCATGAGCTCCAACATCAAGAGCAACCTTTGGCTCTGCAACTCCGCCATTCCCGGCATGGCCGAGCAGGGCGGCGGCAGCGTAGTGATCGTGTCTTCAATCGGCGGCCTGCGCGGCAGTGCGCAACTCGGCGCCTACGGGATCTCGAAGGCCGCCGACATGCAGCTAACCCGCAGCCTGGCGGTCGAGTGGGGGCCGCGCAATGTGCGCATCAACTGCGTGGCGCCCGGTCTGGTCAAGACCGATTTTGCCCGTGCCCTGTGGGAAGATCCCGAGCGTTTGAAGCGAACGGTCTCGACCGCTCCCTTGCGCCGCATCGGCGAGCCCCATGAAATCGGGGGCATTGTCGCGTTTCTGGCCTCAACGGTCGCATCGTTCATGACCGGTTCGGTCATCGTCGCCGATGGTGGTGTCACCATCGCCTAGGCCCATGCGGGCCGCCATCCTGCGCCAAGGCGCCGGCGCACGCCCGCTGCCACAAGGGGGGCTCGGCATTTGCTTTCGCGCGACGGGCGACGGCTTCCCAAACGAGGCGTGGCCGGCACGCGCGCCGGCCACCTTTCCTGTGTTGTGGGCCCCGTATTTTCTCGACCGTGTGTCTCGACCGTATAGGCGAAATCAGGTCTGCGGGGGCGGCGTTGAGCCCTGGCTACCCTCGCCGGGGCCGGCGGTCCGATTGCGCCGGTCGCGCATGTACTCGTCGAATTCGGCGCGATCTCGGGCCATGCGCAAGCGGTCCAGGAAGTCGCGGAATTCAGCGGCTTCTTCCTCAAGGCGCTTCAAGGCCTCCTCGCGATATTCATCAAAAGCACGGTTGCCCGTTGGCGCTAAACCACCGTGTCGGCCCCAGCGTTGCTCCCAGCGCTGCATGCGTTGCTCGAAGCGGTCGCGTTTACGCTCCCAACGTTCCGCGGCCCGTTCCTGCCACCGCGCCAGCTCAGAATGCCGTCCACATCCCATTCGTCCGCTCCATAGTAGATAAGCCAAGATCGCGAGCCCGACAGGCCAGAACACGATGAAGCCGAGAACCATCACGGCGAGCCAGGCCGGCCGGCCGTAGTCGTCGATCCTCGCAATTGCTTCTGACATCGCCATCTCCACTCTCCAGATTGCCTCCACCGCGCTCGAGGTGGCCCGAGCCGCCCCATACCATGTCAATGTTTATAACATTTACATGGCCTCGGCCCGCCGTTCCGTCAAGGGGGCTTCGTGGTGCAAGAGATCTGATGGTGTGGGGGGCCTCATGGTGCAAGGGGCCCATGGTGCAAGGAACCTATGGTGCAAGGAACCTATGGTGCAAGGAACCCATGGTGCAAGAAACCAAGGGCGCCCGGGGACTGAAGGGTTGCGGGGCTCAGGAGGGGGCCGCACGCACGGATCGACCTCGACTCTGTCGCCGCGCGGGAGCCTCTGGCATGCCCAAGGTCCGGGCCCCTGCCAAGCGAGGGATAATGGGGGCGAGGAGGGGCGGAAGGTCGCAAGGCGGGAAGCCACGGCCGCCGCCCCCTCGCCCGGCCCCTTGCATCCAAGAGATCCCGCCCCGATGCTGCCCTCGCAAGGGGCGCCGGGGCAGCGTCCCTCTCGACGCTTGGGCTCCACAGGGCAGCGGGCGGCTCCACAGGGCGGTAGGCGGCTCCGCAGGGCAGTCGGCTCGACGGGGCGCGTGCGCCCGACAGGGAAGCACACGGCCGCCAAGGCTCCCTGTCGCCGGGGGTAAGCCTGCTGCGGCGTTGGGCTAAGCGTCGCGCTTGGCTGCGGGCGCGCGGCGTGCCGAGGCCGGCGCACCCCCAAGCGCGCGGCATGAGCATCACTGCGCGCGTGCAGCAAACGGCGAACAAGCCCGCTCCCGTTGCTCCCTCTTCCGACCCCGCGCCGATGCGGCCGGCACAAACGATCAGCGGCTGGCGCGTTGACGGCATCGCGCTAACCTGGTCTGATCGATCCCACACAGGCGTGCCGCGGGAGGCCTGTTCGCGGCACCGGGCGAGCACACTCGCCAAAGTCGCTAACTCGCCAACGTGGCTAGCTCCAAAGTGGCTAGGGAGGGTATTCATGAACGAGCGTGAACTGCGAGGGTTAATCGCAAGGGTCAAGGACGGCGAGCTGTCGCGCCGATCGTTTGTGCAAAAGATAATCGCACTCGGTCTAACCGCGCCCATGGCGACGCAGATGCTCGATTTTTGCGGTGTGGCCAGAGCGCAAGGCTCGTTCAATTACAAGCCGAGCAAGCGTGGGGGCGGTGGAGCGCTCAAGGTCTTGTGGTGGCAAGGCGCAACGTTGCTCAATCCGCACTTTGCGGTCGGCACGAAAGACCAGGATGGTTCGCGCATCTTCTACGAGCCGCTTGCGGCCTGGGACGGCGATGGGGAGCTGATGCCCATCTTGGCGGCGGAGATTCCGAGCCGCCAAAATGGCGGCCTATCCGCCGACGGCCTCTCCGTCACCTGGAAGCTCAAGCGCGACGTGAAATGGCACGACGGCAAGCCCTTCACGGCCGATGACTGTGTCTTCAACTGGGAATACGCCTCCGATCCCGCGACTGCGACCTACAACATCAGCACCTACAAGGACGTCAAGGTTCAGAAAGTCGATGACCACACCGTCATCGTGCGCTTCGCCAAGCCGACGCCGTTCTGGGCCGACGCCTTTGTCGGCACGCGCGGCATGCTGATCCCCAAGCACCTCTTTGCCGACTACTCCGGGGGAAAATCGCGTGATGCGCCCACCAATCTCAAGCCGGTCGGAACGGGCCCCTACAAGTTTGTCGACTTCAAACCGGGGGATGTCGTCCGGGGCGAGATCAATACCAATTACCACCGTGAGAACCGACCGTATTTCGATTCCATCGAAATGAAAGGCGGCGGCGATGCCATTTCGGCCGCCCGCGCCGTGATCCAGACCGGGGAGTACGACTACGCCTGGAACATGCAGGTGGAAGACGAGATCCTGCAGCGGCTCGAAAAGGGCGGCAAGGGTGTTGCGGTCATCACAGCCACCGGCAACATCGAGCATATTCAACTCAATAGCACCGATCCCTGGACGGAGGTCGACGGGGAGAGATCCAGCGTCAAGACCAAGCATCCCGTGCTCGGCGATCCGGCCGTGCGACAGGCGCTCGGCATGCTGGTGGATCGGCAGTCCGTGCAAGACCACATCTATGGGCGCACCGGCATTGCCACCGGCAATTTCGTCAACAATCCGGAGCGTTTCGTCTCCAAGGCCACGAAATGGGAGTTCAATAGCGAGAAGGCCAATCAGGTGCTCGAGGCTGCCGGTTGGAAGAAGGGCGCGGACGGCATTAGGGCCAAGGACGGCAAGAAATTGAAGTTCGTGTTCCAGACGTCGATCAACACCCCGCGGCAAAAGACGCAGGCGATCGTCAAGCAGGCCTGCCAAAAGGCGGGCATCGACCTGGAACTGAAGTCCGTGGTGGCGTCCGTGTTCTTTTCGTCCGATGTCGCCAATCCCGACACCTACACGCATTTTTATTGCGACCTGCAAATGTACACGACGACGATGACGCAGCCCGACCCCGAGCTGTTCATGAACCAGTTTGCCTCCTGGGAGGTCGCTACCAAGGACAACAAGTGGCAAGGACGGAACATCACCCGCTGGAAGAGCGAGGAATACGACAAGGCCTTCCGGGCCGCTGAGGGCGAACTCGACCCCGTCAAGCGGGCGGCACTGTTCATCAAGATGAACGAGATGGTGGTCGGCGACTACACGGTCATTCCGGTGGTGTATCGTCCGCGCGTATCGGCCGTTTCCAGCAAGCTGCAGGCGCCCTCGAGTGGTTGGGACAATGACATGTGGCTGCTGTCGGACTGGTACCGGGAGGCGTGAGGTCCGCCATCGCAGCCACGCGCCGGCCGGAATCGGATGAGGATCAATGGGCTCCTACCTGCTAAGGCGCCTGCTGATTGCCATTCCCAGTCTCTTGGGGATCAGCGTTGTGCTGTTCGCGGTGCTGGCGCTCGCACCCGGTGATCCCTTCGAGGAGCTGGCCACAAATCCCGCGGTTCCGCCGGAGGTTCGCACCGCCCTGCGCACCAAATTCGGCCTCGATGATCCGATTGCCGTGCGTTACGTGCGCTGGCTCGTTGCCATGCTGGGAGGCGACTGGGGCTTCTCCTTCGTCAGCCGCATTGACGTCGGCGCCTTGATCATGCAGCGCCTGCCCACGACCTTGTTCGTGATCGGCTCCTCGCAGCTATTGGCCATCCTGATCGCGCTGCCGGTTGGCATCTATGCCGCGACCCGTCCCTATTCGCTTTTCGACCAGATCGCCAATGCCTTTGCCTTCGTTGGCTTTTCGCTGCCGACCTTCTTCACCGGTCTGCTCTTTATTTTGGTCTTCAGTATCTGGCTGGACTGGCTCCCGTTCGTGTACCGGTCTGACATCAGCGCCACCGGCTGGCAGTGGTACCTCGAACATGCGCGTCAGGCCATCATGCCGATCGCCGTGCTGGCTCTGTTCCAAGCGGCATCCCTGACGCGCTACGTGCGCTCGGCCATGCTCGATGTCATCCGTTTGGACTATGTGACGACGGCCCGCGCCAAGGGGCTCGGCGAGCGCGTCGTTATCCTGAAACACGTCGTGCGCAATGCGCTGATTCCCGTGGTCACGCTGGTGGCACTGCAAATGCCGGCGATCTTCGGGGGCGCCATCATCACCGAGCAGATCTTCCGCATTCCCGGCATCGGTTCGTTGCTGATCAGCTCGATCCTGGCCAACGACACGCCCGTCGTGATGGCGGTGACGTTCGTGTTTGCCTGCCTCGTCGTTATTTTCAATCTGATCGCCGATATCTTGTATGGATGGCTCGACCCCCGCATCACCTTCGCTTGAGGCCGGCGCCAGCAGCGTGGGTCGCTCGCGCCCCGTTTCGCCGGCTTTCGAGGCATGGCGCCGGTTCCGTCGCCATCCCTTGGCGCTGGTCAGCGCCGCCGTTCTCCTCATGATGATCGCGGCCATCGTGTTGGGCCCGACCCTGTGGCCGGTCGCCATCAACGACATCGATTTTAGCGCGCGCCTCAAGGGCCCGAGTTGGGCGCATCCCTTCGGCACCGATGATCTCGGCCAGGATCTGCTCGCCCGCATGCTCTATGGCGGGCGCATCTCGCTGGCGGTGGGTCTCGCCGCCATGGCGGTCGCCATCCTGGTCGGCACGCTGATCGGTGCGGTCGCGGGCATGTCGCGCAGTTGGCTCGGCTCGGCGCTGATGTGGCTCACGGACCTGTTCTTGTCTTTGCCGCAATTGCCCCTGCTGCTCTTGGTCATCTATCTGTTCCGGGATTTCCTCAAGGGTTTGTTCGGTCCCGAAGGCGGCGTCTTCATTCTCATCGTTGCCGTGATCGGCGGCTTGCGCTGGATGCCGGTCGCGCGCCTGGTGCGCGCCCAATTCCTGTCGCTGCGCGAGAAGGAATTCGTTGAAGCGGCCCGGGCCCTTGGCGCCTCGAAATCACGCCAGGTGGTGCGCCACATCCTCCCCAACGCGCTGGGGCCGGTGATCGTGGCCGGCACCATCGATGTCGCCGCGGCCATCATAGCCGAATCGACCCTATCGTTCTTGGGCTTAGGCTTTCCGCCCGATATTCCCACTTGGGGCCGCATCCTCTACGACGCCAAGGACTACCTCGACATCGCGCCGCATTGGGCGATGTTTCCCGGCGCCGCGATCTTCCTCGCCGTGTTGACGATCAATTTCATCGGTGACGGATTGCGCGATGCGCTCGACCCGCGCAAGGTGATGTGATGGCAAGGGGCGCGGCGTGAAATCTGGCGTGGGCGAGGCACTTCTCGAAATTCGCGGCCTCAAGACGCATTTCCAAACCGACGATGGCATGGTGCAGGCCGTCGACGGCGTCGACCTGACGATCGCGCGCGGTGAAACCGTCGGCGTGGTGGGTGAGTCCGGTTGCGGCAAGACCGTCACCGCCATGTCGATCCTGAAATTGGTGCCGATGCCGCCCGGCCGCATCGTCGCCGGCCAGATTCTCTGGCAGGGTCGCGACCTGGTGCCGCTGCCGCCCGAGGCAATGAATGACATCCGCAGTAAGCAAATCGCCATTGTGTTCCAGGAACCGATGACCTCCCTCAATCCGGTCTATACGGTGGGCGAGCAGATTGCCGAGGTCATTCGACGCCACGAGGGCCTGGGTCGGCGCGCCGCGCTGAACAAAACCACCGAGATGCTGCGCCTGGTGCAAATTCCAAATCCGCAGCGGCGCGTGCACGATTACCCGCACCAGTTCTCCGGCGGCATGCGCCAACGCGTCATGATCGCCATGGCGCTGTCCTGCGATCCCAAGCTGCTGATCGCCGACGAGCCGACGACCGCGCTCGACGTCACCATCCAGGCACAGATCTTGGAATTGCTGCACGATATGAAGTCGCGTTTCGGTATGGCCGTCATGCTGATCACGCACGCCATGGGCGTGGTGGCCGAGACGGCCCAACGCGTCGTGGTGATGTACGCCGGCAAGGTGATCGAGGAGGCCCCGGTCGCGCAGCTGTTCGGCCAGCCGCGTCATCCCTACACGCGCGGCTTGATACGCTCCATTCCACGCATCGATCGAGCCGCCGCCAACAGGAGCCGGCTCGAGACCATCGGTGGGGTCGTGCCGAGCCTGCTGCGTCCCCCACCGGGCTGTCGATTTGCGGCGCGTTGCCCGCACGTAATGGCGAAATGCCGGGACGCAAGTCCGCCGCTGCTGGAGGTGGGGCGGGGCCACAAGGTCGCTTGCGTGCTCGAACAACCCGAGGCGGTGCAATGAGCGAGCCGCTGTTGCGCGTCAAGGATCTGGTCAAGCACTTTGCCGTCACCGGCGGGGTGCTGTCGCGCGAGGTCGATCGGGTGCACGCCGTCGATCATGTGAGCTTCGAGATCGGCGCCGGCGAGACCCTCGGCCTCGTCGGCGAGTCGGGCTGCGGCAAATCGACCACCGGTCGCTGCATTCTGCGCCTGATCGAGCCGACGGCCGGTGAAATTTGGTTTGAAGGGCGCAACGTTACCGCTTTCCGGCGCGACCAGCTGCGTGCGCTGTGCCGGGACATGCAGATCATCTTCCAGGACCCATTCGCCTCGCTCAATCCGCGCATGACGGTCGGCACCATTATCGGTGAGGCTCTGACCATTCATAAGCTTGCCAAGTCGAGAGCGGCTTACCGCGATCGCATCGTCGCGCTGCTCGAAACCGTGGGCCTGCAGGCCGATCACATGCGCCGGTACCCGCACGAATTCTCCGGCGGTCAGCGCCAGCGCATCGGCATTGCCCGCGCGCTCGCCGTCGAACCGAAGCTGATCGTCTGCGACGAGCCGGTGTCGGCACTCGACGTCTCGATCCAGGCCCAGGTCATCAATCTGCTGGAGGACCTGCAAGAAAAGTTCAGCCTCACCTACTTGTTCATCGCCCACGACCTGTCGGTGGTGGAGCACATCAGCACCCGCGTGGCGGTGATGTATCTCGGTCGGGTGGTAGAGATCGCGCCTGCGCGCGACCTCTACAACGAGCCCTTGCACCCCTACACGGAGGCTTTGCTATCGGCGGTCCCGATCCCCGACCCGACGCTGAAGCGCAACCGCATCACGCTTGCCGGCGACGTGCCAAACCCGATCCGACCGCCGAGCGGTTGCCATTTCCACACGCGCTGCCCGATCCGGCAGTTGCCGTTGTGCAGCACGGAAAAGCCCCTGCTCAAGCAGGGTCGCAGCGGCCATTGGGTCGCCTGTCACCTGCGCGGCTGAGCCTGCGAGCGCGTACCGCGAACGGCAAGGCTGCGAAAGTCTAAAGTCGTCGCCGCAGGGTCCGTCACTGGCGGCGACCGGCGGCACGGGGGAAGAGCCCTGGTGGCGCCTCAATCCTGCTGCCGCCTCGCCTCTTCGCGCAAGGCCTCCGGGTCGGCGATGCCGTAGTCGCGCCGCACACCCTCGCTGCTGACGTAGCCGTCCAAGAGATCACGGCCGATCGCGGCGCGCTGGCGTTCCGCAGGCGGGCCAAAACCGCCCGAGCCCGGCGTGCGCATGTCGATGACCGAGCCGGCGGGCGCATGGAACGCCCCTTTGCTCGGCAGCGTCCTCGTTCTGCCATCGGGCGTGCTGAGGCTCACCACCGCCGCCGCGCCAGCCTTGCCGCCCTCTAGTCCGAACGGTGGAGACGACGTGCGCTCCATGCAGAGCGCGCCCGTTGCGGGAGCAGCCTCGATGAGCCGCCAGACGCGGCGGGCGCCACAACCGCCACGATGGCGCCCGGCCCCGCCCGAATCGGGAGCGATCGCGTACTGCTCGACCCGCAAAGGAAAGGCCATTTCCAGCACCTCGATCGGCGTGTTCATCGTATTGGAGATGCCGCTGGCGATGGTGTTGATGCCGTCCTTGTTGGGACGGGCGCCGAACCCGCCCTTGATGGTCTCGTAGGAAACATAGCGCCGCCCGCTGCGCGGATCGATGCCGCCGAACGTCATGATCGCGGACGTGCCCTGGCTGCAAGCCATCACCTGCTTCGGCCAAAATTTGACCAGCGCTCCCATCACCATGTCGGCTACCCGGTGCGACATCTCGTGATTGGCGTAGACGACGGGCGCGGGGAACTCGGCATTGACGACGCTGCCCTTCGGCGCCCTGACCTCGATGGTGCGCCAACATCCGGAGTTGGGCGGAATGAGACTGTTGGGATCGACGGCCATCTTGAGCCCGCAATAGATGCCCGAGGCGGTCACCGACAGGGGCGCGTTCATTGGGCCCTTGACCTGCGGATCGGAGCCGGCGAAATCGACCAGCAAGCGCTCACCGCTCTTCTCGACCCGCATCCGGATCCAAAACGGTGCGTCGCCGCCTTCGGGGTCATCGGCGATGCCGTCGCCGTCGCAGAAATCCTCAAAAGATCCGATGCCGTCGGGAAGATCGCGCAGGGTTGCGCGCATCAGCCGCTCGGAATAGTCCATCACTTCGGCCAGATAATTGAGGAGCCGGCGCGTGCCGTAACGCCCCGCCAGCGCCTTGAGGCGCTCGGTTGCGCGCAGGGTGGCCGCAAGCTGGGCGCGGAGATCACCCCGGCGCTCATCCGGTGTGCGCACGTTGGCAAGGATGACCTTCTCGAGGTCCGCGCTCATCACCCCCCGCGCCACCAGCCGCAGCGGCGGCAGACGCAGACCCTCGCCGTAGATTTCGCTGACCGCACCGTAGCTGCCGGGGGTGGCCGAGCCGACATCGGGCCAGTGTGCCCTCAGGCAGGCATAGCCCAGCAGTTGGCCGTCATGGAAGGCCGGCCGCACGACGTTGACGTCGGGCAGATGGCTGCCGCCCTGGTAGGGATCATTGTGGATGAAGACATCGCCCTCGGCCGCGTCCGCGCCAAAGGCGGCGACGACGGCGCGCACCGCATCAGGCATCGAACCCAAGTGGATCGGCAGGTCGGGTCCCTGTGCGACCATGTCGCCGCTGCAATCGAACACGCCGCAGGAGAAATCGCCGGCCGATTTCAGGATCGGCGAATAGGCCGTCTTGCACAGAACGACGCGCATTTCCTCGGCGATCTTGAACAATGAATTCTTGACGATCTCGAACGCGGCCGGATCGCTGACTGCGGGTGCGTCCTTCATCGGTCATCTCCCCGGGGGTGTGCGCGTGCGAGCCAGACGAAGCCGCTTTCGTCCATGCGGCCCTGCCAGCTCGGTGGCAGCAGAATGGTCGACTCCAGCGACTCGATCACCGCCGGCCCAATCACCGTACAGTTCGCCGGCATGCGCGCTCGATCGAGCACCGCCGCCTCGTGACGCCTCCCGCCGAACCATAAGGATCTGCGTCCCTTCGCCGGATCCGTGCCCCGCGCGGCCGGCGCCTGGCGCATGCTGAGGGGAGCAACGCTGCCGATCGCGGCAAGCCGCAGATTGACAAGCTGCACCGGTTCACCGCGATTGTCGTGGCCGTAGCTGCGATGGTGGCGCGCGTGGAAAGCCTCCGCCAGGGCGGCAAGCCCCGCGGCATCAAGGCGGCGCGCCGGCACCGGCACGGTGAGCTCGTAGGACTGTCGCGCATACCGGGCATCGACGCTGCGCACGAAGCGCCGCCGCGACGTCTCTACCCGGGCACGATCGAGCATGGCCGCCCCCTGCTGCTCCAGCAGCTGGAAGGCCGCCTCCAGATCGGCCGGGTCGGCCGTTGCCGTGGTGGTGTAGAGTGTGCGCACATAGTCGCGTTTGAGATCCGACCCGACGAGGCCCAAGGCGGAGAAGGCGCCCGGGATCGGCGGGCAGACGACTTCGGCCATGTCGAGCTCTTCGGCGAGGGCGGCGGCATGCATCGGCCCGGCGCCGCCAAAGGCTGCGAGGGTGAATTCGCGCGGGTCATGGCCGCGCTGGACCGACACGATCTTCAGCGCTTCGGCCATGGCATGGTTCACCACATCGATGACGGCGGCGGCGGCAGCGCGCACCTCAAGCTTCAGCGGTTCGGCGAGCTGGGCGCCCACCGCGCGCTCGGCCGCCGCGTAGTCGATTGGCAGATCGCCGGCGAGGAGGGAAGCGCGGTCGAGGTAGCCCAACAGCAAATTGCAGTCGGTCACCGTCGCCTGTACGCCGCCGCGCCCGTAGCAGCTGGGTCCGGGCACTGCCCCTGCGCTCTTTGGGCCGACGCGAAGGGCGCCGGCGCGGTCCACCCAGGCGATCGAGCCGCCGCCGGCAGAAACCTCGGCAAGGTCGATGACCGGCACTCGGATCGGATGGCCGGTGCCGTTCATGGTGCGATTGCCGCTCGCCTTGCCGCCGACCTCGTATTCCGGCGTCGTCTCATACTGTCCGTCGCGAATGAGGCTCGCCTTGGCGGTGGTGCCACCCATGTCGAACGATAACAGGTTCAAGCGCCCTGTTTGCCGGGCGGCGAGAGCCGCCGCCACCACGCCGGCGGCCGGTCCCGATTCTACGGCGATGGCCGGCATGGCGATACCTTCGGCAGCTTCGAACACCCCGCCGTTCGAGCCCATGACATAAAGGCGCGGCAGCCCCAGCCGTTGCGTCGCCTGCTGCAGCCGCGTCAGATAGGACGCCAGGATCGGGCCGACGTAGGCGCACACGGCGGTGGTGCTGGTGCGCTCGAACTCGCGAATTTCCGGCAGGACTTCGCTCGACAGGTAGATGGGTGTGTGCGGAAATGCCTGCCGCAGGCTGCGCCCGAGCCGCGCCTCATGCGCCGGGTTGAGAAAGCTGAACAGCAGCGATATGGCGATGGCCTCCACCCGATCGGCGCGAAGCCGCGCGATCAGGCCGGCAATCTCTTCCTCGGCTAGCGGCTGCACCAGCCGGCCATCGGCACCGATGCGTTCGCTGATCTCGTACCGCCGGCGGCGCGGAATGAGGGTTGCGGGAGCGTCCTGAAAGAGGTCGTAAAGGTCGGGGCGCGAGGAGCGGCGCAGCTCCAGCACGTCGCGAAAGCCGCGCGTGGTCACCAGGGCGGCGCGGGCGCCTTTTTCTTCCAGGATGGCGTTGGTGACGACCGTGGTGGCGTGCGCCAGCAGGTCGACATCGGCTGAGCTGATGGCGTATTGCTGCATGGCCAGCCGCAGCGCCGAGAGTACGCCCTCGCTAAAGTCGGCCGGGGTGGTGAGCGCCTTTGCCACCCCGATGCGGCCGCTCGCCTCGTCGATCAGCGCCACATCCGTGAAGGTGCCGCCGATATCAACGCCGATTCGCCAGGCCATGCCCGCTCCCTCGCTGTTGCCCGCGAAGTGTAGGCAGGTTCTGCCGCCCCGGGCAACGACCGGGCTCACGGCGTGGCGGGCGTGCAGAGGTCGAACACCGCCGCGACAGAAAGCGGCTTCTTCGCATCGCCAGGCGCCCACTTAACCGAAACTTTACGGCAGATTGCGAGGCTGGATGCGGGCCTTTGAACGTGTGCTGTTGGTTCGGGCGCCTGGCGGTGTTTTGGCCAGCACGCAGAAGGCCTCCTCCATTGCCTGCCGGTCGCCAGGCGCACGGGCGCCCGCCATTTGCTGCCCCGGGATTGTCACATGCCTCAGCCTTCGCCGATCAAGCCCGGCCCGAGCCGGCAGGCGGCCACCCCGGCCTGGTGGCAGAACGGGCGGCACTCGCTGGCGCCGCGGCGCGGAGAGGCCGGCGAGGCCGCCTGGCATCACAACGAGGCCTTCGAACAGCTGGCCGCACGGGTCGACTGCCTAGCCGCGCGGATCGAGGCGACCCGGTCGGCGCTCGACGGCCAAAGCTCGGGCCTATTCGAGGGCGTGGCCGACGCGCTGCAGGGCCTGAAAGCGGGCATCGCCGCTCTGCGTTGCGCCTGGGAAAGCGACGAGCCCTGGCTCGAGCGGCTGCCGCCGGCGCCAGCGCGGCCGGTTGCCGCGGTGGCGCCTTCGCCGATCGCGGCCGCCGATCCCTGGGATGCGGCGACGGCGGAGGCCTTGATGCGCGTTTGGGAGATGGCCGCGCTCGAGGACCAGCAACCTCCATTGCACCGCCGGCCTGGGTCGGCGCGGCCGACCGCGGGGCCGGCCGCGCCGCCCGCGCCCGGTGCGAGCGGCTTGGATGCCCGCCTGGCAGACCTTGCCGACCGCCTCACGCGGGCCTTGCCGGGCCTCAATCCGGCCCAATGGCTGGCGCCACTCGAACAACGCCTTTGCCAACTCGAGCAGGTGGCAGCCACCGCCGCGAGACGGGCCACGTCCGCGGCGGACGCGCGCAGCCGCCGCGGTGTGGATGGGCTCATTTGTGACCTCGCGCTCCAGGTCGAACACACGCGAGCCGAGCTCGGTCGTCTCGATGCCATCGACGGACACCTGCGCGAGGTGGTCGCACAGATCAAGGGTTTGGCCGCGACGGCCCCGCTTGCCCCGGCCCCGCCAAGCCCAGAGCGGGACCCGGTGCACCGCGTGGAAGCACTGCTCAAAAGCAGCCTCGTCGCACGGCGACAGGATGCCCGCGCCGCGGTCGACGTGCTCAAGGCCATTCACCGTGCCGTGGGCCAGATCACCGATCGCCTGGACGCGTTGCGACCCGGCGAGCGCCCGGCCGATCAAGCCCTGGCGGGGCACGATCCCGACGCCGATCGCGATCTCCTGCTCAAGGCCTATCGGGAGGGGGCACGGGCACTGGGCGAGACCCTGCCGGATGCGGCCTGCGAACCGCTCGACCTTGCCGGCGATGCTCGCGGGCCGGCCCGATGCGATTGGAGCACCAGCAACTGGCACTGGCACGCCAAGGACTAGCGGGCCTCGCCCGGACCCGCGCGTTCGGGCAGCGCTTGTCCTGTGCCGCCGCCCGGCCGACGGCGCGGCGGCTCGAAAGGCCAAGCCCGCAGAAGCGCGGGGGCGGCATGTGCCGACAGCGCCGAAGCCGAGCCCCAAGCCCCCGGGCATTCGGGCCAACGCTCACGCGCCGGCGCGCGCGGCGTCATTTTTCTTGCCGCCTAAGGCTTGAATTGCAGCCGCACATGGTGCGCTATGCTGGGGACGGCCAGGCGGGTCCGGCGCTGACGGCCGCGGTTATCGGCGGGGCGGTCAGGGCCGCGCGTCGGAGCGCCGGCTCGGTCGATCGTTCCGGTGACGGCCACAGCGGGAGCAGTTGCTTGACCTCCGCCAGACCAGGCAAAAAAACCAAGGCCCTGCTGCTCGCCGGGCTGGCGGCGGCGGTCATCGTTGCAGTTGCCACGCAGGGTGAGGCGCAGCGCAAAAAGCCGCCCGCGCCGCCGCCCGTGGCCAAGGAAACGCCGCTGAGTAAGGTCGAGGAGGTCAAGCGCGAGCAACAGCCCGGCGCCAAGGAATCGGTGCAGGCGGATGTTTCGGCCCGCAACGTTGCGGTGACATCCTCGTTCAGCGGTACCGAAATCGTCATTTTCGGCGCCGTTGACAACAGCCAGCAACCAAGCGCCGAATCCGGCTATTACGACATCGTGATCGTGGTCGAAGGCGTGCCGAGCCGACAAGTGGTTCGGCGCAAGAGCAATGTCGCCGGCCTCTGGCTCAACACCTCCTCAGCGACCTTTGACCTGGTGCCCAGCTACTACGCCATCGCCTCTACACGCCCGATCGACGAGATTGCGCCGGAAGAATTTCGCGCCTCCCATGGCATGGGCTTCCAGCATTTGCGCTTCCCGCCCGCTTTCGGACAGGCGCAAGCCCTCTCCACCGAGGACGTGAAGGAGTTTCGCGAAGCCATCATCAATTTGAAGCAGAAGCAGGGGCTCTACGTCCAGGATCAGTACGGGGTGGCATTCATTGGACGCAGCTTGTTCCGGTCCACCATCGAACTGCCGGCCAATGTAACGGTGGGGCCTTTTGATACGCGCGTCTACCTCTTTCGCGACGATCAATTGTTGAGCCAGTTCTCGGTGCGCCTCACCCTGGAACGCGAGGGGGTGGAGCGCTATCTGCACGCCTTCGCTTTCCAGCATCCAATGTTCTATGGCCTGGCAACCGTGGCAATCGCCGTGGCCGCTGGCCTGCTGGCATCGACGGTTTTGCGCCGCGGCGCTTCCTAGTCCAGGTTCAATGCCCAGCTCATTCCCAAGCGCGGCCCGCTGCCGCATTTTTTGGCAAGCGGTCCCAAGCGCTGCCCGCGCCAGCGGCAGCGAAGGGCCTTTCGGGCGCCAAGGCTCCTAAGCTAGACTGCCGCCAACGTCACCCCGTCCTGGCGAGCCCTCCTCGCAACGTCCTTCATGCCGCAATTTGCTCCAGATCGCTTCGGCCACATCAAGGGTTTACCTTTGACGGCGCCGGGCCAACGCATCGGCCTCCTTGGCGGCTCGTTCAATCCACCCCACCTTGCCCATCGCCAAATTTCCGAAATCGTTCTCAAGCGACTGGGACTTGACCAGATCTGGTGGCTGCTGACGCCCGGCAATCCCTTGAAGGCTCCGGGCGACCTCGCCCCGCTCGCCGAGCGGCTGGTGCTGTGCCGGGCGATGGCCAAAAATCCGCGCATCGTGGTCACCGCCTTCGAGCGGGATCTGCCGGCTGCCTATACGGCGGGGACCCTTGCCTTCTTGAAGCGGCGCAGCCCGCTGGTGCGCTTTGTCTGGATCATGGGGGCCGACAATTTGGCCGGCTTCCACCGCTGGCAACGCTGGCGGGAGATCTTGACGATGGTGCCCATCGTCGTCGTGGATCGCCCGGGTTGGCGGCTCAAGGCGCTTGCCTCGAAGGCGGCGCGCGCCTTCGCGGCGAGCCAGGTCCCCGAAACCAAGGCGCGCGGCTTGGTGGCGATGCCGCCGCCGGCGTGGACCTTTTTGACCGGACCGCTGTCCCCGCTGTCCTCCACGGACCTGCGCCGCAAGGCGCGGCAGCGGCGCCCCTCTGTTGCTCGAAAGACACAGTCGGCAGAGCCTGCTGCCGCGGCTTTGGCTGCCAGCCGACGGCCGTCCGAGGCTGCTCGGGCACGCACCGGTGACGCTACCGTTTCCGAGCCGCCACAGGCCGATGGTGCGCCGGCCCGGGCCGTGGGGCGCGGCGAGACGCGGTCGCGGCGCCGGCCGCTTCGGGGGACACCGCAAGCCTCTTGAAAGCGGCGGCCGTCGCCCTCTATCCTTGGCTTTGAGTCCCAGCCTTGGGGACGGGATCCGGGGTTGAGGGCCGGCCCGGGCCGAAAGGGCCCGACGGTTTGCCCACCCCGATAAGGGTTTAATGACGAAAGGACCATCAACACAAGATGCCAACCGCACTTGAGGGTGCTCGCACGAGCACGCCTCCGGCCGAACTCGTGTCTCCTGAACACGGCTCGGAAGCCCTTCTCGCGATCATCACGGCCGCGCTCGACGAGGCAAAGGCCGAAGCGGTGGTGGCGATTGACATCAAGGGAAAATCTTCCATCGGCGACTATATGGTGATCGCCTCCGGTCGCTCGGACCGGCACGTGGGCGCGATCGCCGAGCAACTGCAGCATAAGCTGAAAGATGCAGGCTATGGTCGCGCGCGCATCGAGGGCCAGCCCCAGTGCGATTGGGTGCTGATCGACGCCGGCGACATCATCGTGCACGTGTTTCGGCCGGAGGTGCGCGAGTTTTATAATCTCGAGAAGATGTGGTCGGCCGAGCGCCCGAGCGATCCGACGACGCACTAGTTCGGCGGTGTTGTGGGCTTGCGAAGTCTCGGCGTCCTTTCGTGAAGGCAGGGACGCTGCGTTATGCGCGTGGTCATTGCCGCGATCGGCCGTCTCAAGGACGGACCCGAGCGGCTTCTGTTTGAAAGGTATCGCGGCCGGTTTGAAGCTGCGGGTCGACGGCTTGGCTTCGCCCCCGTCGAGTGCGGTGAAGCTGCCGAGAGCCAGGCCGCGAGCGTCGCCAAGCGCAAAACCGAGGAAGCCGCGGCGCTGCGCAAGTTGACCCGCGATGCTGAGACGGTCATCGCCTTGGACGCGGCGGGAAAAGCCTGCACCAGCGCCGGCTTTGCCGAGCTACTGGCCAAAATCCGCGACGAGGGCGGCAGGGGGTTGGCCTTCGCCATTGGCGGACCGGATGGGTTGGCCGCCGATCTTCTGGGGGCGGCTAAGATCAGGCTCTCGTTCGGAGCCATAACGTTGCCGCACCAGCTTGCGCGCATTGTGCTTGCCGAGCAGCTCTACCGAGCCGCCACCATACTTGCCGGCCATCCCTACCATCGCGCATGAATGGCAGGGAAACCGCGGGCCGGCGCGTGCCAGGCGTTGCGGTCGAACCGCGATCGATTGACTTGAGCGAGAAAGCGCGAGCAAGCCATGACGAGAAACACCCTGGCCCCGGAAACGGTGGCGGCGCAGGCTGGCGATGCTGGCGATGAGGCAACGGGCGCCATCGTTCCACCCGTGCATCTCGCCACAACCTTTGTTCGCGATCCGGACAATCAATATCGCAAGGGCTTCAGCTACGGCCGGCCCGACAATGCCACCGTGCGCCAGGTCGAACGGGTGCTGACTGAGCTGGAGGGCGGCGCTGGCGCCCTGGTGGTCGCTTCCGGCATGACGGCGGCCACCATGGCGTTTTTGGCACTAGAGCGGCCGGCACATGTCGTGGCGCCCAAGGTGATGTACTGGGGCTTGCGCGATTGGATCAGCCGGGATGCCCCGAGCTTCGGCATCGAGCCCAGCTTTGTGGATGGCGCCGACCCGGCGGCGATCGCGGCGGCCATCCGGCCCGGGGCCACCAAGCTCGTCTGGATTGAAACGCCCGCCAATCCGCTGTGGACCGTCACCGACATTGCCGCGGCGGCCAAGCTGGCGCACGCGGCAGGGGCGCTGCTCGCCGTCGATTCGACCGTGGCGACGCCGGTGCTCACCCAGCCCATTGCCGAGGGCGCCGACCTCGTCATGCATTCGGCGACCAAATACCTCAACGGGCATTCCGACGCGGTCGCCGGGGCCCTGGTGTTTGCGCGCCAGGGTGTCGAATTCGAGCGGGCAAGCCGCCTGCGCAGCATGCTGGGCGGCATCCTGGGGCCGTTCGAGGCGGCGTTGCTGCTGCGGGGCATGCGCACTTTGCACGTGCGCGTGCGCCACCAGTGCGCCGCCGCGCTGGCTATCGCCAACCACTTTGAGGGACATCCACGGCTGCAGGCGGTGCTCTATCCGGGCTTGCCGTCCCACCCCGGCCATGCCGTCGCGCGTCGCCAGATGCAGGGTGGCTTCGCGGGGATGTTGTCGGTGCGCGTCAAGGGTGGCGCGGCGGCCGCGGTGGCGGCGGCGGCCAAGGTGCGGGTGTGGAAGCGGGCAACCTCCCTCGGCGGGGTCGAGAGTTTGCTCGAGCACCGCGCCAGTATCGAGGGAGCCGGCTCGCCATGCCCGCCGGATCTGTTGCGCTTGTCCGTGGGGCTCGAAAGCACGCTCGACCTGATCGGCGATCTCGAGCAGGCGCTCGTCTAGGCTGAGAGCCCCGCCCCGCGGCCTTGGGCCGAAGGCGCCGCCTGCGGCGCCTTGCCTCCGATCGGCGCCCGCGGCCGGCTGGCCTCGCCCGGCTCCAGCCTAAAGCGTTGGTTGAGGGAATACCACGGCGCCGGCAGTCCCACGGCGTCCTCGGCCGCATCGTGCCGCTGAAAGTTGCCGATCAGGGCCCGGGTGACGCCAAACTGCGCATCGCTGGCAAGGTATGGATCGTCGGGGCAATAGATCTGTGAAATCAGCGTTTTGAAACCGGGCTTGTACAGCATGAAGTGCAGGTGCGCAGGGCGAAAATTGTGCCGGCCCGTCGCCGCCATCAACTCCCCGACGGGGCCGTCGATGGGCACCGGATAGCCCGCGGGCTTGACGCTGCGGAAGCAAAACCGACCCTGCTCGTCGGTGACAAAGCGGCCGCGCAGGTTCAGCTCGGCCTGGGTGGCGTCCTGGTTTTCATAAAGGCCCTCCGGCGAGGACTGCCAGACGTCAACCTCGGCGCCCGCTAGCGGTCGATCGTTGCCGTCCACGACCTCGACACGACAGATCAAGCCGGGCCCCGCCGTGGGCGAGCGCACGAGGCTGTCGCCGCTGCGGCAAAGGGGCTGGTCGTCGCGCCAGAACGGCCCCAGCAGATTGGCCTGCGTCTCGGTCTGGCCGCCATTGCCGTTGTTGAGGAGACACACGAGGGCAGAGACGCCGAGCGATCCCGACATCAGCATCGCCTCGTTGTGCCAGGCGGTCGTGTGTTGCCCAAGCGCCGCAATGAGCCGGACCGCCTCGTGGAACTCCGCCTCCGTCAGGCGCACCTCGCGCACAAAGCCGTGCAGGTGGCGCACCAGGCAAAGCAGGATCTCGCGGCTGCGCAAATTCTCGGTGCGGCTGAACGCCTCGATCACGGCGGTCGTGACCGAGGCCTCGTTCTCGATGATCATTGTTCGATCTACCCTGTGCTGCTCCAGCTATGCTAGCGGACTTGGGCCGCGAGCCTCGGCCACCTGGGGGTTGAACCAATGTCTGAAGTTCCGGAACGTCTCCTTGCCGGCAAGAAACGGCCGTTTACGGGCGCAGAGTACCTTCAGTCGCTGCGCGACGGTCGGGAGGTCTACATCTACGGCGAGAAGGTCGGCGATGTCACGCGGCATCCGGCCTTTCGCAATGCGGCTCAATCCGTGGCCAAACTGTACGATGCCCTGCACGCGCCAAAATCCAAAGACCTGCTCACGGCCGAGACCGATACCGGTTCGGGCGGTTATACGCATCGCTTCTTCAAGGCCGCGCGTTCGCGGCAAGATTTGATCGCCCAGCGCGATGCCATTGCCGCCTGGGCCCGCATTACCTATGGCTGGATGGGCCGCAGCCCGGACTACAAGGCCGCATTTCTCAATACGCTGGGCGCCAACGCCGAGTTCTATGGCAAGTTCGCCGCCAACGCGCGCGCATGGCACGCGCGCGGGCAGGAAGCCGTCCTTTATATCAATCACGCGCTGGTCAATCCCCCGATCGATCGGGCCAAGCCCGTCGATCAGGTGAAAGACGTCTACATTTCCATCCAGAAGGAAAACGATGCCGGCATCTTCGTCTCCGGCGCCAAGGTCGTCGCCACCAACTCGGCGCTGACGCACTACAACTTCGTGGGCCAAAACATGGGTCAGGACATCAACGACGACAGCATGGTCGTGATGTTCATGGCGGCAATGGACACGCCCGGCATCAAGCTCATCTGCCGCACCTCCTACGAGATGGCGGCCGCGGCCAGCGGCTCTGCCTGGGACTATCCGCTGACCAGCCGCTTTGACGAGAACGATGCCATTTTCGTGTTCGACAACGCCTTCATTCCCTGGGAAAACGTGTTCATCCATCGTGATGTGGACCGCCTCAAGGCCTTCTATCCGCGTTCGGGCTTTGTCAACGGCTTCACCCTGCAGGGTTGTACACGGCTCGCCGTCAAGCTCGACTTCATTGCCGGGCTATTGCTGAAGGCGGCGCGCGCGACCGGTGTCGAGGCCTTTCGCGGCGTGCAGGTCCAGGTCGGCGAGGTGATCGGCTGGCGCAACCTGTTCTGGGCGCTGAGCGATGCCATGGCTTGCAACCCCGAGCCGTGGGTGAACGGCGCGCTGCTTCCCAACCTGCGGGCCTCGGTTGCCTATCGGTTGTTTGCCACCGAGGCCTATCCGGCCGTGCGCTCGATCGTGGAGAAGGTCATCGCCTCGGGTCTTATTTACCTGCCGAGCCACGCGCGGGACTTCAAGAACCCCGAGATCGACAAATACCTGCAAAAGTACGTCCGCGGATCGAATGGCATCGACTACAAGGCGCGCATCAAGGTCATGAAGTTGCTATGGGATGCCATCGGCAGCGAATTCGGCGCGCGTCACGAACTCTACGAGATGAATTACGCCGGCAGCCACGAATTGGTGCGCCTGTTTCCCCTGCAACACGCCGAAGGCTCGGGCTCCCTCAAGGAAATGGAAGCCCTGGTCGAGCAGTGCATGGCCGACTATGACGAAGACGGTTGGACGGATCCCGCGTACTGGAGTGGCGAGGACGTCTCGGCCCTCGATCGGCTCAGGTAGGGCACGCAGCCGATCTCGGATCCGCGCCCGCCTCCGCCGCCGCAGTTGCGTCCGGCGGGGGCGCGGGCCGGGGCTAATTGGCATTGGGCCCGGCAGGCTTTGCCCGATCCGGCGCCAGGACCCGGGCGAAGGCGTCGGCGGCGGCCTCAATGTCCTCAGCGGTGACGTCAAGGTGGGTAACCGCTCGGATCATGCCACCATAGGAGGTGTTCATGCGCACGCCGTTCTGCGCCAAGGCGGCGACGATCTCCTTCGGCTTGCGCCCGCTCGCGCCTGGGTCGAAGAAGACAATGTTGCTTTCGACTTCTGGATTCATGACGCGGATGCCGGGGAGGGCGCCGATCATCTCCGCCAGGCGCCGGGCGTTGGCATGGTCTTGGGCCAGCCGCTCGATGTTGTAGTCGAGGGCGTAAAGTCCTGCTGCGGCCAACACGCCGGACTGGCGCATCGCCCCGCCCATGCGGTGCTTCCAGGCCCAGGCTGCCTCGATAAAGCTGCGTGAGCCGGCGAGCACCCCGCCTACGGGACAGCCGAGCCCCTTCGACAGGTCGAGCCAGACGCTATCGCAGGGGGCGGCCATCGCTTTTGCGCTTTGGCCGCTCGCGACCTGGGCGTTGAGGATGCGCGCGCCGTCCATGTGGACGCTGAGGCCATGCGCGCGGGCCGCGTTCGCAACCGCCACAATTCCCGCGAGTGGCCAAACGGCGCCGCCCCCACGATTGACGGTCTGCTCGAGCGCGAGCAGACGCGAGCGCGGGCTGTGGCGGCCACCGCCCTCGCGCACGGCCGCCGTCACGGCCTCGGGGGTGAAAAGACCGCGCTTGGTCGCCAGCGGCCAGGTTTGCACGCCCGCGAAGCAGGAGCCCCCACCCGCCTCGGAGGTGAAAATGTGCGCAAGGTCGGCGGCGATCACCTCATCGCCGGGCCGACAGTGCACGAGCAAGGCGATTTGATTGCACATCGTACCCGACGGTAGAAACACCGCGGCCTCCTTGCCGAGCAGGTCGGCCACGCGGTCCTGCAGTGCAGTCGTGGTGGGATCGGCAAAGCTTTGCTCGTCACCGACATCCGCTTCGGCCATGGCCGTGCGCATGCCCGCCGAGGGCCTGGTGGCGGTGTCGCTCGAAAGATCGATCAGTCGGTTCTTGGCCATGCCTTGCTCCTCTTCGCCGGTGGCGGCATGGAAACCCGTCGGTGGCCCCAGAGCAAGGCGTCAGGTTGTGGCCGTGCCGGCGAACCGGTGCGCTACTGGCCGCTGGCCTCCATCCGGCCAATCTGGGAAAATGTGCCGTCCGCCGCCGCGGCGGGCGCGCCCTTGACGGTGGCGGAGCGCATGTACGATTGGCTGATCGTCATCCTTGTTGGCCTGGCCGGCTATGTCGAGGCCCCTGGGTGGTTCATCCTGTTGGGCGCTTTCGGGCTCACGATCGAGGGCTGGTGGGGCAAGCTCGGGCTGTTGCGGCACTCGCCGCGCGCGATCAGCACCAAAAAGACCGCCTATTTCGTGGCCGGCGCGATCAGCAATCTCGGGGTTGCCGGGCTGGGCTACCTGTTGGGCCACCTCGTGCGCGCGCTGACCTCTTAAGGCATGGGCGCAAAAGAAAAAGGCCCGCGAGTTGTTCCGACCGCGCAGGCCAAAGTTAAAAAGAACGGGCACACTTTACACGCTGGTTCCACGCTGGGTCCGGATCGAGAGAGGACCCGGGCGGCTATCTGCCTGATTCGCGCATCCTTGTCAGCACCATTGCACTGCGCTGTTACGGCGAGCGGCTCAGGCCTTTTTCTGCCAGCGGCCCTCGGCCGTTTGCTGCCAATAGGTGACCTCGCAGCCCGCCGCCTTGACGCGCTGCCATTGCGCGCGCGCTTTTTCCACCGCGTCCGCATCGCGCCCATCGAACAAATAAACAATCCGCCCATAGGCCATGAAATCCGCCACCTCAGCGCCGTCCACCAGGAAGCGCACCGTGGCGTTATTGGGATTTTCTTCAGAGCTCGTCAAAAAAACCGGCTGCTGCGCGGGATTGCCGTCGCGCCGCGTTCCGTGCGGCAGGAAGCTCTCCTCGCGATAGGTCCACAGCAGCGTATCGAGAGCCTCGACCCGCTCCTCGGATCCCACCTGGATCACCGCCCGCCAGTTGCGCTCCAAGGTGCGCTCCACCAGCGCCGGTAAGGCGCGTTCCAAGGACTGGTGTTCGAGATGATAAAACAGCACTTCCGTCATGGCCCCTCCCGCCAGCCGTGCGGTCACCGTCGACCAGTCAATGTCGCGGGCTCGTGAGGTCGTCAAGCCGGCAGCAGCTGGCCCCGCCGGGCAGCCAGGGGCGCCTGCAACTTAAGTGCGCAGTTTGGGACGGTAGCGTTGTTCGGTCAGTCCGTAGGTCCAGGCCACGGCCTCGCGGGCGGATCTGACCGTGGGCGGGACCTGCAGGAAGTAGTGCTTGTGGCTGCCGTCGGGCTCGGCCGTTCCATTGATGACCTCGACGGCCGCCCAGGCCTCCCAGCGCCAGCGCTGGCGCCACAGGATACCGGTTTCGTCCTGTGACACCCGATAGGCGCCGCCCTCGGCGATAAAGCGTTGCGGGGTGAGAATATCGATCATGCAGCGCCGGATCTGGGGATCGTGATTGGCGGCGATGCTGCGCACGTTGATGCGCTCGGGCCGTTCGATGATCCAGGGTGGCACCAACACGCCCTTCCAAGCATGGACCGACCAGCCGTCGCCGAAACTCAGCGCTGGGCCATCGGCGGCATGCAGCCTGCCGTTGGTATCGCTGCGGATGTTGGTCGGCCGCTCCGACACCCAGCAAATGCGCTCATGCGGCAGAATCCAAGCGGCGTTCTTGGCGACTTGCCAGAGGCCGCTCAGCGGCGAGGTCTGCCGGCGCAAGCCGCAAACGTCGTGGAAATACTCAAGCACGCCCAAGGAGGATGTCGCCTGGAAGCCGAAGCTTGCTGCGGGAAATCCCAGGCTCGGTCGCCGCCGCAAACTGAGGAAGGCGGTGAGGCGTTTGCGCAGCGTCGGCTTGATGCTGGCGCAGTCGCGTGCGACCGCTTCCTCGATGCTCGTGCAGAATGCCGGCACCCGCGACAGTCGCGGCTCTTCGGCCAAGGCCGTGCGTACGGCCACGCCGATCGCCCGGTCGACGGCGGCCTCGGCCTTGCGGCGAACGAGATCGACCACCAGGGACCTTACGTTTTCGCCCCCGGCGTCGTGCGCCGTCACCCACAGGTTGGCGATTTCGCGCGGGCTGGCGCCCCAGATGATTGCCTGCGGCGGGGCTAACCCCGCCGCCTCGTAGGCGATTGCGACACCGGCTTCTGCCTCGTCCCGATCGACCGGTGCGGTGGAACGGCGCAAGGCTGACCACCGCTCACCATAGGACGCCAGCGCCGCTTTTTGGAAGGCAGATAATCGCGGCAGTTCAATCAGCGACAAGTACCGCATCCTTGGGCTCAAGTTCGCGCTGACGCCGCACGCGATACGTGCCCTCAAGCAGGGTTAACGGTGCGTGCTCATCGTGCACGACCGTTGCGGAACCCTCCGTGACCTTGAGATGACCTAGGTACAATCCTGCCGGAATCTCGCGCGCCAGGGCATCGTCCCGAAACATCGTCACTTGGTCGTAGATGGCATGCCGGTGACCCGTCGCCTCGCCTTCCGCCAGCACGATGGCTCCGCCAGCGTCGGCAATCAGCATGGTTCCCGAGGGCTCGACATCCGCAACCCGCTCGATCAATAGGTCGCCCTGTGCAAACATTTCTGTCATCGAAATGGCTCCTCTTTCTGCTAGCTAGCTCCGCCTGCTGGATGCCAGATACTTCAACCTCTTAACCCCGCTCTAGGTTCCATCTTTCGGTTCCGATTTGCACTGCAACTTCAAGTGATCGGGCCCCTTGCGCGGGGGACACCGGGGCGAAAAAAACGCTGGCGCGCGGCGGCCGCCAGGGATCGGCCGGCATCGGCCCCATGAACGCGCAATGAACGGCGCAAACTTCCGGGCATTTCCGGCCACTTTGCATGACCCGCCACGCGCACAACACGACCCGCCACGCGCGCAAAAAGCGCCCGTCTGTTGGCGGGCGCCCCGGCCTTGAGGCCAATCTGGGCGGCAAGCGGGCAAGGTGGGAACAGGGGGTGTGGGGTGACGGTTACCACCGGGATTGGTGTCACAGACCTGTGAGTGACGCCTCGATCACCTCAATCAGAAGAAGGAGCCTCAGTATGAAGTTCGGGCAATCGCTGGCGGTGTCACTCGCCGCGCTTCTTTGCACCTCATCGTTGGCACTGGCTCAGGCACCCGATAAGGGTGGTATGGGTGGGCAGGCGCCGGCGGAACGAATGGAAAAGGGCCAACCCGGTGGTGGCGGGGCCCGCGGCGGCCAGGAGAGCCGACAACCCTCGCGTGGCATGAGCCAATCGGAAGAGCGCGGGGGCGGCAACCGAGGCATGTCGGAACGTGCACCAGGTGGTGAACGGTCCTCGAGCAAGTCCGCGCGCCCGGATGGCGGCAGGGACCGGTCGGCCGAACAGGGCCGCCAGGAGCGCTCGGCCCAGGAAGGCCGCGAGCGTAACCAGGATAGGGGCCAGCGCGCCGGTCGCGACCAGGACCACGACAAGGCGCAGGCGCGCGAGCGGGATCGCGAGCGAGCCGCCCAGTCTTCGCGCCAGCGCGATCAGGACAAGTCTTCGCGCCAGCGCGATCAGGACAAGGCTCAGCGCACGGATCGCGGCAAGGACCAGGGCAAGGCAGCCCAAGGCCGCACGCCGGAGGCAAATGGCGAGCTGCAGCGGGCGAACCGCGTGCAAGCCAGCGAAAAGCAGCATGCGGACGTCCGCCAGCATCTTCTGCGCGATCGCAATGTTGAGCGCACGCGCATCAATGTGTCCGTCAACATCGGTGCCCGCGTGCCGCGCTCGGTGCGGTTGCATTCCCTGTCGGCGGCGATCCTTGGCTTTGCCCCGGTTTACCGTGGCTATAGCTATGTCCTGCTCGAGGACGACACGATCTGCATCGTCGATCCGCGCACCTATGTCATCGTCGACGTCATCCCGGCCTCCACCCAGCGGGCCGAAGGACCGGGTTCGCGCGGCCACCTTATCCTGTCGGCCGACGAGCGGCGCTTCGTCCTGACCAGCATTGACAAGGGGCGTTCCGCCGATGTCAACGTGCGCTTGGCGCTCGGCGCGGAGATCCCCCGCTCGGTCGAGGTCGCGACCTTCTCCGATCGCATCATTGAACGGGTACCGAAGTTGCGCTCCTATCGCTACGTCGTCACCCAGGATCAGGTCGTCATCGTCGATCCCGACGACCGTCAGGTGGCGCTCTTGATCGGCGACTAACGCCTCCACAAAAGCCTGCCGAAAGCCCCGCCCATGCGGCGGGGCTTTTTGCGTGCCGCGGCCCGAGTCCCCTTGCCAGCAGCAAAGTTTGCGCTTCTTCACGCCAATGTGATCGACCGTCGCGGGAAAGCCTGGAGCCCCTTTGGCGTTGCCTTTTTTGGTGCTGAGCGCGGGCACTCAGCATGCTGCATTGCGGCCGCCGCCAGCTCCCCGGCGTTGACGGGGTTTTATCGGCACTTTACCAATTTCATATCAGGCGCCGAAGCGGGTGGTTCTTGCATCTGCGAAGGACCTGGAGGGGAACTGCGGTCTTCAGCCACGGACCGGTGCACGATCGGGGGGCTAGCCTTGAAATTTTCGACGTTTGCCCTTGGGGCGGGGCTCGTATGCTCCGTCGTCGGCGCGGCCAGTGCGGCCGACGCGGAGAGCTACAAGATCCTGCGGCTCGATGGGAACAATGTCCGCTGGCAGCCCGTCGCGGGCAAGGCTCCGGTCATTTCCTATGCGATTGCCGCCCAGCCCATGGATTTCCCTGGGGCGCGCAACTGCCAGAAGCTTACCGCCCCGGACGAATTGCTGGCCGCTTCGGCGCTCACGATCGCAACCTTTCGCCACGAAGTCGCTGCCGCTTTTGCCATGTGGCAGACCGTGGCCGACATTCACTTCCGTGAGGCGGATAGCCCAGCCGAGGCCGACATCGTCCTTGGTGCGCAAGTGGACCCGACCGGCCATGCCTTTGCGGATGTGTTTTATGATGCCGTATCGCGCGAGCGGCTGAAGCCGATTTCAAAGGCCCTCGTCTGTCTCAATCCCTCCAAGGCCTGGAAGATCGGCTTCAACGGCGACTTGAGGACTTACGACATTCGTTACACGATCGCGCATGAAATCGGTCACGCAATCGGTCTCGATCATCCCAATGGACCCGGCCAGATCATGGGCTACCGCTATGAAGAGCGGTTTCGCCAGCTGCAGCCTGGCGATGTGGCCGGCGCGGTTGTGCTCTATGGGGCCGCGCGCGCCGATGGCGTGGAAGTCGCCGCCGAGCCGACGGATCCCGAGCAGGCGGCGCTGGCGCGCAGCTCCGCCAACAGCAACAGTTCTGGTACCCGGGCCTTTCCGGCGCGTCCGCAATGAGGCCGATTGGGGCCGGCTAACCCCACAGCTGTGCCGAGGCGATATCGGCGCCTTGGCGCAGGGCCGCAAGCTTCTGCCACACAATAGGGGCGGCGACCCATTCGCGGCCCGCGAAGGTGCCGAAGCCGCAATCGGTGGAGGCAATCACGCGCTCGCGTTCACCCACCACGTCCACCGCCTCCAGCAGGCGCCGCGCCACCACCTGCGGGTGCTCGACGAAATTGGTGGTGGTGTCGATGACACCGGGAACCAGCAGCCAATCCTTCGGCAAGGGCTGGGCGCGTAAGGCGGCATATTCATGTTGATGGCGCGGGTTGGCGAACTCGATCGTCAGCGCACCGGCGTGCGCCTGATAGAGCACGGGCAGAATTTGCGCGAGCGCAACGTCGTGAATGTGCGGACCTTCCCAGTTGCCCCAACAACAATGCAACCGCACCCGGTGCCTTGGTATATCCGCCAATGCCGTGTTGATGGCGGCCATGTGCAGCTCGCAGGTTTGCAAGAATTCCCGGTCGCTTTGGTCCTGGAACGTCATGGTGCGCTCCATCGCCAAATCGGGGGCATCGATCTGTAACAAGAGTCCGGCTCGGTGGATGGCCGCATATTCGGGCCGCAACTCCTTGGCGAGCGCCATCAGGTAGGCCTCGTGCGACTGGTAGTGGGCATTTTGCATGGTCGTGGCCACGATGCCCGGCGACGGCGCCGTCATGAACATTTCCGCAAACGAACTCGAGTGCGCCTGAGCGCAGGTCGTTAAGCGCCCGATCTCGTCTTCAATGCCCTTGGTGTCCCTGTAACGTACCTCGCCGATCGCCTGCGGGGCGTTGGAGATCTTGCTGCGCGTTGGAAAGCGCCGCAGGAACATGTCGATCAGTTCCGGCACTTCGGCGAAATCGCGCCCCACCTTGCGCTTTGATTCGCCGCCGAAGCCCGACATGCGCTCCGGAATATAGGTCTGGAAGCCGACGCGTTGCTGCTCGCCGTCGTTGCCGATGTCGATGCCGGCTACCGTCTGAGCCGCCACCGTCGCGCGCACCGCACGATCCATCGCCTCAGCCATCACGCCGGCGTCGATGGCCTCGCCCGCTTCGCGGCGGATCAAAAGATCCGTCAGCACCTTGTCACGCGGTAAGCTGCCGACATGCGTCGTCAAAATGCGATCATCACTGCGGATCATGCCTGCTCCCTGCAATTTCCTGCGCCGCAGCTGCCAGTATATGGAAAAGTCGCGGCCGGTGCGAACGGGCGCGGCGATTAGCTCTTGCGGGTGGTGCCTACGCTGCCTGCCATTGGCCGACCGTTCGCTTTCCCGGTGCCACGCTCTCGCGGCCTTACTCGCTGTCCTGCCTGCCTGTGCCGAAACTAAAGAGATCCAAGGGATCGGCGCGCGCGGCGGCTTCGATGTCGCCGACGCCGACACCGATCAGCCTGAAGCTGCGACCGTCGGCGGTTTTGTCGATGAGTGCCGCCACGTTTTGCCAGATCACCTCGGTTCTTTGGGTCGGATGCGACAGCCGCCGGCTGCGGCTGAGCACGCGGAAATCCGAGGTCTTGAGCTTGAGGACGATGCTGCCGCCGGCCACGCCCTTGCGCACCAGCTGACCGGCGACGCGTTCGCTCAGTCTGCCGGCGATGGCGCGCAGCTCGCCCGCCGAGGTGGTGTCGTGCTCCAGGGTGGTCTCGGCGGAAATACTCTTGAGTGGCTGCTGCGGCGTGACGGGGCGATCGTCGTGGCCGTGCGCATAAAGTGCAAGCCGGTGACCGAATTTGCCGAAGCCTGCAACCAGTGCCGGGGCACTGAGCGCTTGCAGGTCGGCGATGGTCCTGAGGTCACTTTCCTCCATTCGGCGCGCGGTCACGGCGCCGACGCCGTGGATTTTGCGCACCGAGAGGGGTGCCAGGAAGTCCCTGGCTTCGGCGGCACCGATCACCGAAAAGCCGCGCGGCTTTTCCAGTTCGGAGGCGAGCTTGGCCAGGAACTTGTTGCAGGAAAGCCCGATCGAGACGGTGATGCCGACCTCGTTCTCGACCCGCGCCGCGATCTGGGCCAGGGCCTCGGCCGCCGGTGGCGCTTCGGTTCGATAATCATCGGTGAGGTCGAGGTAGGCTTCGTCCAGCGACAGCGGCTCGACGATATCGGTCGCCGCTTGGAAAATGCCGCGAATCTGCGCGCTCACCCGCTTGTATTTCGCCATATCGGGCTCAATCACCTTCGCCTGCGGACAGCGCTGCAGCGCCTGGAACATCGGCATCGCCGAGCGCACGCCGTAGCCGCGCGCAATATAGCAGGCCGTTACCACCACCCCGCGGCTGCCGGCGTGTCCCACAATGAGGGCCGCATCGGCAAGCTCCGGCCGGTCGCGTTTTTCGACGGAGGCATAGAATGCGTCGCAGTCAATGTGGGCGATGCCGAGGCTCTCCAGTTCGGCATGGGCAACAAGCCGCCCCGCCCCGCAGCGCGCACACACGCCATCGCAGACCTCCCCGATCTGGCAGCAGCTCCGACACAAGGCGCGATTGAGTGGTGTTGGCTCGCCCCGAGACATGCCGCAAGGCTGCCACGAGCGGCGGGATGACACCAGGGCAACACCGCAGCTTTCCCCGGTTGCAAACGGGGCACCGTGCCAAAGCGGAGGGCCGGCGCCAAGCCGGGACCAGGCTATAGCCCCCGCGCCACCAGCTCCTTCATGATTTCGGTGGTACCGGCATAGATGCGGTGGACGCGGGCATCCGCGTAGGCGCGGGCGATGGGATATTCCAACATGTAGCCATAGCCCCCGAAAAGCTGCAGGCAGGTGTCGAGCACCTTGTTGTCGAGTTCCGTCAGCCACCATTTGCTCATGGCTGCGGTCGTCGCATCGAGCTTGCCTTCAAGGAACAGCGCCAGGCAGTGATCGAGAAACACGCGCGCCACCGTCACCTCGGTCTTTACTTCGGCCAGTTTGAAGCGCGTGTTCTGGAACTCGGCCAACGACTTGCCGAAGGCCTTGCGCTCGCGTGTATAGTCGATGGTCCATCCGAGCGCCGCCTCCATGACGGCCACCGCGCCGATGGCGACCAACAGGCGTTCGCGGGGCAGCTGGTTCATCAGACAGGCAAAGCCGCGCCCCTCCTCGCCCAAGATATTGGACGGCGGCAGGCGTACATCCTCGAAGAACAGTTCGGCGGTGTCTTGCGCGTTCTGCCCGATCTTCTTGAGGTTGCGGCCGCGCTTGAAGCCCGGCCGCTCGGCCTCCACCAACACGAGGCTCACCCCCTTTGCACCCGCCGCCGCATCGGTCTTGGCGGCAACAACGACGAGATCGGCGAGCCCGCCGTTGGTGATGAAGGTCTTCTGCCCGTTGAGGACGAGCTCATTGCCTCGGCGCAGGGCGGTGGTGCGAATCGCCTGCAGATCACTGCCCGTGCCGGGCTCGGTCATGGCGATGGCGGTGATCACGTCGCCTTTCGCCATCTTTGGCAGCCACGTGCGCTTCTGCTCCTCGCTGCCATAGTGAAGGATGTAGGGAGCCACGATATCGGAGTGCAGGCGAAAACCGGGCGCGGTAAACACGCGCTTGGCCATCTCCTCGATCATCACCGCGCTGTATAGGAAATCCGCACCCCCGCCGCCGTATTCCTCCGGCGTATCGGTTAGCAGCAGGCCTGCTGCGCCCGCCTGGCGCCAGACGTCGCGGCTGACATGGCCCTGTTTTTCCCAGTCTTCGTAGTGTGGGGCGATCTCGCGATCGATGAAGGCCTTGACGGTCTTGCGGAAGAGTTCGTGCTCTGCCGTGAAAATCGAAGCGGTCCTCGACATGGGGTGTGCGTTCATGTCCGGCTAATGTTGCGGTTGCGGCATAACCCTAGCGAACCGCGCCCGCTCGCGCCACGCCGTTAACGCTTGCCGAGCGCATTCAGCTCTTCATGGCTGAGCGTGCGCGCTTCCTCCTCCAGCATGACGGGAATGCCATCGCGAATGGGATAGGCAAGGCCGGCGGCCCGACTAATCAGCTCTTGCGCCGCTTCATCGTAAAGCAAGGACGTTTTGGTGCGCGGGCACACCAGCAACTCAAGCAGACGCCGGTCAACGCGCTGGGCGACCGGCTTTGGTTGTGAGCTCTCATCCACGGTCACACCCTCAAAGTTCTTTGCCGTCCGCGCCTTACTGCAATCTCGAGCCCGAACCTTGCGAGCCGGCCGCCAAGTCGAGTTCTGCCAGCGCCACCAGCATGTCCGCCCGCGTCCCCAGATCGGGGGCCTCGAGCAGCGCCTGCTTCTCCTCCGGCCCATAGGGGGCGAGCACGGCCAGCGAGTTGACCAGCCGCTCCGTCGAAGCATTGGCGATCGCCGACCAGTCGGCGCTGAGATTGCGCGCCTCCAAGTAGGTCCTCAAGGTGTCCAACAAACCCTGCCGGTTGACGGTTTCTTCGCCGGCGCCGGCAATGAAGTCTCCCTCGAACCGGGCAAAGTCGACGTTCCAGAGGCGATAGGGCCTATCGCAGGCGACCTCCACCTCGAGGCGGCAACGCGCAATGCCCGACAGCGTGATCAGCACCCGCCCATCGTCGAGCTCTTCGTAGGCCGTGAGGCGACCGACCCCACCGACCGATCGCAGTTCGACCGATTTGCCCGGCGGCGATTCCTCGCCTTCCCCCTTGGGCTGCACCAAGCCCAGCACGCGATCACCGGCGATGGCATCCTCGAGCATCGCCAGATATCTCGGTTCGAAGATGGTGAGCGGCAGGTTGACGCGCGGGAGCACAATCGCGCGGCGCAGCGGAAAGATCGGCACGCAGCGCGGTAGATCGCCCGGGTTTCGATATCGCTCCGACAGGCTCGGCAAAGTTCACCCGCTATTGGTCCGCGCTCAGGAGAACAAGATGGACGAGAGCCGGCGTCGTCCTTCCAGCGTCAGGGGATCCTTCGGCCCCCAGGCGTCGAATAGCTGCACCAGTTGCTTACGGGCCGCCTCTTCGTTCCATTTGCGGTCGCGGCGGACCACCTCGAGCAGTTGATCGAGCGCCTCGGCCTTTTTGCCCTTGGCGGCGAGCGCCGTCGCCAGATCAAGGCGAGTCTGGTGGTCGGCGGGACGCGCCTGCACTTGCGCCTCGAGCTGGGCCACGTCACCGGCTTTCTCGGCGCTGCGCGCCAACTCAAGGGCGGCACGAACGCTGGCGACGACCGCAAGGTTCTGCTTGTCGGGGGGAACTAGCCCGATCGTCTGCTCGGCGCGGGCCAGATCATTCGTTTGCAAGTAACAGCGCGCGAGGCCCGCGAGCGCCCCTGCATTCTGCGGTTCTTCCTGCAGCACGGCAGCATAGGCTTTGGCGGCGCCCTGCACGTCGCCGGCGGCCAAGGCCGCATCGGCCGATTCCAAGACCGCGGCGACCTCCTCGACGGCGTCGTCGCCCAGCAAGCGATCGACAAAGGCCTTTACCGCGGTTTCCGGCTGGGCTCCCATGAAGCCGTCGAGCGGTCGGCCATCGCGGAAGGCATAGACGGTTGGGATGGATTGGATGCGCAATTGCGCGGCGATCGCCTGGTTCTCGTCGATGTTGATCTTTACCAGGCGGACCTTGCCCTTGTAGCTGCGCACCACCTTCTCGAGGATCGGGGTGAGCTGTTTGCACGGCCCGCACCACGGCGCCCAGAAATCTACTAGCACCGGCACATTGCGCGAGGTCTCCAGCACATCCTTGGCAAAGCTGGCCGTGGTCGTATCTTTGACCACGTCGCCGAGTGCGCCGACCCCGTCCTTTTGCTCCGTGCTCTTGCCAAAACCGAAAACCATCTCGCTCTCCAGCTGCAGCTCGCGCGCAGAATATAGTGCACACCCGCCAGAATGCTATGGTGGGGAGCTAATGCCGCTCCTGGGCGCCATCCTCCTCGGCCGCAACGGCCAAGATCCGGGGCGTGTGGCCGCAAGCTCGAATGAACCGCAGTAGGTCTTCCCCCCCGATATTGGTGGTCGCCGAATTCTCCAGCGGATGATAGTTGAGCCGCTCCTGACGCATCATATCGGCATCGAGGATCACCGTCACGCGCTGACGGGTGTCGTTGATCAGCGCGAAGGGCGTCACCGACCCGGCGGGCACGCCCAACACCTCCATTAGCAGTTCAGGCCGGCCGAAGCTGAGCCGGTCGCTGCCCAATACCTTGTGCAGGTTCTTTAAATCTATGCGTGCCCTGCTGAGAGCCACCAGCAAGAACAGTCGATCCTTCTTGTCCTTCAGAAACAGGTTTTTGGTGTGGCCGCCTGGCAGCGTGCGTTCCAGCTTGGCGCTCTGTTGCACGGTGAAAACGGGCTCGTGTTCGACCGTCTCGGTCAGGATGCCGAGGCGGGCAAAACGCGCAAATAGGTCCTGACGACTGGCAGGCATGATGCTCCACAGCAAGGCGCGCGAACAACGTGGGCGCACTCCTACTCGATCATCAACCCCGAGCACAATGGCGCTGCCCGCAGCCTGCGGGGGAGGCCCTGCTTGCCAACCTTAGGGCTTTGCTGCATATACCGACCGATGGACGCGGGTGTAGCTCAGGGGTAGAGCATCACGTTGCCAACGTGAGGGTCGAGGGTTCAAATCCCTTCGCCCGCTCCAACTTCCAAATGTCCAGCCCGGACGCGGCCCCGACCTCGGGCACCGCCGTTGCGGTCCGCCCGACCATCGCAGCCCAAGCCCCGTGCCGAGGCTTGGGCCGCGCGCGAAGGCTCGACCCGGCCCCCTCGAGCCTATGTGCCAAGGGCCAGAAGTTCATGCTTGGGATCGATCACCGAGCGTCCAAAGGGAAAGATCCATCTTTGGCGGGATGCACGGCCGAAACGCGTCTATGGCGGCGGCCGACGCGGGCAGCGAGCCGGCAAAAGAGGCTCAAAGTCAGGCCAAACGACAAGGCTTGCGAAACCGGCGGCCCGATACTGCCCGGCGAGCCAGGCCATTGCTTTGCCGCCTGCAAATGTCTGTGAGATCAAGGATATTCGCGCATGGGTTGCGCTGTCCGCGCCGAGCCGTTGGTTGGCTGCAGCGGCGAGCCAAGTGTCGCAACCATGCCGCTCGCCGCGACAGGGAACCGCGACCGCGACCGGCAGGCGGGTTGGCGCCGACGCGGGCCCGGTCAGGTTTGGCGGCCCCGCCCACACCTCCCATTCCCCTTGCAGCCCAGCGCCGCAATGTCGGCACTGGCATCCACGGTCGAGGCCCCTTATTTTGCCTGTTAATCCGCCGCGCCGTCAGGGCGGCGCCCGCCGTTGCGGGGCCGACGACCCTTTTTTCTCAGGCAAGAGGCCAACACCATGTCCGAACCCCCACGCGCACTGCACCGGGCGCAAACCCATGACGTCTTGCGGGCGGCACGCGACTGGCTCGACGAGGATGGCCGCATTGCCTTGGCGACGGTGGTGGGGACGTGGGGATCGGCGCCGGTGGGTATCGGCGGCCAGATGGTGGTGGCCCAGGATGGGCGCTTCGAGGGTTCGGTCTCCGGTGGTTGTGTCGAAGGTGAGGTGATCGCGGAAGCGGAGGACATTCTCAGCAGCGGTGAACCAAAGACCCTCGATTTCGGCGTGGCGGACGAGACGGCTTGGCAGGTTGGCCTCCCCTGCGGCGGGCAAATCCGCGTTTTTGTTGAGCGCCTGGAAAAGCGGGACGGACTGCCGTTGATTGAACGCGCACTCGAGGCGCGCCTTGGCCGCCGCGGACTGTTGGTGCGAACTCGGCTCAAAGACGGCCACCACGACATCTTTGCCCGTGACGATCAGGGTCTCGATCCCGGCGTTCGCAAGCGCTTCGAAAGCGGGGAAAGCGAACTGGAGATGACGCCCGAGGGCGAGATCTTTCTGCATGCCATGGTCCCACCCGCGCGCGTGCTCATCATCGGCGCCACCCACATCGGCCAGATCCTGGCGCAGCTGGTAACGATGGCCGGCTACGAGGTCGTGGTCATCGATCCGCGTACCGCCTTCGCCGCCGCGACGCGCTTCCCGGACATTCGCCTCGATACGGAGTGGCCGCAGGACGCGGTTCCGAGGATTGGGCTCGATCCCTACACCGCGGTCGTTGCCCTGGCGCATGTAGGTCACATTGACGACGAGGCGCTGAAGCTCGCCATGCGCTCCAACTGCTTTTACATCGGCGCGCTCGGCTCCAATCGCAATCACGCCAAGCGCCGGCAGCGCCTCAAGGAGGCCGGCTTCAGCGACGCGGAAATCGGGCGCATCCATTGCCCGATCGGCTTCAATATCGGCGCCCAGACGCCGCAGGAGATCGCCATCGCCATCATGGCGGAGCTGGTGCTGGCCTTGCGCGGCCCCAAGGAATACAAGCCAGCCCAGGCGGCCTGAGCTTGCTTCGCGGTCCGCCGCCCACCGAGCACGTCGCCGCCGGGGAGTACCGACATCATGCTTGACGCTTATATTTACGACGGGTTGCGCACGCCCTTCGGACGACATGCCGGCGCCCTCTCACGCGTGCGGCCAGATGATCTGCTCGCCGGCGTTGTCAAGGACGCCGTGGCGCGCTCGGGCTTTGCCCCGGAGCAGATCGACGACGTGTCGATCGGCTGCGCCAGCCAAGCCGGCGAGGATAGCCGCAACGTCGCTCGGCACGCGATCCTGCTCTCGGGCTTGCCGGTGTCAACGCCAGGTTCCGTGCATAATCGTCTGTGCGGGTCGGGGCTCAATGCCATCGTCGCGGCGGCGCACGCGATCAGCTGCGGCGAGGCGCGAGTGTGCGTCGCCGGTGGGGTCGAAAGTATGACGCGAGCGCCGTTCGTGGTCGGCAAGGCGGATCAGGCCTTCAGCAAAAGTTTCACGGTCTATGATTCATCGCTCGGCGCCCGTTTTCCCAATCCGAAGATCGAGAGCGAGTTCGGCGCCGACACCATGCCGGAGACCGCCGATAATCTTGCCCGTGATTATCAGCTCTCGCGGGACGCCTGCGACCGCTTCGCGCTGGCCTCCCAGCAGAAGTATGCCAAGGCCAACGCGGCCGACTTCTTCAAGGACGAGATCAAGTCCGTGACAATCCCGCAGGGCAAGGGCAAAGCCGACATTATCGTTGCGAGCGACGAGCACCCCCGTCCCCAAACGTCCCTTGAGAGCCTGCAAAAGCTCAAGCCCCTTTTCAGCGACGGCGTTACCACAGCCGGCAATGCCTCTGGCATCAATGACGGGGCCGCCGCGCTTGTCATTGCCAGCCGCGCGGCCGGCGAGAGGGCCGGCGTGAAGCCGATGGCACGCATCCTTGCCTCGGCCGTCGCCGGCGTGCCACCACGCGTCATGGGTTTCGGTCCAGTGCCGGCGAGCAAAAAAGCGCTGGAGCGCGCCGGACTAGAGCTCAAAGACATCGATGTCATCGAAATCAATGAAGCCTTTGCGGCGCAGGTGCTGGCCTGTCTGAAGGGGCTCGGTCTCCCCTTCGAGGACTCGCGCGTCAATCCCAACGGTGGCGCGATCGCGATTGGGCATCCGCTGGGTGCCTCGGGCGCCCGTCTGGCACTGACCGCCACGCGCCAGCTGCAGCGCTCCGAGGCGCGCTACGGCTTGGTGTCCATGTGTATCGGCGTTGGCCAGGGCATCGCGGTCGTCCTTGAGCGCGTCTGAGCTCAATGGGGTCAAGCGGGTGAATGGCGCGAGGCTTTAGTCGAGGCTGCGCCTGCCGCCGGCTCCGCGCAAACATAAGCGCGGCAGCGTTTGGCCAGAGATTGGCCAGAGATTGAGCCAGAAACTTGAAGCCGATATTGCACCGCCGAAGTGACGGGCTGTTAATAATGCCTCGTTTTGATAGCGTAGCGCCGACGGAGGGGGATACAGGCCAGTACGTGGGAAGGGGAGAGAGACGAACGACCAAGGAGGCCGGGCGTGATCACCACGAAGCGTTGTCCCCACACGGGCGTTGTGAACTTTTTTGTGCGGGCCGATCCCCATCT
>Ga0081540_1000288_pt1 | contig 52745 bp, 40 predicted proteins | sample TabmetS2T1R1_FD_71024 | JGI IMG/M metagenome (GOLD analysis project Ga0081540, IMG submission 71024) | Tabebuia heterophylla rhizosphere microbial communities from the University of Puerto Rico - S2T1R1 | ecosystem: Host-associated > Plants > Roots > Rhizosphere ...
AGGCTGCGCGTTCAATTGCGCATCGCCGCGTGGCCAGGTGGCCCTCGGCGGCTAGCTGGCCCTCGGCCCGCAAGCAAAAATCTGCCTTGGAGCGAAAGCCGCCCGCTCGAGATCTCCCGCAGCCGGAGGCCAGCGGTGAGACCCGCGCCGTGGCGCCAATTCGCGCAACCGGCCGGCGCGCTTTACGCCCTTATGTCAGGCCCGCGCCGAGGCGCGGGCCAAGATCAATTGCTCGACCGCCTGGGCGAAGCCCTCCTCGTCGTTGGTCGCCGTCACCAGGTCCGCCCTAGCCTTGACCTCGTCGCCGGCGTTGCCCATGGCAATGCTGAGACCCGCCACCGCGAACATCGGCAGATCGTTGCTGCCATCACCCAGCACCGCGATCTCGCGCGCTGCCACCCCCATGCATTCCGCCAGCACGCCCAGCGCCGCGCCCTTGTTGGCGAGCGGGTGCGTGACGTCGAGATAATAGGCCTGCGAGCGCGCGACGGTCGCGGCCCTGGCGAATGCGATCCGGAGCTTGGCTTCGCAGCAGGCGAGGCGCCGATGATCGGTGCTGGCGCCAACCACCTTGACCGCACGTGGAAGATACGGCGTGAAGTCATCGACCAGCTTCGGCGCAAACTGCACGGTAAACCGCTCCCGATCGACGAGCGGAGCGCGATCGTCCCTGACCAGCCAATCCTCGCCGGCAAAAACCCAGCTCTCGATGTTATCGCCTTCCAGCTGGGCGATGGCGCGCCGAGCGATACGGCCGGGGATGTGATGCTCGGCAATGACCGTGAGATCGGGGGCGGCGATGATGCCGCCATTGCAGGCCGCAAACGGCGTTGCCAGGCGCAACGGCGCCAGCAGCATGCCAAGCCCGCGCGGCGGCCGACTGCTGATGATGCTAAAGCCGATGCCGCGGGCACGGAGCTCGGCGACGGCGGCCTGCGCCCGCCCGCTCAGGGTCTTCTCCGTCGTGACCAAGGTGCCGTCGACATCGGAAACGACCGCGCGAATGCTGCCTGCCCCCGCCCTCATGGCGCGTCGTTCTCCTTGGCGATGCTGCGCCAGTGCCGGTGGTCGCGCGCCAGCAGTTCGTCGGCTTCGGCGGGGCCGGTGCTGCCAGCCGGGTACTCGGGGAGGTCCTGACAGCCGTCTTGCGCCCATCCCTCCAAGATCGGCTCAACCACGCGCCAGCCGGCCTCGATATTGTCGGCGCGCTGAAAAAGCGTGGCATCGCCGCGCATGCAGTCGTAGATCAGCGTCTCATAGCCGGTATTGGGAGCGGCACGGAAATGCTCGCGGTAGTTGAACTTCATGGCGACGCCTTCCATGCGCACGCTCGGCCCGGGGATCTTGGCCCCAAACCGCAGGGTCACGCCCTCCTCCGGCTGAATTAGGATCGACAGATCATTCGGCGTGAGCCGGTCCACCGGTGTGTCACGAAAGAGCGCGAGCGGCGCCTGCTTGAATTGGATCACCACCTCGCTGCGCCGAGCGGCGAGCGCCTTGCCCGTACGCAGATAGAAAGGCACCCCGGCCCAGCGCCAGTTGTCGATCATGATCTTCAAGGCCACATAGGTCTCGGTGCACGAACGGGGCGAAACGCCGGCGGAGCCGCGATAGGGCGCAACCGCCGCCCCGGCGATGGTCCCTGCCCCGTACTGACCACGCACGACGTTGCGCCTGGCGTCGGCGCGACCGAAAATATGCGCGGCTTCCAAAACCTTGCCTTTCTCGGTGCGCACGGCATCGGCGCCAAAACAGGTCGGCGGCTCCATCGCGATCAGGGTCAAGAGTTGGAAGAGGTGGTTCGGCACCATGTCGCGCAAGGCACCGGTCGCGTCGTAAAACCGCCCCCGCTGCTCGACGCCAACCGTCTCGGCGACGGTGATCTGCACGTGATCGATGTGATGGCGCGACCAGAGCGGCTCGAACAAGCCATTGCCGAAGCGCAGCACCATGATGTTCTGAACGGTCTCCTTACCGAGATAGTGATCGATCCGATAGATCTGTTCCTCGGCAAGGACCTCGAGCAGGGCGCAATTGAGGGCCCGCGCCGAGCCGAGATCGCTGCCGAACGGCTTCTCGATAATAATGCGCCGCCAACGACCCTCTTGTTCGTGCAGCAATCCGGCCTCCGCCAGGCGCTTTGGGATCGTGGCGAAGGCCTGCGGCGGCGTCGCCAGATAAAAGAGATAGTTGCCGCCGGTATGCTGCACCGCATCCGTCTTGGCGAGCAGCCCCGCCAGCTTCTGGTAGGTCCCAGGCGCGTCGAAATCGCCGGCAAGATAGAACATGCGGCGGGCGAGCCACTCGACATCGGCGCTCGGACCGGAGCGATCGCCGTATCGGCCGAGGCTTGCCGCCAGTTCCTTGCGGAAGGCGTCGTCGGTCTTTGCGCGGCGGGCAATGCCGACGATTGCGAAGTTGGCGGGCAGCAAACCCGCCCGTTTCAGGTTCGACAGCGCCGGCAGTAGGAGACGCTGCGTCAGATCACCAGCCGCACCGAAAATCACCAGCACACAGGGGGGTGGAGGGGGCGCCGACGGGGTCATCGCACGCCCGCCCGCGCGAGCTGGCCGCCGAACCTATGGCGCCGGGTCGACGCCATCCTAGCCAAGGCGCAGAAGCTCCGATCGAGCCGCGCGACGGAGCGCCTCGTGCCGCCGATCACCACCACGCCAAGCTCAATTGTCATCTCCCTACCCCGTGTGCCCACCGTGCGGACCGCCGGGCCAAGACCTCCGCAACGTCGGGCGTGCCGGCGAACCAGCGGTTGTAGTCCAATAGCCAAGCCTGGCGTTGGCGATTTGCAATGAGCCACCCGAGATCGCCATTGTTCAAGCTGCTCGACAGAAAAATCGAGCCAGATCGCCTGCCCCAGGGTGCGACGTTGCAGGAGGGGATTGTCGCGGCGGCATGCCTGCCTCGCTGGCGTCATGGCGTCGTCCGTGCCCTCGATTTGGCAAGCTGGTCGGTCGCCGCCGCGGCAACGGCCTCGACCGTGAAGCCAAATTTGTGCAAGAGGTCTTTGAGGGGAGCCGACGCCCCGAACGAACGCATGCCAATCCGGTGTCCGCGCCGGCCGACATACCGGTCCCAGCCAATCACCGCGCCCATTTCCACCGAGACGCGCGCCGTCACCTCCGGCGGCAGCACGCGATCGCGGTAGGCCTGGTCCTGCTGTTCGAACAGCTCCCAGGAGGGCATACTGACGACCCGGGCCTTGACGCCCTCGCCCGCCAGCCGCTCGCGGGCGGCGAGACAAAGCGCAACCTCGCTGCCGGTGCCAATCAAGATCACCTCGGGGGCTGCGCCCTCGCTGTCGGCGAGGACATAGGCGCCGCGGGCGAGACCCGCGGCGGCTGCATAGCGCGACCGGTCGATGGTGGGCAGGACCTGCCGGCTCAGCGCCAGACAGGCCGGCCGGCTCGGCTGGGTCATGATCGTGCGCCAGGCTTCCACCACCTCGTTGGCATCGGCGGGGCGCAGCATCAAGAGCCCCGGGATCGAGCGCAGCCCAACCAGCTGCTCGATCGGCTGGTGCGTCGGCCCATCCTCGCCGACACCGATCGAGTCGTGGGTGAACACGTAGACAACCGGCAGCTCCATTAGCGCGGCGAGCCGTATCGAGGCCTTCATATAGTCCGAAAAGATCAGGAACGTCGCGCCAAAGGCACGCAATCCCGACAGCGACAGGCCGCTCAGAATGGCGCCCATGGCATGCTCGCGCACGCCGAAATGCAGGTTGCGCCCGCCCGGCGACGCCGCCTCGAGCTCGCCGGCCTGAGCGCCGGACAAATGCGTCTTAGTCGATGGCGCCAGGTCGGCCGAGCCGCCGATCAGCCAGGGAAAATGCGCCGCTATCGCGTTCAGCACCTTGCCGGACGCGTCCCGCGTCGCCATGCCCTTGCCATCGGCGGCGAAGCTCGGCAGGGCAGCGTCCCAATCCGCGGCCAGATCGCCACGCTCAAGGCGTCGGATTTGCTCGGCAAGGTCGGGATACTGGCGGCGGTAGTCCGCCCATAGCGTGTCCCAGGCTTGGCGCCGCCGGCGGCCACGGGCGCCGCACGCCTCAGCGAAATGCGCGCGCACGCCGTCCGGCACCAAGAACTTGGCATCTTCGGGCCAGCCGTAGTTGCGCTTGGCAAGCCGGACCTCCTCCTCACCCAGCGGCTCGCCGTGCGCGGCACTCGTATCCTGCTTGTGTGGCGCGCCGAAGCCAATGTGGCTGTTGACGACAATCAGGCTTGGCGCGCTGCTGTTGGCTTTTGCTGCTTCCAGAGCGCGCGCGAGGGCCTCGACATCGTTGACGTCGCCGACGTGCGCGACCTGCCATCCATAGGCGCGGAAGCGACCGGCCACCTCCTCGCTGAAGGCGAGGTCCGTGTGACCTTCAATGGTGATGTGGTTGCTATCATAGATCCAGCAGAGATTGCCGAGCCTTTGGTGTCCGGCGAAGGACGCAGCTTCGCTCGCCACGCCTTCCATCATGTCGCCATCGCTGCAGATCGCATACACCCGGTAGTCGAAAATGGCCGCACCCGGCCGGTTGTACCGCTGCCCCAGCCAGCGCCCGGCCAGCGCCATGCCAACACTGTTGCCGCAGCCCTGGCCCAGCGGGCCGGTGGTGGTCTCAACCCCAGCGGTCAGACCATATTCGGGATGGCCAGGACAAAGGCTGCCGATTTGGCGGAAGCGTTTGATGTCCTCAAGCGACACCGCCGCGGCCTGCCGTCCGTTCGCGAGCTTTGCCGGCTTCACGCCCGCCAGGTACAGCACGGCGTAAAGCAGCATCGAGGCGTGACCGTTCGAAAGCACGAAACGGTCGCGATTGGGCCATAGCGGCGCCTCGGGGTCGAAGCAAAGAATGCGCTGCCAGAGGGTGTAAATCAGAGGCGCCAGGGCCATCGGCGTCCCGGGATGTCCCGACTTTGCCTGCTGCACCGCATCCATCGCCAGCGTGCGAATGGTATCGATGCAACGCTCATCAATTCCTGGTGATGGCCGTACTGCCGGGGATGAATGCGCCATGGGCTTTGACCGCGGAAGCGGTCCCTCTTTTCGGGGACACCGAAGAGAACGGATTTCCGGGACACGACAGCCAACGCGCTTGAGGCACGCAAAGTTGCCTCGAACCGGGGGTGGCAAACGGTCCCATGATGAGACCCGAGCCGCGCGTTTGGCTGCGGTCACGGCGCAAGGAGACGCTTAGCTTTGGGCCGAGGCGGAAGCGTTAAGAAGCACGACGACCAGCGCAGCTGCGCCGGCGAGGCGGGCCCAACGGCCGACCCGCCTAATCGTGGGCCGGCTCTCTCATGCCGGGCCAGCTCAGGGGAGCAGCCATTTGGTCGGTATTTCCAAGCGGCACCGGGCACCGTCGCCGGCAAGTTGATAGTCCACCTCGCCGCCGAGCTCGTAGGGAATGAGATCGCGGATCACGGATGTGCCGTAGCCGCTGGCACCGGGCGCAATGATGCTCGGGCCACCGGTCTCGCGCCACTCGAGCACCAGCCTGCCACGTGCGCGGCCTCGCGACGGCAGGCGCCAGCGTACCGAAACCCGTCCCTGGCCATTGGACAGGGCGCCGTATTTGGCGGCGTTGGTCGCCAGCTCATGCAGCACCATCGCCACCGGCTGCGTGGCCTCCGCCGCAAGTTCAACCTTCGGGCCCTCAATGAGCGTGCTCTCCTCCTTGGTGCAGAAGGCCAACTCGCTCCGCACCAGCTCTGCCAGGCCGACACCCTCCCAACGGCTCCGGCTCAGCAACGCATGGGTATTTGCCAAGGCATTGATGCGGCCATTCAGCACCTCGAGGAACCCCTCCGTCGATGTACTGCGATCGCGAGAATGTTGCGCAACCGCCGCCACGCAGGCCAAGATATTCTTCACACGATGGTCGAGCTCGGCGACCAACAGGCTCTTGTGATCCTCGGCCTTTCGACGTTCGGTCACATCGATGTAGACCCCCGTCATGCGCTTGGCCCGACCGCCGCGGTCGTAGTCGATCAGGCTTCGCGCTTCCAGCCACCTGACCTCACCACCCGGTCGGACAAAGCGAAACTCATTGATGAGTTCGTGCCGGCGTTCCCTGAAGGCGTTGATGTGCTCTTCCCGCAGGCGCTGCACATCGTCCCGGTGCACGCGCGCGAACCATTGCTCGGCGCCAATTTCCATGGTGCTGTGCGACAGGCCGTAGACGGCGGCGCTGGCGCGCGCGATCCGCATAGCTTTGGTCGGAAGATCGAACGTATAAGAGCCAACGCGCGCGGCCTTGTGAGCCAGTTCGAGCTGCGCATTGCGTTCCGCCAAGCGGGCCTCGGCCCGCTTGCGCTCGGTAATGTCCTGAACGACGGAGAGGAAATAGTCCACCGTGCCGTCAGGCTTGCGCACGCAGCCGACCGTGAGATTCGCCCAGACGAAGCCACCATCCTTGCGCGCATAGCGCTTCTCGATGCAGTAGCTGTTGGCTTCGCCGCTCAGCGTTTTCTTCAATACCGAGAGATTGGTGGCAAGATCGTCCGGATGGGTAATGTCCTGGAAGGTCTTGGTCTTGAGCTCTTCGCAGGAATACCCAAGCATGCGGGCGAAGCTATCGTTGACCCGCAGCAGCGAGCCGTTGGGATCGACCAGGACAACGCCGACCGCCGCATTTTCGAACGTCGCGCGAAAGCGTGCCTCGCTCTCGGCTAGCGCCCGACGCGCCTCAACCTGCTCCGTCCTGACTTCGGCAAATAACAGCGCACCGCCAATATCGCCGTTGCTCTCGCGCCATGGTGCCATCGACCAGCGCACCCAGTCGGTGCCACCGTCCGGATGCACGAATGGCTCCTCTTCGTGCGACAACAACTCCTCGCCGGCCAGCACGCGTGCATAGATCTCGCGCCAGCGCTGCGAGACGTCGGGAAAAATGTCGAACTGCGACCGGCCAATGAGCTGCACGCCGGCAGCAAGGCGGTGGCTCACAACGAATCGCCGGGAGACCGCTAGGTAGCGCATCTGCCGATCGAACATGGCGATCGCCGTGGGGGCGTGTTCGACAAACACGGCCAGCTGCGCCTCGCGGCCGGCGGACGACCTCTCGGTTAGCTTAGGTCGGCCGAGATCGACCAGCATGTTGACGGCACCAGTCAACCGTCCGGCCGCGTCGAAGACGGGCGCCGCATAGGAAATGCAGCCAACGCGCGTGCCGTCCGGACGCTCGGCCACCGCTTCGACGCCGCGGTTCGCGCGTTTGGTCTTGAGCGCCACGGCCAGCGGCGAGGCCTCGTGCGGCAAGTGTGTGCCGTCCGGCCGGTAAAGCTTGTAAGAACCGCAGAACCTGCCTTTCCCCAACTCGGGGCGGTAGCCCCAAAGCCGTGCCGCAGCCTCGTTGTAGAAGGTAATGCACCCCTGCGCGTCGGTCATGTAGACGGCAGCAGGAAGCGCCTCCATTGCCGCCCGCGACAAAGCGGTGATGTCACCGACGCCGTCGGGATGTGGCTCGCCGTTTGCTGTGGACGCTTTCCACGCCTGTGCCCCGACCCCACTCAGTGCTGAACTCCCACCCGACAAGGATTGCTTCCGGCAGTATCGTTAACAATTTGGCTGTGATCAAACACTGCGACGAAGACATTGCTCCAGCATATTTTGTCGATCCGAGCAAGCTCGGGCTCCGCAAGCAGGTTAGCGTCGCGCAGGGCGCATGGGCCACGCTTTGGCGTCGTTAACCAAACATCCGCCAGCGCGGCAGGGCTTGCGCGAGGCCTTGCCGCAAAGGTGCGGGAGCGCGTTCGACAAGCCTTTGGCGCCGAGGCCACCGCCCCTCACAGCGAGGTCGAAGGTCTTTGTGAACGGGCACGGGCGCAACGAGCATGGCTGGTCAGCGCTTTTGCTGCGCGAGGTTTGCTCGAAAGCCGTCATCCCCGAACTGGGGGACTTGGCGCGCGATGGCCGCTCCACACGCGCCTCCACACCCGAACGGGCGCCCGACCGCGCTGCCCAGCCAAGCGGGCACGCTGGACTTCGGCGGTCCGGCCGAACGTCTCGGCGCGCCGCGTTCGCTCACGGCACCTGAAGCGATGGCGTCACGTGAGCCGGGCGCAATCACCGTCACCGTCGCCGACGTCGACGTCGACGTCGGCACGCGGTGAGCGCCCCGCGCATTGGCGCGCTCGCAGCGCAAAGATCGCCGCCGATAGGGGTTGCGTGCCCGAGCCAAGCCGGCACATGCTTTGGGGCGAACCGTGCGCCGGAAGCCCCGCGCGACAGATCGGCTCGAAAAAGTCTGTGGGTGCTTCTTCGCAATAACTCGGGGATCCTGGTGCCATGCAATTCCATCTCAACGGTTTCAGAACCGGCAATCCGGAAATGTCTGAGCCGTCCGAGACCTACGCGCCCTCTCCCGGCTCGGCCCCGCTGCCCCAGCAGGTTGATGTCCTCATCGTCGGCTGCGGCCCCGCCGGCTTGACGCTGGCGGCGCAACTGGCGGCCTTTGCCGACATTGCAACCCGGATCGTCGAGCAGAAATCCGGCCCGCTGCTTGTCGGCCAGGCCGACGGCATTGCCTGCCGAACCATGGAGATGTTCGAGGCTTTCGGCTTCAGCGAGCGCGTCGAGAAGGAGGCCTATTGGGTCAACGAGACAACGTTTTGGCGGCCGCACGAGGTTCGCAGCCAAGAAATCGTCCGGCACGGCCGGGTTCAGGACGTCGAAGACGGGCTCTCCGAATTTCCCCACGTCGTGCTCAACCAGGCGCGCGTCCATGACTTCTATCTGGACGTCATGCGGAATTCGCCGAACCGACTGGAACCAAACTACTGCCGACGGCTCCTCGAGCTCAGCATCGACGCCGCGGCCGCAGGCAACCCGTCATCCTACCCGGTGCGCGTCCGGCTCGAGCGGCTTGATCCCGAGCACAAAGGGCAGACGGAGACGATATGGGCCCGCTACGTGATCGGTTGCGATGGGGCACGCAGCGCCGTCCGTCGCTGCCTCGGGCGGACGCTCACTGGCGATTCGGCCAATTCCGCCTGGGGTGTGATGGACGTCCTGGCCGTTACCGACTTCCCCGACATCCGGCTCAAGTCGCTGATCCAGTCTGCCAACGAGGGCAACATTGTCCTGATCCCGCGCGAGGGCGGCTATCTCGTGCGCATTTACGTCGAGCTCGACAAGCTCAATGAGAACGAACGGATCTCGAGCCGGAATCTTAGCTCGGACCGCTTGATCGCCGCCGCGCAGCGGATCCTCAAGCCTTATACGCTCGAAGTGAAGGAGGTTGCCTGGTGGTCGGTCTACGAAATCGGCCAGCGCCTTTGCGATAAGTTCGACGACGTCGCCGAACAGGATGTCGCGACACGCCTGCCCCACGTGTTCATCGCCGGCGACGCCTGCCATACCCACAGTCCGAAAGCGGGGCAGGGCATGAACGTTTCCATGCAGGATGCCTTTAATCTCGGTTGGAAACTGGCGTCCGTCCTGCAGGGGCGCTGCGCGCCGCACATCTTGCATACCTACTCGGCGGAACGCCACGCCGTCGCCAAAGAACTGATCGACTTCGATCGCGAGTGGGCGAAAATGCTGAGCGCACCCCTAAAAGCCGGCGCCGACGCGGCGGGCGATAGCGCCAATCCCGCCGAGGTCCAGCCGTACTTCGTCAAGCACGCGCGCTATACCGCGGGAACGGCGACCCGGTACAAACCCTCAAGCATCCGTGCCGAACCGGTCCATCAGCATTTGGCCAAAGGCCTGGTGATCGGCATGCGCTTCCATTCGGCGCCGGTCATTCGACTTGCCGACGCCAAGGCGGTTTCTCTGGGACACACGGTCAAGGCCGACGGCCGCTGGCGTCTGTTCGCTTTTTCCGATCCTGCGGATCCGACGGCACCCTCCTCGCGCCTAAGAGCCCTGTGCGACTTTCTCGATGCCGCGCCGCGCTCGCCGATCAGAAAGTATACGCCAACGGGCGCAGATATCGACTCGGTGATCGACGTTCGGGCCATCTTTCAGGAGCCGCATCGCGAACTCAGCTTGCACGCCATGCCGGCCTTGCTCCTGCCCCGCAAGGGCCGCTTCGGGCTGCGCGACTACGAAAAACTATTCTGTCCCGACCGCAAAAGCGGCAACGACGTGTTCGACCTGCGGGGCATCGATCGGGACCGGGGTTGCCTCGTCGTCGTGCGACCTGACCAGTACGTTGCGCATGTCCTGCCGCTCGATGCCTATGCGGACCTTGCCAGCTTCTTCGATCAATTCATGCTGGCCCGCGATTAAGCCAGCGCCGTTGCCGCGCTCGACGAGGGCGACGGCGCGGCCGACCTCGTCACGGCTCATGCTGGCAGCGACTCGCCGGCCTGCTCCCTCAACAGGTACTCGGCGTACCAGTCGGGCCAATTGGCATCGTGCTGGCCGGTCCGCTTCTCGTGTTCACCGTGGGCGGCCGCCGCACGTCGCAGCGCGACCGCGAGCTCCGTCGACGAGCCGAACGTCGCCTCGTTCGCCTCCACGCGCCCAGGCAACCGCACGGTGACCTCCTGCAACAGCCAGCCATTGCCGTCCGGATCGCAAAAGGCAGCGAACGAGGCGTAACTGCGTCGTTGCGGATCCGGGCCGCTGACGCGGCCTTCCCGACCGGCACGGTGGAACACACCGCCGGCGTCGTGGAACGCCTCGCTGACGTCGACGCCGCAGTTTTTCAGTTCGGCGCACGCCGCCTCGATGTCGGACACGACAAGATGCAGACCCTGTGCCGAGCCCGGCACCGCCGACGTCACGCCTGTGCCGAAGATGATCGAACACGGCGAGCCGGGAGGTGTGAACTGAACCACGCGAAAGTCGTCGCCTTTGACGACGTCGGCGTCGAGCCGCCAACCTAAGCCGCCGTAAAAGCGCTTGGCGCGATCGACGTCCGAGACAGGAATGACGACGACCTCGAGCTTCATGTCGAGCATCGCGGTTGCGGGTTTCGTGGCCGTTTCATTGCCCAGCTTCCTACCGTTCATGGCTGGCTCCTCAAGTTTGCATGCATTGCGACGGCCGACGTCGGCTCAAGGGCATGGCTCACGGCAAAGGCGCGCGGCTCGCTGACTTGCACGCCGAGCAACGGCGCAGGTCGGGTATCGCAGGCGGCGTGGCTACCCGGCGTGGCCGTCAATCGCCTCAAAACCCGATCGCCGACACCAATGGCCTCGCAGCGGGACGACGCTGAGAGCCACAGATTGTGTGCGTGCCGTCGGATCGGCTCTATCGGCACGAACCCCCACTCGCCACGCGGGAAAACGCTGAGCAAAAAACTCGACCTGGCACCGAGGCCGCAAAGCGCTTGGCGGCCACCTGCCTACAGGAAATCGCGAGCAATGGCGCGATCCCATACGCGATGACAGACTTCCTGTTGGCCTTCCAGGGCGCGCAAACGTCCCTGCAGCTGGAAGCCGTGGCGCGTGCATGACAACCGCAGCTGCGTCTCGATGCGGATTTGCCAGGCGTCCCGCGACATCGTTTGGGTCCGTCGCAGATCGGCGACGGCGCTCAGGGGATCATTCGCCTCGATGTGGTACTCGGTTTTGCCGGCGCTGCCCAATTCTAGATTGATGCGGTCGATGCGCTCGATGCGCTCACCACCGCGACGGAAGGTCGTCGGTGTCTCGGGCTGCGCCGACTGAGGCTCCGGCAACGGCGACAGCCGCGCGTCGGCCGCCTGGGGCGCGCGCACGGGCAAAGCCAGCGTGCCTTGCAAGATCGACAGTGTCGCCGCCTCGGCGCTCGGCCAGATCATCGGCCAGTACGCCGTGGATAGGGCAAGCCGCAGCCGGTGTCCGGCTGGGATCACCGAGCCCGCATCGTTGAGCTGCACGCGCACCCGGTAGCGGTCTCCAATCACCAGGGATGCCGGCCATTCGTGTCCGTCGCGATGTGCGAGGTTGAGTACGCCATAGCTGACACGCAGCGATTCACCGCTCGGATGCACATCACACAGCCGGACCGCCAGGTTCGCGTTCGTCCGGTCGGATCTGAGGTTGAGCGTAACGATGGGCGCGCCGAGGATTTCGATCCCGGCGGCAAGCGGCGGCGTCTCGAAGACCAGCGAGACCAGGTCGTCCTCTTGCTGGTCGCCGGCCTGGTCGTGCCCACGACCAAATGGAACCCAGTTCCCCGAACACTTGCCAACCGTTTGCGGTGAGCAAAGCGCGCGAGCTGTCAAAGGCGCGGTCTCGGTTTGCAGGCCCGTATCGGTTAGGAACAGACGCTGCGGGGTTACGCCCGGCGCTGGCCAAGACGGCTCCGCAACCCACCGGCCCGGCAGTACCTGGTGATGCGAGACAGGCTTTACACTGTCCGTGATCCAGGCCCGCAGCATGGGTTCAGCCATCACGCCCGTCTCGATACCCTTTAGCCAATAATCCCACCAGCGCAGCACCTCTTGCAGAAAACCGATTTGCGGGCCCGGAAAGGCAAAGTGCGGATAGCCATGCGCCCATGGACCGATGAGGCCCTTGCGGGGCACCTTCAGGTGTTCGAGGAGGCGTGGAATTGCATTCTTGTAGGCATCGGTCCAGCCGCCGACGGCATAGACTGGACACTCAATCGCCCCATAATCCTCGCATACCGAGCCATGCCTCCAGTAATCATCGCGTCGCTGGTGTTCCAGCCATCGGTCGAAGAAGAGTGGAACGTTCTCCAGGCGCTCCAACCACATCGGCCGCCAGCGATCGCCGACGAGCAGCGGGTCGGGCGGTAGGCACATTGAGCCGAAAAAGAACGAGGCCCACTCAAGTCCAGCGGTGAGCAGCGTGCCGCCCATGTAGTGGGCATCGTCGGCATACCGATCATCGGTCGAACAAAGGCTGACGATCGCCTTCAGTGCCGGTGGGCGGCGTGCCGCAATCTGCAGGGCATTGAAGCCACCCCAGGAGATTCCCATCATCCCGACCGCACCGCTGCACCACGGTTGCGCCGCCAGCCACTCTATCACCTCAACGCCATCGTCCTGCTCTTGCTTTGCGTACTCGTCGAACAACAAACCGTCCGACTCGCCCGAGCCTCGAATGTCGACGCGAACGCCCGCATAACCATGGCCGGCCAGATAGGGATGGGTCAGCGCGTCGCGCTCGTAAGTCCCATCGCGCTTGCGGTAGGGAAGATACTCAAGAATGGCGGGAACGGGTCGCTGTTCGGCATCGTCCGGTAACCAGATGCGCGCCGCGAGCCTCGTGCCGTCCCGCAACGGTATCAACGTGTGCTCCATGACACGCACGCTGTTCGCAAAGGTCGTGACAATCACTTGAGCACTCCCCGTGGCGCATGATCGCGAAACCCGCCGAGGCGGTCAGCTGGCCCGCCTCCGGCGACAATCCCGCCGTCGGCGCACGCAGCAGTAACGAAGAACGCGCGCCGCAACCAGCCCCTTGCTTAAATATGTCGCCCCGAGAGGCGTGCAAATCGCCCCGGCAGCGCCGCAGCGAATGCCGGCGAGCCGTTGGGTCAACCGCGCGGGGTCTCCCTGCCCAGGTCTCCCTGCTTTTGCGCCCGCAGCAAACCAAACCCTCGCCGGATGCAAGGCCGCGCCAAAGCGGAGCCTGTCGCGCCGATCAGCCGGGATCACCGCCGGCGTTTTATCGATCTCAACGTCGCAGCGCTTTCAGCACGAGGCGCGCACCTCGGTCGCCAACCGACGTCGGCAGCCGCTCCACCGGTGCCCGCCTGCACTTGCGGCCCCACGAAAGCCGCACGCTCCTCGCCGTGGGTTCGGGGCTCAGGGTTTGGCGCTGGAACCAATAGCGGGCGCGTGGGTTGCCCTCATCGGGCTTTGCCCGCGATCCAACATCAAAGCCTCCGGAGACCTCAGATGGCGAACAGCCACGTCAGACCGCCACCCGCGCCATCACACGCAGAAGCTGCAGCGCGGCCTGCAAGAAAAGGATGGATCATCTCGGCCAAGATAGCGGCCAAGATCTCGGCAAGGTCGATAAGTCGCAGCTCAAGGCCATGTTCAAAACTGCCGCAGAGATCCGAGGCGGGCCCAGGAAGGCCTGCCGCGACTAAGGCCTGGCAATCATGAACGGTCGAGCTCCAGCCCCGCGCACTCATCGGCGCGGGGGCTCGAACAGCTCGATGGGATTGCCGGCCGGGTCCTCGAGCAGGATCTGCTTGCCGCCGAAGCCACTGACGATGGCATTGCGAAAATGCGCCCCAGCCTTGCGGAGCCTGTCGACCTCACCTTCGAGGTCGTCGACCTCCAGCTGAATACGGTTCCAGCCGCCGGGCTTCGGCCGGCGTCCGTCGGGCATCGGCTGGGTGGCGCCGCCCGGTCCATCCGTTGTGTTGAGCAAAAGTCGCAGATTGCCCCTGGCCAGGATCGCGAATGTGGCTGCCGGTCGCGCCGCGATGCTGAACCCCAAACGCTGCGTGTAAAATTCGACGGCCGCATCCATTGCATCGACGAAGTAACGCACACTGACGTTCGACATGACCTCTTACTCCTCGATTACCTCGCGTTTGGGCTCAGCCTGCCGGCATCGGCCGGATGAGCAAGCGCACGCGGCTGCCAACTTGAGTGCTCCCAGCATAACCATAGCTCGGGCAGCGGCCAGAGCGCTGCTGCGCTTCGGGTTGGTGGCAATGCACCTTCCCCATCGCAGGCAGCGGCTTTTGTCCATTCAAGCTCAGTGCCAATAGGAAAGGCGCCTCACATGCCCCCACATCGTCGCGGGTTTTTGAAAGCGGCCGGAGCGGCCTCAATCATGGCCGCCGCGCCGCGCCTATCGTGGCCAGCTGTGGCTCAGAGCCATGCCCCCGCGGATTATACCTTGCGCATTGCAACGGGGCTCGTCGAGCTGGGGCCGCAGCACATCGTCTCGACCACCCTCTACAATGCAGAGTTTCCCGGTCCTTTGCTGCGCTGCAAGGAGGGCACGCCCGTCACCGTCGATATCCACAACGATACCGACACACCAGAGCTTGTGCACTGGCACGGCCTCATGATCCCGAGCGAGATGGATGGAACGGCCGAAGAGGGCAGCCCCTATATTCCGGCGCACGGCAGGCAACGGATTTCCTTCGTGCCAAGGCCATCCGGCTTTCGCTTCTACCATTCCCACACAACCGCGCGCGATGATCTCACGCGCGCTACTTACTCCGGCCAGGCCGGGCCAATTTATATTGAGCCCGCCAGCAATCCCGGCGCCTACGACCGGGAAGTCTTCCTGGTGCTCAAGGAATTTCTCCCATCACTCAACCGCGGCGGCGACATGCCGATGCACGTCCTGGTCGGATCGCCAATCGCCGAGCTCAAGGAGCTCGCGCAACGTGCCGACGAGACCTTCAACGGCCCCAAGGGCTATGAGGTCGGATACGAGCTGTTCTCCATCAATGGCAAGATGTGGGGCGAGGGCGAGCCGATCCGGGTGAAGCAAGGCGAACGCGTGCTGTTTCACGTGCTGAATGCCAGCGCCGGGGAGGTTCGCAGCCTCGCCTTACCCGGACACAAATTCACCGTCGTTGCGCTCGACGGCAATCCGGTTCCCAGGCAAGCCGAGGTGCCGCTGCTCTGGCTCGGCGCGGCCGAGCGCGTTTCTGCGCTGGTCGCCATGAACCATCCGGGCGTTTGGGTGCTGGGCGACCTGGCCGACGACGACCGAGGTCACGGCATGGGCATCGTCATCGAGTATGCCGGCGCCAAAGGTGAGGCGAAGTGGGTTACACCCGAGCCCTACCTGTGGGATTACGCCCTGTTCGGCAAACCTGAGGCACGGCCCGCTATCCCCGATCAGACCATCGACATCACCATCCTCGAGCACAATGGCGAGCTCAATGGCTTCAATCAGTGGCTACTCAACGGCGAAGCATTTTCGATGGAGACCATGAAACCCGCTTACACGCTCACGCCAGGCCGCCGCTACCGATTGCGATTTCGCAACGCCAGCGACGACATTCATCCGCTCCATCTTCACCGCCACAGCTTCGAGCTCGTGCGCGTCGGCGGCAAGCCGAGCGCGGGTGTGATCAAAGACGTGGTGATGTTGGCAAGCTTCCAAGAGCTGGAGTTCGACTTTGTCGCCGACAACCCCGGACCTACCCTGTTCCACTGCCACCAGCAATTGCACATGGATTTCGGGTTCATGTCCATGTTCAACTACGCCTGACGGCTAGAGCCTACTACCGCCGTCTTTGCCTCGGCCCCATCCAGCGCCACCCTCCCTCCGCCCACGTGGGGCGGCCGCTCGGCGACGAACGACAGCCGACTTTGCGGAAGTTCGAGGCACTAGAGCGCACCCCGAAACGTCAGGTTGATGCGCAATCGCCCAACCGTCGGGCACCACCCCTCCTTCAGCATCGTCACACCGTGGTAGCAAAGCCGCGACGGGCCACCCCAAACGGCCACGTCACCATGGCTGAGCGCGAATTTCTTCACGGGGTCATTGCGCTTCAGGCCGCCGAACTGGAACGTCGCGGGCAAACCCAGCGATACCGAGACGATCGGATGGGAGAAATTGCGCTCATTCTTGTCCTGGTGCAACGACAGACGCGCACCGGGCTCATAGCGATTGATCAGGCATGCGTCGGGGCGGAAGTTCGGATAGCCGGCCTGCGTCGCTGTGGCAACCGCTAGATCGACGAAACAATCCGGCATGGGCAGCCAAGGCTTGCCCGTTTCCGGATCCATACCATCATAGCGGTAGCCCGTGCGATCGCTAACCCATCCAGCGGCGCCGCAATTGGTCATGGCCACGGACATCGTGTAGCCGCCCGGGGTCACCATTTGTCGGAACGGAGACGTTGCGGCGATACCGGCCACCGCCGCCAACAGTTCAGCTGCACCGGCGAGTGCCGCGCCGCGCAAGAGCACGGCGCCTGCCGCCATGATTTCTTTTTCCGCCTCCCGCGGCGCCGTAAGTGCAAACAGATCGGTCATGCTGCACCTTGCGAGAAAGTCGGCCCCATCATTCATCGATGCTCCGCCGCACGGGCAAGGCCGCCCGGTCGGATGCCAACATGCCCAGTCCGCCGCGGCCGCGGGGTTGCCGGCCCCGGCTGCGGGGATGCCTTTTTGCAAACTTCCCGGTCGAGCAAAAGGCGCCTGCGTTCGACGCCCCAGGCATATTGCGAGCCCGAGCCGTCATTGCGCTCGACGCGGTGGCAGGGAATGGCGACGGCCAAATTGTTCTGAGCGCAGGCACCGGCAACCGCGCGTGCCGCCTTCGGGGATCCGATCCGCCGCGCGATCTCGGCATAGGAAACCGTCTGCCCGGCCGGAATAACCCGCAGCGCCTGCCACACGCGATGCTGGAAGGCGGTACCGCGGATGTCGAGAGGAAGGTCGAGGCCGATGCCCGGCGCCTCCACGAAGCCGACAACCCGCGCGACCAGAACCTCATAGTCCCGATTGGCACCAATCAGGTGCGCTTTCGGGAAACGATCCTGCAGATCGCGGACCAGTGCGTCCGGATCGTCTCCCAGCAGGATCGAAACGACGCCCTTCTTGCTCGAGGCAACCAGAAGCGCACCAAGCGAGGTTTCACCGACAGCAAATTTGATCTGCTCGTTGCTGCCCCCGGCACGGTATTGCGATGGTGTCATACCGAGCATGTCCGTTGCGTTCTCATAAAAACGGCCGCTGGAATTGAAGCCGGCATCGTAGATCGCCTCGGTCACGGAGTTGCCGCAGACCAGTCCTTGCCGGATCTTGTTGGCCCGGTTGGCCGCGGCATACTGCTTCGGTGTCAACCCGGTGGCAGCCTTGAACAGGCGATGGAAATAGCTCGCGCTTCGGCCACTTACCGCCGCCAATCTCCGCAACGGCAGCTCCTGTTCGCTCGCCTCGATGATCCGGCATGCCCTCGCCACCAGGGCCGCATTTTCCGCTTCGAGCGGAGGACCGTCGGGGTTGCACCGCTTGCACGGGCGAAAGCCGGTCGCCCTGGCGCTTTGCAAGCTGTCGTGCAGTTGAACGTTCCTTGGGTTGGCGGTGCGCGAGGGGCACGACGCCCGACAATAAACGCCCGTCGTTGCCACTGAGTACCAGAGGTGACCGTCGGCGGTCCTGTCACGCGCGACAATGCGTGCCCAGCGAGGATCATCCGCCACTGGCGGGGGCAGCGCGTTCAAGGTGTTGGCGAACGTTGCCGTCATCTTCTTGCACTCTCTAGTCGGTACCGGCGCGCATTTGGTATCGGCGCGACCATGCAGGGGATCCAACGAATGACCCAGAATGCCGGATGGCGCCACCCGATTGCTGCTCGCACCTCGCTTGCGTCGCAAATGGCGCTTTTGTATGGGAAACCTCAAAGCCTCGACGACGAAACAGCCCATTTCCGGCATCACCATAGATGCGGCCCGCGCAAAAGTGCGCGGACCTCATGGCGTAAGCGGCACTTTTTGGGTGGGCGGCAAGCGGCACCGCTTCAGGCGGCTTTGAGCAGCCCAAGTTGGGTTAGCGCGGCGACGCCGTCGTCGAGGCCGATTTCCTCGCTGATCTTGCCGTTGATGACCTTCAGCACCGTGGTGCCGGTGAAGTGCATCTTGCGACCCGTGGCGGCGGGAAGGCCGCCGATCAGGAAGTCACTGAAGGCCGGACCCGTATGGGTACCACCGCCCTCCCATTGACCGACGACGTAGTCACCCTCCGCAATCAGATCCGCCGTGCCCCAGAAATTGAGATCGGGGAAGGCGGCACGAAAGGCGCCCATAAACGCCTTGATGTCGTCACGGCCACGGCGCGCCTCATGCAGCGAGTACTTGAGCAGCATGTCCGGTGCGGCGATCTCGTCGACGACGCCGAGATTGACGTTCTTGCCCCAGAATTCGGTAAACCAGCGGCCGACAACGGCCTTGTTGTCTGCTTCCTTACGCATGGGAAATGGCTCCTCATGATTGCCTCGTGACCACCGACGTCGGTCGTGATCTGGGCAACCAACTACGCGTGCCTGCAGAGGCCCGAACTCCGGTTCTTGCCCTGGAATCAAAAGTGCCATTGTCACGGGGACGGTCCTGATCAGGGCGGTGCAAAACCAAGGCGCCCGAAACAGCACCGCGTTTGAGGGAAGCAAGGCGTGCCGGGTGGCGGTGGTGAAATCGTTCGAGCAGACACGGATAGCGTTCACGCCAAATCGGTAAACGGCCGACCAAAACGCATTGCCTGCATCCGCCGATTCCGCAGGGAACCAACCCGATCAGCACCTCGATGGCTAGGCCGTTCCTGATGACCCAACGCAAATATCGATGCGCGCATGCGTTTGATCCCGGAGCGCTTATCCGAGAAAGCGTGAGGCGACGGTCATGATACGTTCGGGCTGCCATGAAAGGACATCCACGTCATCGAGGGTGCGTTGACTGCGTTCAACGTTTTCAGGAGACAGACACTTTCTGTCTTTAGAGGCGGGACAGGCAATCCAATTCGCTGAAGGTAGGCAGCCGAGCATGGCTGTTCCGACTTTGCCGTGAAGCGCAATCGCAGTCGCTTCTCTCCGACTGAGATCTTGTTAGGATCTACTTAGGAGGTGCCCCCTGAATTTTGTGAAGCAGCCTCTGTATCCGACCGATGTCGTCCGCAAGCGCCGGGATAGCCAATCAAATTTCAATCTTACGTCAGAAGTGAGGACAACTAAGTTCCCGTGCCGTTGGCGCACGGGTGCTTGCGGCGTGTCGTTGCGTCGGCGTGCTCCGGCTCGCTGAGCATTCAACCCTTCACGCAGCGTCCGCCCGACCTTCAATTACATGTCATAACCGTGATGCAAGATGGGACCCGCTCTTAACAGGGAGGGACCATTATGGATCGAGATACCCCGTCCACATTTGGCAATTTGGCTGAGAGTGCACGCAATATTTTGGCGCAACGCATTGGGCGCCGAGCATTTTTACAAGGGGCCGCTGCCGCCGTTGCCTATCGGGCTCTCGGTGCCGCACGCGCCTGGGCTGATGATGGCGTCGGCGATATTAAGATCGGCGTCGCCAATGCCGTTACACCGACACCGGGCGTCGCTCAGGCGTCGCAGATTGACCCGGATTTCGCGGTTCGGCTCGTCGTGAGGGGTTCCGATCCGATCGAAAATCCCAGCGGGGTGATTACCACCTTCGGCCAGCTCGCAAACGGTGCACACACCGAGCCCGACCAAAACACCTTCATCGTCTTTAGAAAAAACCCTGGCGGTCCAACTCCGGGGTTCAACTATGGCCATCGCTTCCTCTACCAGGGCCATGAGAATGCTGGAGATCTTGCATTCCTCACACGTATCAATCTCGATGTGACGGACCCAGCCCACCGCATCACGCTGTTGACGCCGGTTAATCCCGTGACCGGTCTTACCAACTTAAACCGCATCGACGGCTCAACCTACAATCCGTTCAACAATACGCTGCTGTTCACTGAGGAAAATAGCGTCGGGCTCGACGGGACCGGCAATGTCATCCAAATAACAATGGGTTGGCCGCCGGTGCTCACAAGGCTGGGGCCGTTCTTCGGTCTCGGCGGCTGGGAGGGCATCCATCCCGACGACCAGGGCGTCATCTATTTGCAGGAAGACATCGGCGGCGTCACGGCTCCCGCCAATACCGTGGCCACCGTCGACGGCGTGCCGAACGTGCCTTTGCGGCGGGCTCGCCAGCCCAATTCATTCGTCTATCGCTACGTCCCGAAGAACCCGAGACGGCTCGAGGATGGCGGCAAGCTGCAGGCGCTGCAGGTCATCATCGACGGCAAGCCGATCACGTTCCATGCCAACGATGTCATCGGCGACATCATCGCACCGGCACAGCGAAAGCTGCACGAGCCGGGAACGATCTATTGGATCAAATGGGTGACCGTGCATGAATCGAAGGCCGGCGATACGGTGCCCTTCGTTGCCACAACGGCAGCCAAGGCGGCGGGCGCCACGCCGTTCAAGCGCCCGGAAAATATGGCCTGGTTGCCGGGCTCCAAGTTCCGTACCTTCTTCTTCACGGCGACCGGCGACACGGATGCGCCGACCGGTCAGGTTCCCCAGCTGGCGGCGCGCGGCGCTTGGGGCTCCATCTTCCGTGTCGATCTTTTCGACGACAACCCTCGACACGATGAGGACCGCAAGAAAGGGGACGGCACGATTTCGATCTTCGTGCTCGGCGACGAGCTGCATACCTCGTTTGACAACTTGGCATTTGCCAACGATCGCCAGCTGCTTGCCTCGGAAGATCGCGGCGATACCCTGCATCAGCAGCTGCAGAAGTTCGATTCCGTATGGGCCTTCGACGTGGAGAATGGCAAGGCCGTCCGCTTTATCGCGCTTGGCCGCGATGCAACTTCGGCGGCGGCTGGAAACGACAATAACGAGCCCACCGGCGTGTTCGTGTCGAGCGGCAGCCCGCGCGACGACGAGATGCTCGGAACCAAGGAAAGCCTGGACGACGCACGGGGATTTTATACCCAGCAGCACGGCAACGGCGACGTGTTCGAGTTCTTCCGGGTAGAAAAAAAACAAGCGGCAAAAAAGGAAGGTTGATTGCATCCCGCGGCCACTTGCGCCCGGGCAGGCTCGCGTTCCAACCCCGCCTCCACGCGAGGCGGGGTTTGTTTGCGCGGGCGACGATCCTCTCAGAACTGGTTTCAACAGAGGAAATGGTCGTCGTGTTTTGCCACGGCGGGGGCTTAGGCAAGCCGCTGCAAGGCAGTCGATGGTAGGAGTTTTGCAGGCAATCGGCACCAGCAGGCAGCAACCCTTCTGGAGCAAGAACGAGGTTGCCTCGAGATTTTCGAGGCCGGAAAAGCCGCTGGCTCGCCTGCTGCGGCGCTGGCCCTGATCCGGAGGACTAGTCCGGTTGTCGAACACGCGGGGGCCCGTGGTGGAGGGACGCCGCCCTGCTACAGATCGCGATTGCGTAGGGGCTACGGGGGCGAATGCAGGAGGCCGTCGGCTACGCCATAACGCTGCAAATCCCTAGGTGTTCGAACGCCCAACCTTGAGGCCAAAAGCACCGATCCGTCGGCGGCCACGAGGGCCGGCAATCCCGAGGCATGCTTCGGCGCTGGATAGCCGAGCCAATACCTTGGTCGTAAGCCGCGCCGCCAGTTCCCATACCTATCCTCCCCCCTTCCACCTGGGAGATCTGCGGATATCAAACGTGCGTTGGCGCGAGCAGCATGCCCTATCGCGTCTGGCGCCCGCGACCAACGAGCGGGTCGAGATCGCGAATGGCCGGGTCTCACGGCGCCCGTTGGTTCTTGGACTTGTGTTCCTCGGACTTGGCTTCCTTGGACTGGGTTCCTCGGACTTGGGTTCTTTGGACTTGGGTTCTTTGGACTTGGATCGACAGCACAAAGGCGGCCGTCGGCAACGGCCCCGGCGCAAGCACGGTTTCCGTCCCAAGCAGCAAGTCCTGATTGGTCGGAAGCATGGTGAAGGAGAAAGCAACATGCCGACAGCAGGGACAGCGACAGCAAGCGCAGCAGCATCGGGCACAAAAAAGCCCGTCGGGAAGCCCAAACCCCTGCCGCCACCGGATAGCGACTTCTACCAACTCAAGGACGTGCTCAACGCCGATGAACTGGCGCTTGTGAAAAAGGTGCGCTCGTTCATGGAGGCCAAGGTTCAGCCGGTCATCAACAAGTACTGGTCCGATGATGCGTTTCCTTTTGAGCTGCTGCCGGCAGTGAAGGAGCTGGGAATCGGCGGTCTCGGCTATGAGGGTTATGGTTGCGCCGGCGGCAGCCAAAAGCAGTTTGGCTTCGTGGCCATGGAATTGGCGCGCATTGATGCGTCGTTTTGCACGTTTTTCGGCGTCCACAGCGGCTTGGCAATGGGCTCCATCTATCTCGATGGCTCCGAAGAGCAGAAGCAGAAGTGGCTCCCGCCGATGGCGCGCTGGGAAAAGATCGGGTGTTTCGGCCTGACCGAGCCGCTGGTGGGTTCCGGAGCCAGTGGCGGCCTGACGACCACTGCCAAGCGGAGTGGAGATAGCTGGGTCCTCAACGGTCAGAAAAGATGGATTGGCAACGCGCCATGGTGCGACCTCTCCATCATTTGGGCGCGCGACCTCAGCGACAACCAGGTCAAGGGCTTCATCGTCGAGAACAAGACCACACCGGGCTTTAGCGTCGAGAAGATCGAACACAAGGTCGCGCTCAAGGTCGTACAGAACGGCCAAATCACGCTCAAAGACGTTCGCCTGCCGGAGGCCAACCGCCTGCAGGCCGGCAATTCTTTCCGCGACACCGCCCGCGTGCTGCGCATGACCCGGTACATGGTCGGATGGGCATCGACCGGGGTGCAGATGGGCGCCTACGAAACCGCACTCAAATACACACAGGAGCGCCTGCAGTTCGGCAAGCCGATCGCCTCGTTCCAGTTGGTGCAGGACCTGCTCGCCAAAATGCTCGCCAACGTCACGGCGTGCCAATGCCTGATGGTGCGCCTGGCGCAGTTGGACGATGATGGCAAGCTTGGCGATCATCACGCCGCGCTCGCGAAGGCGTTTTGCACGGCCAAGTCCCGCGAAACGGTGGCCTGGGGCCGGGAACTGTTGGGTGGCAACGGAATTGTCGCCGACTACAACGCCGCGCGCTTTTTCGCGGATGCAGAAGCGCTCTACTCCTACGAAGGCACCTATCAGATGCAGAATCTGATCGTCGGCAAGGCCGTGACGGGCCTGAGTGCTTTCGTGTGAATGCATTGGCCGAGCCCGAACTCGTGCTCGACGCCCACAGTTCAAAACGGGAGCGATGACCTTGGCTTCAGCAACAGCGCTAGCAACTCTCGCCAATGTCGCCTACCAAAAAAAGGACGGCATCGCCTATGTTACCGTCAACCGTCCTAAGGTCCTGAACGCCCTCAATACGCCGACCTGGAACGACCTGCGCACGGCGTTTGAGGACGCTCGCGACGACGCCAGCGTGCGCGGTGCCATTCTTACGGGAGCCGGCGACAAGGCCTTCATCGCCGGGGCAGACATCGGCGAACTGGCGCAGGTGGCGGCTTTTGCAGCCCAAGAATCGAGCCGCTTCGGGCAAGGGGTCCTCGACCTTATCGAGAATCTCGGCAAACCCGTGGTTGCAGCCGTTAACGGCTTTGCCCTCGGCGGCGGCTGCGAAACGGCGATGGCATGCACGATTAGAATTGCGGCGGAGCACGCGAAGTTCGGCCAGCCCGAAGTAAAGCTGGGGCTGCTTCCTGGCGGCGGTGGAACCCAACGCCTGCCGCGCCTCGTCGGCAAGGGCCGTGCCCTCCAGCTCATTCTTTCTGGGGAGACCATCACCGCGCAGGAGGCCTATCGCATAGGTCTCGTCAACGAAGTGGTTGCGGCGGCGGATCTGATCAGGCGTGCCGAGACGATCCTAAAGCAGATTGCCTCAAATGCGCCGATTGCCGTCAAGTTTGCACTCGAGGCGACGAACAAGGGTCTGGACGCCGGCCAGGACGAGGGGCTGGCGCTGGAGGCCTCCTATTTCGGGATCTGCGCGGCAACCGAGGATAAAAAAGAGGGCACCTCCGCGTTCCTCGAGAAGCGCCCGCCACAGTTTCACGGGCGGTGAGCCCAGCACACACCAGGACACGAACCAATGCCTGACAACATCTTTTCCGGGTTGAAAGTCGTCGACCTTGCAAGTTTCGTCGCCGGGCCTGGCGCCGCCGTGATCCTCTCCGATTTCGGGGCCGATGTGATCAAGGTTGAACCGCCGGCGGGCGATTTGTGGCGAATGGTCCATAAGATCCCGCCGCAGCCGATTGCCAAGGACGCCTATGCCTGGCACCTCAGCAATCGCAACAAGCGCGGCATGAGCCTCGATCTGAAATCGCCGCAGGCCGCGCAGGTTGTGGAACGGCTGGTGAAATGGGCCGACGTCATGATCGTTAACACCCCGCATCCGGCCCGGAAAAAATTGAAGATTGAGTACGACGACGTCGTGCAATGGAACCCACGTTTGATCTATGCGGATCTCACGGGTTATGGCGAGAAGGGCCCCGATGCCGCCCTTCCGGGCTTTGATGTCACGGCCTATTGGTCACGCAGCGGCCTATTATCCCTAACCAGGGACGCGGGCGCGCCGCCGACTTGGCCGTTCGCCGGTACCGGTGACAATGCAACGGCGGTGGGCCTCTTCTCGGCCATCGTCATGGGACTTTATCAGCGCGAGCGTACCGGCAAGGGCGCCTACGTTACCACCTCTCTGCTGGCGGAAGGCGTCTGGTCGGCCAGCGTCGCACTTCAGGCGGCGCTCTGCGGGGCCAAATTCTCTCCCCAGCACGATCGAAAGAATCCGGCGAATGCGGCCATGAACCTCTACAAAAGTTCGGACGGCATCTGGTTCCTGCTTGTCGTGACGCCGGACAAGTTGGCCGCCGTCGCAAGCGGGATCGGTCGCCCCGACCTGCTGAAGGATCCACGTTTTGCCGATCCAGCCAAGCTGGCTGCCAATATGGGGCAGCTGACCGCGATCGTAGACGAGATCTTCTCCTCACAGCCCATGGCGCATTGGCAGGCGATCTTTGATAGGGCGCATATCACCTATGGTCTGGTGCGCGATCCGAGCGACGTCATCAAGGATCCGCAGCTGCGCGAGAACGGCATCGTTGTCGCGCTCGAGGGCGCAGGCGACAATCTCACCTCGACCATTAGCAGCCCCATGCAGGTGCATGGTGTTGCCAAGGTGGCGGCCAAGCGTGCGCCAGGCCTTGGCGAGCACAACGACGAGGTCCTGAAGGAGTTGGGGTTCGACGCCAAACAAATCGACGGACTTCATGCCAGCGGGGCCATCGCCAGGGCGAAAGCACGTGGCGCGGCAGCTTAAAGAACCTCTCGAAAAACCGGCGTCTCCTAAGTAAGTGGAGCACGTGTCCTACCTCCCAACAGCCACAGGAGAAAGCTATGGCAGCGCTTCAGGCTGATCGAGCAAAGAGTGTACTCGCCAAGGATGCCACAGTCGGCCGCTTATTCGTTCTCGATCTCAGCGGCGGTCGCATTTTCACGCTCAACCCGGATGGCTCCGATTTAAAGGTCATTGTCACGGGCTGCCGACATCCCGACGGCATCGTCGTCGATGTCGATGCTGGGCAGATCTACTGGACGGATATGGGCGTGCCAAACCTGAACGACGGTGCGATCGAGCGCGCCGACATCGACGGCGGCAACCGCGCGGCGATCATTGCTGAGGGTCGGACGTTTACGCCAAAACAGCTGCATCTCGATAAGGGAAATGGCAAGCTCTATTGGTCGGACCGCGAAGGCATGCGGGTCATGCGCTCCAATCTCGATGGTTCCGAAATCGAAACGCTGGTACAAACGGGGCAAGGCGACGCCGACCGTCAGGACGCCACCAACTGGTGCGTCGGGATCACCATCGATCCCAAGCGCGGGCAAATCTATTGGACGCAAAAAGGTCCAGATGACGCCGGCCGCGGCCGGATCTTTCGCGCCAATCTTGAAATTCCAAAAGGGGAAACGCCGGCTAGCCGCTCCGACATCGAAGTCTTGTTCGACCACTTGCCTGAGCCGATCGATCTCGAGCTCGATCTGAAACACCGGATTCTCTACTGGACAGATCGCGGCGACCCGCCGCGCGGCAACACCGTCAACCGTAGCCCCATCGACGTGGAGCTCGGGCAAGGTCGCGAGCCGGAGATCGTGCTGACGCATCTGATGGAGGGGATCGGCATCGCCTTGGATGTGGCCGGTGACCGCATGTTCATGACGGATTTCGGCGGCTCGGTCTATTCGGCTCGGCTCGATGGCTCGGAAAAGCGCATGCTGCTCTACGCCGAGGGCAACCTCACTGGCATCACCTATGCAGAAGTAATTCAATAGGAGAGCGGAGCGATGGCACCCGCCAAATCCATTCGCCGTACCGCGGTCATTGGCACCGGGGTCATCGGCGCCAGCTGGACCGCACTGTTCCTCGCCAAGGGCCTGGAGGTGACGGCAACGGATGTAGCACCCAATGCTGAGCGTTCGCTGCGGCAGTTCGTGGAGGCCGCCTGGCCCGCCCTCAAAAGGTTGGGGCTCTCGGCTCGGGCATCAGCGGCCAACCTGACATTTACCGCGGACCTTCCCACAGCCGTCAAAAACGTTGACCTGGTGCAGGAGAATGGACCCGAACGCATCGAATTCAAGCAAAAGCTCTATGGGCAGCTCGATGAGCTTTTGCCGGCCGACGTGATTATTGCGTCGAGCTCATCGGGTCTAACCATGAGCGAGATCCAAGCGGCCTGTAAATCCCACCCCGAGCGCTGTGTCATAGGGCACCCTTTCAATCCGCCCCACTTGATCCCTTTGGTCGAAATCGTTGGCGGCGCCAAGACCTCCGAACAGACTATCGAACGCGCAACCACATTCTATCAAAGCTTGGGAAAGCAGACCGTTCGCCTGAACAAGGAAGTGCCCGGACACGTCGCCAATCGCCTGCAGGCCGCGCTCGCGCGAGAGGTCTATTACCTGGTTGGCGAAGGCGTCGTAAGTGTGGCCGACGTGGATGCGGCGTTATGCTGGGGTCCCGGTCTGCGCTGGGGCATCATGGGCCAAGTGCTACTCAACCATCTCGGTGGCGGCCCCGGTGGCATCGAGCACTTCCTCCAGCAGTTTACCGGACCGCTTACGGCTTGGTGGAAAGTGCTCGGATCACCGCAAATGACGCCCGACCTTCAGCGCAAGCTCATTGCCGGCGTCCATGCCGAAGCCGGCGCGCGCTCTATCGATGAACTGGCGGCGGAGCGGGATGCGGTCCTGCTCGGGTTGCTCGAGCTGCGCGGCCAGGCGGCAAAATCTGCCTCCACACCCGCGGCGGGCGCCGCCCCGGTGTGAAAAAAGCTGTCCTAGCGCGATCCCGATCGCCGAAAAACTCTACACGCGGAGACATGCGGTGCGTAAAGCCGACGTTGTCGTGATTGGTGCCGGCCCGGCCGGAGTGCTGGCAGCGCTACGTGCTGGCGACTTGGGCGCGCGTACCGAACTGCTAGCCCGGGGCGAATTTGGTGGCATGGCTGCCAACGATGGACCGGTTCCCGTACGCACGCTTGCCCACGCGAGCCGGTTGCTGCGCGATGCGCATCAGCTGGGCCGATACGGTGTCACCGTTGGCGAACCAGCACTGGACTATTGCCGGCTGCTGGCCCGCGTGCGCGAAGTGGTCGAGGATGTACGGTCGCATTCCTCCCTGCGCCAACAACTCGACTCGCTCGGAGTAACCGTTCGCGAACAGACCGGTGCCGCGCGCTTTGTCGACGCCCACACCATTGCAACCGAGGGCGGGCTCCACCTCAGCGCCGAAAAGTTCATCATTTGCTGCGGTGGCATGAGCAGGAGGCTGCCGATCCCGGGCTTCGAGCTGACAAGCACCCACTCGGATGCCTGGAGTTTGACCTCGGTGCCGCCGTCGATGCTGGTCGTTGGCGGTGGGGCCACCGGCGTGCAAGTTGCCTCGATCTTCCATGCCTTTGGCACGCGCGTTCAGCTGTTTGAAGCCGGGCCGCACATCTTGGCGACAGAGGATCCAGACGTGTCGGCAGCGGCCGCCGAAGCATTCCGGGCATCCGGTATGGTGGTGCGCGAGAACTTCGGCAGCATCGAATCGTTCTGCAAAACGCCGGAAGGCGTGCAAATGACCTTCAGCAAAGCCGGCAAGCGGGATGCTGTTGAAGCGGCGCTGGCGGTCGTGGCGGTGGGCTGGGTGGCCGATACCGCCAGCCTCAACCTCCCTGCCGCAGGCGTCGAGCTCAATGAGCGCAAGTTCATACGGGTCGATGCGTACCTGCAGTCGTCGGCGCCCCACATCTTCGCCGCCGGTGACGTCACCGGGCGCCTGATGCTCGTGCCGCAGGCGCTCGAGGCCGGGTTCGTGGCGGCAACCAATGCCGTCCTGGGCCCGACGACGCCACTCCTCGACACGGTGACAACCACGGGTAGCTTTACGCAGCCGGAGTATGCCCAGACCGGTCTCTCCGAGGCCAAGGCGCGTCAAACGCACGATATCGTGACCGCACTGGTCCACTTCGATTCGGCCACGCGCACCATCATTGACGGGCACACGTTTGGATTTTGCAAGCTGATCGCCGACCGGCAAACCGCGAAGATATTGGGCTGCCACGTCATCGGCGAGCGGGCGGTGGATATCGCCGAGGTCGCGGCCATCACCATCGCGGCGGGCATGCGGGTAGACGAGCTGGCAAGAATTCCTTTTGCCTATCCCACCTACGCCGGATCCTTGGCGCGCGCAGCGGTCAGCGCGGCGCACCAACTCAACCTAAAGCTCGGTTGGCAGTCCCACCAAGTCGAAAGCGCCTACCACTGAGACGTGCCTGACCGCGCTTTCAGGCCCCGGGGAGGACTGCAAGCGCGCCGCCGGCCGCGTCGCCGTCGGGCTGGTGAATGCCCGGACCTTGATCCGGCGTCGCGCATGAGAAGTCAATTTTCCCCGAGCGCACGGTTTGATGCGCGCTCCCGCCGCCGCATCGGTTCTGCTCGGGGACCAAGGCGACTTATCCTTTATTCGGCGACCAGCCATAGGCCTTGGCACAGGCGCCCCCCATCAGCATGGCTCGCTCACTGTCACTCAGGCGGTCGGTGTTGCGGAAGGGCTCCACGGCTTGCTCGTAATTGACGACGGCGAATGCGCGGGTCCAGTCCGTGCCCCACAGGCAGCGCTCGAGCCCCCAGGCGTCGAAGAGGCGCGCGAGCGGGTCCCAGATGTCCGGGAAAGGATAGGGTTGCTGGGACAGCGTGCAGGCGCCGCTGACTTTGATCACCGCGTTCGGACGCGACGCCAGCTCCAACACCTTTGGCAGGTCGGCCCAGGGCTGCGGTGGGGCGGGCGGTGTGCGCGGCTGCATGATGCCCAAATGGTCGATGATGAACCGCGTCTCGGGGTGGCGGTCAATCAGCGCCGCGCCCACGTCCAGGTTGCCCCAGCACAGCATGTTGACGGGGAAGTCGTGGCGGACGGCGGCACGCAGGATCCGGTCGAGCCCCGGGTCGCCCGGCTCGCGGTTAGCCTCCTTGGGCAGCATGATGCGGATGCCGACCGTCCCCGGCGTCCGCTTCCATTCGGCGATCACATCGCCCACCGCCGGATCGTCCGGGTCGACCGGCTTCACCAGGGCAAACCGGCCGGGATGGGCCCGCTGCACGTCCACCGCATAGCTGGCGTCGTAGCGATACATGGAAAAGGCGGAGATGAAGATCGCACCATCGACGCCGACCTTGTCCATCGCCGCCACCATCTCGTCACCGGTGACGTGATCGGGCCAGTTCGGCACACTGTGCCAAGGTCGCTGCGGCGTGTTGGCCTCATAGGCATGAACCTGTGAGTCGATGATCGGCATCGGGGGAGGCTCCTCTCATGCTCTCGCGCTTTTTGCAGCGCAACTCGCCCGCCTCGGCTGCAGGCGAGCGTCTCGGGTGGGCGCGCCGGGCAGGGCCGCACCGGCAGCGGTGCGGGCCCGCCGGGCGGCAAGTTTAGCTGTGCCAGCGGAACTGCTGGGGCTTGCGCGCGGAGCCTTGCGAGATCATGACGTTGACGAGGGCGGGACCGCGGAAGTTCATCGCCTCGTCGAGAACGCCGCGCAAATTCTTCGGGTCCTCGACGAAGAAGCCCCTGCCGCCGAAGGCCTCCATGACCCTGTCATAGCGGGCGCCATAGATGAGCGCGTTGGGCTTCAAGTTGAACATCGGATTTTCCGGGATCTCGGGCATACCGGGACCGATACCGCCATTGTTCAAGACGACGATCTTGGCCGGCAGGTTGTAGCGAACCAGCGTCTCCATCTCCATGCCGGAAAAGCCGAGCGCCGAGTCGCCCGAGAGGTGGACGACCGGTCGGTCCGGATGCACGATGCAGGCGGCAATGGCATGCCCGAGCCCAACCCCCATGGTGCCGTAAGTGCCGGCATTGAGGCAGGCGCGCGCATCGAAGCTCGGCAATTGGGTGAGGCCGATATCCATCGTGCCGGCACCCTCGGCGCTGAGGATCGCATTCTTCGGCATCCAAGCGGCGACATCGCGCAAAGCCCGGAAATAGTTGGCGGGCTTCGCATCATCGTTGATCTGCGGCCGGATCTGCTCGGCGTTTTCGCTCGCCTTCTGGGTCATCATCTGCCGCCAAGGCGTGTCCTTCGGATGGAACCACTGGCGTCCCGTGAGCGCCTTGTTGAGCTGGCCGACGATCGCCTTGCCGTCACCAACCAGGGCCACTTCCGTCGCCTTGTTGTGGCCGATCTCCTCGGGCGCGATGTCGAGCTGGATGACCTTGACGTCCTTGGCAAAGCGCGGCGGCAGCCCGAAATGAAAGATCCAGTTGAACCGCGCGCCCATGAGAAAGATGACGTCGGCCTTCTGTAGGGCCAGCGTCCGGGCCGCGGCGACCGACAGTGGATGATCGTCCGGCATCACGCCCTTGCCCATCGGCGAGCGCAGGAACGGCAGTTGCGTGCGCTCGATGAAAGCGCGCACTTCGTCCTCGGCCCGCGCCCAGGCCATACCCTTGCCAATGAGCACGAGCGGCCGCTCGGCGCGCTCCAGCAGGTTCAGCGCCGCCTCAATGTTCTCCGTCGGCGCCACCATGCGCGGCGGGTCGGGCGCGCGCTCGACCTGCACGACCTTGTCGAGGTCGCATTTGCCGGTGATGACGTCGTCGGGCACATCGAGATAGGTCGCGCCGGGCCGACCATAGGTCGCGTGTCGGGTCGCCATCTCGACGTAATAGGGGATGCGCTCGACGCTCTCGATGCCGTGCGCGAATTTGCAGAAGGGCGAGGCGATGAGCACCTGGCGCTCTTCCTGGAAGGCGCCCATGCCGCCGCGATAGGTCTCCGAGGCGCCGCCCAGCAGCAGCATTGGCCAGCAATTCTGCTGGGCATTGGCGAGACCGGCGAGACCGTGCACCACGCCCGGGCCGGTGACGACGATGCAGGCACCGGGACGGCCGGTCAGATAACCGTAGGCCTGCGCCGCGTAGGAAGCGGTCTGCTCGTTGCGCATGCCGATGTAGGCGACACCTTCCTTCTGCGCGGCCACGGCAATCGGGGTAACCGGAAACCCGACGACCCCGAACAGGTGATCGATGCCCTGCTGCTTAAGGCTCCTTGCGAGCAAGGTTGCGCCGTCGACTTCGCTCATGCTTTCCTCCTGACCGAAAGACTTCCGTTGCGAGACTACGCATTAATGGGTGGGCCGCGAAAGGGGGTTTGGCGCTGGCGAGCGCGCCTTCGCCAACAACCGCCAGCGCGGCGGCATCGCCACCTCCATTGGGCGCGCAAGGACCCGATGCGCGCTTCCATCCTGGTTGATCGGCAGGGGGAACGGTAGGCACCCGCCGTCGCGGCGCACCCCCCAAGGCAAGGTATGCGGCCACGGCGCTCAGGCTATGTCCATAGTTTGTTAGGCCAAAAAGGTGGCCAAAAAGGGTGGCAAGAGCAAAGCCGTCTTGCCACCAAGTGAGCCCCCCGCGGGCCGCCAAGCCCCCTAAACAAGCGCTCAAAAGCGTCCCCGAGCGGCCCACAAGACGCCAGGCGCGAAAGGCAGTTATGATCCGCAACCGAGGGCGCTTGTGCGCGGGGCCGCCGGCGGGCAAACCGCGCCATTGGAAACGCGCAACGGGGGCGCGCCACGGGGGCGCACAGCGTGGGGGATCGAAGGCCATGCAGCAGGCCGGCAAAGACGGCGAGCACACCTTGGGGCTCACGGCACGAGGCTGGATAAGGGTCACCTTTATTTTGGGCCTGGTGGGCGCGTTTGCATGGCCCGCCCAGGCCATCCCCTTAGGCAGCAACTTGGGCAGCACCGCCGAGGAGGCTTGCGCCGGGCTCGGCAAGCAGGAGCTGCCGGCTTCGGCTATCGGCCTTCCCAGCGGCACCGCTGCCATCGACAGCGCGGTCATGGTGGCGGCGGTGCCCTTCGCCGTCGCCGCGACGGCGGCGACGCCGGCGGCACGCGTCACCCCGGCAACGCCGGCCTTCTGCAAGGTGCTCGGCCACATCAATCCGATCGACCCCAAGGCGCCTAACATCAATTTCCAGCTCAACCTGCCGCTCGACTGGAACGACCGCTCGGTCCAGTACGGCGGCGGCGGCTTCAATGGGGTCCTCATCAGCGGGTTGGGCCTGCCGCCAGCGCATCCCTTCGACAAGCCTTCGCCGTTGGCGCAGGGGTTCGTGACCTATGGCACCGATTCTGGCCACCAGGCCAAGGCGGGCGAAGAGCCACCGACGTTTGCCGCCGACGACGAGGCGTTCGCGAACTTCGCGCATCTGGCCTACAAGAAAGTGCGCGATGTGGCCGTCGCCGTCATTGAGCGCGCCTATGGCAGGCGGCCCCAGAAGCTCTACTTTGTCGGCTCCTCGGAAGGCGGCCGCGAAGGCCTCACCATGGCGCAGCGCCATCCAGCGGACTTTGCGGGCATCTTTTCGCGCGTGCCGGTGATCAACTGGGCGGGCTTGCAGCACGCGGGTTGGCGCGGCGGTCTGGCGACCATGGGCGAAGGCTACCTGTCTCACGCCCACGTCACGCTCGTCCATGAGGCCGTGCTGAAGGCGTGTGATGCAACCGATGGCGCCGCCGATGGCATCGTCTCCAATCCCGTGGCCTGCAAAAGGCAATTTGATGTCAATAGCCTCGCGTGTGCCGGGGGACAGCGCGGCGATACCTGCCTGACCCCCGCCCAGGTCCGGGCGGTTGCGACCTTACACGCCCCGTTCAAGTTTTCGGCCCCCCTGGCCAACGGCCTCGACGACTATCCGGGCTGGGGCGTCTCCGGCGAGGCCACTCCTGGCTTTGCGGCAACCGGCGGCTGGCGGTCGTGGTGGTTGGGCTCGACGCCGCCGGCGCACCCTCCGGTAGCCAGCAACGGCATCGCCTGGATCTACGGCAGCGGCGGTATCCGGCACGTCTTTGCGCGCGATCCAAACGCCGACATTGCAAGCTATGACCCGGACCAGCACATGTCGCGCATTCGGGAGGTGTCGGCGCTCATGGATTCGACCAATCCCGATCTTTCCGCGTTTGCCGACCAGGGCGGCAAGCTGATCGTGCTCGAGCATATGGCCGACTATGCCCAGAGCCCCTATGCCGGCATCCGTTATTTCCAGGCCGTAGAGAGCAAGCTGGGGCCAGAGCGCGTGATGCGCTTCATGCGCCTTTACACGGCTCCTGGCGTCGATCACGTCGGCTCCGGTGCACCGGCCAATGTCGACATGCTGTCGGTGCTCGTCGCATGGGTCGAGCAGGGGCATGCCCCCGGCGAGCTCACCGTCACCGAGCAGAGCGTGGAGGCCTCTCCCAAGATCGTGCGGGCACGGCCGCTCTGCCCCTGGCCAACCTGGCCCAAGTATACGGCCGGTCCTCTGGACGAGGCACAGAGCTTCACCTGCGTGCCCTGACGGCGCGGCGCGCCTGCGTTGGCCGAGTGGGCGCCGCTGGTCGTGGTCGGAAGGGTCAGCGGCGCGGTGTCGTTGACTGAAACCGTCATGGCCAATGGCCAAGCGATTATTGCATGGCCGCCAGCAGCCGCCGCGTGATCGCCTCGGCCTCCGCAAACGATTGGGCCACGTGTTGAGCCCCGGCCGCGCACAGCCGTTCTCGCTGATCGCGCTGGATGTGGGACGCGGCCAAGATGCCAATGACCGTCATCCCGGCCGCGATTGCCGCGGCAACACCCGACGCACTGTCCTCAAGAACGATGCTCCGCGCGGCTGGAATTGCCATTTGCTGGGCGGCGTGAAGGAAAATATCTGGATGCGGCTTGCCGCGTGCGACGTTTGACGCACTAAAGACGTTTCTGCCGAACTCGGATTGCAGGCCGAGCACGTCGAGGCACATGGCCAGGCGAGCGGGTGAGGATGATGAGGCGATGCACCGCGGTATATGGGCGAAGGCATCGATATAGCGGCGCACACCATCTACGAGCCGCAATTCTTGCCGCAGGCGCCCCAGCGTTCGCGCTTGACAGTCGGCCGCAAAGGCCGGCGGCAGCGGCCGGCCGAGTGACAGTTCCACGGCCCTGACGACTTCGCTAAACCGCTTGCCCATGTACAAGCCGTACGCGTCCTGCAGGGTGGTCGGCACGCCGAGCTCCGTCACCATCTCCGCCAGCACGGCATTGGCTAAGACCTCACTGTCGGCAATCACCCCGTCGAAGTCATAAATTAATAGCGACGCCATTGCCTGCCTCGTCCACGCCGTCGCCCGCAAAGAGTGCCCGCACCATGCCCTCGCGCACCGTCGGCTCGCCGCCACGACGCTGGCCTTTGTCCCTGCTAACGGCGGCTCTGCGCAATGGGTTTTTCCGTGAGAACGCCGCGTTGCTGCAGCGCTTCTAGCAGTCCATAGACGTCCTCATCGGAAAGCTTGTTATCGCGTCTGCCGCCGCGGTCCAGGGCGCCCGCCGTCTCGGGGTTGGAAGCCAAATAGGCGTCGAGCCAACCGCGTGCGGTTTTCGGATCAAGCGCGCGGATGTCGGGGGGCGCCGGACGGCGCCATGGCGGCGACTTCTTGTTGGGCGCGATGCGACGGTGGCGCACGGTCCTGCTCGCCCGCTCGAAGGCTCGCCGAGCAAGCGTGGCACCCTCGTCATTGTCGGCCGCGGCCTCGGCGATGAGATCGGCATCCGAACTGGCCAAAATGTCCTCCACGAGCGTGTCGGTCAGCCGGTCGAGCCGCGGCGATTGGCCTTTGTTCTTTTGGCTCATGGCGTCCAATCCTTTGGATAGGCCTTGTCGATTCGACGGCGTATGAGCCGTCTCTTGCTGGCGAACTCAGTCTCGCTCAGTCCGGTAAGGGAACGCAATTGCGCCCCCGCGAGGCCATCCATGATGCCTTCGAGCAGGCGTTGCGCGAGACAGTCATCGACGAAGAGGGCGAAAATGGCCTCCCTCAGGCGCGCTGCCTCCTCGTTGACCATCAACACCTCATCGGCGACGGGGCGCGTGTCACGGACCCACAGCACGACCTCCTGCCAGGTCCCCGTTTCCGTGACCAGGGACATTTCCGGGCGTCGTTTTCGCGCCTTGCGCCAGTCGGAGGCAATGCTGCGCATGACGCCGACCAGAAAGTGGACGATGTCGAGCGTACGCGCACACTGTCGTGTTCCATCGAGCGCACGTTGAAATGCCTCTTGCAGAAGATCATCGGCGTCAAAGGCGGCAGCGCGGCACAGGGCGCGCGCCACCTTATGCAGCCGAAGCCAGTCGGGCGCGGTCAAAGCGGCAATAGAGCGTTTGACCTCCACCTGCGTCAGCAATGACGCCCCAGTGTGCCTCGGTTGCAAGGTCAAAAGCCTCCCCTTTTTCAGCCTATGCGCCAGCGAGAGGCCGGCACGGACATGAAGCAATGTCTGGGTGCAAGGCCAATCGGCGCATCTATGTTCGAGCGCCAACACCCTTGTGCAGCCCGGATCAAGACGGGGAACATCGATGCCGTCGATCGACGCCACCGTGGACCAATTCCGAAATTTTTACGCCAGTTGCATGGCGGCCGCCGCGCGCCGGCCCGCCTGGCCGCCAGGCTATGCCTGGCAAACCCGGCTCGAGGGGGCTTTCGAAGCCGTGCCGCGCGAAATGTTCCTGCCGCCAGGCCCCTGGCGTATTGAAGTTGCGCCGGGCAGCTATGTCGAGACACCCAGCGCCGATATCAGGTTCCTCTATCAGGATCTCCTGGTGGCGATCGACAAACGGCGAGACATCAACAACGGCCAACCGAGCGCGCATGCCCGCTTCATGGCCCAGCTCGAACCGCGGCCGGGCGAAACGGTCGTGCATATCGGCGCCGGTACGGGATATTACACCGCCATTCTGTCGATGCTTGTGACGCCCGGTGGGCGGGTTTGCGCCTACGAGTTGCACGAGGATTTGGCGGGGCGAGCTCGTCAAAATCTCAAAACCTTCGACAACATTTCGGTTGCGACGGCCGACGCCACCGGGCTGCAGCTACCCGAAGCCGATGTCATTTACGTGAATGCCGGCGTCGTCCGGCCGCCGCTCAATTGGCTGCGAGCGCTGCGATTGGGCGGGCGCATGTTCGTGCCGTGGCGGCCGACGGCCGACATCGGTATCGCTTTGTTCATCCGCCGCACCGCCAGCGGCTTCACCGTCGATCCCGCGATGCCGGCTTGGTTCATTCCCTGCGTCGGCGCGTCCGGCAGCTCGCCGGGCGACAGGCAGCCTGGGCTCGACCGTGCCTGGTCCAGTCGGACGCTCTACCTAAAAGCCGAGCGCGAGCCTGACGCCACCGCGACGGCGATCTATGACGAGGTGTGGTTCTCCACTGAACGGCTGGCGCAAGATTGCACAAAGCCCAGCACACAGCCCAGCACATGAGGCTGGCGCTGACCGGTGGGACCAGCGCGAGCCAACAAAAACAAGAGGGAGGCCCAGGCGAGAGCGGCTCAAGCGCTGCGGCGGTCGAGCTTGGCCATCAGTGCATTGGACGATGCCACAATCGGCCGAGCTCGGCTTACGTTTGTTTCGAACCGACACTGCGCCATGCGGGCCGGCTTCGCTCGGCCAGCGCGCGCCGCGCCGAAGGGAACGATGTCTCCGAGGGGACGTTACGCTCCATCCCCCCTCAAGCCGGAGATCACCATGGTAAAATCAACTGCACAGCAGCAGCAACCTGATATGGCTCAGCCCGATATGGCTCAGCCCGAGACTTCCGTTGTCGGCTTGCCGATTTATTGTTCCGACGGGGCAAAGATTGGCGAAGTCACGCAGGTCGGAATGCACGAAGGACAGGAAACCGTCGCGGCTCAGTTGGAGCCGTCCCTGATGGGCGCCAAGGTGCTTATTCCAGCGAAAATGATGACGCAACAGGGCGACCGCCTCGAGCTGCCGATGACGGCCGAGCAGATCAAACAGCAAATCTCTAAATCATAGCCGGGCGAACCCATTGCTCCCGCCGCAGGGGGCGTGCGTCCCGCCGCAGCCAATCGCGCTTGGGTCACTGACTTGGATAGTTGCAGCAAGCGCCGGCACGGTCCGACATCGAGCCTTTGACCCACGGCGCCGCGACAGTTTGGGCTTCGTCGCGGTTTGCCGTGGATCAACTTGTGCGTCGGCGCGTCGTCACCGCAGGCGGGGAGCGCGCTCGAGGTGCTTTCCGGGGGCCGTTGCGGAAATCATTTCCCGGTCGGCCACAATTTTTCTGTGTCGCCGCCGGAAAAGATTGGCTGCGCACCTTGCGGGTGGATAGCCTACTTTTGGAAGATCTTCTCCCAAATATGATCAAGGATCGCGGGCTCGCGCGGCGGCAGATAAGTTAGACCTGCCTCCTTGCCGAGGTCTGCGATCTTGCCCTCCGTCTTTAGATCGGCGAGCGCCTTGTTGACCGCGGCAAGCAGTGCCGGCTCGCTTGCGAGCGCGACATAGCCGCGATTGGCGCCGATCGGGTAGTAATAGCCGGAAGCGGACAGGCCCGTGTCGCGGTGCGCCGCGCGATAGGCATCGAAGCGGGCCAGGTCGAGCAGTGTCGCATCGTAGTCACCGCGGTCGAGCGCGCCGAGCAGATCGCCGCGGCCGGGCACCATGTGCGTGATGTTGTCGATCAGCCGTCCGCTCTCGAAACTCATCAGGATGGCATCGCCAAGCGTCCCGCTTTCGATCAGCAGACGCAATCCGGAGAGATCGCCGATGGCATTAATCCTGTGGCCACGCGCCTTGGGCCCAAGCACCACTGTTAGCGGCGAATAAACGTAAGGCTGGCTGGGCGTGAGGACGCCGAGTTTGATGCGGCGCCGGCGATCGTCGCGGGTCGCGCCTTCGAAATCCGGAAGCTTGGCCGTCTTCACGCCGGGCACGACCAGCGAATCGCGGGTCAGCGCATAGCCGCCGACCAGCGCGCAGCGCCCGTCGGAAAGTAGCGCATTGGCTTCGAGTTGCGGGCTCGAATCCTCGTCGAGCTTGCTTTCGAACCATTGGATCTTGAGCGGCCGTCCCAACCGATCGGCGATAGCTTGCGCCAGTGTGACGTCAAAGCCGGTGCCGGACTTGCCCCGCTGCTGCAAGGAAAACGGCGGTCGATCTTGGTCGAGGCACACCTTGAGGGGATCGTCGGCGGCGTGGGCGGCCGTTTGCAGGCCCGACAAGATCGCCGCCAGACTCAAGGCTGCAACTCGACCTTTCATGGTTTCCTCCGGCTCGAAACATAGGCCCACAGCGCGCTGATCTCGTCGTCGCTCAGGATGTCTCCCCAGGGCGGCATCTTGTTGTTCTTGCCCTGCTTAACGGCGGTGACAAAGCGCGGCTTGTCATCCGGGAAACCACGCAAATCCGGCGTGATGGTGCCGGAATTCATCAGGTTGGGACCGTGGCAATGCGAGCATTTCTGGGCGTAGGTCACCTTGCCGTGGTCGATCTGTGCCTGCACGCTGCTGTCATTCAGTTCATCTGCGGCGCGGGCGGTTGGCATCGACCCGACCGCCAGCAGCGCGACGGCGGCGAAGGCCGCCGCCGTCTGACAGGACATTTCTCTTGGCATGCGCGACCGACGGTTATTGCTTGAGCGCGAATACCCATAGCGATCCGCCCGGAGGCACTTTCGCCAGCCGCTCGTCCCCGGAGAACAGCGAGTAGACCCCGCCATAGCCGCTTGCGACGGCAACATACTGCACGCCGTCCTGCTGCCACGTCACAGGTTGCCCCTCGATGCCGGAGCCGGTCTGGAACTGCCACAGCTTCTTGCCGCTGTCGGCGTCAAAGGCTTCGAACTCGCCGGTCAACTGCCCGGAGAAGACGACGCCGCCGGCGGTGGAGAGCACGCCGGAAAAGCGCGGAATGTCACTGGGCGCTTCCCACTTGGTCTTTCCGGTAAGTGGATCGATCGCCTTGAGATGACCGCGCGGTCCATCACCCCACTCCCAGAGATCGGTGAGGTCCATGCCGAGATACCATTCGCCGGCCTTATACGTGACGGGCTCGGTCTTGTAGTGACCGCCGAACGCCAGCGTGTTGGCATAGGCAACGCCGGTCTGGGGATTGTAGGACATCGGCTCCCAGTTCTTGCCGCCCAGGATCGACGGGAACACCGTCACTTTCTTGCCCTCGCGCGCGTCCCTCGTGATGTCGGTCTCGATCGGTCTTCCGGTTTTCAGATCGATCCCGGTCGCCCAATTGACCTTCACGTACGGATTGGCCGCGAGCAGCTTGCCGTTGGTGCGGTCGAGCACGTAGAAGAAGCCATTGCGGTTTGCATCCATCAGCACCTTGGTCGGCTTGCCTTCGATATTCATGTCGGCGAGCACCATCTCGGCCACCGAGTCGTAGTCGAACGGGTTGTTGGGCGAGAACTGGTAGTGCCATTTGATCTTGCCCGTCTTCGGATCGAGCGCGAGCACCGAGCAGGTATAGAGGTTGTCGCCGGGCCGCACCGCGGAGTTGAACGGGCCGGGGTTGCCGATGCCCCAATAAACCGTGTTCAACTCGGGATCGTAGGAGCCGGTGATCCACGTCGATCCGCCGCCAAATTTCCAAGTGTCACCCTTCCAGGTGTCGCCGCCGGGCTCGTCCGGGCTCGGAATGGTGTGGGTCCGCCACAAATGCTTGCCGGTGGCCGGATCCCAGCCGTCGATAAAGCCACGGATGCCGAACTCCGCGCCGGAGATGCCGGTCAGGACCACGCCATCGGCGACCAGCGGTGCCACCGTCATGGAATAGCCTTCCTTGATGTCGGCGGCCTTCTGACGCCAGAGCTCCTTGCCGGTCTTGGCGTCGAGCGCGATGACATTGGCGTCGAGCGTAGTGCGAAATACCTTGCCGTCAAACAGCGCCGCGCCGCGATTGATGATGCCGCAGCAGACGATTCGCGGCGTCTCCGGCGGATATTCGACCTTCGTCTTCCAGATCTGCTTGCCGGTCTTGGCATCGATCGCCATCGTGGCGGAATGCGTCGTCACATAGATCACGCCCTGATAGACCAGCGGCTGTGATTCCTCGCTTCGATCGTCGGCAAGACTGTAGTTCCACACCGCTACGAGGTTCTTGACGGTGTCCTTGTTGATCTGATCCAGCGTGCTGAATCGATTGAGATTGTAGCCCATTCCGTAATTGAGAACGTTCGAGGTGTCGGTCGCGCCCTTGACGAGTTGTTCGCTGGTCTGGGCACTGGCCCCATGTGAGACAATAACCGCAAGGCCGATGGCCATCGCGATGCGCTTCATCGGTTCCTCCCAAATCATTTTTTGCTTCGCAGGCGGAAGGCCGCCACCCGCAGCCTATATTGAAAATGTGGCATGCAGATAGATGGAATTGGGCATTGCGCGCAGTAATGGACAGCCGAGCGGCGAGGCACCGCCCAGCCGGGTGCGACCATGCCTGAGCGAGGGTAGAAATTCTCGTTGCCAGGCAAACCGCATCGCGGAACGCTTCCGCATCAGCGTTAAAGCGCCTCGATTGGTCAATGTGCGGGAGATGACCACAGGCGCACGCGCGTAAAACCGGTTTAGGTCATGTGCGGCCCCATCCGGTAGGCGATCGAGCCTTTATCGCGGGTCTCTGCCTCACTCAATTCCGTCCATTGGGGTGTCGCTGCGGCTGCGACGGCTTCGGCCTGGTGCCAGCAGGAGCCATGGGTTGTTAGGGCGAGGAGCGGAGCAAGTGTCAAAAAGCTCAACCTGCTTGCTTGCACGCCCCAGTCGGGAAAGGCTGAGTTATGAACTCGCCAGCTCTGCAAGAGCATTTTGCGGGGTGCCGCTCTGGCGTACGATGGTGGAGATCCAGCTATACTTCGTCAGCCAACGCTGGAAAATTTCTCTTGAAATTCAAAGAATTGATCGCTGTCATGCCGTCCGATCCGTCGACAGCGGCTGGCGGTCATGAGCTCTGGCGCAGGATCGAGGAGCTCAAGCGGGAGCTTGGCGAAGCTCATCGCCGCGAGGCGGCGACCACCGAGTGCAGCCGGTGTTCGACACGATCGTCAAGAGCGCTGTGAGGCTGTGCGACGGCCTCTTCAGCGGGGTCTATCTATTCGATGGCGCCTTGCTCCATCATGTCGCCCACTACAACTACGCCCCTGAAGCCCTCGAGGTGGTGCAACGCAAATTTCCGACCCGGCCAAGCCGAGAGTTCGGGATAGGGCGGCGATCCTCGAGCGAGCGGTTGTCCACATACCGGATGTCGAGGTCGACCCGGAGTACCGGAATCAACCCCTCAGCCGTGCGGTCAGCATGCGAAGCGGTCTCTTTGTTCCCATGCTGCGGGATGGCGCACCGGTCGGCGTCATTCTCGTGGCACGCGCCGAGCCAGGGGCGTTCTCTGACAGCCAGATCAACCTGCTCAAGAGCTTCGCCGACCAAGCCGTAATCGCTATCGAAAACGCGCGGCTGTTCGAAACAGAGCAAATGCTCACGAATGAGCTGCAGGAGACGCTCAAATACCATTGCACTAAACCGCTATCGCGGTATGCGCCCTGCTACACCGGACGGCGACAGACGGCTTCAATGTTGTGTCCGTCTGGATCAAGCACAAAAGCACCGTAGTAGTCGGCGTGATAGCGGGGGCGAAGGCCCGGGGCGCCATTATCTCGACCCCCAGCAGATAGGGCAGCAGCATGGAACGCGTCCACCGCGGCGCGGTCCTTGGCGTCGAAGGCGATGTGAGATCCCGTCCGCACTGCTTCCCGAAGGACGATCCAGAAGAATGCCTTTCTGTCCTGTCCGTAGCCGAAGCCGTCCTTAGCATAGAGGCGCTCGATGCCAAGTGGCTTGAGCGCTTGGTCGTAGAAAGTCTTCGCGCGTTCGATGTCAGAGACGCCGATCGATACGTGATCCAACATGTCACTTGCTCCAGCCTTTGGACAGGATAGCGGCTCAACAGAGGCATTCTGTAAACATCGCACAATTCTGAGGTTTCTGCGATGCCGTGAACGGACGTTGAGGCAAGCGCCGGCCTCTCCGGCGGCGTTGCAGAAACTCTGTTGCGCGAAACCGCGGGCCGCGAGCGCTACCTTATGGGGATTTAACGCCGGTTGCCCACCGCGGTCCGCCGTCTGGCCAACTCAAAATGGGCGCTGGGTCCGGTTGGATGGGAGAACTTGATTGTGGGTTGCACGATATTCTTGGGCGCGGCGATACGCGTGAACCTTGCAGCGTTGCCATGTTGCTCGGCGACAACTATGCGCGCACGCAAAAACGGCGTCGTCAGCGGGGCACCCACGTTGGCGCACGGTCGAGTTGGTGAATGTCGGCTGCTGGGCGTCACGACGTATCGTACCTCGGGGTGGGAATATGGGTCCGTGGCATCTGTCCACGCTCAAAGGTCTCGATGATTTTCATGCGGCCCCCACAGCATGGGCAGGGCGGCGGGTCGTCGTTGTGGTCGTCGTCGAAGACCAGGAGGACTTGCGGGAGATCGCGCGTTTTGCGCTCGAGGGCGCCGGCTACGAGGTCATCGAGGCGGCGACCGGCGCCGAGGGCATCGCCAAAGCCGAAACCGAGCATCCCGATCTCGTGTTGATGGATATTCAGCTTCCGGTGCTCGACGGCTATGAGAGTACGCGCCGGATCAAGGCTCTGCCCGGAATGGAGCGGATGACCGTTATTGCCGTCAGCTCGTTCGCCATGAGAGGTGATGAGGAAAAGGCGCGAGCGGCCGGCTGCGATGGCTACGTGACCAAACCCTATAGCCCAAACAGCTGGTCGATCTCGTCCGCCAGTTTCTGGCGAAAGCCTGACGACCCCGATTGCCTCAACTGATGAGCCAGCTCCGCCGGAGTAGGGCTGGTTCCATCTTAGTGCGTAAGCGACGTTCCGCATCCCGCCAAATGCGCAACCGCAGTGAGCACAATGTCGTCGCCCTGGTGGCCACTTCATATGGCACGAAGCCATCGTCTGTGTGTCTACATTCAATGTTTGCAGGTGCGCGATGGTGCACCGGCGTGGGGATCATTCCCGGACAACGAAATTCACCAACCGTCCGGGAACGGCGATCTCCTTCACGACCTCCTTGCCCGCCAGCAGCTCCTGCACCCGCCGATCCGCCTTCATCAGCGCCAGTAGTGCGTCGGCGGCCATATCGGCGTCTGCAACGATTTTGTGTCGGATCCGCCCGTTCAGCTGAACGACATATTCCCGCTGCTCGTCCTTCGCGAGATCGGGATCGAAGCTCGGCCATGTCGCATAGGCCAGCGATTCGCCATGGCCGAGGACGCGCCACAATTCCTCGCACAGATGGGGCGCAAAGGGGGCCAGAAGCAACACGAGGCTTTGCACGACGCAACGCGGCCGTTGCTGCAACGGTGTCAGGTCGTTCACCAACCCCATGAGTCGGGCAATGCTGGTGTTGAAGCGGAGGTTCTCGATGCCCTCGCTCACCGCGCGAACGGTCTTGTGCTGAAGACGCAAGAGCCGTCGATCGGGTGCCATGTCGACCAGCCGCGGACTGATGTTGGCGTCTTCATCGCATACCAGGCGCCATGCGCGTTCCAGGAAATGCCGCATGCCGTGCACCGCCGAGGTCTGCCATGGCTTCGTCATCTCGAGCGGCCCCATGAACATCTCGTAAAGCCGCAGCGCGTCGGCGCCGTATTGCGCAACGATGTCGTCGGGATTGACGACGTTGAAGCGCGACTTCGACATCTTGTCGATCTTCCGGGTTACCGGGATGTCGCCGGCGAAATGCCGTCCTTCGTGCTCGGTCACCTGCTCCGGCGCGTAGTATTTGCCGGCGGCGTCGCGATACGAATAGGCCAGGATCATGCCTTGATTGAACAGCTTGCGGAACGGCTCCTTCGTCGAGACGATGCCGATGTCGTAGAGCACCTTGTGCCAGAAGCGCGCATAGAGCAGGTGCAGCACCGCATGCTCGGCGCCGCCGACATACAGATCGACCGGCATCCAATAGCGCTCCGTGCTGGGATCGACGATCGCCCGGTCGTTGTGCGGGTCGAGGAAGCGTAGATAGTACCAGCAGGATCCCGCCCACTGCGGCATGGTGTTGGTCTCGCGCAGGGCCGCTGCGCCCGTGGCCTGATCGGTGGTCCGCACCCAATGCGGCGCCCGAGCCAGCGGTGGCTCGCCGGTGGGCGTCGGCTTGTAGTCTTCGAGCTCCGGCGGCAACAGGGGCAGGGCATCGTCGGGCAGGGCAACCACCGAGCCATCGGCACGATGCAGGATCGGCAGCGGCTCACCCCAATAGCGCTGGCGCGAGAACAGCCAGTCGCGCAAATGGTACTGAACCTGAGCGCGCCCGGCGCCGCGGGCCTCCAGCCAGGCGATCGCGAGCGTCTTGGCCGCTGCCGATGACTGGCCATCGAGGGGCGGCGAATTGACCATCGTGCCCTCGCCCTCCCATGCCCCGTCGTGGATGTCGCCGCCGCCGGTGACGACGCGGACGATCGGCAGCTCGAAGGCGCGCGCAAACGCGTGGTCGCGGCTGTCGTGTCCGGGCACGGCCATGATGGCGCCCTTGCCATAGCCCATCAGCACATAGTCGGCGACCCAGAGCGGCAACTTGGCCGCATTAGCCGGATTGATCGCGTAGCTGCCGGTGAAGACGCCGGACTTGCCGCCGGCACGGTCGGAGCGTTCGCGCTCACCCTTGCGGGTACTCGCTTCGACATAGGCCATCACGGCGGACCGCCGGTCGGCGGCGGCGAGCTTCGGCACCAGCGGATGCTCGGGAGCGAGCACGCAGTGGGTCACCCCCCACAGAGTTTCGGGTCGCGTGGTGAAAACCTGCAGCGTTTCTGCAACGCCATCGATCTTGAAGGCGATTTCCGCTCCCTGCGAGCGGCCGATCCAGTCGCGCTGCATCGCCTTGATGCCGTCCGGCCAGTCGAGCTCATCCAGATCTTCCAGCAGGCGGTCGGCATATGCGGTTATCTTCAGCATCCATTGCCGCATCAGCCGCTTTTCCACGGGATCGCCGGTCTCGACATACTTGCCGTCCTTCACCTCCTCGTTGGCGAGCACGGTTCCCTGGGCCGGGCACCAATTCACCGGCACTTCCGCCTGATAGGCCAGTCCGCGCTCGAACAGCTTCAGGAAGATCCATTGCGTCCAACGCAGATACCGGGGCTCGGTCGTCGACAGCTCTCGGTTCCAGTCGTAGGAGAAGCCCAGCCGCTTCACCTGCGCACGAAAGGTCTCGATGTTGCGCTTCGTGGTGATGGCCGGATGCACGCCAGTGCGGACCGCATAGCGCTCGGCCGGCAGGCCGTAAGCGTCCCAGCCGATGGGGTGCAGGACATTGAAGCCGCGCATGCGCTTGTAGCGCGCGACGATGTCGGTCGCCGTGTATCCCTCGGGATGCCCGACATGCAGTCCTTCCCCTGATGGATAGGGAAACATGTCCAGCACGTAGAATTTCGGCTTTGCGGGATCGACCTCCGCTGCAAAAGTCCCGTTTGCCTCCCAGTATTGCTGCCACTTCGGCTCGATGTGCTTGGGATCGTAGGGCATCTGTCACTCAATCGTAGCGGCGGAGGATACCGCCCAGTTCAGATAGCAAGCTCGGAGAACTATGCACGCAAGGGGTCAGGACTGACCGGCCGCGGCGGCAACTGCTAGGAAAGGGCAGCCGACCCCTACCCAGGCCGTTGCTTGGCTTGGCCCCTGAGCGATCGTCCCCGAAATGCCGAGGAGTGGTTGCTCAGGGGCTGGTAAGGAGGAGGGTAAAAACGCCGAGCGACGATGCCGCCGAAAGTAGCGCGGCCCTGGTCTCGTCGATGCTGGAGGCAAGCGCGCTCACGAAGGCTTCTCCGCATGCCGCGGGCGCGGGGCGCACACCGCAGTCGGGGTTGCGGCCACTTAAACCGAAGCGCGGAAAGACTGGCAAGGAGGAATCGCGCGGGCTGCCCTCGCACCGCGCCGCGTCAAGCCCGGCCGGGTCCGCGCTGGCGCGCCAGCGACGGCGGCCTGCGCCAAAGTTGGCAACGGTAACTTTCTCAACTACGAGGCGGACCTACGGCCGGCGGCGCATTGCCGCGCTCCCGGCCTGGGTGCAGCGCCCGACGCCGCCTTGCTTGCCGCAGCGGGCGCCATGGCGGAGCGGCTGGAGGCCGCAGCCACGGTCCCCATACCGGCCCCGACCTGACCGCGCGCAACCCCATCGCGCTTGGTTGCGCCCGGGCGTCGTGATTGGCGCCGAGGTAGTGCACCAACCAGCCGTCCGCCTCCTGCTTGGTCTACTCGCGGCAGGCCTATTCGAGCCCATCCGTCATGACAGCAGGCGAAGCCACGTCGGTCCCGCGCGCCGGCGGCCCGTCGGCGCCCGCTTTGGCCGGCGCGCGCACCGATGCCGGCCAGGGGCGGCTTTCGCGGGCGCGCCGCGAGCGGCTATATAGGTTAGGCTGATGCCACATATTACCTAGTGGCGTGAGCGAAATTCGACGCGAGCCGGCACCACATGGACCCTTTTCTTCGACGCCCGATCGGCAGCCCGGCGCTAAAGGTCACCCAGCTCGGCTTCGGCGGCGCGAGCCTAGGCGACATGCGCGAGAGCATTGCCGAGGCGCAGGCAAGCGCCACCATCGAGGCCGCACACGCCGCCGGCATCGGTTATTTCGACACCTCGCCCTGGTATGGCAACGGCAAGAGCGAGCTGCGCTTTGGTCAGGTGCTGCGCAGCAAGCCACGCAACAGCTTTGTGGTCTCGACCAAAGTTGGCCGCGTGCATCGTCGGCCGCCTGAACCCGACAGCTACAAGCATCCCGCCTGGGCCGGCGGTTTGCCGTTCGAACCGAGCTTCGACTATAGCCGCGATGGCATCCTCAAGAGCTATGAGATGAGCCTGGCTCGGCTCGGTCTCAACCGTGTCGAGGCGTTGTTGATCCACGACCTCGATCTTCGTTTCCACAAGTCCGAGGAGGGCGTGGCCTTTCGGCTCGGACAGCTCGACGGCGGCGGCTATCGTGCGCTCGCCGAGCTGAAGGCTGCGGGCGAAATCGCCGCCATCGGTGCCGGCATCAATCTCAAAGGCATGATCCCCCGTTTTTTGGAGCGCTGGCCGCTCGACTTCTTCCTGGTTGCCATGCCCTATACGCTGCTCGAGCAGGAAGGCCTCGAGGAACTCGAGATGTGCGCCGCACGGGGGGTCGCGATCGTGATCGGTGCGCCTTACGCCTCGGGGATCCTCGTGCGCGGCCCGGGACCGGGCGCCCTTTATCGCTACGCGCCGGCCGAGCCCGCGATCATCGCCAAGGCACAGCGCCTCGCCGAGGTCTGCCGACGCCACGCCGTGCCGCTGGCCGCCGCGGCCCTGCAGTTCCCGCTTGGCCACCGCAGCGTCGTCTCCGTGATCCCGGGGCCGGTTACCGCCGAAGAAGTGCGCCTGAACCTCGCCTGGATGCGACGCGACCTCCCCGATGCCCTGTGGGCGGAGCTCAAGGCGGAAGGGCTCGTTCGCGCCGAGGCGCCGACGCCGCGTTTGGTTGGGTCGCCCTAATCGGCTCGAGCAAGCCCTAGTCGAAGGCGCCGGCAACCGCCGACCCCGACACTATCCCGTTCTCGGGAGATGCCCGGCCCAGTTGCGGATGACCGCGAGTGTGGCTCGGGCGGAGCTGCTTTCAAACCGCTGTTGATGGCCGCCCTGACCCCTGAGCCGCGATCCGGGCAGGCGGTGCGCCAGGGCTACGACGCCCGGTCCGGTCGGAGCGCGCGCACCGCAGCTCCGAGCAGCGCGAAGGTCTCGGCCTCGGCATCGCTGTCCTGATGCTGACGCCACGCGCTCTGGATGGCAACGACCACCTGCTCTGTCGGATTGACGTAGATGTACTGGCCGAAGGCGCCGCTCGCCAAAAAGGCGCCGCGGTGGATGCCGGTCGGCTTGGGCGGCAGTGCCCACCACTGGTAGCCGTAACCCGCGAGGCTGCCCGGCATCAGCCGACCGAAGGCGGTGGGCGCGCTGTCGGGCTGGCCGGCGAGATCACGCCAGCCGGGCGGCAGGACCCGTCGGCCATTGAACGCCTCGCCGTCCTCCAGCACCAGTTGGCCGAAGCGGCCGACGTCGCGCAGGCGCGCGCTGACGCCAGCCCCACCCAGCTCCAGGCCGCCCTCGGCGTCGAGCGCCCAGTACCCGTTGGCCTCCATGCCGGCGGGCTTCCAGATGGTCTCGGCGCAGTAGTCGGCCAGCGGCCGGCCCGTAGCGGCCGCGACCAGCGCGCCAAGCACGCAGCTGTCGACGGTTGAATAATTGAAGACGACACCTTGCGGCTGAGCGCTCGACAGCGCGCACAGGAGATCCAGGATGCAGTCTGGCCGCCGCCGCTCCAGGGCACGCTGCAGGCGCCCGAGTTTGAACTGTCCATCGTGTTGCTCGCTCCAAGCCACGCCAGAGCACATCCGCATGACATTGCGGACCGTGACGCCCTCATACGCCGAGCCGCGCAGCCGCCGCAGGTAGAGGTCGCAGCGATCGTCCAGGCTGCCAATCGCGCCATCGTGGAGCGCAGCGCCGACTAGCGTCGAGGTGATCGACTTCGCAGTCGAGTAGCTCGTCGGACGGCTATGCGGGCCGCTGCCCATGCCGTAGCGCTCCAGCGCGATCTGGCCGTGCTTCAGGATCAGCAACCCGGCCGTGCGCCGGCGGGCCATGTAGTCGCCGATGCTGAGGCGGACGTCGCCCACCTCAAAGGTCAGGTCCGCGAGCGAACGGGCGTGCAGTGGCAGCGGCCGCACCGCGTCGCCACGCCGGATGACGCGCACCGGCCAGACCTGGTCCTGGTCGGGCAAGGTCGCCGCCTGGTTCTCGGGTGTCGTCGCCATGACGTTTCGGAGCTCCGGATCGGTGACGCCGAGGATCACGCCGCCGCCTCGCGACGGCCGGCGGCGGCGTTGGGTTTGAACACCTTGGCCATACGCGAAACTCTAAGATCGTGGACTCAAATACGCGTGAGTTGCTCTTCCAAGATGTGCTTCCTCGAAGGTTACTCGTGAGATCTAGAGTCTTTGAACTCCGCCCGGTGGCGCCTCATAAACTCGTCCTGCTCCTCTACCGTGCCAACAGATGCAATGTCCTCCACAGGATCAAACGTGCCGACGAGGTCCTTTGGCAAAGCGGGTTGACCAAGCGTGAGTGCATAGCTCGTCCATGCACCGGCGTCACTTGACATGCCAGAGGGACGAACGTTTGGCCGTGCTCCCTGACAGAGAACGCGGAACCCCTCGGGTTCGATCACACGGCGAAAGGTCCGAAGGCACTCATAGAAATCCGACGCATCGAAATTGCGTTCCTCACCACCGACAGGCCAAGCAATCACCAGCCTGCGAACATCTTGGCTTAGATCAATCAGCTCTGCTTGCAGGCTAATCTTTTCCATTCCTGCACGTTGCACGTTCAGTTGGATGATCTCTGGCTCCATGGGCTCACCACTTGATCGCGAACCTGGTCGCCCCAACGCCAGGCCATCGTCATTGAGGACACGATCTAGGACGCCAAACGGACGTTTTGCCAGCCTTTACGGCCCGTTTGCGCACGTGATCGGCAAGGACCGCTTCGCGTCAAAATCGACGGGGGGTAACCACCAAATGCAATAAATCATCCAAAACCGGTCCCAATCAACCGCTTAGATCAACGTCGCGACATGCTGCTTTGTCTCTCAAAAGGAAACAGAGTTGAGAGGACGATCAAGTACGTATTGGGAACCCTGCCCCTCGCCGGCCTTGGAACCGGCCTTGGAATAAGGGCCGGCTCGTCGGCGCGAAGCCGCCGCTGCGCCCACGTCACGTATGGTCCATCGGGATTTTCAGCATTTTCCCTCGGTTCATTTCGCGACGATTTCTTATCCGCCAGAAACGGGCCTTTTGCGCAAGACACAGAAGGTAGAAAAATTGCGACAGCGGTGACTGAGCGACCGGCGCGGAGCCGCTAACCAAATCGACCGCGGTTCGGCGCTGAAGCAATTGAAGCACCCGGCCGATATCGAGGTGATCGCGGATGTCATCGATGCCAGACCGGGTTCTTCCCGGCGCGCCGCGCGCCTGAGGCCGCCTCGGCGGCGCGCCCTGCCACAAGCTGCTCGACGCTTACGGCTCGCGATAATCCAGCGCCATCCGTTCCAACGCGGCTCGCTTCAATGCTTCCACGTCGCGGCTATCTTCTGTCGCCACCGAAAGCAACGCGGTCTCCAGCTTGACTAGGGCCTCATCTATCTCTGCAGGATCATCGCCGAAGTTGCCGGCGATCTCGGCCCAGGCAGCGTCAAAGGCTTCACCTATTGCCTTTAGGGCCTCCGGTCCGACTGATGCGTCAGCAATGAGCTTTCGAGCGCACATGACTGTACCCTCTGATTACAGCCCCGAATGCTGTGAGCCTGAGGCTCCACGGTGGGCACGTCAATCAGTCGGAACCCATAGTGTGCGCAATGGTTATCACGGCGCTGCTGGGTAGTGGGCGGTTGCTCAGGGGCTGGGTAAAGCGGAGATTGGACGTGCGAGCCTCCCAAGCTGCAGCCTCGGCAGAGGCGATTGGCTGTCTTCTGGTGAACCCGAAAAACGCCCCGCCACATGTCGATGCCGACCACCGCGATCTATACGCTTGCTGTTGGGCATGGGCGTGCTCCTGTTGATGCAGCCCCTTGCCAGCATTGCTCGCTAGAGGGCAGGAGCACGGCCGGACCATTCCATCAACGGACCTCCGTCACATGTTGACTGGGCCCTCGCAACCAGGGTGATGAGCTCGCGCCGACGTCACCGGGTCGCGCCAGGCCCAGTTGCACGGTCTGCCGACCGAGTACCGCGTCGGCCGTCCAGTCCACCAGGGTCCGCAGCCGATTGCCCGGCATGGCCGCGAGATGGTAGCCGCGGGTGACGACACCCGCCGGCAGGCCCGAGAGCGGGATGCCCAGTGGGTTGGCCGCCGCGTCCAGCCCGCCGAGATCGACGACGAACCCCAGGTCGTGGTGCATGTACGTGCCGAGCGGGCGGCCGTGCAGTGAGGCCGTGACGTTGCGACCGGCCAACTTGCCCTGACGCACCGCGTGCTGCGCGGTCATCGCCGTCACCTGTCCCGGCCGCGTCAGGTCCGGTACGGCGGCGCAGTCCCCGCATACGAATACCTCCGGATGTCCGGGCACGGCGAGCGTCGGATCGACGACGATCCGGCCCTTCTGGGTGGGCAGCCCGGTGGCCTCAGTGAGAGGATCGGGTCGTACGCCGACACACCATACGATGGTCCGCGTGCGGGTGAACTCGCCGTTGTTCAGGCGAACGCCGTCGTTGGTCGCATTCTGAACCGAGGTCCCGGTCAACACCTCGATGCCCCGGTGCCGAAGCAGCCGGTCGGCCGCGCGGGACAGCTGCGGGTCGAGTTCAGGCAGCACCCTCGGGGCCAGATCCAGCAGCAGCCAGCGGATCCGCTGTCCGCGCAGCGCGGTGTAGTCCCGGGCGACCGCTTCGGTCAACGGCGGTCCTTGCGCCGCAACCTCCGTGCCGGTGTAGCCGGCGCCGACCACGACAAAGGTACAGCGGGCGTCCCGCAGCTCCTGATCCTCGGTCGCGCCGGCCAGCTCGATCTGTCTGATCACGTGGTCGCGCAGATACAGAGCCTCGCTGATACCGCGGAACCCATAAGCGTGCTCGCTTATGCCGGGAATGGGCAGCAGCTTGTTGACGCTGCCGGCCGCCAGCACCAGCCGGTCGTAGCCGATGGTGTGCGAGCCGCCCTCGGGATCGGTGTAGGTAATCTCGCGGCTGCCGAGCGCTACCTTATCGGCTGCGCCGAGCGCCAGCCGTGCGCCTTGCAGCGACTTTGCCAACGGGATTGTGATGCGGCGCGCGTCCAGCGAGGCGGCGGCCACCTGCGGCAGCAGCGGCAGGTAGAGGAAGTAGTCGGTTTTGTTGATCACTACCAACTCGGTGTCAGTACCCAGTTGCCTGAGAAGGGGGCGGGGCGCGGGGGAAAACGCGG
>Ga0081540_1000290_pt1 | contig 52642 bp, 49 predicted proteins | sample TabmetS2T1R1_FD_71024 | JGI IMG/M metagenome (GOLD analysis project Ga0081540, IMG submission 71024) | Tabebuia heterophylla rhizosphere microbial communities from the University of Puerto Rico - S2T1R1 | ecosystem: Host-associated > Plants > Roots > Rhizosphere ...
CTCCCGGCCGCTCCGAACGGGTCGGCCACGAACCGCTCCGCCGTCAGCGAGGCACGCCCCGCATAGCCCCGCGCAAGCCCCGAGCCCGCGATGTAAAGCTCCCCCGCGACCCCCACCGGCATAGGTTCAAGCGCACCGTCCAGCACATAAACCCGCGTGTTCAGGATCGGAGAGCCGATCGGCACCGGAGCGGTGCCGGCCGACAAGGCTTCGCTCATGCTGGCGCAGACCGTCGTTTCGGTCGGGCCATAGGCATTGATCATCCGCCGGTCCTTGGCCCAGCGCGCCACCAGATCGGGCGGACAGGCTTCGCCTGCGGTCACCACGGTCTGAAGCGGCAAGTCTTCAGGCAGCTCGGCCAACAACACCGGCGGCACGGTCGCGTGGGTGACGTTATGCTCGCGGACGAGGTGTGACAGAACCTCGGCGTCGTCCGTCGCGGCCGGCACCACCAGCGTGGCGCCGCAGATCAGCGTCGTCGCGATCTCCGACACCGCCGCATCGAAGCTCGGCGAGGCGAACTGAAGCACACGCGACTGCGGCGTGATGGCAAAGCGCTCGATCTGCGCGGCCGCCAGATTGGGGATGCCGCCGTGCTGGACCACCACGCCCTTCGGCGTGCCGGTCGAGCCCGAGGTATAGATCACATAGGCGCTGTTCGACGGCTCGAGGGTAAGTTCGGGCGCGCTGACCTCCTGACGCGCGATGCTCGCCCAGTCGGTGTCGAGGCAGACCACGTGGGCGCCTTGCGCCGGCAGCCGCTCGAGCAACGCCGACTGCGTCACCAGGACCGGCGCCGCCGCATCGGTGAGCATGAAGGCGAGCCGTTCCGCCGGATAGGCCGGATCGAGCGGCAGGTAGGCCGCCCCCGCCTTGAGGATGCCGAGCAGGCCCACCACCATCGCCGCAGACCGTTCGACCGCAAGCGCAACCACCGTCTCCGGCCCGACCCCGAGCCCACGCAGGTGATGCGCCAGTTGGTTCGCATGCGCATCGAGCTCCGCATAGGTGAGCAGCTGATCCCCGAACACCACCGCCACCGCATCGGGCGTCGCCTTGGCCTGCGCCGCGAACAGCGCAGGCAAGGTCGCCTGTGGCACATCCCGCGCCGTCGCGTTGAAGCCCTCGAGCAGCTGCTCGCGCTCCGTGGGCGCGAGGACGTCGAGCGCGCCGATTGTGGCATCGAGATCGGTGATCGCGCTCAACAGCTTGAGGAAACGTTGCTGATGCGCCGCGACTTCATCTTCGGAATAGACCGTCGGATTGGCGTCGAAGTCGATCCGGACCTCGTCACGGTCCGAACGGTCGTAGATGGCGATCGAGAGGTTCTCGACAGGACCGAGCGAAAGGTTATGCGCAACAATCGGGTGGCCAGCGAAACTGAAATCGTAATTGAACCTCATCATATTGAGGTTCACACCGAACAGCGGGCGCGCGTCCGCCGTCTCGCCGAGATCCCTGCGCAGGTCCGCGATTTGATACAGCTGGTGCGCCAGACTCTGGCGGATCTCGCGCGAGGTCTCGCCGATCGCTTCGCGCACCGTCATCGCTGGATGCAACGCGATGCGCAGCGGCAGCACATTCGAGACCATGGCCGGAACGGATCGCGAGACGCTGCTGCGTGCAGCAACTGGCAGGCCGAACATCACGTCGCCTGCGCCGGTCATGCGATGCAGGAAAATCGCCGTCGCCGCCGCGAGCACATGAGGAAAGGTCACACCGTCGTGGTCTGCAGCCGCGATGAGACGATCGACGTCCGTACGCTTCAGATAGGCGGACCGGCGGATGAACCTGTCGGACTTGCTTGGCGGACGCGGACTGAGGACAGTCGAGTCCGGACGATCGGCCAGGCGATCGAGCCAATATTGCCGACCCTGAACGAAGGCTTCGGACGCACGGTAGGCGGCGTCTTCCTTCAGAATATCGACGAGGGCTCCGGCCGCGACGTCCTCGCCGCGTCGCCCCGCGGCAAGGTGCGTGTAAATCCTGGCAGCGCGGCGCGCCACCAGCGCCATGCCGAAACCATCCACGATGATGTGATGGTAGCGCGCGTACCAGAAGAACCGGTCCGCCGATACGCGGAACAGTGCGAACGCAAACAGCGGCCCGCGCGTCGGATCGACCGGGCGTGCCAAATCGGATTGCATCCATGAGAGGGCGGCAGCCCGCGCATCGCTCTCGCTGCTGACGTCGATGAACGGCAGCGACCAAGCAGCAAGGTCGGCAATGCGCTGTCGCGGCACTCCGCCGAATTCGACGATCTCGACGCGTAACGACTCGGTCTCAGCTATGACCTGCCTGAGCGCCTGCTCGAACTGTGCAGGGTCAACAGGCCCGCGGATCTCGATATACTCTCCGATATTATAGGCCGAGCTCGACGCGTCGATCCGCTGCGCAAACCAAATCCCGAGTTGGGCGCTCGATAGCGAAAATTTATCGAAATTATCCGTGGTCGAATGCGGATCGACGAACAGTTGAACACCAGTATTGATATGACGCTGCGGTACTGACTCGATAATCATGTTCGCGGTCAACTTAGCGGACAGCGATGCAGCAGCAGCGCCTAAGCTATCGTGAACTCGAGCCCCGGCGGATGCTCACGGCGATCGTCCCGGTTTGTCAAGTAGAGAGACTTCACATCACATCACGAGCGCTTGGCACAACCACTTGGCCTAGCTGCGTCTTCATGTTAGCGTTTTGACGCCTAAACTGGATAGATAAACGCTCGCGCTGGTCGCCTCGGTTGGCTGACTGCGCTGATCGCAGGGCCGGCATGTCGGTCATTGAGAAGGGATCCACACATGGTTGAGGAAACGATCGGGTCTAAGGCGGCCGATGTGGCAGCACCTAGCGCCGAGATGACGGATGCGCAACGCGATCAGCTTGCATCCGAGCTGGTCGATCGCTTGTCGCTTTGGTCGGGTGCAGCCGGACTCATTCCGATTCCGCTGGCAGATATCGCCGCTGTGGGCGGCGTGCAGCTCTATATGTTGCGCCGCCTGTCGGAAATCTACGGGGTCCCCTTTGCCGACAACGTGGGCAAGTCGGTGATCGCCAGTCTGGCCGGATCGCTGCTGCCTGCGAGCACGGCGGTCACAACGACTGTGGCCGTGGGCAGCATGCTCAAGGCTCTGCCCGGGGTCGGCTGGGCGATCGGCGCAATCACCATGCCGGCGTATTCCGCAGGCGCGACGTACATTATCGGCAAAGTATTCATCCAACACTTTGCTTCCGGCGGGACCCTGCTCGACTTCAACCCTCCGGACTACCGCGAGTTCATCAAGGCGCAGAAAGAGAAGCTGGCGGCCCGGACCAAGGGAAAGTCGGCGGCGCAGCCCGGTTCTGGTACACAAAACGCATCGGGCAAGGTCTGAAAGGTCTCTGCGTCGAGCGGTGCGGGCGGTCGCCAGGCGGACTTGAAGGCCCGGCCTCTGCAGTGAGAGACATGGGGTAATGGTCATCGCGATCGCGGTCGTCATCTATGTCGTGTTCTGCATTCTTACCGGGCTTTGCGGCAGCCAGCGCCGTCTCGGCTTCATCGGCACCTTCATTCTGTCCCTGCTGCTCACCCCGGTGATCGTGCTGCCGATATTGATGCTCACCGGACCATCCAGGGGCGTCGAATGGCGTCCTCGCCGCCCGCCAGGCGAGTGAGCGGGTCGTGCTTCGACCCTGTGCATTGACATGGATGCGCGCGCTGACGGGGGGCCCTAGTCGGGCCGCATAGCGTTCATGTCCTTCCTCCAGCTCGTCCGCCGCGAAATGCAGGGGTCGCTCAAGCGGCTGGCCTTCGTCTCCAGCCTGGGCGGCGTCAGCACCACCTCGATCCTCGCAGCGATCAACTCCGGCGCGCAGGCCGCCGACAACGGCCACGTCAGCCTCTGGGCCGCGGGCCTGTTCATCATCGCACTGCTGCTGTTTATCCAGACGCAGCACTATATCCTGATCACGACGACCGCAGAGATCGAAGCCATCATCCATAAGGTCCGCGTCCGGCTGATGGACTACGTGCGGCAATCCGACCTCCTCCCGCTCGAGGCGATCGGTCGTGCGGAAATCGTCGCCGCGATCACGCGCGAGACCAGCACGTTGACGCTGGCGAGCAACACGCTTGCCTTTGCCGCGCAAGGCACGCTGCTGATCCTGCTGGTCACGATCTACGTCGCCTACTTGTCGCTGCTCGCCTTCGCGTTGAGCGTTCTCATCGTCGGTACCGGCGCCTTGCTGTTCCATGCAAAGACCCGCCGTCTCGCCATCGAGCAGCGCGAGGCCGCCCGCTGGGAGAACCGTCTCTACGATCGATTGAGCGACCTGCTCGACGGCTTCAAGGAGGTGAGACTCAACCGCGCGCGCAGCGACGAGCTGTTCGATGACATCGTCGAGGTCTCGCGATCCGCCGCCAACATCAAGATCCGCACACAAAGCGAGACCTACAAGCGGATGATCCTGCTGCAGAGCTCGCTGTACACGCTGCTGGGCGCCGTCGCCTTCGTGGTTCCCACCTTTACCGAAACCATCGCGTCCGGGTCGATCACCAAAACGGTCACGGCCCTCATCTTTATCGTCGCCGCGTGCTTCGGCCTCGTGCAGTCGATACCGATCATCGCAGCTGCCAACGGGGCCGCGGACAAGGTTGATCAGTTGGAGACCAAGCTGCGGCAGATTGCCCGTGTGGCACCCGACGAGGTCGAGCCCCGCGCCAAGTTCGACATGGTCGAGATGCGCGACGTCGAATTTCGCTACGTCGACAAGTGGTCGGATACGGCCTTCAAGGTCGGCCCGTTCAATTTCACGTTGCGCTCGGGAGATCTGGTATTCCTCACCGGCGGCAACGGCTCTGGCAAGTCGACGTTCATGAAATTGCTCGCAGGCTTCTACCGGCCGGATTCCGGCAGCCTCCTGCTGGACGGCGTGCCGGTCTCGCAGGACACGATCGATCAATACCGCAGCCTCATCTCTGCAATATTTCCCGACTTTCATCTGTTCCAGCGGCTCTATGGGATCCCGGATCTCGACCGCGCGGAGCTGGCGCGGCTGCTGATGCTGTTCAGACTGATCGACAAGACGGAGATCAGGGACGGGGAGTTCAGCACCGTCGACCTGTCGAGCGGTCAGCGCCGGCGGCTGGCGCTGACCGTGAGCCTGCTGGAGAAGCGGCCGCTCCTGCTCCTGGACGAATGGGCAGCCGACCAGGATCCCGAGTTCCGCCGAAAGTTCTATTTCGAGCTGCTTCCGGCCCTGAACCGGGCCGGTATCACGATCGTGGCCATTTCCCACGACGACCGCTATATCGATGAAATGGAGGTCCCCGCTCGCCGGCTGCATATGGACGAAGGTCGTTTCGTCGAGCAGAATTCGGTGGAGGCGAAGTCATGACCGTGACCGCATATTCCTCGCTCGTAGAACCGCCGCCCAACTCGACCCAGTATCGGTGGTGGAATTTCGTCGAACGCCGGCTGCCGATGCTGGTGATCTATCTGATGGTGGTGACGCTGATCGGCGTCGTGGTCGCCCCCCATGTCGTCGTCACGGTCCCGAGCGGACATGTCGGGCTGCTGTGGAAACGCTTTCGCGGCGGCACGGTCCTCAACCCTCGCCTGCTGAAGGACGAAGGCCTTCGTCTGATTTTTCCATGGGACAAGCTGTTCCTCTATGACCTCAGGCTGCAGTCCACCACCGACACGTACAACGCCATCACCAAGGACGGCGTCAATCTCGCCGCCACGATCAATATCCGGTTCCGGGTGAAGCACGACGCGGTGCCGCAGCTGCACCAGGCGATCGGACCGGAATACGTTTCGCTGCTGGTGCGCCCGGAGATCGGCAGCCGCATGCGCGAGGTCATCGCCGAATATTCCGCCGAAGAGGTCTATTCGACCAAGCGCCAGGAGGTTCAGAACAGAATTCTCGGCCGTTCGGAAGCGATGATGGGCGAGAAGAAGGTTCAGCGGACGGCGGATCAGAGCGAGTACGGCGAGCACTACGACATCCCGCTCGATGCGATGCTCAATCTGGTCGACACGCTCGTCCTGGGAATGGAATTGCCGCCGACTGTGGTCAACGCCATCAATCGCAAGGTCGAGCAGTATTACCTGGTGCAGGAATATCAATTCCGCGTCGATCGCGAACGCAAGGAATCGGAGCGCAAGAAGATCGAGGCCGAAGGCATCCGTGAGTTTCAGCAGATCGTCAGTCAAGGCATCTCGGACTCCTATGTCCGCTGGCGCGGCATCGAAGCAACGCTTCAGCTCGCGCAGTCCAACAATTCAAAGGTCGTGATCATCGGCGGAGGCAAGGACGGCTTGCCGATCATTCTCGGCAATGTCGACACGCCGGCGTCGCCGCAAGCGGCGACGCGGCCCGCCGACGATGGCTCGGCTGCCGCGAAACAGACCACGGCCGCGGCGCCGGCAAATCCGCTGGAGAAAATGCCTGCCAGCAATCTGGCGACGCCAGCGGAAAAGACGCCGAGCGCGACGTCCGGGGCACCAACTGGAAAGGCCTCCGAGGCGGGGCAGAACCAGCAATCCGCCGCGCCCAAGGAACAGCAGCGATCGTCGTGGACGCCGAGCCTGTCCGATCTCGAGGGTCTGATATTCCCGGCGCGACCCGCTGAGCCGTCACCAAGGCCTTCGCCTGCGCCACCTCCGGCCCAGGCGCGATAGCCTCTGACGCGTGTGGGCTTGGCGACCACCGTTGATCGGCCCGGCGTTTGACGATGTCGCAGAACAATCCACCGCCGTGGCGATCCGCTGATCAGCTCGCGCCATCCGGCATTCTGCTCAACCATCGGCTGATCTCGCCCGGCGACGAGCTTGCACTCCTGCCGGCAGAGCTCGGCGCCTTTGCCAACAGCGTGATCAAGGTACGGCGCGCCAGCGGCGCGGCGCGCATTGCCGCGCGCGAGCTGCTCGCGCGCCTCGGGCATGACCAACGCCCTCTACCGAAGGGCGATACTGGCGCGCCGATCTGGCCGGATGGCATCGTCGGATCATTGGCGCACGACTCCGATGTCGCGGTCGCGGCGGTAGGTTCCCGCCGTGACTTCTCCGGCATCGGAATTGATATCGAGCCCGCTCAGCCCCTGGATCCCGATCTCGTTCCGTTGGTCGCGACCAACAAAGAACGGCAAGGCCTCGATGCGGATCCGTACCAAGGCCGCCTGCTGTTTGTGATCAAGGAGGCGATCTACAAGGCGGTGCATCCGCTCGACGGAATCTTCCTCGAGCATCACGATGTCGAAGTCGACATTGCCTCACGGACGGCAGCGACGCGTACCGGTCGGCGCGTGGACTTTCGGTACTGCCTGTCCAACCACATCGTCGCCCTGGCGTTTGTTTTCGCCGCGGATGCGGTCTAGTTTCGTCGCGTGAAGACGCCGAGGAGTGCATGCGAAATTCAACCAGCTGCCGCGCGTCCCTGCGCGCTTCCGCTCTGCTCGTCGCAACGCTGTCGGCGCTCACAACACATCCGGCGTCCGCACAAACCGCTGCGAACGTCGTCTGTGAGCAGGCCTACAACTCGTGCAGCGACGAATGCGTGCATCTTGGTGTCATCACGGTGCGTTGCTTCAACCGCTGTAAACGCAGCTACCGGATATGCGCAGTGAAGCAGCTCGTCCTGCCGAGCCGGCCGGGCCGCGTGCAAAGCACCCAGCCGGCTGCAGTTCAGGGGCCGGCACCGCGGTCGATGGATAGCGTCCAGTGATGTGATGCTGTGACTTGTCGCGACGAACGTCGCGTCAGGCTTCTGGTCGATCCATCCACCTGTTGATCGTGCGCGGCATGATCCACGGCCAGGCAAATGCAGTCAGCAGCGCAAGCCAGGCGCCGTTGAAGATGCCCGAGTAGACGCCCTCAAAAACCGCGTTGGGAGGCGACCGCAGCCAGCCGATGGCGGCGCACAGCGCCATCCAGAACAGAAACCAGCAGCCTCCGAAAATAAAAACGCGCTTCATTGCGCTCGCCTCCTTCTCCTTCGTCAATATCAAGTCGCGAGCGGCAGCCGCGTTCCACTGTCAAATCAACCATGCGTTGTGGGCATCGCGGCGAAAGTCGGCGGCAACTGGGCCCCGGCTGACGTCGCCCGCGCGTGCCACGCTGAAAGCGATCAGGCCACCATCGGCCGTTCAGTTCCCCGCCCGGCCAGGTGCGAGGATGACGCCGGACGCAATCGAATGTTGCGTCCACCGCGACTGAAATGCTCTCCGGAAAAATTGGTGGGCGCACAAGGACTCGAACCTTGGACCCGCTGATTAAGAGTCAGCTGCTCTACCAACTGAGCTATGCGCCCGGAATGCCCGCTGAACGATGTGGCGGGCGGGGCTCGTTTAGCAAAGGCTCGCCGGGCTGTCCAGCGAACCAACCTGCCGTACCAACACGATTTCAGCGCGTTTGCAGCGATGCTATCCTGTCGCTTCGTTCATCACGGAGGAGAGGCATGCGGCGTTTCGCCGGGATTGCTGTTGCGGCGGCCCTGCTGGCTGGACCGGCCGCGGCGCAGAGCCGGTTTGCGCTGGTGGTCGGCAATGACGGCTACCAGAACGTCGAGCCGCTCAAGAAGGCCGTCAACGACGCGCGCGCAGTCGCGCAATCGCTCGGCCGGCTTGGTTTTTCGGTGACACTCGGCACCAATGTGGTGCGGCGCGATTTCGTGCGGATGGTCGCCGACTTCGAGAACCGCATCCAACCGGGCGATACCGCTTTCGTGTTCTACTCGGGCCACGGGGTCGAGATCGAGGGCGCCAACTATCTGCTGCCGATCGACGCGCCGAAGGTCGGCGCCGGTCAGCAGGGCATTCTGCGCGACGAGGCGATCTCGACCGATGGCCTGATCCAACGTCTCAAGGCGCGCGGCACGCGCGCGCAAATCCTGGTACTCGATGCATGCCGCGATAATCCGTTCCGCGACCAGCTCGGCCGCTCGGTCGGCGGCGCGCGCGGGCTCGCGCAGGCGCAGGCGTCCAATGGCGTCTTCGTGATCTACTCTGCCGGCATCGGCGAGACTGCGCTCGATCGCCTTGCCAACAACGACGCCAACCCAAATTCCGTGTTCACACGCTCGTTCCTGCCGCTGCTCGAGGATCCGAACAGGTCGCTCGTCGAAGTGGCGAAGGCGACGCGGCTGCAGGTGAAGTCACTCGCCGGCGGCGTCGGTCATCAGCAATCGCCGGCCTACTACGACGAGGTCGACGGCGATCTGTTCCTGGCGCGCACCGGCGGCGCAACACCACGGCCGACACCGACACTGCCGCCGGTCGTGATCGCGACACCGGCGCCGGGGCCAAGTCCGGTGCCGCCGTCCCCTCCCCCGCCGCCCGTCGCAGCGCCGCCGCCGGTGGCCAGCGGCTTCATCTTCCCGGATTCCGATCGCCGGTATCTCGCACGCGACGAGATCGCGCGGCTCTCGCGCGATCAGCTTCGCATCGCCAGGAACGAAATCTATGCGCGGCGCGGCCGCTATTTCCAGGACGCGAGCCTGACGGCACATTTCTCGCGCTTTGCCTGGTATCGGCCCAACACCTGGGAGCCGGCGCTCAATGCCTATGAAAAGGCGAATATCAGCCTGATACAGTCGATGGAACGCTGATGAGGGCGTGCGCGACCGCGCTCCTGCTGATCGCCTCCCTGATGGCTGCGCGGGCGGATGACGTCGGCACGATTCTCGACGTTCTGGTCGCGGCCTATCCTGATCATCTGACCGGACATGACGGCAAGGACGTGATCTGGAAAGACGGCACGCGCATGCCGGCATCGGACGGCCGCAGCGGAAAATCGTTCGACCAATTGCTCTATGCTCCGAGCCTGCTCGACCAGTTCGCGATCTCCTACCCGCTCGGCACCGAATTGCACCGGCCGGCGGTCAACGAGGATCCAGGCCGCATTCGCAACGAGGCGTTCTTTCGCAAGATGTATGGCGACTGCCGCCGCGGCGAGGTTTCTCCGCGCCTCAAGCCGGTGCCGTGGCTGGCGAAGAGCGGCACAACAGTGAAGGCGACGGGGATCAACGGCGTCAACGAACGCCTCGCCGCGGTCGCGCGCGACCTCGAAGCGCTGCCCGACGCCATGACGAAATACATTGTGCCGTCAGCCGGTGTCTACAACTGCCGCCCGATCGCCGGAACCGAGCGGATGTCGGTGCATGCCTACGGCGCCGCCATCGATCTGAATGCCGCGTTCGGCGAGTATTGGCTATGGGCGAAAGGCAAGTCCGGCGATATCGCGTGGAAGAACCGCATCCCGCTCGCGATCGTGGACGTGTTCGAGCGCCACGGCTTCATCTGGGGCGGCAAGTGGTACCATTTCGACACGTTCCACTTCGAATATCGGCCCGAAATCATCGCGCTCGCGAAGCGCGGCTGGCCGAAACGCTAGAGCATGATCCCGAAGAGTAGACACCGGTTTTCGGAACACGATCATGCTCGAATCTGGATGCCTCGATTCGGCAGCTGCGCCAGAAACAAAGCCGCCGGACCAAATGCTGGCCCGGCGGCTCTTCCACGGATCGATGGTCGCAGGGGCTGGGGGAGGAGGGGTCGACCACCGACACCGCGTAACTGTTGACTCTCCTAGTCGCGCTCCGTTCCGCGATGATCCGCAAACCGGGTATATGGCCGCAGCGGGCGCGCCAGCAGCAGGAACCTCCGCTTCTGGTGTTCGTCAAGGCTCTGGTAGAGAGGGCCCGCCGCGTCGGCGAGTTGCTTCAGCGCAGCGCCGCGCTTGCTCAGCGCATCGGCGACGCTCTGCAGCCGCTCGATCGGATCGCGCCGGGTCTGGCTCCCGTTGCGCAGCCGCTCACGTTCGCTCGCGCGCGCTGCCCGCTGTTCGGCCCGCAGCTTCGCGACATCGCGGTAGCTCTGCTCGAATGCCGGCCAGTTTTTCTCCTGTTCGGTCGTGAGCTTCAATCCGGCGCGCAACGCGGCGACGCGCGCGTCGGTCAGCGCACTCACGTCCTCTGCCGAGAGACGGACGCGCGCCTGCGACGGCGCCGGCTGATACTGCGCGTAAACCAGGCTCGTGCCCGCGAAGGCCAGAACCACCGCCGCCATGCTCAGCTGCTTCCACACGGAAAACCTCACCCACCAAGTTCGCCCTCAATAAAAGAACGCCGGCCCGCTTTCGCAAGTTACGTTTGCGTAAGATTACATGGCCGTAATGTCGCCAGTTCCAAATATTCATCAAGCCATTACGAGGGGATGCAAAGAGTTGCGCCGGCATGTCGCGCGTCGTCGCGACGCAGGCCTGTGGCCGCACGCTCCAACAACAATCCGTGATCTCGGCGGGAGCACGTCAATACCATCGACCGCAATGCGGGTTCCAGCTCCAGCCACCCGTAAAAATTGCCGGGGCGCGCCGGCGCGAACGCGGCGTTAACCACCCGCTAACCATAGGCCCGGCAAAAATTGCCGAGCAGCGCGCCTGTCCGGGCGCCGGCACCGGTACTGGGTCATGACCGACATCACCGCAGGGCAGACGACCAGAAGCGCGTTCAAGCTTCCGGGCTTGCGCGATCTCGCCGAAATACTCAAACGCGGCGATCTCGCGCTCGCCATCGGCGTGTTGACGATCCTGGTCGTCCTCATCCTGCCGCTGCCGCCGATCATGCTCGATTTCGCGCTGGCGATCTCGATCATCTTCTCGGTGCTGATCCTGATGACAGCGCTGTTCATCCACGCACCGCTCGAATTCTCCGCCTTCCCGACGGTGCTCCTGATCTCGACGATGTTGCGGCTCGCCCTCAATCTCGCCTCGACGCGCTTGATCTTGTCGCGCGGTCACGAGGGCACCGCCGCTGCCGGCCACGTCATCGAGGCGTTCGGCAACTTCGTGATGGGCGGCAACTTCGTCATCGGCATCATCGTGTTCACGATCCTGGTGATCGTGAACTTCGTGGTGATCACCAAAGGCTCGGGCCGCATCGCCGAAGTCGCGGCGCGCTTCAATTTGGACGCCATGCCCGGCAAGCAGATGGCGATCGACGCCGATCTGTCGGCCGGCCTGATCGACGAGAAGGAAGCCAAGAAGCGCCGCAAGAACCTCGAGGATGAAAGCTCGTTCTTCGGTGCCATGGACGGCGCCTCGAAGTTCGTGCGCGGCGACGCGATTGCCGGCCTCCTCGTCGTCTTCATCAACGTGATCGGCGGCATGGTCGTCGGCATCGCCCAGCAGGGCCTGAGCTTCGGCGATGCCGGCCGCACCTACACGCTGCTGACCGTCGGCGACGGTCTCGTGACGCAGGTCCCGGCGCTGATCGTGTCGACCGCCGCCGGCCTGCTGGTATCGAAGGCCGGCATCTCCGGCGCGGCGGACAAGGCGCTGCTGTCGCAGCTCTCCGGCTATCCGAAGGCGCTCGGCATGTCCGGCGCCGTGATGATCGTCATGGCACTTCTGCCTGGCATTCCGATGCTGCCGTTCCTGGCGCTCGGCGGCGGCGCCGCCGCTCTTGCCTACATGATCGAGAAGAAGAGCAAAGTGCAGGCGGCAGCCGAGGCGACCCAGGCAGCCGCCGCGACCAAGGCCGCCGCTCCGGCGGAAGAGCCGATCTCATCCGCCCTCAAGATCGACGATCTCAAGATCGAGCTTGGCTACGCGCTGCTGCCGCTGGTCAATTCGCCCGATGGCACCGATCGACTCACCGAGCAGATCAAGGCGCTGCGGCGCTCGCTCGCGATCGAGATGGGCTTCGTCATGCCTGCAGTGCGCATCCTCGACAACGTCCAGCTCGACGCGAACAGCTACATCATCAAGGTCAAGGAGGTCGAAGCCGGCGCCGGGCGCGTCTGGCCGGGCCAGTACATGGTGATGAACCCGTCGGGCGCGCAGGTGAACCTGCCAGGCGTGCACACGGTGGAGCCGACCTTCGGCCTGCCCGCCACCTGGGTCGAGCCGGGACTCAAGGAGGAGGCGGCGGTCGCCGGCTACACCGTGGTCGATGCCGCAACCGTGCTGGCGACGCACCTGACCGAGCTGCTCAAGGGCAACATGTCGGAGCTGCTCTCCTACGCAGAGGTGCAGAAGCTCCTCAAAGAGCTGCCGAAGGAGCAGGGCGAGCTGGTCAAGGATATCGTGCCGTCGCAGATCACCGTCACCGGCATCCAGCGCGTGCTGCAGATCCTGCTCACCGAGCGCATCTCCATCCGCGACCTCGGGACCATCCTGGAAGGCATCGCCGACGGGCTTACGTTCAGCCGTAGCCCGAACGTGCTGTCCGAACACGTGCGTACCCGGATCGCGCGCCAGATTTGCGCCCAACACACGACGCCTGCCGGCTACCTGCCGCTGATCGCGCTCTCGGCCAAATGGGAGCAGGCGTTCGCCGAATCGATCATCGGCCAGGGTGACGAACGCCAGCTGGCGATGCAGCCGTCACTGCTGTCCGAATTCATCACGCTGGTGCGCGACCGTTTCGAGGACGCGGCCCGCGAGGGCGAAGCGCCGGTCCTGGTCACCTCCCCCGGTATCCGCCCGTTCGTGCGCGGTATCATTGAACGGTTCCGGGCGCAGACGAATGTCTTGTCGCAGGCGGAGATCCACCCCCGGGCACGCCTGAAAACAGTCGGAAGCATCTGAAAACGCCACCGAAATGCCAGATCACGGCGGATGCGACAAAGTGTGATCGGCAACTTCGCGCTGGTGTGATGGACAGCACATACCGGTCCTAGGGTTCGTACTTATATTCGGTTTGACAGTGGCCGTGGAGCAACATCCGGAACCGAAGTGGTTCTGAACCGTTGGTGCCGCAGCCGCAACAAATGACCGGATGCGCAGGGGAGGATCCCCATGAACAGTTCGCTTTTCACCGCCGACCGGACGACCCACCTGAAGGTGGTGATCGTCTCGTTAGTCGCGTCGATCATCGTTGTAGCCGTGGCCGTGACCGCGCACACGACGCGCGTCGAGGGCAGCGGCGTGCGCGTGCTTGCTGATGGTCCGCCGATCAAGGCGCAGAAGCTGTTGACGGTCACGTCCAGCGGCGCGTCGGCGATCCGCTGATTATTCGCCTCTTGACCTCCACCTCAGGCGCGCCTTGCGGCGCGCCATTTTCTTTCCAGGGAGACCTCACGCGTGCGTACGGTCAGCTGCGCGGCGCCGCTTCGACCAGCTTGCCGGTGAACAGCACGGGTCCGGTCGGGAAGCCGGTCGGCGAGCCGCCTGCGGGCTCGAGCGATACCGCATACGTAGCATCGCTGATCGTGTTTTCATCATAGGCGGCGAGCGTGCGCCCGGGCGTGAACTCGCCGCTCGCCAGCACGCCCAGCGAGCGTGGCGACGGGAAGCGGTTCGACACCAGCCACAGCTCATAACTCTTGCCGGCCTGCTCCTCGGCTGCGACGCGGCGCACGACCAGCGTGCGGCTGTCGACATCGACGGTGAGAAGAAAGGCCGGCGAGGCCGCATCGCGCTGGAGCACCGCAACGAACCGTCCGCCCGAAGGGCCCTGCGCGGTTTGCGTTCCGCCAGGACGAAGCCCGGCGGGCAGGCGGTCGGGCGCAAACTCCAGTGTGACGACGAACAGGGCAAGCATCGCGGCGAGCGCGGTCGCGACCGCGGAAACGCCCTGCCAGCGCCTGATGCGGCGCGTGAAATCAATAACGTTGGTCGGCGGTGCCGCCTCGATGACCGGTGGTGCGGGGGGCGGCTCGGCCGACGGCCTTGCCGCATCCGCGGCCGGTGCCGTCGTGGCGAACGCGGTTTCCGGCACCGCGATGCTGCTCTTGATGCGTTCCCAGACCGCGTCCGAAGGTTCGACCGTCTCCACCATCAGGTGCAGTTCGCCGAGCCGGCGCTCCCAGTAGCGCACGACCGCGGCGAAGTCCGGATTGATGCCGATCAACGCCTGTGCTTGCGCGCGTTCATCGGCATCCAGCGTGCCGAGCACATATTCGGCTGCGAGCAGCTCCTGGTCTTCGTCGTGATTCATGATCCCAGGCACTCCCGGATCTCCATGAGGCTGCGACGGAGCCACGTCTTGATCGTGTTCACTGGCTTGTCGAACTTCGCCGCCAGCTGCTCACGGCTCCAACCGCTGTAGTAGGCGAGCAAGACCAGCCGCTGTCGCTCGGGATCGAGCTTGCCCATGCAGGCGAGAAGCCGCTTCAGCTCCTCGGTCATTTCCCGCTGGGCGAGCGGATGCGGCGTCTCGGCCGCGATCTCATTCGCCTCGGACTCCTCTTCGATCGGGTCCTCCGTTTTCTTACGAACCAGGTCGATGGCCCGGTTCCGCGCAATCGCCACCATCCACGTGATGGGGGAGGCTATCGTCGGGTCGAACTGCCCGGCGCTGCTCCAGATTTTGACGTAGGCCTCCTGGACGACCTCTTCGGCCAGCTCCGGTCTGCGCAAGATACGCAGCACCACCCCGTAGAGTTTCCCGCGGGTTGCAGAATACAGCCGCTCAAACGCCGCCTGATCGCCGCGGCCCACGGCGGCAAGCAGCCACACGAGTTCGGTTGGCGTCATCATGGCGCCACTAGCCCCCTGCCCCGCATCCGACCCGCCTTCCACGGGAATGATTATCGCCGCCGGAGGCCGGTTACGTCGAGAGACGAACGAAAAAATGCCCCGGAGTAGTCCCCCAGGGCAGCAGCAGGAATGGGACTGAATTCAGGCCGGGGCGACGCCGCGCAGCCGCATGGTGCCGATGGCGTCGAGTTCGGCCTGCTCGCGGGCGGCCTCCTCGGCGCGCTCGCGCTGCTGGTCGCGTTCGTCCAGCAGCTCTACCTTCTTGAGCTCCTCGAATGCATCGTGGAGCGCCGCCTTGGCGTCGTCGAGCTGGACCTTGAGCTCGTCGGCCGAACGCTTGAGGTTCTCGCGGCGCTGGATCGCCGCCTTGGCGTAGGTCGGATAGGCGAAATGGGCCGGATCGTGGATGCCGGCGCGGTCCTGCTCGGCGCGGATTTCGCGGTCGAGGTCGCCGGACATGCGGTCGAATTCGGCGATCATGCCCTCGATCTGGGCGACCTTGCGCCGCTTCTCGTCGACCTGAAACTTCTTCAGCCGGATGAGCGTTTCGCGCGACTTCATCGACTCATACTCCTCAGACGCCTGGAGCACGTGCCATCGGAGTCCCCCCAGCCGACGGCCCGCTCGACTTGATGTTGCGTCAATTGTGGGCCGATAACGTTAGTTTTCAGTTTCCAGGGCCCCGAGGATTTGCTGCAGCTGCCGGTAGCCATCTGCAAGATTGGTTGATTCTTCCTTACCTTGTGCCAGGAACGCCTCGAGCTCCGGGTGCAGCTTGATGGCGAGATCGACCTCCTTGCTGGTGCCCGGCCGATAGGCGCCCAGCCGGATCAATTCCTCCATATCCGCGTAGGTCGCCATCACCTGCTTGGCCCGGGTCAGGAACGGCAGGAAGGCCGGATCGGCCGCGCGTGGCATGGTTCGCGATACCGACTTGAGCACGTTGATGGCCGGATAGCGGCCGCGCTCGGCGATCGCGCGCTCCATCACGATATGACCGTCCAGGATACCGCGGACCGCGTCGGCGACCGGCTCGTTATGGTCATCGCCGTCGACGAGGACCGTGAAGATGCCGGTGATCGTACCGTCCTCGGCGGTGCCGGGACCGGCGCGCTCCAGCAACCGCGGCAACTCGGTAAATACCGTCGGCGTGTAGCCCTTGGCAGTCGGCGGTTCGCCGGCCGACAGCCCGATCTCGCGCTGCGCCATGGCGAAGCGGGTCACGGAATCCATCAAAACGAGGACTTCCTTCCCCTCGTCGCGGAAAAATTCGGCGATTGCCAAGGTGAGCAGCGCCGCCTGCCGGCGCATCAAAGCCGGTTCGTCCGAGGTCGAGACGACCACGACGGAGCGCGCCAGACCGGCATCCCCGAGGTCGTCCTGGAGGAATTCCTGCACTTCGCGACCGCGCTCGCCGATCAGCCCGATCACGCTGACGTCGGCATTGACGTTGCGGGCCATCATCGAGAGGAGCACCGATTTGCCAACACCGCTGCCGGCGAAAATGCCCATGCGCTGACCGCGGCAGCAAGTGAGGAAGGTGTTGAGCGCGCGCACACCGAGATCGAGCGGCTCCCCGACCCGGCGCCGCGCATGCGCCGGCGGCGGCGTGTTGCGGAACGGGTATGGCGCGGGCCCGAGCGTGAGCGGCCCTTTGCCGTCGATCGGGCGCCCCATCGCATCGATGACACGGCCGAGCCAAGCCGGCGACGGCCGCACCGCCGATGCCGCCGCGGTCACCACCGCGCGGCAGCCGCGCCGCACGCCTTCGAGTGCCGCGAACGGCATGAGCAGCGCGTTGTTGCCGGAAAACCCCACCACTTCGCACGGAATGGCGCGCCCGTCGGCCTCGATGGTCAGTCGTGCGCCGACCGACATGGCGCCGAGCGGACCGGCCACCTCGACCATCAGCCCTCGTACGCCCACAACGCGGCCATAAATCTCAACGCCGTCGAGTTCCGCGATCTGCTCGGCCAGCGCTTTCACGGCCGCAGTCTCACGGATGGGGCAACGAAGCCTTCACTTTTAACCTCGTATTTACCCGCGTCGTTAATCATTACGTCACCGTCCTTGGGTTCGAACAGGCTCGCCCGCCAGGACGGAAGGGCGAGTCGCGGGAATCGGTTACCGCCGATTCCTAAACCTGAATACGAACGTCAACATGTCGAAAAACCGCCTCGAACGCAATTATTTAGGGCGATTCGCTGGGGATTTCCCAGCGGGTTCTTGCGTAGAGGAATCAGGTTTTGTTAACCATGGCTCGTTAGCGTTCCGAATCAGTTTGTCTCAAGGCGTATTCCAAGGCTGCCCCTGGGGTTGGCCGATCTCTGCCTGAAGCGGCGAGGAAGGGGACTGGCATGCGCGTTTTGCTGATTGAGGACGATAGCGCCACCGCGCAGTCGATCGAGTTGATGCTCAAATCCGAGAGCTTCAACGTCTATACGACTGATCTCGGCGAGGAAGGCGTCGATCTCGGCAAGCTTTATGACTACGACATCATCCTGCTGGACCTGAACCTGCCGGACATGTCGGGCTTCGAGGTGCTGCGCTCCCTGCGCGTCTCGAAGGTGAAGACACCGATCCTGATCCTGTCGGGCCTCGCCGGCATCGAGGACAAGGTCAAAGGCCTCGGTTTCGGCGCCGACGACTACATGACCAAGCCGTTCCACAAGGACGAGCTGATCGCCCGTATCCACGCGATCGTGCGGCGCTCCAAGGGCCACGCCCAGTCGGTCATCCAGACCGGCGACCTGGTGGTCAATCTCGACACCAAGACCGTCGAGGTCAATGCTGCCCGCGTCCACCTGACCGGCAAGGAGTACCAGATGCTGGAGCTCCTCAGCCTCCGTAAAGGTACGACGTTGACCAAGGAGATGTTTCTCAATCATCTCTACGGCGGGATGGACGAGCCGGAGCTGAAGATCATCGACGTGTTCATCTGCAAGCTGCGCAAGAAGCTGGCGAACGCGTCGTCTGGAAAGAATTACATCGAGACGGTGTGGGGCCGTGGCTACGTGCTGCGGGAGCCGTCAGAAGATGAGGCGAGAATACCCGCCTGACGAGTTCTACTGGAGCCCTTGGGCTCTCTCCTCCCAAACTTCGGATTTCCGAAACCCCGCCGCAAGGCGGGGTTTTTGTTGGGGCGGGGGCGTTGTCTGGCGGCAGCCCGGCCGGCCAAGAAAACGCCCCGCCGCGCCGGGGCGCAGCGGGGCTGATCCGTCAATTTGGCGATCGGGTGAGGCCGCGTAGGCCTCAGCGCGCCCCGCCGGCGGCGACCAGCCGCGGCGCGGCGGCGGCAAGCTTCACTGCCGGTTGCCCCTTCAGCGCGTCGGCATTCGGGGCGTAGAGGCCGCGCTTGTCGTTGAGCGGTTTGAATGCCTCGGTCAGGCCGACCACCGTCTCGGCCGCGCCGAGCACCAGGTAACCGTCGCCCTCCATCTGGCGGGCGACCCGTTCGAGCACGCCGACCTTGGTCTCCTGGTCGAAATAGATCAGCACGTTGCGGCAGAACACGACGTCGAAGCGGCCGAGATGCGAGAAATCCGGCAGCAGGTTGAGCATCTTGTACTGCACCATGGCGCGAATCTCGGGCGAGATCTGCCACGTGTCGCCGTTCTGCACGAAGTACTTCACCAACAGCTGAATCGGTAGGCCGCGCTGCACCTCGAACTGGCTGTAGACGCCGGCCTTAGCCTTCTCGAGCACCTCGTTGGAGATGTCGGTGCCGATGATCTCGATGCGCCAGCCGGCGAGCTTCGCCGCCATCTCCTTGACGAGGATGGCGAGCGAATAGGGCTCCTGACCGGTCGACGCCGCCGCGCACCAGATGCGGATGCGCTTGTCCTTGGCGCGCGCCGCAATCAGCCCCGGCATGATCGTGTCACGGAAGTGGTCGAACGGGATCTTGTCGCGAAAGAAGAACGACTCGTTCGTGGTCATCGCCTCGACGACCTCGACGACGAGCGGCTCGGCGCCACGATCCTTGAGCTTGCCGACCAGCTCGCCCAGACCGTTGACGCCGGCCTTGCGCGCGATCGGCAGCAGGCGGCTCTCGACCAGGTACTGCTTGTCCGCTGACAGCACGAGGCCGGAGCGCTCCTTCAGGAGCTTGCGCAGATAGTCGTAATCCTGGGGTGTCACGGGCGATCTCCTGAGAACAAGCGCACGACCTTCTGGGCGATCTGGTCGAGCGGCAGCACCGCCGAACAGATGCCGGCGTTGGCGGCGGCACCCGGCATGCCCCACACCACGCTCGTGGCCTCGTCCTGTGCAATCACACTACCGCCGGCCGCGACGATCTCGCCGCCGCCGCGCGTCCCGTCCGAACCCATGCCGGTCAAAATCACGGCCAAAATGGCCGCGCCCCAGAACTTCGTCGCCGAATTGAACAGCGGATCGACCGCCGGCTTGCAGAAATTGACCAGCGGCCCGTCGTCGAGCGCGATCACCGGCGCGTTGTTGTTGCGGCCGATCAGCATGTGGCGGCCGCCCGGCGCGACATAGATGCGGCCCGGTGCGATCGGCTCGCGGTCCTCGGCCTCGCGGGCCGGCCGGCCGCTCGCACGCGTGAGGTGCTCGGCGAGAATGGTGGTGAAGGTCGGCGGCATGTGCTGGGTGATCAACACCGGCACCCGGTCGATGATGGGGGCGAGATGACCGATCACCGAGGTGAGCGCCTGGGGGCCCCCGGTCGAGGAGCCAATCAGCAGGACACGCGGCGCGACGTGGCCGAACGGCCGCAGCTTGATGGCCGACGGCGACGGGCCGAGCGGAATGTGGCGAGGCTCGATGACCGCAGTCCGCGCGCGCGCGGCCGGCGCGACGCCCGGCGCCCGCGCTTCCGGCGAGCGTTTCCGCCGCGCGCCCAGATGACGGATCTTCTCCATCAGGTCGCGGCGGAACGTCGAGGAGGTGGTGACCTCGCGATTGGTCTCAGGCTTCGGGATGTAGTCGGCGGCGCCGAGCGAGAGCGCCTTCATGCTCACCTCCGCGTTGCGGCGGGTGAGCGTCGACGCCATGATGACGACGAGGTCGCGCTTCTTCTCCAGCAGCAGCGGCAGCGCCGAGATGCCGTCGAGCACCGGCATTTCCACGTCGAGGATGACGACGTCGGGATCGGTGCGTTCGAGCTGGTCGACCGCCTCGCGGCCGGTGCGCAGGGAGGCGACGACCTCCATGCCCGGCTCTTCCTGGATCCAGCGGGAGACGAGCCCGCGCACGACCACCGCATCGTCCACCACCATGACGCGGATCGGAGACTGCGTGGTGGCAGCGGGCGACGGTACGGCTGAGACAGCAACGCTCATCGGGACGCGAACTCGACGCTACACAAGAGGGAAACGGAAGCCGGACTGATCAGATCAGTCCGACTTCCTGGAACTTGGCCTCGACAATTTCCTTGTCGAACGGCTTCATGATGTACTCGTTCGCGCCGGCGTGGAGCGCGCGGGCGATGTGAGCGACATCGTTCTCGGTCGTGCAGAACACGACCTTGGGCTTGTCGCCACCCGGCAGCCGCCGCAGCGCGCGCAGGAACTCATAGCCGTCCATCTTCGGCATGTTCCAATCGAGCAGCACGGCATCCGGCAGCTGACGCTGGCACTCGCCCAGCGCCTGTTCGCCGTCCTCGGCCTCGGTGATCTCGAACTCCAAGCCTTCGAGAATGCGCCGGGCCACCTTGCGGATGACGCTCGAGTCATCCACGACCAGACACGTCTTCATTTCTGCCTCACTCTTCTTCCCTGCGGACGGTCCGCAGTCCCACGATGCTTGCCGTCACTCCGCTTCTCATGCCGCGAGCGCGTCGCTGCCCATGTCGAGCACGCGATCGACGTCGAGAACCACGAGAAGCTGTCCTTCCAGGCGATGCACGCCGGCCGATACGCGCGCGAGCCGCGCGTCGAGATTGACCGGGTTCGCCTCACGCGTGTTGTCGTCGAGCTTGAGCACCTCGCCGACCGTGTCGATGAGCAGTCCGTAGGACTCGCCCTTGAACTCGATGCCGACCGCCATCGGCGGCTTGTTGTCCTCGCGCTTCGGCAAGCCGAGCCGGCGCCGCATGTCGATCGCCGTCACGATGCGGCCGCGCAGGTTGAGCACGCCGGCGATCTCAGGCGAGGAGAGCGGTACGCGCGTCATGCGGTCCGGCATGAACACGTCCTGCACCCGCGCGATCGGCAGGCCGAACAGCTGGTCGCCGATCAGCACCGTCACGTATTCGGTGAGATTCTCGTCGAGGTTGCCGGTGGTCGTCGTGGTGGTCGTCATGGCCGTCCCCCTCAAGCCGCTTCGCTCATCTCGGCGGCCTGCTGCTTGAGTGCTGCGATCAGGCCGGGACGATCAAACTTGGCGATGTAGTCGTGGAAGCCGACCTGACGGCCGCGCTCGACGGCCTCCGGCGAGGTCATCGACGACAGGGCGATGATCGGCACCTCGGTCATGCGCGGGTCGTTGCGCAGCGCCTCGGCGAACTCGAAGCCGCTCATGCCCGGCATGTCGAGGTCGGTGACGACCACGTCGAACTGCTGGCCGTTCTTCATCATCGTCAGCGCGTCCTGGGCGCCTGGCACCGCAGTGACGCGGTAGCCCGCGGCCTTGAGCACCGGGGTCAGCATGTTGCGGAAGAACGCCGAGTCATCGACGAACAGGAGGTGGCGATGGCTGCCCTCCGACCGGTTCTCCTTGCGGCGGAACCAATCCTCGAAGGCGAGCGGCAGGTAGTGGCCGACGTCGATGACCTCGGTGGCCTGGCCCTTGATGATGGCCGAGCCGAGCACGCCGACGGTCGTGCTCGCGACCTCGATCTCGAGCCGGTCCTCGACGATGTCGACGATCTCGTCGACCACGAGGCCCATCGAGCGGCCGCTGTCGGAGAACACCAGCAGTGGCTGGGCGCCCTCGCTCTTGACGTTGACGTCGTTATTGACGCGCACCAGCGGCATGAGGTGGCCGCGGTACTGCACCAGGTGGCGGCCGTTCGACAGCTCGATCTTCTTGGCGTCGACTTCCTCGAGCCGGGTGACGAGCGACAGCGGTACGGCCTTGGGCTCCGGTGAGCCGGCGCGGAACACGAGCAGCGAGATCGCGTTCTCGTTGGCCGCGTGGCGCTGGGTCTCGGCGTCCTCCTCCGCATCGCGCTGCGCGGTTCCGGCGGAGCCGACCGTCTGCGCGATGCCGTTCGGATCGACGATCATGATCACCGAGCCGTCGCCCAGGATGGTGTTGCCGGAGAACATGTTGATGTGACGAAGCTTCGTCGACATCGGCTTGACCACGATTTCCTCGGTGTGGAACACGCCGTCGACGACGATGCCGAAGGTCTGGTTGCCGACCTGCGTCACGACGATGAAGCCGTTCTCCGGATCGGTGTCGCCGCCATCGTCGATCTTGAGCAGCTTCTTGAGGTGGATGAGCGGGAGGAGCTTGTTGCGCAGGCGCAGGACCGGCGTGTCCTTGATCCGCTCGATGCGGTGCTCGGAGTTGGTCTGCGCGCGCACCAGCTCGATGACGGAGAGCTGCGGGATGGCGAAGCGGTCGCCCGCCGCCTCGACGATCAGCGCCGAGACGATCGCCAGCGTGAGCGGGATCTTGATGATGAAGCTCGTGCCCTCGCCCACCACCGACTTGAGGTCGCAGGTGCCGCCGATCTGGTCGATGTTGGTGCGCACCACGTCCATGCCGACGCCGCGGCCCGACACGCTCGTCACCTTGGCGGCGGTCGAGAAGCCCGGCGCGAAGATGAACTTGTGGATCTGCGCCTCGGTCATCTTCTCGATCTCGGCCTCGGAGGCGAGACCGTTGGCGATGGCCTTGGCTTTGATCTTCTCGGTGTTCAGTCCGCGCCCGTCATCGGCGATCTCGATGATGATGTGGCCGCCCTCATGATAGGCGGACAGGCGGACCGTCCCCTTCTCCGGCTTGCCGGCCGCACGGCGCTCTTCCGGCCCTTCGAGGCCGTGGTCCGCGGAGTTGCGGACCATGTGGGTGAGCGGATCCTTGATCAGGTCGAGCACCTGGCGGTCGAGCTCGGTCTCGGCGCCGTGCATCTCGAGCTCGATCTGCTTGCCGAGCTCGGTCGAGAGATCGCGCACGACGCGCGGCAGCTTCTGCCAGGCGTTGCCGATCGGCTGCATGCGCGTCTTCATGACGCCTTCCTGCAGCTCGGCCGTCACATTGGACAGACGCGCCAGCGGTACCTTGAACTCGGAATCCTCGTGACGGCGGGAGATCTCAAGCAGCTGGTTGCGCGTCAGCACCAGCTCGGACACCGTGGTCATCAGGGTCTCGAGCGTCTCGACGTTGACGCGGATCGATTGGTTGGCGACCTTGGCGTCGGACGAAATCTCCTCGCTCTCGGCGGCGGCGGGCTTGCGTTCGGCCTTGGCGGGCTTCTTCGTCTCGGACTTTGCTTCCTTGGCGGGCTCGGCCTCGGCCTTCGGCGCGGGGGCCGGCGCGGGTGCGGGCTCGACGTCGGTCTCGCGGAAGGCGCGCTCGAGATCGTCGAGCGAGACCTCGCCCGGGCGCAGCGCCCGTTCGAGCTTCTGATAGGTGAGCGATCCGGTCGCCTCCGCTGCGGCCGGTGCCGGCGCGGCGGCAGGAGCCGGCGCAGGGGCAGCCGCGGCCGGAGCGGGTGCCGGGGCAGCTGCGGCGGCCGGCGCGGCGAGCGCCATGCGCTCGAGCTCGTCGATCAGGTCGCGGTCTTCGCCCTCAGGTTCCTGCTGGCGCTGCTCGAGCTCGTCGAGCAACTGCTTGATGCGGTCGATGGTCGAGAGAATCAGCGTGACGGCCTCGCCGGTCACCGGCATGCCGTCGCGAAACTTGCCCATCAGCGTTTCGGCGGCGTGCGCCAGCGCTTCGAGGCGCGGCAGGCCGAGGAAGCCGCAGGTCCCTTTGATCGTGTGGACCAGGCGAAAGATGTTGTCGAGAATCTTGGCGTTGTTGGGCTCCTGCTCGAAGCGCACAAGTTCGACGTCGACGACATCGAGGCTTTCGTTGGTCTCGGTGAGGAATTCGCGCAGCAAGTCATCCATTGGAAAAGCCTTCAGCGCCAAGCGCGTTCGAACGCGCGCTTTTCGGGAGCGCCCTCAGTTTGTTGGGAAAGCGTTTAAGATTAGTTGCGGGCCGCGCATTTAGCGGCGGCCGTATACGAACGATTAGTAAATCTACCTAGACCGGAAAATCGCACCGCGCCCTTGCAGGGCGCGGGTTTTCAGCGTGTCGCAGGCGTTTATTTCGTGCCGATCAGACGGCCGTCACGACGATGGCGTCGCCGTCCGCCGCCATGGTGACGTTAAGGCCGCAGCTGCGCGCCAGCAGCCCCGTGTAATAGGGCTGGATGGCGTGGGCATCGATCGTCTCGCCGGCGCTGCCGCCGGACAGCAAGCCGGGGATCGCCTGCGGCAGGCGGGCGTTGAGACCTTTCGATATGACCCGGAAACCCATGGTCTCGCCGCTTCCCTCCGGGGACACGGTCATCGTGCCGCCGCGCGGGATTGCCTGGCCGGCAATGAGCATCATGTTCAGCACCAGCTTGACGCGATTCTTGGCCAGCAGGAGGCGCGGTAACTCCCAGGTAATCTTGGTCTTTTCGTCCTCGAGGAAGCCGCGCGCGATCTTCTCGGCTTCGCCCAGGTCGATCTGCGCGCCAGCCGATCCGGCGGCCCCGAAGGCGAGCCGGCAGAACTGCAGCTTGGCAGAGCCTTGACGCGCGCTCTTCTTGATCAGCTCGAGCGCCAGCTTCCTGGTCTCCTCGTCCTTGTCCTCCTCCAGGATCTCCAGGCCGTTGTTGATGGCGGCGACCGGACTGATCAGATCGTGGCAAACCCGCGAGCACAGGAGCGCGGCGAGATCGAGCGATTCGAGAACGATCGGATCGGACATGCAGGCGCTCTCCGGTGGTAAATGGGTGTCCACACTAAGCGATTCGGACGAGGAGCACGGGGGCGGGTGTGATACACCCCCGGACCTGCAAAGCCAACGAGACGACATTGTGACCGACCCATTGCCGCCGATCGATGTCGCGCTGCTCGAGGCCTTGACCGAGATCGTCGCGCGCGCCGCAGCCGCGATTCTCGCTGTGCCGCGCGCGGACCTCGCAACCACCACCAAGGCCGACAATTCCCCCGTCACGGCCGCCGACCTCGCCGCCGATACGGTGATTTCAGAAGGCCTGGCGCGGCTGTTGCCGCATCTTCCGGTCATCTCGGAGGAGCGCTGCGATGGCACGCCGGCGCCGTCGTCGACTTGCGCGCTGGTCGATCCGCTCGACGGGACCAAGGATTTCGTCGCCGGGCGCGGCGAGTTCACCGTCAACCTGGCGCTCATCCGCGACGGCCGGCCGGTGGCCGGCATCGTCGCTGCACCGGCGAGCGGCGAGCTGTTTCGCGGTGCCGAAGGCCTGGGTGCCGAAAAGCTTCAGCTGTCCGGGAGCGAGACACGGCCCGGCGGCGCCGTTCCGATTCGCACGCGCCGAGCGCCGTCAGGGAACGTGATCGCAGTGGTCAGCCGCTCGCATCTCGACGCGGCGACGATCGCGTACTTGCAGCTGTTTCCGGTGGCACGACAGATCGCGATCGGCTCGTCGCTGAAGCTGTGCCGGTTGGCGGAGGGGGCGGCCGACCTCTATCCGCGCCTGTCGCCGCTGTCGGAATGGGACCTCGCAGCCGGCCACGCTGTCCTCGCCGCCGCTGGCGGGCTCGTGACGGCGCCGGACGGTCGTCCACTGCTGTACGGCACCCATACCGGGCTCCGGATTCCCGGCTTCCTGGCCTGGGGCGATCCGGCTTTGGCGAAGGCCGTCTGATTTACAGGCGCAGGTCCCGGAAAAATCGGTGACCACTTTTCCGGGACATGCACTAACGTTGCACCAGCGCGTTCAGGACCTCGGGCCAGCGCGCCTCGGCGTCAGCGAGAGCGCGTGGCGGATCGGCCGCGAAGGCGGCGCGGTCCTCCGGACTGTAGAACAGGAACAGCCGGTCGCCGGCGACCAGCCACACGGTCGGATTGCCGCTCACGGCGACACCGCGCGCAATGGCAATCGGATCGTAACCGCCGAACGCGGGCATGTAGACGTCCGGATCCTGAATGAACGCCGTCAGGTCGCCCTGATTGCGGAACCGCCACACCACGCCGGAGAACCGATGCTCGAAGTCCGGCAGACCGGGCGTAGCCGTGGCCTCGGTGAAGTAGGCGACCGGGTCGTAGCCGTCCATCGCCAGCCCGGTGTGCCGGTCGGTGATGATGCGCTCGGTCGTCGCCGCGACCGCGGCGCAGGGCCACGCCAGCCCCGCACTGACCGTCAGCGCAGCCAACCCGGCCTGGAGTCTGATCAGGTTCGCCTTTCGCTGCCGCCGTACTGGCGTCATAGTTCGGTCCAACGCTGCTTTCGATTCGGTCGCCCTTCCGCCACGACCCTAGGGCATCCGGGTGAGCGGCGGGTTAAATGGGGGCGCCCGATCTTCATCTTTGGTCCATCTAAGGAGCCTGCGATGCGAACCGTCCTGCGGTACGTCGCTCTTGTTGCGTTGCTTGCAGCGGTTTCCCACCGACCGGCCGCCGCCCAGGCAACCCCGCAGCCGGCGCAGCCGACCTATCAATCGAACGAGATCCTCGACGCCGGCCACCGGTTCTTCGGTGGCGTGTCGCGCGGACTGGCGACCATCGTCGAGCGCGCGGTCAGCCAATGGGGTCTGCCGAACGGCTATGTGCTCGGCGAGGAGGCCGGCGGCGCGTTCATCGGCGGACTGCGTTATGGCGAGGGCGTGCTCTACACCAAGAACGCAGGCGATCTGAAGGTCTTCTGGCAGGGTCCAAGCGTCGGCTGGGACGTTGGCGGCGCCGGCTCGCGGACCATGGTGCTGGTCTACAACCTGCCGGCCACCCACGCGATCTATCAGCGCTTCGCCGGCATCGACGGCTCCGCGTATTTCGTGGGCGGGCTGGGCATGACGGCGCTGACCGCCAACAACGTTGTCCTGGTTCCCATCCGCTCCGGCGTCGGTTTGCGGCTCGGGGCCAATGTCGGCTACCTGAAGTTCACGCCCCAGGCCACCTGGAACCCGTTCTGACCGCCGGAATCGCGCGGGGGGTCCGGTACATCCACCGCTTTCGCCGCGACCGGATTTAGGATAATCGGGCGTGATGCTGGCAGCCGCATCGCCCCCGTGGCAATGTCGCGTGGGCCAGGGTTAATTCGCAGGCCAAGAGTTAATTTAGAGGGCCGGAGGCGCGCTCCATGGTCGAACCGATCATGTATTTCGGGATCGGGTTCCTGTTCGCGAGCCTGTTCGGGCTCGTGCTGGTGCCGCTCGTGCACAACCGTGCCGTAAGGCTCACCATGAAGCGCCTCGAGGCGGCGACGCCGCTGTCGATGGCGGAAATCCAGGCCGACAAGGACCAACTGCGCGCCGAATTCGCGATGTCGACGCGGCGGCTCGAGATGAGCGTCGAGCAGCTCAAGGCCAAGACCACCACACAGCTCGCCGAGATCGGCAAGAAGACCGACGCCATCAACCGCCTCAAGCTCGAGCTCGGCGAGAAGACCGCCGCCATCTTCGCGCTCGAAGCGCGCGAGCGCGCGCTGCGCGACCAGATCCGCGCGACCGAGGAGGAAGTGTCGGTCAAGACCGGCACGCTGCACGATTCCGAGCGCGCGCTGTCCGAACGCGCGGCTGCACTCTCCAAGATCACCGACGAGCTCGGCGAGAAGTCGGTGCTGTCCGACAGCCAGCGCGTCGAGATCGTCGCGCTGCGCACGCAGGTCGATGCGCTCAAGGCGCAGGTCGACCGCTCCGAGCGCGACGTCAGGGAAACCGAGGAGCGGCTCGAGCGCGAGCGCAACGAAGCCGACGCGGCGACCAAGGAGCTCGCCGAGGAACGCGGCAAGGTCGAGAACCTCGGCGCCCGCGTGACCCAGCTCGAGCGCCAGCTGATGGTGCAGACGACCGAATCGGAAATCCTCGGCCGCCGCGTGCAGGACCTCGAGATGCGCCTCACCGAGCAGGGCCGGCTCCTGGTCGAGCGCGACTACGAAGTGAACCAGCTCAAGGCCGAGCTCGAGGCGGCGCGCAAGCTCGAAACCGATCTGCGCGGCGAGTTGGCGGCCTCGGTGAGCCGCTACGATTCGACCAATGAAAGCATGCGCGCCGAGAAATCGCTGATCGAGAACCAGCTGGAGCTCGAACGCGAGCAGCGCTCGCGCGCCCAGCTCGAAGTCCAGACCATGAAGCGCGAGGCCGAGGCCACCTGGGCGGCGGAGCGGGTCGAGAACGCGCTGCTGCGGGAACGCATCAACGACATCGCCGCCGAGGTCGCACGCCTCACCGCCACCCTCGAAGGCCCGGGATCGCGCATCGAGACGATCCTGGCCTCCGATACCGCGGCGCCGGCGCTCGCGGTCAACGGCGCGCGCCCGGCGGCTGGCGACGAAGCCGAAGAGCCCAAGGGCAACCTCGCCGAACGCATCCGCGCCCTGCAATCGCGGTCGTCGCAGATCGTGCAGCCCGGGTAGGCAGATCGCGTTCCTGAACAACGATGCCAGGAACCATTCGCCCCGCAACGTTGAAACATTGAATTGAACGGTGCGCCCGGTAGCGCCATGATGTGCCTCGGGGGCGCCCCACTCTCGTTGAAGACATGACCGACGGCATTGCGATGCGGCTCATGGCGGCCGGAGCGGCGCTGTTGCTGCTCGGCACGGCGTTACCCTCGGCGCAGGCCGAAGACGCGGAGATCGTCGCCAAGCGTGCCGCCGAGCGGCGCGACTTCACCGACGCGGAGATCATCGACGGCTTCTTCAAGATCGCCTTCGGCGCCGAGCTCCAGCTGCAGGGCCGCGTCGACCGCATCCGCAAATACGACGGCCCGGTGCGCGTCTATATCGACAGCCGCGCGCGGCCGGACCGCAGCGCGCAGGTCGCGGCGGTGGTCGACGAAATCCGCGCCCACGTCGCCAATCTCGACATCACGATGACAAAGGATGCCGCCACCGCCAACGTCCTGGTGACACTGGTACGCGACCGCGATCTCGACCGCACCGTGCAGAAACTCTACGGGCGGGCCCGCGCACGCCGGATCCAGCAGTCGCTCGAGCCGCAATGTCTGTCCGGCTTCCGCAAGGACGAGAGCTTCCGCATCCAGCGCTCCGAGGTGATCCTGGTGGTCGACGTCGGCGACTTCGTGTTCTACGACTGCGTCTACGAGGAGCTGTTGCAGTCGCTCGGCCCGATCAACGACGACACATCGGTGCCGTGGACCATGTTCAACGACGACGTCCAGCTCGGCTTCTTCGACATCTACGACCAGTATCTCATGAACATCCTCTACGATCCGCGCATCCGGCCCGGTATGACGCGCGAGGAAGCGCGTGCGGTGCTGCCCGAGGTGATGGTCACCGTGCGCGAGTTCGTCGCGCGCACCAACGGGCTCGCACGCTGAGCCTGGCGCGCTTTCAGGCCGCCGCCTTTGCTGGTTCGAACCTAGTGTCGTGGTTCAGAAATTCGCTTCATCATCGCCGCGAGTCTTTCAAGCGAATTTCTGAACCAAACCGACACTAGAACCATTAGGTTTGCTAGTGTCCTTCGAATCCGAAGTTCGCTTCCGAGTGTTCACGTGGTAGGGCGAACTTCGGATTCGGGACACTAGCCCGTTGCCGCCCCGGCAGGGCGAGCGCCACGAGAGCGGCCGCGAGCGACAGCGCCGCTGCCACGCCGATCGCCGGCGCGAAACCCGCGGCGAACGCGGCGCGCGAGCCGACCCCGCCGGTCGCCGCGAACACCGCCACGAGGACCGCAACGCCGAATACGCCGCCGAGAAAGCGCGACGTGTTGAAGGTACCGGACGCCTTGCCGATCTCGACCGCGGCGACCGCGCCGAGGACTGCGCTCTGCGCCGCCGGCATCGCCATCGAGACGCCGGCCCCGGCCAGCACGAGCGGCGCCACGAGCTTGATGAAGGCGAGATCCGGCGCCACGATCAGCCCGATCCAGGCGAAGCCGAGCGCCTGCATGAGCAGGCCCGCGACCACGAGGTGCCGCGCGCCGACATGCTTGACCAAGCCGCCGCCGATCGGCGCAAAAACGAAAAGCGTCGCGGTCCACGGCAGCAGCCGCAAGCCGGCGCTCAGCGGGTCGAACCCCTGCGCCGCCTGAAAGAACTGCGGCAACAGGAACACGACGCCATACATCGCGGCATAGAACAGGAAGCTCGCAGCGACACCCGCCGAGAATGCCGGTGCACGGAACAGGCGCATCGGCACCATCGGCTCGCGCGCGCGCAGCTCCCAGCCCACGAAGGCAGCGACCAGCGCGACGCCGGCGAGCAGGCTCCCGACGATCTCCACGCTCGTCCAGCCAGCATGATTGCCGCGCATCAGCGCCCACACGATCGCGATCGACGCGCCTGTGACGAGCACGATCGCGGGCATATCGAGCCGCGCCGGGGGGCCGAAGCTCTCAGGGATTCGCCGCAGCGCCCATGGAATGATGACGAGGCCGATCGGCAGGTTGATCCAGAAGATCCACTGCCAGGCGAAGCCGGCAGCAATCGCGCCGCCGATCGCGGGACCCGCGATCAGCGCAAGGCCGGTGATGCTGGCAAACATGCCGAGCGCCTTGCCGCGCTCCTCCGGTCCATGGACCGCGCTCAAGAGCGACATGGCGAGCGGCATCACCAGCGCTGCACCGATCCCCTGCACGGCCCGGCCGGCGATCAGCCAAGCGGTATCCCGGGCGAGCGCACAGGCAACCGAGGCGACAACGAACAGCGTGAGGCCTGCCGCGAACATCCGACGCCGCCCGAAGCGGTCACCGAGCGCGGCGCCGGCCAGCAGCAGCACCGCCAGGCTGAGCGTGTAGGCGTTCACGATCCACTCCAGCGCCTCGATCGAGGCGCCGAGGTCGAGCCGGATCGCGTTGAGCGCGGTGGTGACGACCAGCGCGTCGAGCGCGGTCATGAAGGAGGCCGCCGAGGTCAGCATCAGAACCCAGCGTCTGGTCGATGTGTCGGAACTTGCGGTCATGGGAGGTCTCTCGCTGAACAAGGATCGCGGCAACACCGCCGCTCGGCTCGAAGACGAGCGAGCCAGCCCAAAGGATTCGCCGAAAAAGAATCTTTGCGACCGCGAATCCTTGTCCGGGTTCCAAACGTCTCAGCGGAGACGAGGAGGTCCGGGATGACCGGACCGGCATGGAGAACGGGAGTCCGCACATGAAGCGAGTTGTCGTGCGCTACAAGACCAGGCCTGATAAGGTGGCGGAGAACACCCAGCTCATCGAAACCGTGTACGAGGCGCTGCGGGCGAGCTCCCCTGCCGGCATCCGCTACGCGACGTTCAAGCTTGCCGACGGCACCTTTGTGCACGTCTCGGAGACCGAGGACGGCGCGCGCCCGCTTCCGGAGCTCGACGCATTCCGGCGCTTCATCAGCGGGATCAAGGAACGTTGCATCGAGCCGCCGCAATCCGAGGAGGCGGTGCTCGTGGGGAATTATCGTATGCTAGCGAGCGGATGACCCGTTTGAGTGACCCAAAATCCAGGCCGAGCGACACCGCGATGACCGACGGGCCCGATGGCCGCGCGGCCTTCGAACGGCTGCTCGGCGAGTTGCGGCCGAAGCTGCATCGCTATTGCGCACGCATGACCGGCTCGGTCATCGACGGCGAAGACGTGGTGCAGGACGCGCTGATCAAGGCGATCGAAGCCTTTCCCGGCGCCGCGCCGATCGCCAGCCCGGACAGCTGGCTGTTCCGCATCGCGCACAATGCGGCGCTCGATCATCTGCGGCGCCGCGCCCGACTGGACGCGGTTCGTTCCGACAAGGACCCGGACATGATCGTCGACCCGAGCGAATCCGTGCACCAACACCAGGCTGCCGCGGCAAGCCTCTATACGTTCATGCGCTTGCCCGTGGCGCAACGCGGCGCCGTCATTCTGATGGATGTGCTCGGCCACTCGCTGGAGGAAATCTCCGGTGTGATGGAGGTGAGCGTTCCGACCGTCAAGGCGGCGCTGCATCGCGGCCGCACCCGCCTGCGCGAGCTGTCGCGAGAGCCCGACGACCGCCCTGCGCCCGCGCTGACGGCGCCGGAGCGCGCCCTGCTGACGGCCTATGTCGATCGCTTCAATGCCCGCGACTTCGACGCCGTCCGCAACATGCTGGCCGACGAGGTCCGGCTCGATCTCGTCAATCGGGCGCAGCGCAGCGGCCGCGTGGAGGTCGGACGGTATTTCAGCAACTACGACCAGATCGAGGACTGGCGATTGGCGCTTGGGCTGGTCGATGGCCGTCCTGCGGTGCTGGTGCTCGATCCGCGCATTCCGTCTGCGCGTCCCGTCTATTTCGTTCTGCTCACATGGGGCGGCGAGCGCCTCGTGAACATCCGCGACTTCCGCTACGCGCGCTATGCGACCGATGGCGCCGAGTTCGTCGTGATGGACTGAGTGCGCGAATGCCAGAGCGGTGGCATCAGCGGTGGAACGGCTTCTGGATCTCCCAGTCGCCCTTCCATCCGGTCAGGCGGCCGTTGCGGAACTGCAGGAACAGCCGCTCCTCCGACGGATAGTAGGCGCCCGGAATCCGCGCCGCCTGGTCGGCGACGAAAATCTCCGATCCGCCGCGGCCCGACACGTAGGTCAAAGGCACGCCGAGCGCCGCCGTCGCCTCCTCCTGCGTCATGCCGAAGACCAGCCGCTCGAACGTGTAGGGCCGCGCGACGCACGCGGTGAGCGATCCGGCCAATATCAGCGCAATCAGGAATCTCATTCCCCGACTTTCCCCGACCCCGTGACTCGAACACATACAAACCCAGGAATGTCAGACAAATGTCAGACAGATGGTAGGCAGGCGGCCGGCAGAGCACCAACAGTGGTGGAAAGGCGCCGGAGGGTCAATCGGCGCAGCAGTTTACCCCACGCAATATCACAACCGTTCGACAAGGAACCGCAGCAGCCGCGGTGCAAGAAATCCGGCGAAACTGCCGGGCTCGTCGATCGGATCGCTCATCCAGTAATGCGGCGCCCCCGGCACCACGCAGGGCCGCACGAAGGAGCCGGCCTGCTTGAGCGCGAGCAGGAACGCGTCCGTCTGCGTCGCGCGGTCGACCAGGTCGTCCTCGGTCCCGACGCTCAGCAGCACGGCGACGTGGTTGTTGGCGATGGTCGCGTAGCTGATCGGCGAGGCATCGAAATAGAGCTTGCGGTTTTCCATCGGCGCCGCGCCCAGAAAATTCTCGATATTGTTGTCGAGCGGACTCGCGGTCCGGTAGCGGTCCCACATCTGCTTCACGTCGTACACGCCGTAGACCCCGACCAGCACCTTCACCTTGGCGCTGACGGCGGCATGTGCATCGTCCGGATAGCCGCCGGCCAACGGTTGGGCGAACACTTGGGCGTCGCCGCCGAGCGCGGCGAGCGCCGCGAGATGCGCGCCGGCGGACGCGCCGAGAAGCCCGATGCGCGACGGATCGATGCCGAACTCGCCCGCCCCGCCGCGCAGGAATCGCACGGCGGCGAGTACGTCTTGCACCGCATGCGGAAACGTCTTCACGCCCTTCTTTGCCAGCCGGTAGCTGATCGCGAACAGCGCGTATCCGCGTTCGGCGAGATAAGGTCCCCAATACTGGAATTGGCTGCGCACGCCGACCTGCCAGCCGCCGCCATGCACGGCGACCAGCGCGGCGCATGGTTTGGCCGCCATGGGCAGATAGAGATCGCCTTGCAGCGCGACCCCGTCATGGGTCGCGTAGGTGAGGCCGGCGCGCAGATCGGTGGTCATCGAAATCCCCTTCCCCGATCGGCAAATTAGCATTGCGGCGATGACATTCGCGAGCCGCCCCACGGCTTGTTCGTCGGCATCGAGGCGCTAGAGTGCGGCGGCGCAGGGAACGAAACGGGCTCAAGATGGAGGAACGCGTGAACGCTCCAGCCACCAAACGACTGACCGGCCGGATCGCGGCCGAGCGCATCAGGATGATGAGCGTGCCGCCACCGCCGAATGGCGCGGTCGAGCGGTTCAAGGCGATCGGCGATCCGAGCGGCGTGGTGTCGGATTCCATGGACGAGCTCGGCGTGCCCTATGGCGTCGTCGGTGCGCATATCCTCAGGCCGACCATTCCGGGCACCACCATCGTCGGCCCGGCGCTCACGGTGCGCAACATCCTGCAGCGCGTCGACCCACTCGCCGCCGCCGAGAAGAGCGTCAACAAGATGGCCGAGTTCGAGGCGCATAACCTCGCCGAGCCCGGCAACGTGCTGGTGATCCAGGGCGTCTCCAACATGTCCAACATGGGCGGCATTTCCGCCCAGACCGGCAAGCGCCAGGGCGAGATCGGCGCCATCGTCATGGGCGGCGTCCGCGACGTCGCGCATTCGCGCGCGGTCGGCTATCCGGTATGGTCGAGCGAGATCACGCCGGTTACCGGCAAGTGGCGGCTCGAGACGGTCGAGATCAACGGCGAGATCCAGATCGGCGACGTGCGCGTGATGCCGGGCGACCTGGTGGTCGCCGACGACAGCGGTGTCTGCTTCATTCCGCGCGACTACATCCTCGAGGTGCTCGAGCTGTGCGAGAAGAAGGCGAAGGCCGAGGAGGCGCGCTGCAAGGCGATCGACGACGGCATTCCGGTGCCGGATATTTCGCGGTCGACCTATGGGGAGAAGAAGTGAGGCGCTGCGTTGGTCCGTAGGGTGGGCTAGGCGCCGCCCGCGGGACTCGCTCTCAGCACGACAAACATTGGCGCCGTAACCCACCGGCTGACTCAGATGGTGGGTTACGGCGCTTACGCATTCACGCGGGCGAGGCCATGCCGCATGAGCGCGCCTGACCCACCCTACGCAGAATCGAGAGTCATGCTCTCGCGTAGCGGCCGCGATTGAAGAACCGGTCCTTCTGGTCGTCGGTCGCGGTCTCGCGGTTCGACTTGATGCCGCCGATGATCTCGAGCGCCTTCTTCACGGCGGGACGCGCCGCGATGGCGTCGAACCAGCGCGCCAGATTCGGATTGTGCTCCCATTTGACGCCCTGCGCGTCGTGATTGCGCGTCCACGGAAACGTGGCGATGTCGGCGATCGAATAGTCCGCGCCGCCGAGATACGGACTGTCGGCGAGGCGCTGCTCCAACACCTCGTAGAGCCGCTTCACCTCGCTCGTGTAGCGCCCCATCGCGTAATCGCTGCCGGCCGGCGCGAACAGCTTGAAATGCGTCCACTGGCCGAACATCGGCCCGACGCCGGTGAGCTGGATCATCAGCCACTGCATCACGTCGTACTTCTTCGTGGTGTCGGTCGGCATGAACTTGCCGGTCTTCTCGGCGAGATAGAGCAGGATCGCGCCGGACTCGAACACCGTATACGGCTTGCCGCCCGGACCGTCATGGTCGACGATCGCCGGGATCTTGGCGTTCGGATTGATCTTGAGGAACTCCGGATTGTACTGCTCCCCTTTCCACACATCGACGGGATTCATCTTGTAGGGAAGCCCGCACTCCTCGAGCATGATGAAGATCTTCTGCACGTTCGGGCTGGTCAGCGCATAAAAGTCGATCATCGGAAAGTCTCCGGCGGTTGGAAAAACACGTCGGCGGAATCGTTACCGACAAGCATGGCCGGCATCAACTGGCCCCGGTAGACAGGCGTCTCAAAAATCCGTCAGATCACGGCTCGGGCGGCAAGACCCGGAAACGACGGGAGGACTGCGGTGATGGGCTGGAACATGCTTTTCCGCGCGGCGTGCGTGGTTTTTGCGGCTGCCGCGCTGCCCCTACCGGCTCACGCGCAGAAATATCCATCGCGCCAGGTCACCATCGTGGTGCCGTTCGCCGCCGGCAGCGCCACCGACGCCGCGGCACGCATGGTCGCGCAGCATCTGCAGGCCGCGCTCGGCCAGACCTTCGTGATCGAGAACAAGGCCGGCGCCAATGGCGTACTGGCCGCGAGCTCGGTCGCCCGCGCCGCGCCAGACGGCTACACCCTGATCATCACCACCAACTCGACTCACTCGGCGATCGCGCTGTTCAAGAGCGTGCCGTACGATCCGATCGCTGATTTCACCCCGGTCGCGCGGTTCGGCAGCTTCCCGTCGTTCCTCGCCGTCAATCCGAACCTGCCGATCACGACGCCGCAGGAGCTGGTCGCCTATGGCAAGGCCAATCCCGGCAAGCTCGAATACGGCAGCGGCAACTCGACCGGCCAGGTCAGCGGCGAGGTGTTCAAGCGCCGCACCGGCGTCAACATGGTGCGGGTCGCCTATCGCAGCAATCCGGCGGCGCTGACCGACCTGATCGCCGGGCATATCGGCGTGATGTTTCCGGATTTCATCACCGGCACGCCGCACGTGAAGGCACAGAAGATCAGGCCGCTCGCGGTGCTGACCAGGGAGCGCAATTCGAGCCTGCCTGACGTACCGACCCTCAACGAGACGGTCATGCCCGGCTTCGACACCATCGCTTGGGCGGGGATGTTCGGACCGGCCAACATGCCGCGCGAAGTGGTCGAGATTCTCGGCCGTGAACTGCAGAAGATGGTGACGACGCCGGAGACGAAGAGCCAGCTCGTCAGCACCGGCATGGAGGTGTTCTGGATCGGCCCGGAACAGTTTCCCGACTACGTGAAATCCGAGCTGGTCAAATGGACCTCGCTGATCAAGGAGGCGGGTATCGAGCCGGAGTGACGATGTGCATCCGGCGCGCCGCGCCCGGTCAGGCATGCCCCTGGCCGTCATTGTCGATGAACCCGCCCTCGGCTGCCCTGTGCGGAATGTCCCAGCCGAAATAGACCTCCGTGGCCACCAGCTGGCCATCGCGGACGGTATACACTTCGCTGTTCCGGAACGTCCTTCCAGTGCGCGTGTGCGCCTCATAGACAATGAAGGCGCGGTCGCCATCCTCCACCTGGTAGATGGTATCGAATCCGGCGATCGCATCGCTGTTCGGCCAACAACGCCTGAAGTAGGTCTCGCGACCCAGTGCGTTGTCGAGCGGGCTGGTAAAACGATAGTCCTCGGCGATCAGCGCCTCGATGGCCGCCCGGTCCTTGTCGACATAGGCCTGCAGGCAGGCACGCGCGACTGCGAGAGGATTCCTGGTCATGCCGAGTCTCCTCGTTTGCAGTTCAGTCGTGCAGCCGCGCTCTCGCGCGTACCATGATCGCCGGTTGCTTCAACGCGTATGCTGGCGCGTTTTTCGATGATACCGGGGGCCGGTGTACAGGTACGCTCCCCGTAACGAGCCCGATCCATTGACGCCGGTCGGGTATTGCGGCTGGGCGTCGTAGTGCCGCGGCGCGATGTTTCCGGTTCCGACGCTTGGGTCGTACGCCTGCGCCGCGGCTGGCGACGCGATGACGACTGCGAGACCTATTGTGGCTATGACGGTTCGCATTTCACCCATTCTCCTGTGTTGGTCCCTTAGAACCAACCAACACAGCAGCCAATGGTTGATGCCCTACACCCGTTCGTGAACGGCCTTGATCCAGTCGAAGCGCATTTGCGCCAGCAACCTCGTCGGATATGCGCGGGGGCAAGGCTTCAGGCAACCGGACGCTGCTCGCCCTTGACCTGGGTCCGGTGCATGATCCGCCGCGAGCCCGGATCGAACGCATCGCGCCGGTGCATGGTGCAGCGGTTGTCCCACAGCACCAGGTCGCCGACCCGCCACACGTGCTCCCAGGCGAATTCCGGCCGGCTGACGACGCTCCACAGCTCGTCGAGCAGCGCCTCGGATTCGGCAATCTCCAGCCCCATCAGGTAGGCGTTGCGGCGGCGGCCGAGATAGAGCATGCGCCGCCCGGTGTCCGGATGGGTGCACACCAGCGGATGCACGGCGCCGGGCGAGCTGCGCGGATCGTCGGTCGGCGTGACGCCCTGACGTACATAACCGCCGCTGTTGTAGGTGCCGTCGTGCTTGATCTGCAGTCCGGCGATGCGACGCTTGAGACTTTCGGGCAGCGCGTCGTAGATCGCATACATGCTGCAGAACGATGTGTTGCCGCCGTGCGGCGGGATCTCCAGCGAATAGAGCAGGCTCGCCTTCGGCGGCATCTCCAGATACGACATGTCGGTGTGCCACACCGCTTCGCCGTCGCCGAGGCTGCCGATCGCCTCGCCGTTCACCTTGACGTTGGAGACGATGTAGATTTCCGGCAGGCCTTCGACGAAGCGGCGGCCGTTCTCCTGCACCGGCGCCCAGTCGAGGTCGCCGAGCCGCCGGCTGAACGCGATCAGGTCCTGATCGTTCAATGACTGGCCGCGCACCAGCACGACCGAATATCGATGCCACGCCGCCAGCAGGCCTTCAAATGTCGCGTCGTCGAGGCTCCGGAGATCGATTCCCCTGATCTCGGCGCCCAGAACCGCATCGGTCGGGACAACATCAAGCGCCGTGGGAGTGGCGCGACTCGACGTCGTCTGTGCGCTCAGTGTCATGGCTTCCTCCGACATTCAGTATTGGCGCGCGGCGCTCATTTTGCGCCAACATAGCACCCTGGCTTCCCGTTGGAGCATGATCTTTTCGGAAGCCTGTATCGCTGTTCGGGATCGGCTCACTGCACCCTGATCTTCGACTCCCGGATCACCTTGCCCCACGTCTCGAACTCGGCATTCACGTGCGCGGTGAACTCCTCCGGCGTGCTGCCGACCGGCTCGAACCCGAGCACGGTCAGCCGCTCTTTGAGCTCGGGCAGCGCGAGAATCTTGCCGATCTCGCGCTGGACGAACGTGACGACCTCGGGCGGCGTTCCGGCCGGGACGACGATGCCCTGCCAGTTGTCGCCGACGATCGCCGGATAGCCGGCCTCGGCCGTGGTCGGCAGGTCGGGCAACGCCTGCGACCGCTGCTTGCTGGTCACAGCAAGCCCACGCAGATTACCCTCGACCACCTGCTGCGCGGCCGGTGACGGCGAGGCAAAGCAAATCGGCGTATGACCCGCGACCGCGGAGGCGACCGCCGGTCCGGCGCCGTTGAACGGCACATGCGCGAGGTCGAGCCCGAGCGAGAGCCGGAACATCTCGCCGACCAGATGTCCCGGCGTGCCGACGCCCGGCGACGCGTAGCTGAATTTTCCGGGGCTCGCCTTGATCAGCGCGACCAGCTGCTCGAGCGTGCGCGCCTGCACCGACGGATGCACCACGATCATCAGCGTGGTGGTGACGGCAAGCGTGACCGGATCGAATGACTTGCCGAACTCGTAGGGCACCTTCTCGTAGAGTGTCGGATTTGTCACGTAGCTCGGATTGATCATCAGCAGCGTATAGCCGTCGGCCGGCATGTTCGCGACGCGCCCCATGCCGACATTGCCGCCGCCGCCTCCCATGTTCTCGACGAAGAACTGCTTGCCGGTGCTGTCCGACAGCTTCTGCGCGATCACCCGGGTGATCACGTCTGTCGGTCCGCCCGGCGCATAGGGAACGACGATGCGGACCGGCCGCTGCGGATAGGTATCGGCCATGGCCGGGCGTGAGACGCCTGGGATGGCCGCAGCCGCGCTGGCGAGTATCAGGAACTGACGACGATGCAGGTTCATGCGGCTACCTGATAGGAGCGGCACCGGACAAAATCATGACCAGGCTGATTTAGCCCGTCGTGAGAATGATCTTGCCGAAATGCGCGTTGGCGCGCATATGCGCATGCGCCGCCGGCGCCTCGCCGAGCGGAAACGTTCTGTCGATCGGAACGTGAAACTTGCCGGCAACGATCGCATCCCACAGATCGGCCTGCATCTTGCGCACGATCTCGCGCACCTCGTCGAGCGTGCGGGTGCGGAAGGTGACGCCGATATAGTCGATGCGCTTCCTCGCATGCAGGTCGAAGTCGAACTCGGCCTTCATGCCGCCGAGCCGGCCGATATTGACGATGCGGCCAAGCAGTGCGCTCGCCGCCATGGTCTGATTGACGCTCGCGCCCGAGACCATGTCGACGGTGAGGTTCACACCCTTGCCGTCGGTCGCCTTGAGCACCTGCTCGGGCCAGCCCGGGTCGCTGGTGTCGATGGCGAGGTCGGCGCCAAACTCCTTGAGCTTCGCGCGCCGCGCCGCATTGGTCGACGAGCCGATCACCAGCTTGGCGCCCTTGAATTTGGCGATCTGCAGGCCGAGCAGCCCGACGCCCGAGCTTGCGCCCTGCACCAGCACGCTCTCACCGGCCTTGAGGCGGCCATTGGTGACGAGCGCGTCGTGCAGCGTGTTGAGCCCGATCGGCAGCGTCGCCGCCTGCTCGAAGCTCATCCCTTGCGGGACCGGCAGGGCGCGGCCGTAGTCGCACACCGCGACCTCGGCATAGGCGCCGGGGTTGTAGCACATCACCCGGTCGCCGACCTTGAAGCCCTTCGCCTCCGGGCCGAGCTCGATCACCTCGCCGGAATATTCGCTGCCGATCGGCGTGCCAACCGCGGCACCGTGGCTCGCGTCGCCCTTTGCCGCGCCGAGATCGGCGCGGTTGAGCGCGATCGCCCTCACCTTCACCAGCAGATCAGCGGGCTTCGGCTTTGGCGCCGGAACGTCGCGCACGACCAAGCCCTGCTCGCTGCCGACCGCGGCTTTCATGGACGCCTCCGAACTTGGAATTGTCGGATCAACCGACCGCCTGCGCCTTGATGCTGTCCCACCACGGGCAGGTGCCCGGCATCATCTCGTAATTGCCTTCGATCACCTGCACCGGGCGGCGGTAGCCGCTCTCGGCGAGCGCGTTGCGGTGGACCCGCGCCTTCTCGCGCTGCTCCGGCGGCAACCAGGCGCGGTCGTGGCCCCACATGCTCGGGCCTTCCTTGCGCTCCGCCGCCTGCCAGGTCGACGGGTCGATCATGCGGCCGCCCCAGCCGTACTCGACCATGAAGTCGGACGGCGTCCAGGCGTAGAACGAGGTGAGAAAATCGCTGGTGTGGCGGCCGAGCGTCGCCGCGAGGCGCCCCTCCTCCGCGGTCACCAGATCGAGCCCCTGCCCGACATCGTCGAGGCTGTAGAGCTCCATCATCAGGTGGTGCACCGCGTTCTTGCCGGACTGGATGAGCGCCAGGCTGTGATGGCGCGGATTGACGTGCATGAAATACGCGGTGAACGGATGGAAATAGTAGTCGCTCAGGCGGAAGCCGAGGATGTCGCGGTAGAACGCGAGCATCTTGTCGATGCTCTCGACCTGCATCACCACGTGGCCCATGCCGAGCGGGCCGGTGCGGAAGCCGGAGATCGAGCGTCCCGGCTGGAACGGCTCCGCTGTGGTCTCGGCGCCGTGAAAGATCTCGAGCCGGTTGCCCATCGGATCGTTGAGCACGATCAGGTCCTTCACGCGGCGCTCGTCGGCGAGCGCGCGCGAGCCGCGCGCGACCTGGACGCCATTGCGCTCGAGGTGCGCCGCGAGCGCATCGAGCGCCGCGCTGTCTGCGACCTCCCAGCCGAAGAAGCCGATGCCGCCGCCGTCGCCGGTGGCGACAACGATGCGCTGCTTGCGGTCGTCCATGCGGAAGGCGAGCGACGAGCGGCTCTTGTCGACCTGCTGGAGGCCAAGCAGCCTCGTCCCGAACTGCGACCAGTCGTCGAGCGACTTTGCGCGGATGCCGACGTAACCGAGAGCCTGCGGATGCATCGCGTTCCTCTGCAATTCTGAAATTCTGTTCCTGATGATTCTATATCGGCGCGCGGATCACGTCATTCGACCCTGACCCCCGCTTTTTGCGCAACAGAACCCCATTTCTGGGTTTCGCCGGCGAGGTACGCGGCAAAGTCCGCCGGCGCGGTGATCTTCGGAACAGAGCCGAACTTCGTCAGCGTCGCCTGCATGTCGGGCGCCTTGAGCGTCTCGTTGATCAGGCCGTTGAGCTTGGCGACGATCGGCGCGGGGGTGCCCGCCGGTGCGACCACGCCGGTGAGCAGCGTCGCGACGAAGCCGTTGACGCCGCTCTCGACCATGGTCGGGATCTCGGGCGCCTCGGAGCTCCGTTGCGCGCTGGTGACGCCGAGCGCGCGCAGCTTGCCGTCGCGGATCAGCGGGAGGAGCACCACCGGGCTCTCGAACAGGAAATGCACCTGCTCGCCGAGCAGTCCGGTGATCGATTCGGCGCCGCCCTTGAACGGCACGTTGAGGAAGTCGATGCCGGCGAGGTTTTTGAACATCTCGCCGGTCAGATGCGTCACGTTGCCGGCGCCGGCGTTGCCGAAATTGAGCTTGCCCGGATTGGCCTTGGCATAGGCCACGAACTCCTGGACCGTCTTCGCCGGGAACGACGGATGCACGACCAGGATCATGTAACTCTCGGAGACGCTCGCAACCGGCGCGAAATCCTTGACCGGGTCATAGCCGGCGATCTTCGACACCGCGGGAATGACCGCGAGCGTCGAGGTATTGCCGAAGAACAGCGTGTAGCCGTCCGGGTCCGACGTCGCCGCTGTCTTGGCGCCGGTCGCCCCGCCGGCGCCGGGCCGGTTGTCGATGATGATCTTCTGGCCCAGGCCCGGCTCGATCTTCTGCGCGAGATAGCGCGCCATCACGTCGGTCTGCCCGCCGGCCGGCGCGGGAACGATCATCTTGATGATCTTGTCCGGGTAGGTCTGCGCGCTCGCCGGTGCCGCCGCGGACAGAGCCGCGAGCACCGCGATCAATGCGGACATCGTGCGCGTGGCGCTCACTGCATTCCTCCCATGACCTTGTTCGTGCGCGAGTGGACTCGACCAGCGCGCCGCGTTGCGCGTATCAATAGCACAGGGCTCCGCTTTGTGCGCGCAAGCCTCAACGAGTGGGCACCGCCCCACATTTGTCTTCTGGGGAGGCCAAATGCTCGACCGCAACATCCCGCCGTTCCGCGCCGACCATGTCGGCAGCCTGATCCGCCCGGCGGACCTGATCGCCGCGCGCGAGAAGGCGGAGCGCAAGGAAATCCCCGACGCCGAAATGCAGCGCATCCAGCAGGGCGCCATCCGCGAGGTCGTGAAGCTGCAGGAGGATCTCGGCCTGCGCGTCGTCACCGACGGCGAGTTCAACCGTGGTTCCTGGCAGCGCGACTTCCTGCTCCGCTTCGCCAACGTGAAGCTGATCCCGTCGCAGCTCACCGTGCGCTTCCATTCGCAGGCCGGCACGCGCGACCACAGCCCGCCGTCGCTGCAGGTCGCCGGCAAGCTCGCGCGGCCGGGCGAGATCTTCGTCGGCGACTTCGCGTTTCTCAAATCGGTGGCGCACGGCACGCCGAAGGTGACGATCCCCTCCCCGACCGTGGTGCATTTCCGCGGCGGACGCGACGCGATCGATCGCAAGGCCTATCCGGACATGGGCGAGTTCTACGCGGACCTCGCGCGCGTCTACCGCGAGGAGATCGCTGACTTGGCCGCCGCCGGCTGCCGCTACCTGCAGATCGACGAGGTCAACCTCGCCTACCTCTGCGATGCGGAGCTGCGCCGTGAGGTCAGCAATATCGGCGAAGACCCGGCCACGCTGCCGAAAACCTACGCCAAGCTGCTCAACGACAGCATCGCCGGCAAGCCGCGCGACATGGTGGTGTGCATGCATCTCTGCCGCGGCAATTTCGCCGGCGCGTGGATTGCCGAGGGCGGCTACGAGCCGATCGCTGACCTTCTGTTCAACCAGATCGACGTCGACGGGTATTTCCTCGAATACGATTCACCGCGCGCCGGCGGCTTCGAGCCGCTGCGGTTTCTGCCGAAGGGAAAGGTCGCGGTACTCGGCCTCGTCACCACCAAGAGCGGCACGATGGAAACGAAGGACGAGCTCAAGCGCCGCATCGAGCAGGCGGCGAAGTTCGCGCCGATCGAGCAGCTCGCGCTGTCGCCGCAATGCGGCTTCTCGAGCGGCATTGGCGGCAATGCCATGGATGTCGAGCACGAGGTCGCCAAGCTCAAGCTGGTGGTCGAGACCGCGCGCGAGGTGTGGGGCACGGCGTGAAGGTGCTCGCGACTATCGCGGCGGCTTCGGCTTGTAGGATGGGTTGAACGCAGTGAAACCCATCACAGCATCACCACTCAGTCACGCGATGGGTTTCGCCATAGCCCCATAGCCCGTCGAAGACGGGCGTGAACGCCCTTTTGGAAGACGGGCGTAAACGCCTTATGGCTCAACCCATCCTACGCAGGCTGCTTCTCGCGCTTTCCACAGTCTTATTCAATCGCCTTCACGGCAGGCGGTTTTGTTTCCATCGCCGCGGCGTTTGAGTTAGCAATGAGCTGATCGCCGCCGGTTCACCCGGCGGGCGGAGCATGCGAAAGTTCCGCGGGATCAGAGATCGTGCCCCGCACGACCTCATTGTTTCTTGGCCATGACACTTCGCATCGCGCGTGACGGCAATCGGTCGCGCTCGCACATGTCGAGCTGTAACAGATGTTACATCGCCTGTTGCGCCCCGAATGTGCGCAATGACATGTCGTCAAAGGGAAAATCGGCAAAAAGGAGATCGCGGCCCGCAATTTTCTCTGGCACCCGTTAGCAAGTGTTAACCGGATGTTAACCGCGGCCGACGCGCAGGTGATAAAAAGGCATAACAAGTAACCAATCGCGGTCCGGTGTCTCAATCCGCCAGCGACGGATAGAGCACCTGCGCCGTCTTGCCGAAAATCCATTCCTGATCGGCCGCGTTCAGCGTCGCCAGGGCCTTCCGCGCGGTGACGAAATTGTCGTTCAGCGTGCCGGCGGTGGCCGGGAAATTGGAGCCCCAGGCGATGCGCTGCGCGCCGAACGTCGCGACCAGCTTGGCGAAGAAGCTCTCCGGTGTCGCCTTGCCCCAGTTGGCGGGCATGTAGTTGAGCGGCGTCACCTTGAGAAACACGTTCGGATCATCGGCGAAGGCGAAGAAGTCGCGGTCCGCAGCATAGGGTGGGCCGTCGACCAGCTGCGGCCGGGCGAGATGATCGAGGATCACCCGCACCTTCGGAAACCGCCGCATCAGCTCGCGCAGCTGCGGAAAGCCCTGCTGCGTCATCTGCATGCAGACCGGCAGCTTGGCCTCGCCGGCGAACTCCCAGGCCGGAAACGTGCGCGGATCCGCGAACCACGTGGCCTGGCCCGGCATGGTGCTGCCGGTGGTGAACAGGCGCAGCCCCGTGAGCCCGCGCGACATCCAGTGGCGCATCTTCTCGACGGCGTCGGGCGCCAGCACATCGACCGAGAACACGCCGGTGAAGCGCTTTGGATGCGTGGCGACCGCCTCGGCGACGTAAGTGTTGTCGTGACCATACGCGGTCGAGGCCTGCACGATCGCCGCCTTGTCGACGCCGGCCTCGTCCATCGCCGCGACCAGCATCGGCCAGGTGGTCGGCCGCTCGCGTGACCAGGTGGATTGGGTGCCACCAAGCGGATTGAGCGGATAGCGCGCCGTGTCGGTCGCGATCACATGCGGATGGATGTCGACGGTCGATGCCATGCAGTCCTGCCTGTCTCTACTCGTTTGCGCATGTCCCTTTTCGGAAAACCGGTGTCCACTTTTCCGGGGACATGCGCGTCACGACGGATCGACAAAAACCTCGTCGAGCGGCATGCGCCGCGGGATCAGCCCCTGCTGTAGCCCGTACGTGAGCATGGCGTCGATACTCGCGGCGTTCTCCTTCATGCCGTAAGGCAGCGGATCGCCGACGACGGGCATCAGCCCGCGATACTTCTTGTCGTCGGCGCTGTCGCCTTCGCCGCGCTTGAGCTTGTCCATATAGATCTGCTTGGCAGCGATGAAAGCATCGACAAGCGACCTCGCGACGTGGGGGTGCTTCTCCAGCACGTCGATCTTGACCACCACCGAGCCATGGATCGGATAGATGCCGGTGCGCTTGAACCAGTCCGCCTCGGTCTGCGCCACGTTGGGAATGAGCTCCGGATAGCGCTCGGCTGGCTTCTGGCCGCCCTGCTCCCAGGCGCCGGTCGGCGGACCGGCACGGCCGATCCCGGCCGGACCGTTGAAGCCGGCGGAGATCTCCCCGCTCGCCATCATGCCGGCGAGCGACTTTCCCTCCGGCGCGTGCACGACGTTCGGCGGCAGCTTCAGGCTCGTCACATGCTCCTCGTCGTCGACCACCCAGGTGACCTTCGACGAGTCGAGCCCGTACTCGTTGACGAAGATGCCGCGCGTCCACACGCCGGTGGTGACAGAATAGGCGCGCACACCGACCTTCCTGCCTTCGAGGTCCTTGGGAACGCGGATGCCGGAATCCGGCCGGGTGACGAAGCCGCCATGGTGGAAGCGCCGCATCAGGAATACCGGCAGCGCGATGTAGGGCGCGCCGAGCGCGCGCGCGATCATGTAGGTAGTCGGCGCCATCTCGCAGACGTCGAACTCGAGGTCGCGCACCATGCGGCGGAACGCGCCGATGATCGGCACGACTTCGACGAAGTCCGGCTCGACGCCGGCGATCGTGACGCGTCCGTCCTTCAGCGCGGCGGTGTGGCCGTAGGTGCCGAGCGCGATTTTCAGCCGTGGCGTTGTGGTCATTCTCTTTCCTTGTCGAAGTGACTCATTGCTTGGCGATTCCGGCCTTCTCGATCACCTCGCCCCAGCGCTTGATGTCGCGCGCCATGCGCTCGCGCATCTCCTCGGGCGTGCTGCCCTGGGCGTTGAGGCCGAGCTCGCGCGCCTTTGCCCGCAGGTTGGGATTGGCCAGCGCCGCGACGATGTCGCGGTTGAGCACCCCGAGGATGTCCTTCGGCAGCCCGCCGGGCGCGGACAACGCGTTCCAGCTGGTGATCACGTAATCCGGCAGGCCGCTTTCCTTGGCGGTCGGCACGCCCGGCAGCAGCGGATTGCGCTCATCGTCCGCCGACGCGACGATACGGATCTTGTTGTCCGCCATCGGACCTTTGAACGCGGCATAGAAATCGAACGCCAGATCGATGTCGCCGCGCAGCATTCCGGTGATGAGGTCGGGCGTGGTGCGATAGGTGACCACGGTGGCGTCGATCCCGGTGCTGAGCCTGAACAGGTGCGCCGACAGGTTCTGGGTCGAGCCCGGATTGACAGCGCCGAGATTGAGCTTGCCGGGGTTCTTCTTCGCGTAGTCGATCACCTCGGCGATCGTCTTGAACGGCGCATCGGCGCGCGTCGCGAGCAGCATCTCGAACGTGGCCGTGATCGAGACATGCGTGAAGTCGGCGAGCACGTCATACGGGCGGGTCTTGAACAGCGACATGCCGATGGCGGTGCCGTTGCCGGTCACCGACATGGTGTAGCCGTCCGGCGGCGACGACAGCATGGCCTGCTGCGCGATCACGCCGCCCGCGCCCGGCCGGTTCTCGATCACCACCTGCTGGCCCCAGGTCTCGCCGAGCTTCTGGCCGAGCAGGCGCATGGTGACGTCCGCCACGCCGCCCGGGCCGAACGGCAGGATGAGACGCACCGGCCGCGTCGGGAACTTTGCCTCTGCGTCCGCGGACGTGACGATCGCGTGGAACTGAACCAGGATCGCAACTGCACTCACCAAAAAATAGATGCGCGTGCGCGCGGATCGGCTGGATGCGAGCATGGCTTCCCTCCCGGGGGAATGGCCTGACGTCTTGTTGCCGTGTCGCGGTCGACAGCGGCAGCATCGGGCCGTCGCCACACTTAGCCGGCAAGCCGCGCGACCGGTTATCGAAATGTCGGCCGTCGCCATAAGAGAAGCGAAAGGCGTTCACCGGCTCGCGGCCTCGGAAGAACGCTCTGCGGACGAGCGGAGTTGACGTACGGCATTCTTGAACGTGAGGCCGCAAAGTTCATGTCGAGTTCATGTGCCGGTAATGTCCCGGACAGGTTCGACTCACCATATTCAAGATGGTGCACTGCGGCACCTCCGGCCTGGGTTGAGCCATGACAGAGCGGGCGGCCGAAACAAATTCAGTCTCGATCTCCCCTCCGCGGCGACGCGGATGGCGACGGGGTATCGTCGTCACGCTGGCCCTGCTCGTGCTGGCCGCCGGCATCGGCATCCATCTGGCCCGGCGCGGCGTCGTGTCGGCCGAAGCGTCGCGCAGCGCGGCTTCCGCGGTACCGGTGAGCGTCGCCAGTGCCACTCGGCAGGACGTGCCCGTGTTTCTGGTCGGCCTCGGCACCGTGCAGGCCACCTTCACGGTCGGCATCCATACGCAGGTCGACGGCAAGCTGCAGGACGTGTTCTTCAAGGAAGGCCAGCACGTCAAGAAAGGCGACGTGCTCGCCAAGATCGATCCGCGCCTGTTCCAGGCGGCGCTCGATCAGGCCAAGGCCAAGAAGATGCAGGACGCGGCACAGCTCGTGTCGCTGCAGAAGGACCTCGCCCGCTTCCAGGCGCTCGGCGCGAAAGGCTACGAAACGCAGCAGAACCTCGACCAGCAGCAGAGCAAGGTCGAAGCCATGAAGGCGACGCTCGCCGCCGACGAGGCCCAGATCGAGACCGCCCAGACCCAACTCGACTACACCGACATCCGCGCGCCGAGCGACGGCCGGATGGGCGTGCGCCTGATCGACCCGGGTAACGTGATCCGTGCGTCCGATACCGCCTCGATCGCGATGCTGGTGCTGACCCAGCCGGCGGCGGTCATGTTCACCTTGCCGGCCGATACGCTCGACAACGTGCGCGAGGCGCAGGCCCGCGGCGAGGTCGAGGTGATCGCCTACGACCGCGATAACAAGCGCGCGCTCAGCACCGGCACGCTCGCCACCATCGACAACATGATGGACCCGGCGACGGCCACGTACAAGCTCAAGGCAACGTTTGCCAACGCCGACGAGAAGCTGTGGCCGGGCGAGTTCGTCAACGCGCGGCTCCTCGTCGATATGCGCCGCGATGCGTTGACCGTGCCGGATGCCGCGATCCAGCGCGGCCCCAATAGCCTGTTCACCTGGGTGATTGGTGACGACAACACAGCGACGATGAAACCGGTCAAGGTCGGCCCCTCCGTCGGCGGCGCGACCGTCGTCACGTCGGGACTCGAGGTCGGCGAGCGTGTCGTCACTGGCGGACAATACAAGCTGCGCAAAGGCGCCCCGGTGAGCATCAGTGACAAGGTGCCGGACGACAGCGCATCATGAATCTGTCGGAACCCTTCATCCGCCGGCCGATCGCCACCACGCTGCTGATGGCGGCGATCGCGTTCGTCGGCATCGCCGCCTACCCCTTCCTCCCCGTCGCGCCGCTTCCACAGGTCGATTTTCCGACCATTCAGATCACCGCGACCTGGCAAGGCGCCAGCGCCGAGACCATGGCGACCTCGGTCGCGGCACCGCTCGAGCGGCAATTCGCGCAGATCCAGGGCGTCAGCCAGATGACGTCGCAGAGCGCGCTGGGCGCGACGACGATCGTCATCCAGTTCGACCTCAACCGCAGCATCGATTCGGCGGCGCAGGACGTGCAGGCCGCGATCACGGTCGCCGGCAAGCAGCTGCCGCAGGCGATGACCACGCCGCCGAGCTACAAGAAGGTCAACCCGGCCGACTCCCCTGTCCTGCTGCTGTCACTGCGGTCCGACACGATGCCGCTGACGAAGGTCGACGAGTATGCCGACCTGTTCCTGGCCCAGCAGATCTCGCAGGTCTCGGGCGTCGCCCAGGTGTCGATCTTCGGCGACCGCACGCCGTCGATCCGCATCCAGATCGATCCGGCCAAGCTCGCCAACAGCGGGCTCACGCTCGAGGACATTCGCGGGACCTTGGTGAACTCCACGACGAATCTCGCCAAGGGCACGGTCAATACCCCGAAAACGAGCTTCACCATCGCGGCCAACGACCAGATCACCGACGCCAAGCTGTTCAACGACGTGATCCTCGCCTACCGGAACGGCGCGCCGATCCGCGTGCGCGACGTCGGCCAGGCGGTCGCCGACCAGGTCGACCGCAACGTCGCTGCCTATCAGAACAACAAGGACGGCATCATCCTTGCCGTCTTCAAGCAGCCGGGCGCCAACGTGGTCGACACGGTCGATCAGATCAAGGCGCAGCTGCCGCAGCTGACCGCGCGTATTCCGCCGTCGATCGACGTGCAGACCATCCTCGACCGCACCACCACGATCCGCGCCTCGGTCGCCGACGTGCAGTTCACGCTGGCCCTGACCATCGCGCTGGTGATCATGGTGATCCTGCTGTTCCTGCGCAATTTCTGGGCGACGCTCATTCCCAGCATCACCGTGCCGCTGGCGCTCGCCGGCTCGGCGGCGGCGATGTACCTGCTCAACTTCAGCCTCGACAACCTGTCGCTGATGGCGCTGACCATCGCCGTCGGCTTCGTCGTCGACGACGCCATCGTCGTGGTGGAGAACATCTATCGCCACGTCGAGGAAGGCCTCTCCCCGCTGCAGGCCGCGATCAAGGGCTCGCGCGAGATCGGGTTCACCGTGCTGTCGATCTCGGCCTCGCTGGTCGCGGTGTTCATTCCGCTGCTGCTGATGGGCGGGATCATCGGCCGGCTGTTCCGCGAGTTCGCGCTCACGGTCACCGCCTCGATCGCCGTTTCCGCGCTGGTGTCGCTGACGCTCGCGCCGATGATGTGCTCGCGGTTCATGCACCGACCCACGCATCAGCACGGCCGCGTCTACCGCGTCATCGAGTCCGGTTTCGATGCCATGCTGTCGTTCTATCGGCGCACGCTCGACATCGCGCTGCGCCATCAGCGCATCACGCTCGGCGTGTTCCTGGCCACCATGGCGCTCACGGTCGTCATGGCGGTGCAGATCCCGAAGGGCTTTTTCCCGATCCAGGACACCGGGATGATCCAGGCCTTCGCCGAGGGGGCGCAGGACACCTCGCCCGAGGAGATGATGCGGCTTCTCAAGAACCTCGGCGAGGTGGTGATGCAGGACCCCGACGTGGCGGCGGTCGCGACCTTCACCGGCAGCACCGGCGGCGCCAACACCGCCAATACCGGGCGCGGTTTCATCGTGCTCAAGCCGCGCGGCGAGCGCGAGCTCACGTCATCGCAGATCATCGACCGGCTGCGGCCGAAGCTGGCCAAGGTCGAGGGCGCCAACCTGTTCCTGCAGCCGAGCCAGGACATCACGGTCGGCGGCCGTATTGCCCGCGCGAGCTTCCAGTACACGCTGCAGGACTCGAATCTCGAGGAGCTCAGCGAGTGGTCGAACAAGATGCTCGACAAAATGCGCACCTTGCCGCAGATCACCGACGTCGGCAGTGACCTCCTCGCCAACGCGCCGCAGCTCAAGATTTCCATCAACCGCGACCAGGCCTCCCGGTTCGGCATTTCGCCGCAGCTGATCGACGACACGCTCAACGACGCGTTCGGCCAGCGCCAGATCACGCAGTATTTCACGCAGCTCAAGACCTATTTCGTCATTCTCGAGGTGCTGCCGCAGATGCAGAAGGACCTCGCGACGCTCAGCCGGCTCTACCTCAAGTCGCCGCTGACCGGCGGCGCGGTGCCGCTGTCGTCCCTGGTCGACGTCGACTCCTCGAAAGTCGGCCTGCTCTCGGTATCGCACCAGGGCCAGTTCCCCGCGGTGACGCTGACCTTCAATCTCGGTGCCGGCGTGGCGCTCGGGCAGGCGGTCGACGCCATCAACGACGCCGCGCGTGAGATCCGTATGCCGTCGTCGATCCTGCCGAGTTTCCAGGGCAACGCGCAGGCATTCCAGAACTCGCTCTCCAGCGAGCCGGTGCTGATCGCTGCCGCGCTGATCGTCGTCTACATCATCCTCGGCATGCTCTATGAGAGCTTCATCCACCCGCTGACCATCCTCTCGACGCTGCCGTCCGCCGGCGTCGGCGCGCTGCTGGCGCTGCGTATCGGCAACATGGACCTGTCGGTGATCGGCATCATCGGCATCATCCTGCTGATCGGCATCGTCAAGAAGAACGGCATCATGCTGGTCGACTTCGCGATCAGCGCCGAGCGCGACCGCCACATGCCGCCGATCGAGGCGATCCGCGAGGCCTGCCTGCTGCGCTTCCGGCCGATCCTGATGACCACCGCCGCCGCCATGCTGGCCGGCGTCCCGCTCGCGCTCGGCCACGGCACCGGCTCCGAGCTGCGCCAGCCGCTCGGCTACGCCATGGTCGGCGGCCTCGCTTTCAGCCAGGTGCTGACGCTCTACACCACGCCGGTCGTATATCTCTATCTCGACAAGGTGCAGCAGTGGCTCAACCGCGGCCGCGAGCCCGCACAGCTTCCGAAGCCGGAAGCCTACGACGTCGCCGCGGAGTGACCGCGGGGAGAGCGCTGCGCCGACAAACGCAGAGAGGCGGGGTTGGCACCCCCCCCTCCACCCCCCCCCCCTCCATTTCCTTTTGCCCCCTCACACACGATGGGTTGAGCGA
>Ga0081540_1000291_pt1 | contig 52600 bp, 50 predicted proteins | sample TabmetS2T1R1_FD_71024 | JGI IMG/M metagenome (GOLD analysis project Ga0081540, IMG submission 71024) | Tabebuia heterophylla rhizosphere microbial communities from the University of Puerto Rico - S2T1R1 | ecosystem: Host-associated > Plants > Roots > Rhizosphere ...
GGGAAGCGCGGGAGCGGCCGGTCCGCCTCGGTGTCGGCGAGGATCTCGGCAAACGTGTGACCGCTTCCTTCGAACCAGGGCTCGGCCGCAGCGGGATTCACGAAGATGGCCCCGCTTTGCCAGCCTCTCGAGCTGTTCAGCTCGGGGTCCGCGAAGTCCAGATCCGTGGCGTGGCGAACTTCAGCAGTCCTGTCCCAGGGCAGCTCCTCGAGGTCGCGAGGTGTCGCCAGGGTCACGTACCCGACCGCACCGGCCGCACGCATCGCAGGCCAGCGCTTGTCCACCCTTTGAGCCTGCGAGGCCACTGGACCGAGCGCCCGCCTCGGTGCAGCGTGGATGAACACCGCAACCTTTCCCTTGAGGTCCACGCCTTCCAGATCTCGAATCCCCAGCTGAGGAATGGTGAGCCCGTGGCCGACAAAGACCAGCTGAAACTCGCCCGATGCGACCAGGTCTGACGTGGGAGTCACGTATGCTTCCGTCGCAGCATCGAGACGTCGAACACGATCGCGGCGAGCCAGGCTGAGCGATGTTCTCGCCTCGTCGAGGAGCCGCGACACGAGCTGGACCGGCTGTCTGAAGCCAGTCGTTCCTGCTGGTGACAGACCCAGCACCCGGAACTGTTTCTCCACGTACTCGGCCGAACGGTCGTATCCGGGAGTGCCCGGCTCGCGCCCTTCGGTCTCGTCCGAGGCCAGCGCCTGCATGTGTCCCCACCACCGCTTGGGAACGTTCTGACCTGCGCCTGCGAAGGCCGTCGCGAGGACGGCGAAGACGGCGGCGACTTGAATCCGGTTGCCCATCGGGTCCCCCTCGGCAGCCGCAGAAACGGAGTCTGCCAGACTACCTTGCAGGCCTCAGGTTCGCGCCGAATTCCGGATCAGGACGCTGCCGAGTTGCGCCAGCGGACTTGCGTCGGTGGAGCTGGAGCTCGTCCGCTCAGATGACTCGGGCCTTCCTCAAGGCCTCGATCTCCGCGTCGCCCATGCCCAGGACGTCCATCAGTACCTCGCGCGTGTGCTCACCGAGAAGTGGCGGCGGGCCGTGGCGCACCGGCGTCCGTGAGAGACGCATCGGCGAGGCGACCACCGGCAATTTGCCCGCGAGCGGGTGCGGCACCTCGACGCGGAGGCCCCGGGACTGCACGTGCGGATCCTCGAACACCTGCGCGAGATCGTTGATCGGACCACACGGAACGTCCGCTCCCTCGAGCGCATCGACCCACTCCCGGGTGGAGCGGGTGGCGAGGATCGCCTGGAGGACGGGAACGAGCACGGCGCGATTCTCGACGCGGGCAGAGTTGGTGGCGAAGCGAGGATCGGTCGCGAGCTCGGGCCGCTTTGCGACCTCGCACAGGCGCACGAACTGAGCGTCATTTCCCACCGCGACGACCAGGTAGCCATCACGTGTCGCGAAGGACTGGTACGGAACGATGCTCGCGTGCGCATTCCCGTGCCGGTCCGGCGCGCGGCTGGTGACGAGGTAGCTCTCGGCCAGATTGGCGAGCGTCGCCACCTGGACATCGAGGAGCGCGAGGTCCACGCGCTGTCCCTCGCCGGTCCGCTCGCGGTGAGCCAGCGCAGCCAGCACGGCGGTCGCCGCGTACATGCCGGTGAAGATGTCCGTGATCGCCACGCCTGCCTTCATGGGCTCACCATCCGGCTCGCCGGTCACGCTCATAAGGCCGCCCATCGCCTGGATCGCGAAGTCATAGCCGGGCCGGTCCCGGTACGGGCCCGACTGCCCGAAGCCGGTGATGGAGCAGTAGACCAGCCGTGGGTTCAGCGCGGAGAGGTCCTCCCATCCGAGCCCATGGCGGCCCAGCGAACCCACCTTGAAGTTCTCGAGGAGCACGTCCGAGCGCTCGGCCAGGCGGCGGACGATGGCCTGGCCCTCGGGCCGGGCGAGGTCGACGGTGACGGATTTCTTGCCGCGGTTGGTGCAGGCGAAGTAGGCGGACTCGCGCGTCTCGGCTCCGTCCGGCGTGGTGAGCCAGGGAGGGGCCCAGCCACGCGTCTCGTCCCCCACCCCCGGCCGCTCGATCTTCACCACCTCGGCGCCGAGGTCGGCGAGGAGCTGACTCGCCCACGGCCCGGCGAGAACCCGGGAAAGGTCCAGGACGCGAACGTGGGAGAGCGCGCCGCCTTGCATGCGGCGATCATACCGACGTTCTTCTGGAGTCTCCGAGGGTATTCAGCGCCGGCGCCCCCAAGCGCCACTCAGCACCGGGAACAGGAGCGCCGATCCCGAGGCCCGCATCTCGTGAGCGAGTCGCTCCTCGAGGGTCTCGGGGCGGAGATGCCCGGGCGTCGCGATCCCCGCGGCTGCCGCCTGGGGGGCCAGCGAGCGCATCACTCCACAGAGGACCCTGGCGCTGCGCGGGTCGTCGGGCCCGAAGTGCTCCTGGATCCCGATCGACTGCACGTCGGCCAGACCGGCCTCGGCCAGAAGCGGCGCCAGTCGCGCCCCGATGGTGGGCAAGGCGCCCGCGCTGCGGAACACCGCGCAGGTCCACTCCACCGCCTCGTCGACCAGCGGCAGCGGTGGATCGGCGCGGATCGAGCCCAGATCGAAGTCGAGCGCGACCACGAGACCGCCGGGCCGGAGCGCCTCGACGTGATGCCGGAGCACCGCCAGACGGTCGGGCAGGTGGAAGAGGATCAGCCGTCCGACGACCACGTCGAATGGTTCCTCGCTGCGCCAGGTCCGCACGTCGGCCTCGACGAAGCTCGCCTGCGGGTGGGCGGACGCTCTCCGCATGGCCACGCCGAGCAGCTTTGGGGAATTGTCGATTCCGACGACGCGCCCTTCCGGGCCAACGAGCAGGGCCGCGGCGAAGGCCACGTGTCCGAGACCCGTGCCCAGGTCCAGCACTCGCATCCCGCGGCCGATTCCCGCCTCGCGGAGAAGGATGCCCGTCGCGCGGTCGAGCAGGGACGCCTGCGTGTCCAGGCGCGCGATCTCGTGGTCCTCCGTGCCCAGGGAGTACCTCCTCGTGTTTCCCGGGCGCTCTTCCCTGACGGACGGTGCGTGCATGCGTCCTCCGCTCAAGGATTCACCCGGGCCAGCGCGTATCCAGTGCCCACGGTCGCCTGCGAGAACCCGCCCAGGACGATCTTGCCGTCCGGCTGGATCGCCAGGCTCTCGGCCGTATCCGCGAAGAATCCGAAGTCGACGGTGAACTTCCCTCCGCTCCCGAAGCTTGCGTCGAGGGTGCCGTCCGTGCCGTAGCGCGCGATCGCGAACTGGGTGTTGCCCTGGTCGGCGTTCCCGGCGACGAGGATCTTGCCGTCGGAGGCGAGCGCGACCGCTCGAGCCGCGTCGCCGCCTGCACTGAACGCGGTCTGGACCAGTCCCGCGCTCCCGAAGCCCTGGTCCGGCGTGCCGTTGGCCTCGAGGCGCATCAGGAGAAAGTTCGTCGCGGTGTGGGGCAGCGCCGCCGTCTCGATGTTCCCCACCAGCACGAGCTTTCCGTCCGGCTGGAGGGCCAGGCCGTCCCCGAGCTGCGTGTTGGTGACGTGAAGCGTGCCCCCCGAACCGAAGCTGCCGTCGGGGAGTCCGCCCGAGGTGTAGCGCGCGATGTCGGTGTGGTTGAGCCCCGAGCTGAAGTTGAGGACGCTGCCGCTGACGACGATGCTGCCGTCCGGCTGGATGACGATGTTGTGTGCGTCGTTCGGAGTCCCTCCGAAGTCGGTGAAGACCTCGCCACCGGTGCCGAAGCTCGGGTCCAGACTGCCGTCGGCGAGGTAGCGCGCCACGAGGAAGTCGCCGAAGTCGCTGCCCTTGCCCGAGACCGGTGAGATCCCGGCGACCACGATCTTCCCGTCGCTCTGAAGAGCCACGGCGCGGGCGTTGCCGACCACGGAGCTGTGGATGACCTTGCCCCCCTCGCCGAAGCTCGAGTCCAGGGTGCCATCCGTGTTGAAGCGGGCGAGGCCAAAGGTGAACTGACCCGGTGTTCCTCCGGGGACCAGCGTCTCACCCACGACGACGATCTTCCCGTCCGGCTGGATGGCGACCCCGAGTGCCCGTTGCTGCAGGCTCCCGCCGGAGATGTCGAGTGTGACCCTTCCTCCGGAGCCGAAATTCGTGTCCAGGCTGCCGTCGGGCAGGTAACGGGCCATCAGGTAGCTGGTGAAGCCGCCCCCGACCATGACGATCTTCCCGTCGGCCTGCAGGGCCATCGCGGTGTCCTTGCCTCCGAACTTGTCGGTCGTGACCTTGCCGCCGGTGCCGAAGCTAGGGTCCAGCAGATCCGGCGGCGGAGGAATGGGCCGATCGTTGTCGAGGATGGTCAGGGTCGCCGTCGTCTGGGTCCCGAGCGCAGCGCAGCCGCGCGGGTCGGACAGGGTGAGGGTCAGGGTCTTGTCCGGCTCGGCGATGGTGTCGAGGACCAGCGGGACCGCGACGGAGCGAGGCGCGGTCTCGCCGTCGCCGAAGAACACCACGGTATCGACCGCCGCGTAGTCCGTCCCGGCCAGCGCGGTGCCGTCGCTCGAGCGCACCCGGGTGCTCACCTCGCCCTTGCTTCCGCCGACCCGGGTGACCAGCACGGGGCGCTTGGTGGTCGGGATCTCCAGCGCGGCGAACGACGGAGCGCTGAACTGCAAGGTGCCCGCTGCGGGGTCGGTTCCGGTGGTGCACTCCGGGGCCTGGTGCGGATCGGTCGGGACCGGCAATGGATTGTTGGTCGGGGTGAGGCCGTCGAACTCCATCGTCGACCCGTTCTCGCTCTCCGGGTCCCGGAAGTAGCTCACGACCATCGACTCACCCTGGATCTGGTTGAAGTTCTTGACCTTGATGTGGATGCGGACCGTGAACTCCTGGCCGATTCCGACCTTGGAGAGGTCGAGCTCGATGGGGATCGGCGCTTTCAGATCGAACGATGCGTCCTCGCCCACGATGTCGAAGGTGAAGTCGTCCGGGGTCCAGATCTCATGGCCAGACTCGACGGTGGTGTAGTGGGTCCAGAACGGCGCACCATGTTCGTCGAGCGGGTTGAATCCCTCGCTGACCAGTCCGACGGTGTTGTCGGCGTTGAAGAAGAAGGAGGAAACCGAGCTGTACGCCAGGATCGAGAACTCGATCTGCCCCCGGAGCTCCAGCTTGCACTCCGTGTCCTCGACGCATTCGAAGGGAATGATGTCCGTGGGATTGAAGTTGGCTGCGACCACGGAGGCCGCTGTGATGAGCAGCTTGAGGTGGGCGTCATCCTTGTTCTTCATGAAGCTCTGGGCCTGGTCCAGCTCCACGAGGTTGCCGATCACGCTGTCCGGCTTGATGACCTGGACCTCTGGACCCTCGGCGAATGCCGAATAGGTCCTCCCGTCCGCGCTCGAGTGAACCGTCGCGATGGATTTCTGGTCGGGGGTGAACTGGTTCGGGCCGTAGTCGTGCTGGTCGTCCACCGGTCCGCCCGTCTTGTCGAACCGCTTGGTCACCGGGACTTCCGACGTCATGTCGCGCTCGAAGGCCCAGAACTGCCAGAAGCGTTGCGGGTCGTTGCGGGTCAGGGACGGCAGTCTCGCCACCACGGACGAGAAGCCCATCACCTGCCCGCTGAGCAGATTGCCGTTGACGGTGGCGCCGGCCACCACGTCCCAGCCGTTCTGAGCGTTGGTCTTCAGGAGCTCGGGCGTGGTTCCGCTCGGCACGCTGCCCGGATCGAAGGGGACGGTCATCGTCACCGGCTGCGCGAACACCGTCCCGTGCGGGGTGAAGGCGAAGGTCGAGCCGACGGTCGTGGTGCCGCCCGGGAGAGCGGGGGCTCCGACATCCGTCTGCGCGATGCCGATCAGCGTGTCGCTGGCGAGCGCTCCCGGAGGGATCACCACCTTGGCCCCGGATGGGCCCACGACCGTGCCACCCGCGGGGCCGATCTTCACGCTCGCCGGCGGAGGAACCGCCGGGCTTCCTCCGCACCCGACGACGGCGAGGAGGAGCATCACCCGTGCGAGCTCGAACAGCGGTCCTCTGGCCAAGAAGGCTGGTCGCTTCCACATCCGTTCGTTCCTCCGATCCGTGCTGGCGTCGGAGGGCAGAACGGAAGGGCGACGACGATCCGGACATCGTCAGCAACACCGGCACCGAACGCGCAACACGGTGGCGCCAGAGGCGCGGCGCTCAGCCCGGCAAGGCGCGGGCGGCGGTCGCCGACTGCAGGCGCCAGAGGAAGTACGAGCACCCCCAGAGCACGCTGGTTGCCGCTGCCCATCCCCACGCGTCCGGTCCGTCACCGACCGAGAAGTGGGCGATGAGCGCCGACCCGAGGACGATGGCGAACCCGGCGTAGACCCACTCCTTGAGTCGCGCTGGTACGGGCGCAAGCAGCAGGAAGATGCCGAGGAGCTTCGCCAGCGCGAGCTCCACCCGGAAGTAGGCCGGGAAGCCGAGGCGAGTGAATGCCTCGGCCACCTGCGGGAGGCGAAGCTGCGCGTAGGCCGTGAAGCCCATCTGCAGGCAGAAGAGCACGGTGACGATCCAGTAGACGAGGGTCCTCGCCCTGGGGCCGGTCGCGGCGACGGCAAGAACGGGATTCTGGAGGGTCGTTTCCATGAGGTTCTCCTCGGTCTCAGCTCTTCGGGGCGCCGGTGGGCCAGCTGGGGGACTCGACGCCGAACTGCTTGGCGTACTCGGCGTTCAGTCGCTGCCACCCGCCGAACTTCATGGCGTCGGGGCCGACGATGCGTCCGATGGGCTCTCCAGCGAGCGCACGGTCCAGCACGTCGAGGCAGATGTGCCAGCCCGCGGCACCCATCGAGATGAAGCCCTTGTCGATGTTGTGCCAGAGCGTGAGCCTGGTTCCGCCGCCGCTCATCGGCTCGAGCTCCCAGCGGATGTCCTGGCCACCCCAGTTGTACTCGAGGAGCCTGGGTGGATCGGCACGCTTCACCTGCGACTCGGTGACGTGCGTCGTCGGCGCTCCCACGGTCGAGAGCTTCGCGGTGCCGACGGAGCCGAGGTTCCGATCAGAATCGAACGGAGCCCACTCGCGAAGATGCTCCGGCTCGGTGATCGCCTTCCAGACCTTCTCCGGAGCGTGGCGGAGGTCACGGACGAGGACGAGCGTCCACTTCTCGCCCTCCTTCTTGACCGAGGCGCCCGAGGCGGGACCCGGCGTGTACTGGTCGCGGCTAGCCATGGCTCTTCTTTCCTCTCGTGGGTGAGGCCTTCTCCATCCGCTCCAGATGCGCCTCCAGCGCATCGACGTGCTTCGACCAGAAGCGCCGGAACGGCTCGAGCCAGTCGTCGAGCTCCTGGAGCGGTTTGGGATTGAGGCGGTAGACGCGCCGCTGGGCATCCACGCGTGAGTCGACGAAGCCACCCTCACGCAGCACCTTGAGGTGCTTGGAGACCGACGGCTGCGGCAGGCGAAGTCGGCGGGTCAGCTCCCCCACCGAGCGCTCCGACGAGGAGAGCATGGTGAGGATTGCTCGCCGGTTCGGTTCGGCAAGGACCGAGAACGCTGATTCCATGACTCTTATATGCCAACTTGGGCATATGCCTGTCAAGGGATACTGCGAGGAGCGCTCAAGCCCCCCGGGTTCTAGGTGCGTTCCCCGCCCGAATCGGCAAGAGGCAGTCGGTGCGGGCCTGATTGGCCCGTCGTTCACCGGCCGCGCCGGAGAGCATCCGCCGTCACGGCCGCCGGCGGCGCTCTACTCCGGGAGTGGCTTCCCGTTCTGCTCCGCCACCATGTACGCGGCGTACCAGTCGGGCCAGTTCGGGTCAGCGGCGCCGATCCGCTTCTCGTGCTCGCCGTGGGCCTTCGCCGCGCGTTGCATCGCTTTCGACAGGTCGGCGACCGAGGCGTAGGTCGTCGTGTTCGAGTCGATCCTTCCCGGGAAGCGGGTGGTGATCTCCTGGAGCACGAAGCCGTTGCCGTCCGGGTCGTTGAAGCTCACGAAGGACGCGTAGCTCCGCCGCTGTGGATCCGGCCCGCTCGCCCGCGCGTTCCGGTCGAAGCGGTTGAAGCCGCCGGCGGCGTCGTGGAAGACCTCGCTCGCGTCGATCCCCCTTCCGACGAGCTCCTCGCGCGCCGCCACGACGTCCGAGACCACGAGGTGGAGGAACTGCGTCGTTCCCGGAGCGGCGGGGCCGACTCCCTTGCGAATGATGACCGAGCACTGCGAGCCGGGGGGCGTGAACTGAAGCCTCCGATCGTCACCCTTCCCGATGTCCCCGTCCTGCCTCCACCCGAGCTTCCGGTAGAACTGGGCCGCGCGCTCGACGTCCGAGACGGGGACGACGACGACCTCGAGCTTCATGTCGACCTGGGTCTCCACGGCTTCCTCCTCGCGTTGTCCTGAGCTCGCCGGGGAATGCCGGATCGGGCGAACCGGCACAAGGCCACTCGTCGTCCGTCCCCGGAAATTCCACCTGGATCCCGGGCTCCAGCAGCCGCGGCCGTCACTGCATGTGCTGGCCGCCGTTGATCGCGATGTTGGCGCCGGTGACGAACGCCGCCTCGTCCGAGCACAGATAGATGATCAGCCCCGCGACCTCGTCCGGCTTGCCCAGCCGGCTCACCGGGATCTGCGGGATGATCTTCGTGTCCAGCACTTCCTTGGGAATCGCCATCACCATCTTGGTCCCGATGTAGCCCGGGCTGATGGTGTTGACCGTGACGCCCTTCTTCGCCACCTCGAGCGCCAGCGACTTGGTGAAGCCATGGATGCCGGCCTTCGCGGCCGCATAGTTGGTCTGGCCAAAGGCGCCCTTGCTCCCGTTCACCGAGCTGACGTTGATGACCCGGCCCCAGCCTCGCTCCAGCATCCCCTCGATGACCTGCTTGGTCATGTTGAACATGCTGTCGAGGTTGGTCCGCATGACCGCGTCCCAGTCCCCCTTCCCCATCTTCCGGAAGGTCATGTCGCGGGTGATGCCGGCGTTGTTGATCAGGATGTCGATCGGACCGATGTCCTTCTGCACCTGGTCGACGCACTTGTGGCAGGAGTCGTAGTCGGCGACGTCCACCGGATAGGCGGTGAAGTCGTGGCCCTTCGACTTCAGGTCGGCCAGGGTCTCCTTGATGGAGGTGTTTCCCGGCGAGTGCGTCAGCACCACTCGGTAGCCCTTCTGGTCGAGCTTGGTACAGATGGTGTAGCCCAGGCCGCCGGCGCCTCCGGTGACCAGTGCGATGCGATCGGTCGACATGGGTTCTCCTCGAGAGGGTCTGGAGGCGACCTTCGACCTGCGAGCGGGTCAGTGTCCAGCACGCAGAACGCGGCGCCCGACGACCGTGCTTGCCCGCCCCCAGCATTCCCGGGGCCCTGGACGATCAGCCGGAAGCCGGCCGGGCGCGCTCGAACCCCGAAGGTGCCAGACACCTTCCATGCGCTCGGGCGTTCGACACGATGCGTCGAACACCCCCGGGGCTCAGCGGGTCAGCGGCAGCTCGACCACCGCGCAGGTTCCGCGGCCGGAATGGAGCACCAGTGTTCCGCCCATCTCTGCCACCAGCTCGCGGCAGAGCGAGAGTCCGAGACCGGTCCCCGACCCCGGCGGCTTGGTGCTGAAGAGCAGCTCCGACTCACCCTGATCCACCTGCTCGGGCAAGCCTGGGCCGTCGTCCACGACCTCGATCCGCCCCACGGCTCCGACGGCCATCCACCTCACCCTCACGTGGCCCACCTCGGAGCGCTGCATCGAGCTCACTGCATGGCCGGCGTTCACCACCAGGTTGATCAGCACCTGGGTCAAGCGCAGCGGACTCGCCCGGACCTCCAGCGGCCCCCCAAGGACCGAGAGCATCGCCCGCCCCCGCAGCTCCGGTCGGACCAGCCTCACGACATGCTGCACGACCGCGGCAACGTCGCAGCGCTCGACCGGCGCATCGGCCCGGAGCTGGCCGGTGAATCCACGAGATACCTGACGGACGTGCTCCGCCCCCGCCTCGACGTCCTCGACGATCTCCGCCACCTCTCGCAGACGCTCCAGCACGCGCGCGTCCGGCCGGATGCGGTTCACCCGGCGCACGTAGGCGGCCACCCCGGCCAGCTCCCGCCGCAGCGCCGATGCGTTCTCCGCCACGTAGGCCGCCGGACCGGCCAGCTCGTGCGCGATTCCCGCGCTCACTCGCCCCAGCGTGGCGAGCCGCTCCGACTGATCGAGCCGCGTCCGCAACGTCCGCAGCTGCGAGCGCAGCTCGAAGATGCGCACCGCGTCCTCGAGCGCCGCACCCACCTCACCGGGGATCCACGGCTTCACGAAGCAGCGCTTCGCCGCTCCGCGCTCGACGGCGGCCCGCGCCGCGGACAGCTCCCCGCTCCGGGCGACCAGGAGACGCTCGGTATCGGCGAGCACCGGGGGTGCTGCCTCGAGGAGCTCGCGGCCCGTGGCATGGTCGGCGAGGAGCGCCGCGACTGGGGCAACCGCATCGACCCGCTGCAGCAGCTCCCCGGCGGACGACGACAGCGTCAGACGGAACCGGTCCGCGAACGCAGCCTCGAAGAGACGCAGCTGGCCGAGGTCCGCGTCGACGTAAACCACCGATGGCGTGCGACTTTCCGCGGCTGGGGACTCGCGCATCCAGGCTCCGGCATCGCACCTCCGCCGAGGCCTCCGCAAGGTCCCGCGCACCCCACAGCCCAAAGGTGGACCCTGGCCCGTGACCGGAGAATGTCCCGGCATTCCTGGGACTTTCTCCTGGCCCGGGCCTTGAAGTGGCCACCCACAGGACACAGGAGACCACGCTCATGGCCATCTCCAGCCGGACCGTGCTGATCGTCGCGGGGGACGCCCGCAGCGCCGACGCCTTCCACCACACCCTCGACCACGAGGCCCACCGACTCTTCGAGGTCTCGTGCCTCAAGGACGCCCTGGCCATCGTCGCCCGGGAGCCCATCGATGTCGTGCTGGCCGACACCTCCCTGCCGGACGGCACCGGCCTGGCCCTCCTCCACGAGGTTCGCCGCCTGCAGCCCGAGACGATGCGCGTGCTGCTCACCTCGCCGGCGGGCCTGGGGACGGCCCTCGATGCGATGGCGCACGGGGACATCTACCGGTTCCTGGTGAAGCCCTGGGACGGGGTCGAGCTCCGGGGAGTCATCCGCGCCGCCGTCGAACGCGTCCAGCGCGAGCGCGAGAACTCGCGGCTCCTCGACCGGGTCAAGGGTGAGATCCATCAGGCCATCGCCCGTGCCTACCCCGAGCTGCACATGATCCGGGACGCGACCGGCTCCATCCTGCTCGACGACAGCGAGGAGCAGTCCGCCGTGGCCTTCGCCGCGGGCTGACCTTCTCCGGAACCCTCGATGGAGCCGACCCTGCCGGTCCTCGTCGTGGGCCCCGACACTGCCTCCCCGGTGCTGCTCGAGGCGCTGCGGAAGGCAGGCCTCGATCCGCGACCCTGCGCTCCCGACGACGTGCTGGGCCTGCTGTCCACGGCGGTGGCCGAGGCGGTGGTGGCCCAAACCGTTCCCTTCTGGCGACTTCTCCTCTCCCGGGTGGTGACCGCCGGGGCGACCGCGGTGCTCCACGTCCCCGAGGGCCCGCCGCCGCGCGCACTCCCGTCCGGGGTGGTCGCGGTGCAGCGCGCGGAGGACATCGCCCGGATCATCCGTGAGTCCCGCTCGGGCCGAGGCGAGGAGCTTGCCCAGCCCCAGGTCGCGCCGACCATCGAGCAGCGCCTCGCCGAGGCCGAACGCTTCTCTGCCGAGGTGCAAGCGCTCCACCTGCTCCGGAGCCCCGACGAGATCGCCTGGGAGGCAGTGCGGCGCGTCCGCGGGCTGGTGCAGGCGGACCGCGTGCTCTGCTGGGGCATCGGGAACGACACGACCCTGGTGCTCGGCGCCGCGGATCCCGCCTTGCCCGCGCCGCCGGCCTCGATGCCCATCGGCGAGCTCCTCGCGGGCGCCTGCGCCGCCGACGCCGCGCCGGTCAGCCGGGCCGAGGGAGAGGTCCCCGACAGCTGGAGGGAAGCCACGCGCCGTCGCGATGGCGCCGAGCCCGGAGCGATGCTCGCCATCCCCCTGGTCCGGGCGGGGGAGCTGGTGGGAGTGCTCGAGGCGGTCCGCCGCCCGGGGCGCTCGGGCTTCAGCGAGCTCGACCGCCAGCGCTTCGCGGGCTGGGGCTCCCAGGTGGCGACCGCTCTCGCCGGAGCGCTGAACACGGCCCGCCTGAACCAGGCGCAGAGCGAGATCCTCGCCGCGAACGCGGCGCTGGAGGCGAAGATCGACCTGCGCACGCGGGCAGTGGTGCACGCCAAGCGCGAGTGGGAGCGGACCTTCGACGCGATCCGCGAGCCCATCGCGCTCCAGGACGGCTTCGTCATCCGCCGCGCGAACCTCGCCTATGCCGAGGCCGCGGGCGTTCCCATCACCCAGGTTCCGGGCAAGACCTGCCACCAGCTGCTGGCCGGCCGGGTCGCACCCTGCGTGGGGTGTCCCCTGGCCAGTGGCAGCGCCGAGCTGAGCGCGGAGATCTCTCTTCCCGGCGGGAGGACGGTCCGGTTCAGCGGCTTCCGCACCGATGCCGGCGCGGAGGCTCAGACGGTCGTCGTCCACTACCGCGACGTGACCGCGCAGCGTGCGCTCGAGGCGCGGCTGCGCGAGCACGAGCGACTCGCGTCACTCGGGCAGCTCGCCCAGGGCGCTGCCCACGAGATCCAGTCCCCGCTGCACACCATCCTCGGAGACCTCTCGACTCTGCGCTCGGCGGCCACGGAGCTCGAGTCCAGCGCCGCGTCCATCGAGCGTGCGGCGCGCCTCTGCGGTCAGGGGGATTCCGCCGCCGCGGTTCGTGCCCTCACGGAGGTTCAGGTCCGCGACCTCGCGGCCAGCCTGCGCGAGCTGCTGCAGGACGTGGAGGGCGGAGCTCAGCGGATCGGCGCGATCGTCAAGGGGCTGCGCGAGCTCGCCCGTCAGGACGTCGCGCGCCCGGAGCCGGTGGACCCGGTAGCCTGCCTCCGGCGCGCTCTGCAGGCCGAGCTCGGCGAGGCCGTCTCGTCGGTCACGGTGAAGGCCGAGAGCACCGGCCGGGTACTCGTCACTCCGGGCCAGCTGGAGCAGGCGCTGGTCCAGCTGGTCAGGAACGCGCGCCTGGCCGCACCCTCCGGCTCGATCCGGGTCCGTACGCTCGATGAACAGGGCGCGGTGGTGATCGACGTGGAGGACGAAGGGCCGGGCATCCCGGCAGCCCACCTGTCGCGAATCTTCGAGCCGTTCTTCACCACCCGCGGGGGCGCCCACGGCATCGGGCTCGGCCTCACCCTGGTGTGGAGCATCGTCCAGCGCGCAGGCGGGGCGGTGGAGGTCGTCTCCGAGCTCGGGAGTGGGAGTACGTTCCGGATCCGTCTCCCGGCGGTGACAGCCCCGCAACGGCCGGGAGAGGTCGCCGCGTAGAGGCCGGCAGCTCTGCCGACGGTCGAACGGTCGGCACTGGCATGCCCGGATGGCAGGCCGCAGCTTCCTCCACCCCGAGGAGGGCTCATGGCCAATCCGACGAAGCCCGATGAAGCGAGCGAGACGATTCGACGAATGCCCGAGGACGGCGACCCGTCCACTCCGCCGAGGACTCCCCCGACGGACGACGACCAGCTGGAGCGCTCGGCCGAGAGCGGCGAGGGAGAGGTCCCGGACGAGCAGGAAGAGCTCGAGAAGGACCTTCCGTCCAACCGTGCACAGGAGCGGGGCGGGCCATGACGCGCGAGCCCGAGACCCCGGAGGACGTCCGGCAGGCGGCTGACCTCGCCGAGTCCGATCGCGCCGCATCGGCGGATGGTCTGCCGCTCCCGCCCGCGGACGACGCAGAGAAGCGGCTGGCCGACGATGCGGGAGAGCCGGAGGACGCCGCCGAGTCGGAAGGCGAGGAACAAGGCGCCGCCGAGCAGATCGCCGCCGAGCGCGGCGCGGACTGACCGGACGAACCGAGGAGTTGCGATCGACAGGTCGCCCTTGACTGCGTTCGTCATGAGCGATGCGCCGCGGGTCCGGATGAAGGTCTGCGAGACCTCGGGTCTCGCGGACGTGGCCACGCAAGGATAGGCCCTCAGCCGCAGGCGCCGACGCCTGGCCGAGTCGCTCCCCCGTCGAGTCGCTCCTCGATTCCCGACTCGCGGAGGAAGCTCAGCACCGCGGCGTCGAACTGCTCCGGGGCCTCCATGTTCAGGTGGTGACCGGCGGCCGGGATGATGCGCAACGAGGCCCGGGGAATCTTCTCGGCCAGCAGGTCGGCGGCGGAGAGGATGTTCGGATTCTCCAGGCCTCCGCGGAGCACCAGAGTGGGAACGCCGATCTCCCCGAGGTGGTCCGCCGGAACGCGAGAGGGCCAGCGCACGAGGTCCGGCCGAGGCGTCCCCCACGCCTTCACGTTCGCGGTGAGCATCTGCCGCATCCTGTTCTGGACCCCGGGCATGTCCCGGGCCGTGACGAACGCCGGATCGTCGAGCCACAGCCGCACTGCCTCCGCAGTCCCACGCTCCTTCAACGCCTGGTAGATCGCCGGCCGGTCCCCCACCTTCTCCAGCACCTGGCCGCGCACCGTGGCACCCGCGGTGACCAGCGCCACGACCCGGTCCGGGTACTCGAGCGCGAAGTCGATCGCGACCTGACCTCCGTGGGACAGACCGATCACCACCGCCTTCGACACGCCGACCTTGTCGAGGACCGCTCGCACGTCCTCGACAGGGGAGTACGCAGCGCTCGGTGCCTTCGAGCGGCCGAATCCGGGCTGGTCATAGCGAATCGTGCAGTGGCCCGGCGAAAGGCTCGCCACCTGGTCGTCCCACATGCGCGAGTCCACCAGCCCGCCGTGAATCAGCAGGATCGGCATCCCCCGACCCGCCACGCCGTATCGGATCCGCCTGCCGCCGCCCTCGATCCACCCCGAGCGCTCGGCCGGCGCGGCCGCCAGGAGCGAGAGGACGAGAAGTCCCGCGGTGGGCACGTCCGCCTCCGTTCAGAAACGCTCTTCGACGACGCCGGGGATCAGGTCGCCGGCCCGCATCCGCTCAGAAGAGCAGCCGGGTGGGTTGCTCGAGCAGCGTCTTGAGCTCCTGGAGGTACTGGGCTCCGAGCGCGCCGTCGACGATCCGGTGATCGCCGGAGAAGGTCGCGGACATCATCTTCCGCGCCACCACCTTGCCGTCGCGGACCACCGCCTTGTCGGCCACCGCTCCCACCGCGACGATCGACGCCTGCGGCGGGTTGATGACCGCGATGAACGAGTCCACCCCGAACATCCCGAGGTTGGACACGGTGATCGACCCGCCCGCGTACTCCTCCGGCTTCAGCGCCTTGCGCCGCGCCCGCTCGGCCAGCTCCCGCGCCTCGGCCGCGATGGTGCCCAGTGACTTCTGATCCGCGTCGCGGATCACCGGCGTGATGAGCCCGTCCTCGATCGCCACCGCGATCCCCACGTCCGCGGTATGGAACTGGAGGATCCGATCGCCCTGGAGCGAGACGTTCACCTTCGGCTGCCGGCGGAGCGCCATCGCCGCGGCCTTCACGATGAGGTCGTTGAACGAGACCTTCACCTCGGCGGCCTTGGCCTGCTCGCGGATCTTCGCCGCCTCCTCCATCTCGATGTCGACCGTGACGTAGAAGTGCGGAACGCCCGGCTTCACCTCGGCCATGCGCTGGCCGATGATCTTCCGCATCCCGGACATGGGGATGACGTCGGGCTCACGCCGACCGAACATCGGAACCGCCACCGGCGCCGGACGCGGGGCGGACGCGGGCGCCTTCGCCACGGCGGCCTGACCCGCCTGGCCCATCGCCGCCTCCACGTCACGCTTCACGATGCGCCCGCTCGGGCCCGAGCCCTGCACGCCGGCGAGGTCGAGGCCCTCCTCGCGGGCCATCCGCTTCGCCAGCGGCGACGCACGGAGGCGGCCGTTGTCGTCGGACGCCGGCGGGGCAGGCTCCTCGGCGCGACGGATCGGCACCACCTGCGCGGGACCGCCCACCTTCTGGGCGCGCTCCTCCGGCTGTGGCATCTCGCGGCGGGCGTCCGGACCGGGAGGCGGCGGCTTCGGGGCCGGCTTCGCGGGCGGCGCCGGCGGCGCAGCGCTCGCCGCTGCAGGCGCGGGCGCGGAAGCCGCCTTCGCCGGGGCCGCCGACGCCTCGACCTTCTCGCCCTTCTGGCCGATGACCGCGATGGGCGCGCCCACCTTCCCGGTCTCGCCCTCGGGGACGAGGATCTTGAGCAACACGCCGTCGTCGAACGCCTCGACCTCGAGGTTCGACTTGTCGGTCTCGACCTCGGCGATGGCCTCACCGGAGGAGATGCTGTCCCCCTCCTTCTTGAGCCACTTGACGATCTTCCCCTCGGTCATGGTCGGGGAGAGCGCCGGAAGCTGTACCTCGGTCGCCATGGATCAGGTCCCCTCTCCCCGGTACATCACCTTCTTCACCGCCGCGACGATCCGCTCCGCCGAGACCTCGGTCGCCTTCTCCAGCACTGCCGCGTAGCTGCGGTTCACGTCCAGCCCGGTGACCCGCTCCACCGGCGCGTCGAGGTCGTCGAAGGCCTTCTCCTGGATGATGTCGGCGATCTGCGCGCCCACACCGCAGAAGCTCCAGCCCTCCTCGACCACCACGGCGCGATTCGTCTTCCGGACCGAGGTGAGGATCGCCTCCTCGTCCAGCGGCTTCAGCGTCCGGAGGTCGAGGAGGTCGACGTGGATCCCCTCCTTCTCCAGCTGCTGCGCCGCCTGCTCGACGAAGTAGTACATCCGCGACCAGGTGATGACCGTGCAGTCACTCCCCTCGCGCTTGAGGGCCGCCTTCCCGATGGGGAGCACGTGCTCGCCGGTGGGGACCTCGCCCTTCACACCGTAGAGCAGCTCGGCCTCGAGGAAGATGCTCGGGTTGTCGTCCCGGATCGCCGCCTTGAGCAGCCCCTTGGCGTCCGCCGGCGTCGAGGGAGCGAAGATCTTCAGCCCCGGAAAGTGCGCGTAGTTCGCCTCCAGCGACTGGCTGTGCTGCGACGACAGACGTCCGCCCGCCCCGTTCGGCCCCCGGAAGACGATGGGACAGCGGAGCTGCCCGCCGGCCATGTGCCGGAGCTTCGCGGCGTTGTTGACGATCTGGTCCATCGCGAGGATCGCGAAGTTCCAGGTCATCATCTCGATCACCGGACGCAACCCCACCATCGCCGCGCCCACGCCGAGACCCGCGAAGCCGAGCTCGCTGATCGGGGCATCCACCACCCGGGCGCTCCCGAACTTGTCGAGCAGGCCCTGGCTGACCTTGTACGCCCCGTTGTAGCGCGCGACCTCTTCCCCCATCAGGAAGACGTTCACGTCGCGTTCCATCTCCTCGGAGAGCGCCTGGTTCAGCGCCTCGCGCCATGCAATCTCTGGCATCGGTCGATCGTCCTCGTCGCTCTCGTCGTCAGGCCCTGGCCGGCTGCTTTAGCCCGGCCTTCTCGTCGGCCTCCTCGGCCTGCTCTCGCGGCTCGAGGTCCCAGGTCACGCGGTAGTCCTTCGGCCCGGGCCACCGCGGCCACTCCACCTTGATGCCCAGGACGCGCTCGCGCGGCCTCACGTCCGGCTCGCCCGGCTCCACCATCACGTCCTCGTGGAGCTCGTCGAGCGACGGCTCGGGCGACTCGTCGGCGAACTTCACCGCCGCGTCCACGGCGGCCTTCACCTCGGCGTCGATCTTCTCGAACTCGGACTCGGGGATCTTGAGGTGCTCCATCGCCCACTGGCGGGACTTGGGGATCGGGTCGCCCTTCCGCTCCTGCTCCACCTCGGCCTTGGTCCGGTAGGTGGCCGCGTCGGACATCGAGTGCCCGCGGTAGCGGTAGGTGTTGGCCTCGAGGAGCACCGGCCCCTTCCCCGAGCGTGCATGAGCGGCGCAGTCCTTCACCGCCTCGTACACCTTGAGCACGTCCATCCCGTCCACCGGCTCGCCGCGGATGCCGTAGGCGGCCGCGCGCTTGTAGACCTCGGGCATGGGCGAGACGCGCGCGAAGGCGGTTCCCATCCCGTAGCGGTTGTTCTCGCAGAGGAAGATGACCGGCAGCGACCACTTGGACGCCATGTTCAGCGTCTCGTGGAACGCGCCCTGGTTCGCCGCGGCCTCGCCGAAGTAGCAGACCGTGACGCGGCCGTCGTTCCGGTACTTCGACGCGAAGGCCAGGCCGGCCGCCAGCGGGATCTGCCCGCCCACGATGCCGTAGCCGCCGAGCACGAAGTGCTCGACGTCGAAGATGTGCATCGAGCCGCCCTTGCCCTTGCAGTAGCCGGTGGCCCGACCGAACAGCTCGGCCATCACCATCCCCGGGTCGGCGCCGCGCGTCAGGGGGTACGCGTGATCCCGGTACGCGCCGAGCTGGTAGTCGTCGGGGCGGAGCGCCTCGGTCGTGCCGACGGCGACCGCCTCCTGCCCGATGTAGAGGTGGCAGAAGCCGTTGATCTTGCCCTGCTGATAGGACTGCGCCGCCCGTTCCTCGAAGCGCCGGATGAGGTACATCTTCCGGTACATCGTCAGGAGCAGGTCCTTGGAGTACTGAGGTGCCATGCCGGGGCGGTGCATATCGATTCGAGCCCCGGTTTTCCAAGGGATCCGGGCCGTGCCGCACCGCGGCGGACGGTTCACAGGTTTTCAATCCGGACCCGGCTCTGGCTCGAGCGCCAGGTGGGGAACCACGCTGACCCTCTGGGCGAGCGTTGACACCCTGCCCGAGTGGCCGGTCGCGACCAGCACCACCTCCGCCTCGGGGAAGGTTTCCCGGAAGGCGTTCACGTGGCCCGGCTCGTTGTCGAACGCGGCGACGAGCGGCCCGAGGGAGGCCAGCCGGGCATGGGCGGAGCGCTTGAAGGCATCGTCCGAGAGGGACGGGTCGTCCGGCTTCATCCACAGCTGGACGCCGCCTCCCGGCATCGGGAAGCCGTAACGGCGGAGCACCTCCTCGGTCCCGGGGCGCATCCGCTCCGGGCGGGCGGTCAGGTAGACCAGCTGCACCCCGGTGGCGTGCGCGCGCCGGGCATAGGCCGCGGCCCCCCGCACCGGGATGTCGTCGAGACAGGCCTCGGAGGTGAAGAAGCGTTCCACCCAGTGCCGGCGGAGCTCCGGGAGCCAGCGGGTGATGCTCTCGGCATCGAGGCCGGCCCGGGCCAGGGCTTCACGGGTGTCGAAGCCGGTGACCAGGTGCTCGGGGCGGAAGCCTTCCAGCGCGGGGATGCCGTGGGTGCTCCCGAAGTCGCGGACGATGGCGGCCTGCCGCGGACGGTTGTCGAGCAGCGTCGAGTCCAGATCGAAGGCCACCACGCCGCTCGGCCCCGCCGCCTTCGCCGCGGCGAGGATGTCGGTCAGGACGCGCTGCCATTCCGGGTGGTGCGGGAACTGCATCGACGCCCCCTCTAGCGCCGGCTCCCCGGTCGCGTCGACAGGGCGCTCGTCCGGCCTGGCCGGATCGGGGGGTCAGGTCGCCAGGATCCGAGCCCGCTTGCGGACCGCGGCGTCGTGCGCGTCGAGCAGGGTGGCGAGCTCCTCGAGCTGCTCGGGCGTCATGCTGTCCAGGGCGCGGAGCACGTCCTCCATCCGGAGCTCGGGGTCGAGACGAATGGCCCCGACGAGGTCGAGCACGGGGACGGGACGTGAATCGTCGGAGTCGGAAGACATGGCGAAACGGTGCACTTGCACCTGCCACGCCGCTCGCAAGGTGACGGAATTCCGGGCCCTCGGGTGGGTCAGGGTGGACGGGAGGGTCGTCCTCACCCCCGAGCGAGGAACCGGCCGACCATGACCTCGGTCTTGGCGTCCTCGACCGCGCCGGTGCGGCAGGCCTCGAGCAGCGCATCGAGGGGCCACCAGTGGAGCGTGGCGCCCTCCTCCAGGGGAGAGCCGTCGCCCTCGGGCACTTCCTGAGGCCGACCGGTCACCTCCACCGCGGTGGGGTGAATCTTCTCGGACAGGATGCCGGGGGCGAGGAAGAAGCTCCCGCCCAGCAGCTCGACCTCGTCCGGGGCCACCTGGAAACCAGCTTCCTCCCGCGTCTCCTCGGCGGCGCGGCGGCGGAGACCGGCCTCGCCCCGGTCCTCCGGCTCGAGCACGCCGGCGACCAGCTCCTCGAGCAGGAGGTACGGCCGGGGGTCGGGCAGCGGGAGCGGCAGCGTGCTCCGGAAGTGCGCGGCCGGCCGGAGCGTCTTCCGGGTGAGCACCTCGGTTCCGCTCGCGCCGCGACGCCAGATGAGCACCGCGACCGCATCGGGAACCGGGCGGTCCACGACGTCGACCCGGTAGTCCCGCGAGATCGATCCATCCGCATGCCTGTTGCGGCACACCAGTCGCTTCACGTGGAGGAAGCCCTCGTCGCAACGGGAGCGCGACGTCACGTCCTCCACCACCTCGATGTCGCTCACTGCGTCCCGGGACGGACGATCCATGGGGTGGAGGATGCCACGCCATTTCCTGCCCGGCGCTGGCGGCGCTGCTGAGCGTTCTGCTTTCCACGGCGGTGGATGTCCCGACGCGGCACACCCCGGGGTGAGGTCCAGTCCCGCGCAGCGAGCCGGCGGGTCTTGCCGAGCGAGCCGCGCAGCGGCGCCCCGCGGTTCCGGCTCACCACGGCTGGCCGCAGCCCGGGGTCGCGGAGTTCCGCCCGTTCATCTCCGCGCGGCTTCGGTGCGAGTGATCGCTCTGCGGTTGAGCGCTCGCGGGATTCACCGCGCGAGCGCTGCCGCCGGCCGGGAACATTCCGGCAGTTGCGGCGGTAGGCTCGCAGCATGCATCTCGTAGCGAGTGTCCGGCCGGCCGCCGACCTCGAGGCGGCGGTCTCGGCCCTGGTGTCCTCGGCGGGAATGACCCGGGCCGAGGCACGGATGCGGCTCGCACCGGAACCGCCAGCGCTCCTTGCGCGTCTGCCGTCCGGCGATGCCGAGCGGGTCGTCGCCGAGCTCCGGGGCGCAGGGCTCCAGGCACTCGCCGTGGACGAGGACGTTCCGTCGGATCGGGACCGCTTCCTCGTTCGCAGCTTCGCCTTCGAGCCCGGAACGGGTCGGTTCGTCTCCCGCGCGGGAGATTCGCTCACAGTGCCCTGGGACGAGGTTCGGCTGGTCCTTCGCGGGGTGCGGACGTCGCGGACCGCCACGGAGCACACCGAGGCCACCCGAAAGATTGCTCCCGGCCGCGCGGTGCTCACCGGCGGACTGGTGCTGACCAAGAAGACGACTTCGACGACCAGGGACGTCCGGGAGGACTCCGAGCAGTTCCTCCTTCTTCACTCGGCCGCGGGCGAGCGAGTCCTGCTCGGCGAGCACGCGCTGGAATTCTCCGGCCTGGGCCCGCTGCTCCAACCGGCGCGGACCGCGAACCTCGGTGTGCTCGCGCAGCAGATCGGACAGCGGACGCCCCGCGCCTTCCACGACGACCGGCTGCTTCGCCTCGGCTCGCGGGCGCTCCCCTTCATCCTCGGTGGGGGCGGCGAGCGCCGGAGCAATACACGCGTCACGGTCGACGTGCTGGCCGAGGTCCTCGACCGCGCGGTGCGAGCCGGGCTCCTCCCCTGACGGACCGCCTCAGCCGCTGGTGCTGGCGGTCATCCGGACCACCTCGTCGAACGCCGTCTGACCGCTGGCCAGCTTCCTGACCGCGGCCTCTCGCAGCGTCCGCATCCCCGCGTTCCGCGCCAGCGCCACCAGCTCGGGCGTGTTCTTGCCGTGGGCGATGGCCTCGCGGATCTCGGCAGTGACCGGCATGATCTCGAAGACGCCCGTGCGGCCGTAGAACCCGGTACCGCGGCAGTGCACGCACCCCGCGCCCTGGACGATCTGCACCCCGCCAGGAAGCAGCGGCAGCGGCGCACCGAGCGCAAGCAGCTCGTCCTGCGTCAGGTTGTGCTCCGCGGCGCACCGGCTGCAGACCCGTCGGAGGAGCCGCTGCGCCATCACCCCCAGCAGACAGCTGGAGAGGAGGAACGGCGGGACGCCCAGGTCCTTCATCCGGCTCACCGCCCCCACGGCGTCGTTGGTGTGCAGGGTGGAGAGCACCAGGTGTCCGGTCAGCGCGGCCTGGATGGCGTTCTCCGCCGTCTCGGCGTCGCGGATCTCGCCCACCATGATCACGTCCGGATCCTGGCGGAGGATGTGGCGGAGCGCGTTGGCGAAGTCGAGGTCGATCTTCGGCTGGACCTGGACCTGGTTGAACCCGTCCCACACCATCTCGATCGGGTCCTCGATGGTGGTGACGTTCACGTCCGGCCCGGCCACCGCCTTGAGCGCGGAGTAGAGGGTCGTCGTCTTCCCGCTGCCCGTCGGCCCGGTGACCAGGATGAGCCCGTGCGGCTCGTCGATCCAGGACTCGAAGAGCCCCTTCTCGTCCTCGTCGAACCCCAGCTGGGCGATGTCCTGCACCAGCGTCTCCGGGTCGAAGATGCGGATGACCACCTTCTCGCCGAAGGCCGTCGGGAGGGTGGAGACGCGGAGCTCGATCTCCCGGCCATCCCGCTCGGTCTTGATCCGTCCGTCCTGGGGCTTGCGCCTCTCCGAGATGTCGATGCGGGAGAGCATCTTCACCCGGCTCACGATGGGCGGGTGCACGCCGGTGGGCAACGTGTAGACCGGGTGAAGCACGCCGTCGATCCGCAGCCGCACCACGGTGCTATCGCGCTTGGGCTCGATGTGGATGTCCGAGGCGCGGTTGTCGTAGGCGTAGCGGAGCAGGTAGTCCACCGCGTTGACGATGGGCTTGTCGGACGCGTCGAGCTCCTTGTTGCCCGACAGCGAGACCAGCTGCTCGAAGTTCTGGATCTGGGTCCCGGCGGGCTGAGCGAAGTCCGTCGCCGCCTGGGCCAGCGTCCGCTTGAAGCCGTAGATGTCGGCGATCGCCTTGAGGATGTCCGCCTTCGCCGAGAGCACCGGCTCGATCGGCATCCCTGCGAGGCGGTGGAGATTCTCCAGCAGCTCACGGTCCCAGGGGTTCGCGACCGCCACCACCAGCGCGCCGGTGTCGGTCCGCTCCAGCGGGAGCAGCACGTGCTTCTGCGCGTACGGCTTGGACACCGTCCGCGTCGCGAGCGCCATGTCCAGCTTCAGCGGGTCGATCTTCTTGTAGCCGACGCCCGCCGCAGCAGCGACGACCTCCGAGACCTTGTCCTGATCCAGCGTTCGCCCGCCGGCGAGCGGGACCTGGAACGCCGCCACCACCTCGATGGGCGAGACGGTGTAGCGAGCCTCGTCCTTGTCCGCGCCCACCTGCTTCAGCACCCGGGCCCGCGCGGCCTGCTCCTTGGTGCGCACGTCCTGGGCCTGGCTGGGGGTCAGGATCTTCGCCTGGACCAGCGCGTTGAGGACGAAGCTCAGGGTGAAGTCGGCGCTGGTGCGCGCCACGGCGGCCTGGGTCATGGGGCGACCCCGGAGTCTACCCCTCGATGGCCCGCACCGCCGCTTCCACCCATTCCGGGGGGGTGGGCGCGGAGGCGATCGCCGCCGGCTCCCAGCCTCGCGCCCGGAGCGCGGCCGCGGTGGTCGGGCCGACAGCAATTGCCCTGAGCCGAGGAACCAGCGCCTCCGCCCCTGGGAAAGCCAGGAACGCCTCCACCGTGCGCGGGGAACCGAAGAGCACGCACCGGGGCGGATGCGCGACCACCTCCGCCCAGCCCTCGGGGACCGACCCCGCAGGACGCGACCGGTAGGCAGCCACCCGCTCCACCGCCACGCCCGCCGCCCTCAGGCCGTCCTCGAGGCCCCGCAGCCCGTCCTCCGCCGCCGGGAGGAGCACGACCTCGCCCGACGCGAGCCGGGGGATCAGCGCCTCGGCCAGCCCCTCCCCGGTGGAGACGCTCGCCACCAGCGTCGGCTCGAGGCCGTGCGCGGTGAGCGACGCCGCCGTGCCTGGGCCCACGGCGGCCAGCTTCCGGCTCTGGAGCACGTCCAGCGTGCCGGCGGTGCGCGCCGCGTCCACCAGCGCCGTCACGCCGCGCTCGCTGGCAAAGGCCACCCAGCCGAACCGTCGGAGCAGCTCCGCCGCCGCCTGGAGCGGCCGGGGATCGGTGGGCGGCTCCAGTTCCAGCAGCGGGACGGCCAGTACCTCCGCGCCCTCGTCCTCGAGGAGGAAGCAGAGCTGCTCCGCCCGCTCGCGTGGACGCGGCACCAGCACCCGCACGCCGGCGAGACGCTGCCGCTGCGCCGGCGGGCTCATCGGCCAGCCTCTCCGGACGCCGGGGTGCGGAAGGTGTCTGACACCTTCACGTCAAGCGCACTTGACATGAAGGTGCCAGACACCTTCGACGGACCTTCGGGCGCTGGACCCTCCCGCGCCGTTCGATCGACGGGGGGGCAGGCGTCTCGCGGCGCCCGGCACCACCGCTCACACACCGGAACGGGCTCCGGCGTGGGAATCGAGCAGGGCGCGCGCACCGCGGCGGAGCAGCTCCTCGGCGAGCTCCTGTCCCAGCGCGCGGGCCCGCGACGTCGGGCCGCGCCGCTCGGCACGCACCACCTCGCTCCCGTCCGGGGCGCCCACCAGCGCCCGCACCCAGAGGTCGTCCCCCTCGAGCAGCGCGTGGGCCGCGAGCGGCACGGTGCAGCCGCCCTCCAGCATCTCGAGGAACGCCCGCTCGGCATCGATGCGGATCCGGGTCGGACGGTGCTCCAGCGACTCGAACAGCGGACGGTGCGCACTCTCCGCCGCGCACTCCAGCGCCAGCGCCCCCTGCCCCACCGCGGGCAGCATCACCTCCGGCGGCAGCAGCTCGGTCACCCGCCGCTCCAGCTCCAGGCGGCGGAGGCCCGCCATTGCCAGGATGGAGCCGGCGAGCCCGAGCTCCTCCGTCTTTCGCAGGCGCGTGCCCACGTTGCCCCGCAGCGGCACCACCTCCACGTCGGGACGCAGCGCGCGGAGCTGACAGGCCCGGCGGAGGGAGGAGGTCCCGACGCGTCCGCCCTCCGGGATGTCCTGGAAGCGGAGCCCTTGCGGGCTCACCCACGCATCCCGGGGATCCTCTCGCTCCGGCACCGCGGCGAGCACCAGCCCCGGGGGGAAGGTGCTGGTCACGTCCTTGAGGCTGTGCACCGCGAGATCGGCCCTGCCGTCGAGGAGCGCCGCCTCGATCTCCTTCACGAAGAGGCCCTTGCCCCCGATGCGGGACAGCGGGCTGTCCAGGACCCGGTCCCCCTCGGTGGACAGCTCGACCAGCGTCACCTCGGTCCGGGGAGACCGAGCACGGAGCAGCCCTGCCACGTGATGCGCCTGCCAGAGCGCGAGCGGGCTCTTGCGAGTGGCGATGCGGAGCGGCATCACCCCTCGCCGGCCTTGCGGGGCGCTCCGTCCAGGCCGAACAGCTCGGCCGCGGCGTCGGCCAGCTCGCTGTCCCCCGTCTGCACCGCGCGCAGCCTGGCGGTGGGCTGGTGGAGCATCTTGTTCACGATGGCCGAGGTCATGGCCTCGATGACCTTCGCCTGCTCCGGGCTCAGCGGCGAGGAGAGGTTGGCCATGGCTCGCTCCAGCTCGGAGCGGCGGATCTGCTCGGCGCGCGCGCGGAGCTGCGCCAGCACCGGCACCTGCTCGCGCACCGCGCGCTGGCGAATGTACCGGGCGACCTCCTCGGCCACCAGCACCTCGGCCCGGGAGGCTGCGGCGCTGCGCGCGGCCTGGTTCTGGTTGATGACCCGCTGGATGTCGTCCACGTCGAACGCGTAGACCCCGTCGAGCGTCTGCACCTCCGGCTCGACATCCCGGGGCACCGCCAGGTCCACCAGGGCCAGCGGCCGGTGCTTGCGTGGCTTGAGCACCGCCGCGACCTTCTCGCGAGTGATGACCGGCGTCGGCGAGGCGGTCGTGCAGACCACGATGTCCGCGAGCACCAGGCTCTCTTCCATGCGGTCGAAGGGGACGGCACGTCCGCCGAAGCTCGCCGCCAGCGCCTCGCCCCGCTCGAAGGTCCGGTTGGCCACCAGCACCTTCGATGCCCCGGCCGAGACCAGGTGCTTGCCGGCCAGCTCTGCCATCTCGCCGGCCCCGATGAGGAGCACCGTCTTCCCGTCGAGGCCGTCGAAGATGTGCCTGGCCATCTCCACCGCGGCGGAGGCCATCGACGTGGCGGCCCGGCCGAGCTCGGTCTCCGTCCGGACACGCTTCGCGCTCCCGAAGGCGGCGGCGCAGATGCGGGCCAGCTCGCCCCGGGCCGCGCCCAGCCGCTGCGCCTGCTCGAAGGCGTCCTTCACCTGGCCGAGGATCTGCGGCTCGCCGAGCACCATCGAGTCGAGGCTCGCGGCGACCCGGAACAGGTGGAGCACCGCGGCCTCGCCCTGGTGCGAGTAGAGGTAGGGGGCCAGGTCGTTCCCCGCAGCGCCGGTCAGCGCGGTCCGGGTCCGCTCGTCGAGGTCCGTCGCCGGGCCGACGACGTAGAGCTCCACCCGGTTGCAGGTGGAGATCAGCAGCGCCTCGGCCGGAGCCTGGGCCATGGCCTGGAGCAGCTCGGTCTGCCGATCGTCCGGGAGCAACAGCCGCTCGCGGACGTCCACCGGGGCGGTGTGGTGCGACAGGCCCACGCAGACCAGCGGCGGGCTCATCGGGTCACCCAGGGCCCGTACCGGGTGACGAAGGAGACCACCAGCACGCCGAAGCCCACCATGGTGAGCACGGCCACGCGGCGCCCGCGCCAGCCGGCGAAGATGCGCGCCTGCAGCAGCACCCCGAAGGCGATCCACGCCACCACCACCGCGAGCTCGGCGGGGCTCCACCGCGCCTCGGGACGGAGCTGCGACTGGACCCAGGCGCCGGTGAGGAGAGTGAGTGACAGGGCGATGAAGCCCCAGGTGACCAGCCGGCGGTTGAGGTCGTCGAGCAGCTCGAGCGACGGAACGCGCTTGAACAGGGGCCCGAATCGCTTGCCCTTCAGCGTCCGCTCGGCGGCGAGGTAGACGCCGGCGACCGCGGTGGCCACGCCGAAGACCGCCAGGCCGGCGAGCGCGACGGCGATGTGCACCGGAAGCAGCGGCTGGCGGAGACCCGCGGTCAGCTCGGGACCTGGCAGGTCCATGCGCAGGCTGGGCACGAGGACCGCGACCGCGGCCGGCGAGAGGAACGCGCCGAGCAGCGCCGCGCGCGCTCGCAGGTCGACCGCGAGGAAGACCGCGACGAGCAGGAAGGACAGCAGGCTCACCACCTGCCCGAACCCGGCCGGGACCCACCGTTGCGCCGAGAGCACCAGGACGAGGCCGATTCCGTGCAGCACCCACCCCCCGGCGGTCAGCCCTCGCGCCACCCACGCCAGCCCTTTCCACCCCTGCGCCAGCACCGCGAGGTACGCCAGGGCCCCGAGCGCGTAGGCGTGAAATGCAAGGGTGAAGCAGGTGCGGATCATGTGCTCACAGCTTGTTCAGCAGATAGTCGGCCAGCAGCGCCGTCTCCGTCGGAGCCTGCCCCTCGTCGGGGACCTGCACCACGTAACCGCTCTCCACGTCGTATGCGGTCTCACCGGCCACGACCGAGTCGGCGAGCCGCTCGGCTCCGAGCTCGGTCAGCTGGGCATCGGTCTTCACCGTTTTCAAAAGTTTGTGCTCGTCGGGCCCGGACACCAGGGCCTTCAGATGCACGGCGGGCTCGACGGGGAACTTCTTCGTGTCCCCGGAGAGGACCAGGGCCTGCTCGTGAACGTCGGCGGTGTCGTTGCTGGCCCATTCCTCGAGGGTGGCCTGCGGGAGAAAAAGCTTCACGGGTCTCGGGACCTTAGCAAACGGGGGCGTGCGCGCCGGTCTCCAGCCGTGTACATCTCTGCCCCCACCGGGCGCGACCCGGATCGGGTGTTATTAGGAGGAGCAATGGCAGGGGCGGATACGTTCAACGTTACTGATTCTGAGTTCAAGGCGTCGGTCCTCGACTCGCAGGAGCCGGTCCTGGTGGACTTCTGGGCTCCGTGGTGCGGGCCGTGCAAGGCCATCGCCCCCGCGCTCGACGAGCTGGCCACCCGCTACAAGGGGAAGATGAAGGTCGCCAAGCTCAACGTGGACGAGAACCAGCAGACCGCCCAGAACTACGGAATCCGCAGCATCCCGATGCTGCTGGTCTTCAAGGGCGGCAAGGTCGTCGACCAGATCCTCGGCGCGGTTCCGAAGTCCAAGCTCGAGGAGAGCTTCAAGAAGCACTCCCCGGCCTAGCGTCTACTTCGTGAACCTCCAGGGGTCGTCCGGAGAGGTGACCTTCATCAGCTCCCAGGCGGCGAGCGCGTCCACCACCCGGTCGAGCTCGGAGCTGAGTGACCGGGCGCGGGGCGAGCCCAGGTAGCCCTCGGCGAACTTCCGCAGCTGCTCGCCGAGGAAGAGCCGGGCCAGGGCCACCTCGGTCTGGCGGAAGAACTCCAGGAAGCGGAGGCCCATGCCGGTGCGTCCGGTGCGGTCGCCTTCCGTCTCCTGGCGCAGGACCTCGACCCGGGCCTCCACGGCGGGCCCGGTCGGTTCCACCAAGAAGCGGACCAGCATCTCGGTGCCCACCGGGAGGAAGAAGCTGCTCTTGAGGAAGGCGCCGCTCACGCTGACGTTGACGGACTGGAGCGTGGCGGAGAAGCGACGGGTGTCCCCCTCCCCGATCCAGAGCACGAACGGGACCGCGAGCTTCGCGCGAGGGAATGCGCGGTGCTCCGGGCCGTCGTCCTGGGTGTCGAGCTCGATGCGGGGACCGACCATGTCGGCCCGGTGAAGCGCGGTGGAGAGTCCCTCGCGGGACCCAGGTCCTTTGGACACTGCCCCCGAGCGGCTGCGGGTCCCGTTCGTTTTGGCCATGGCTTGTCCCCCGCTTTCATATCACCATGCTGCCCCGTCACGTTTTCGAAGCACTGACTCGAGACACCGATGCTCGGCAACCTTCTGAAGCCGGAGTTCGAGGAGCTGATCCAGCAGAAGGACTACGCGACGCTGCGCGAGGCCTTCTCGGACATGGACCCACCCGACATCGCGGAGGTCATCGAGGACCTTCCGCCGGAGGACTCGGGAGTCATCTTCCGTGTGCTCCCGCGTGACACCGCGACACAGGTGTTCGAATACCTCCCGTTGGATCAGCAGACCGAGGTGGTGGACGCGCTCGGCACCGGCCAGATGGCCGGCGTGTTCGAGGGGATGGCTCCGGACGACCGGACGCGTCTGTTCGAGGAGCTCCCCGCCGAGGTCACGAAGCGGGCGCTGAGCAGCCTGAGCCCCGACCAGCTGAAGATCGCACGTCAGCTCCTGGGGTACCCGGAAGGCAGCGCCGGGCGCTTCATGACGCCGAGGTACGTCGCGGTGCGGCCCGAATGGACCGCCCGCGAGGCGCTCGACTACATCCGCGAGCACGGCACGGGCGTGGAGACGCTCAACGTCGTCTACGTCACCGACGACAAGGGCGTGCTGCTCGACGACATCCGGCTGCCGATGCTGGTCCTGGCGAAGCCGGAGCAGAAGGTCTCGGAGCTGAACGACGCCACGCTGGTGAGCATCCCCGCCACCGCCACCCGGGACGAGGTGGTGGCCACCTTCGAGAAGTACGACCGGATCGCGCTCCCCGTCACCGACTCGCGCGGGGTGATGGTGGGGATGATCACGGTGGACGACGTCCTCGACGTCGCCGAGCAGAAGGCCACCGAGGAAATCCAGGGCCTCGGCGGCGTGGAGGCCCTCGAGGCGCCCTACTTCGACGTGGGCTTCGGCTCGATGGTGAAGAAGCGCGGCGGGTGGCTCTCCGCGCTGTTCCTCGGCGAGATGCTCACCGCCACGGCGATGAGCGCCTTTGAGGACGAGATCGCGAAGGCCGTCGTGCTGTCACTCTTCTTGCCGCTGATCATCTCCTCCGGAGGCAACTCCGGTTCGCAGGCGACGTCGATCATCATCCGCTCCCTCGCGCTGCGCGAGGTGAAGCTGCGCGACTGGTGGCGGGTGGCGAGCCGGGAAGTGGCCTCGGGCGTCGCGCTTGGGCTCCTGCTGGGGTTCATCGGCTTCCTGCGCATCGTCATCTGGGCGAAGGCGTTTCACCTCTACGGCGAGCACTACCTGCTGGTGGCGATCACCGTGGGGCTGAGCCTGATCGGAGTGGTCCTCTACGGGAACCTGGTCGGGTCGATGCTGCCCTTCCTGCTCCGTCGGCTGGGATTCGATCCGGCGAAGGCCTCGGCGCCGTTCGTGGCGACGCTGGTCGACGTGAGCGGGCTCATCATCTACTTCACCGTGGCCAGCATGATTCTCCGCGGAACGCTGCTGTCCCCCGGCGCCGCCTGAGGAGGGACCGGTGATGGGCGAGGCCTCTGCACCCGGACCTCGACATGATCGCGGACTGCTCCTCCTGGGGCCGTTGCGAAACCGTGTGCTGAGCCTCGAGGAGGTCGAGCGGTACGGCCGAGACAGCTTCGGGAACGCCGATCACGTGTCGATCTATGGATTGCGCCCCGCCGAGTGGTACGGACGGGGGATCCGGATCCTCGGCCGGACGGCGGTGGAATGCACCCGTGACGTCCTCGGCGATGCCATCGGCCGGGAGGTCGCCCTGGAGGTGGGCCGGCTCTCCCCGGTCCGGCGGATCCTCGTGCTCGATCCCTTCGCCGGCTCGTGCAACACGCTGCACTGGCTTCTCCGCCACCTGCCGTCCGCGGCGGGCCTGGCGTTCGAGATGGACTCGATGGTGTTCGAGCTCGCCGGACGGAACCTGGCTCTCCTCGGGCGACCGATCGAGCTCGTCCACGGCGGCTACCAGACGCTGCTCGCCGAGCGAGCCATTCCGGGCGGCCCCGCGCTGGTGGTCTTCGTCGCCCCCCCGTGGGGAACGGCGCTCGACGAGCGGGAGGGGCTCGACCTCGCCCGGACCGTGCCGCCGGTCACCGAGATCATCGACCGGATCGTCGGAAACTTCCCGGAACGAAGCCTCCTCTTCGCGATCCAGATCCACGAGAAGGTCGAGCCCGGTTCACTCGAGGAGGTCCAGCGCCGGCTGGATCGGACCCGCATGCAGGTCTTCGAGCTCGATGCGCCCGGACGGAACCACGGGATCATCCTCGGCACGCGTGCCTGGCCGGCGCCCTCGACCTGACGCTCAGATGTACTGGGCGATGCTCCTGGGGTGGGCGAGCTTGTAGCGCCGGTACGCGGTGCAGGCCGGGACGAGGATCGCGACCACCACCGCCGCGGAGAGGTAGGTCATCCCCAGCCCGCCCTTCTCGTGGAGCCCGAGCAGGAGTCCACCCAGGGCGAGGAGGTGGGCGTGGAGCAGATAGAAGAAGAACGCGCTCTGCCCCAGGGGGCGGAGCACCGCGTCCAGCCACCCGGGCGGGCGCCAGACGAGGAAGAGCGCCAGGAGCAGCCACGCGATTCCCAGCTCGAGCGTGTCGTAGGTGACGGACGGCGGATACTTGGACACGTGCAGCCACTGCACGAGCGAGCCGTCCTCCCGGAGCAGCGCCATGTTTCCCCAGCCGTTGAGTCCCCGGAACACGAAGAACAGCGCCAGGGCGACCACTCCCGCGAGCGCGATGCGCCGGGGAAATGCCTGCGGTGCCGACCGCGCGACCTCGGCCGTCCCCCACCCCATCATCATGATCGCCAGCCAGGGGACGAGCGGGTATCCGACGATGAACGGAGGCAGCGGACCCGCGGCGACGAGCAGCCTGCCCACCACGTGCAGGGGACCGGTGGCGGGGACCAGCGCGGCGAGCGGCTCGACGGCGAACACCAGCACCACCCCGAGGATGCCGATGGTCAGCGGGGGCAGCCGCCTCAGGAAGGCCATCACCACGAAGCTCATCCCGATCGCGTACAGGACCTGGAGGACGATGAGGCCGTTCGGAGGCCGGAAGACGATCACCATCCACAGCGGATCGAGCGCGGCGATGATCAATCCGCGGGTGAGGATGAAGCGGGTGATGCTTCCGTCGCTCTCGCCCTTCTCCGCGCGGCGGCGGGTGCTCAGCTGCAGCACGTAGCCCGCGAGGAAGACGAAGGTCGGGGCGCAGAGATGGGTGATCCACCGCGTCAGGAACTGGTCCACCGCGAGGTGCGTGCCGGGCCGGTACATGAACGTGGCGTCGGTGAAGAGCCGTCCGGCGTTGAACTCCCCCGACGCGTGGTCGATGGTCATCAGCACCATCACCAGCCCGCGCAGCCAGTCGAACGGGAGCTGCCGGCCCGACTCCACGGGAATGGCCACCGGAGGCGGCACGACAGCGAGCGACTCGGCCCTCAAGGAGACCTCCGGGACGGAATCCCTGCAAAGTGCTCCAAAACAGCACGCCTGACCAGCACAGTGCCCCTCGCCGGCCAGCGCTCCAGCCGGCGCAAGTTCCGCCAGAAGGCGCAACGGTCAGGTCAGGCGACGGAGGAGCTCCCGGGACTCGGCGGCCCCTCGTCGAGCCCGAGGCGAGACGAAGAGGAGATCCCCACCGGGAGTCTCAGAACATGTGCCGGCGCATCGCGATGCTGGCCAGGAGGCCGAGCGACAGGAGCACGCTCATCATCGACGAGCCGCCGTAGCTCATCAGCGGGAGCGTGATGCCAGTCACCGGCAACAGCCCGACGACCATCCCGATGTTCTCGAACACCTGCCAGAAGATCATCGCCGCCACGCCCACGGCCACGAACGCGCCGAAGCGATCCCGCGCCTGCATCGCCACTCCGAGCGCGAAGGCGAAGATGAGGCCGTAGAGCCCGAGCAGCAGCAGCGACGCGAGGAAGCCGTGCTCTTCGGCCCAGACCGAGAAGATGAAGTCGGTGTGCTGCTCGGGCAGGAAGAAGAGCCCGGTCTGCGTGCCCTGCCGCCACCCCTTCCCCAGCAGTCCCCCGGAGCCGACGGCGATCTTCGACTGCGCCGCGTGGTATCCCGAGCCCTTGAGATCCGACTCGGGCGAGAGCCACCCCGCGATGCGCTGGCTCTGATGCCGCTTCAGCACCTGACGGATGACCGTGCGATGGCCGTCGGCCGGATCTCGCACGTAGTCGTTCCAGATGATGAGCGACACCGCGAGCAGCCCCGCCACCCCCACCCCGATGACCCAGAGCCTGAGCCGCGAGAAGACCAGGATGGTGCAGGCGGTGAGGAGGATCATCATCGTGTTCCCGAGGTCCGGGAGCACCAGCCCCGCCGCGAACAGGGTGAGGAGCAGCGGCTTCCACAGCCGCACCGGCCCGTAGGGCTGCTCTCCCTCGCGGTAATCGTCGTGGAAGAAGCGGGCGAGGGCGATGATCAGCGCCAGCTTCATGAACTCGGCCGGCTCCACCCGCAGCGGGCCGAGGGCGATCCAGCTCGCCTCCCCCTTCGCGCGGTGGCCGATGAACTTGAGGGCCATCAGCGCCGCGGCGTTCGCCCCGTAGATGGGCCAGGCCATCCGCTGGATGAACCGGTAGTCCATCAGGCAGACGCCGATCCCTGCCGCGACTCCCACTCCCAGGTTCAGGAGCTGCCTGGCCCAGAGCGGGGTGTGCGGCGGGCGCGAGGCCGAGGCGAGGTTCCAGATGCCGAGCAGCGCGATGGCCAGCGTCACCGCCACCAGTCCCCAGGGAATCTTGAGGACCATCCGCCGCTCGACCCGCAGGAGCATCAGCGCGCGCCCTCCGAGGGAGCCAACGGAACCTGGGCCACCGACGGCGCGGCCGCCGGAGCAGCCGGCAGCTCCTCCTGGACGGGAGGAGGACGGGGAGCGGGCGGAGGCGGGGCGGCACGAACCGGCATCATCGGGAGCGCGGTGGACGCGGCGATTGTCGCGTTCGCGTCCTCGCGCTTGAGCTCGAAGTACTTCTTGATGAGCGCGCTCGCGGTCGGAGCGGCCTCGTTGCCGCCGTGGCCGGAGTGCTCGTTGATGACCACCACCGCGATCTCCGGGTCAGCCGCCGGGGCAAAGGAGGCGAACCAGGCGTGGTCGCGCTGCCAGTAGGTCATCGCCTCCTTCTTGAGGCGCGTCTTCCCGATGGCCACGACCTGCGCGGTGCCGGTCTTGCCCGCGATCTGGACCTCCTGCAGCCGCGACCGGTAGGCCGTGCCTCCAGCCTCGTTCACCACCGAGGTCAGCGCATCCACCACCAGGTGGCGGGCGTCAGGGTCCAGGTCCAGCTCCCGGATGACATCCGGCTGGTACTCCTGGAGCGTGCGGCCGTCCGGCGTCTCGAGGCGGCGGACCAGCTGCGGCTTGTAGAGGTGTCCTCCGTTGGCGACCGCCGCGTAGGCCATCGTGAGCTGCAGCGGCGTGACGTTGACGTCGCCCTGCCCGATGACGCTGTTCAGCGCCATGCCCTTGGTGTAGCCGCCGGGCGTGACCCGGTCATGGTACGCGCTGTCCGGCATGATGCCGGGGACCTCGGCCACCACGCCCACGCCCGTGGGAGCACCGAGCCCGAAGCTCCGCCCCACCGAGGCGATCGGATCGAGCCCCAGGGTATCGGCCACCTTGTAGAACCAGGTGTCGCAGGACCACTGCAGCGCTCGCCGCGCGTCGACCAGGCCGTGGCCCGCGTCCTTGTGGCAACGCCACATCCGCGCGCCGAGGCGGTATCCGCCGCCGCAGCTCACGGTGCTGTGGGGGGTGAAGCTCTTGCTCTCCAGCGCCGCGAACATGCTGAGCGTCTTGAAGGTCGAGCCCGGGCTGTAGTGCTGCTGCGCGGGACGGAAGATCATCGGCTGCAGCGGGTCCTTGTTGAGCGTGGCCAGCTGCGCCGGCGTCACCCGGCCGGTGAGCACGTTGGGATCGAAGCCGGGCCGCGACACCATGGCGAGGATGAATCCGGTGCGGACGTCCATCGCCACGACCGCCCCCGCGGTGCCGGGGAACGCCTTCTCGGCGGCGGCCTGCAGCCGCATGTCGATGCTGAGCACGACGTTGTCGCCCGGCGTGCTGGCCACGGTGGCCTCGCCGGTGATGAGGTCGCTCAGCTCCTGGATGGTCTCGCCCCGGGCGTTGACCACCTCCTTGCGGCTCCCGTCCTTGCCCCGGAGGCGGCGTTCGAAGAAGCGCTCCACGCCGCGGCGGCCGATGAAGTCCCCGAGCGCGTATCCCTCGCCCTGGGAGTTGAGCCGCTCCAGCTCGTCCTGGGTGATCTCGTTCATGTACCCCACGACGTGAGGCAGGACGATTCCGGTGCGATAGTTGCGGTGAGGGACCGCGGGCCAGTCCACTCCTGGCAGCTCGAGCTTGTGGGCGTTCAGCGTGTCCAGCTCGTCGCGGTTGAGGTCCAGCTGCACGGGCACCGGCTGGAACGGTGCGGTCCGCTTCGCCGCGCGGAGCAGCTGCTCCACATGCTTCACTTGCTCCTCGTCCCAGGCGAGCCAGCCCGAGAGTCGGGGGAGGACCTCCTCGGAGCACCGCTCGCAGAAGGCGGGAGTGATGAACACGTCGAAGGAGGGCCGGCTGTCGACCAGGATCTCCCCGCGGCGGTCCTTGATGATGCCCCGGTCCGCCTTGACGCGGATCTCCTTCACGAAGTTGGCCACCGACTTGGCCGAGTACTCTTCGCCGCGGGCAATCTGCAGCCGGTACAGCCGTCCGGCGAGGAGCAGCAGCCCCCCGATCATCACCAGACCGAGCCAGAGGTAGCGTGCCTTGAGGTCCTTGCCGGCGCTGGTCTGCCCGAGCGTCATGGGGCCAGCAGTCCCGGATCGCGCTTCTCGGCGCCGAGACCGAAGCGCTTCAACAGCGGGTAGAGGAGGAGCGCGGCGATGCCGGTGAGGAGGACCTCCAGCGGCAGCCCCGACAGGCTGGACAGCGAGACCTGCTTGCTGCTCACCGAGCCGATGCCCCAGGCGAGCAGCCCGTGGGCCGCGTCCGCGGCCATGGCGAAGAGCGCGAACGACTTCCCCGTGCGGACGTCCACCACCGAGCCCGCGAGTCGCCCGAGGAGGAAGGTGACCACCGCCAGCAGCGTGTAGAGCCCGGTCGGCCGTCCGGTCATCAGGTCCAGGAGGTAGCCCACGGCGTAGGACGCCGCCGCGCCCTCGAGCAGCCCGGCCCGGAGCGCCAGGAAGGCGACGATGGCCACCGTCACGTCGATGCGGGCCACCCCGAGGCCCACGTACTTCACCGCCACCGACTCCAGCGCGAGGAAGAGCAGCGTCAGCACCAGGGTGAGCAGGAGCTTCATCGGCGGCCCGACCCCTCGGTGCGAGTGGGGAAGGACGCCGCGGGCTGCGGCGCGAGCACCACCACCTCCTCGACCTTTCCGAAGTTCACCGCCGGGAGGATTCCGGCGTTGAGGAACATCCCGCTGGTCTGCCGCTGCACGCCGGTGACCCTGCCAATCACCAGCCCGGGCGGGTAGACGCCGTCGGTGCCGGAGGTCAGCACCAGGTCGCCCTCCTCCAGGTCCTCGGTGCGGAGGAGGTACTCGAGCTTCAGCGCCTGGTCGTCTCCGGCGCCGGCGATGCCCACCCGGGCGCGCGTCCGCTGGATGCGGCCACCGAGACGGCAGTTGGGATCGAAGACCACCAGCACGTCGGACGCGCTGGCGGTGGCCCGGAGCACCTGCCCGACGACGCCTTCCGCGGTCACCACCGCCTGCCCGCGGCGCACGCCGTCGCCCTCGCCGCGATCGATCCGCAGCGTGAGGCGATTGGGATCGGGGTTGATGCCCAGCACCCGGGCGATGACCTTCGGCCCGGGACTGGCCTCGTCGTAGTGCACGAGCCGGCGGAGCCGATCGTTCTCGGCGCGGGCCTCGGCGAGGCCCACCACGTCGGCGCGGAGCTTCGAGTTCTCTTCCTGGAGGACCGAGTTCTCGCGGCGCACGTTGCGCAGCGACACGTACTGTTGCCAGGCGTTCACCGTGCCGTCGATGGTCGCCACCGCCGCGCGCTGCACGGGCGCGGTCACGGCCAGCGCGATCCGATCGACGAGATTGGGCTCCCGCACCCGGCGGCTCGAGCCGAGGAACATCCCCAGCGCGTGCGCGAGGATGACACAGACCAGCAGGGGCTCACGGTGACGCTTGAGGAAGGACAGCACGTGCTCGGGGGGACCTTCTCATTGCTGCGGAAGCGCTTGTATTTTCACAGTCGCTCCCCTAGAGGGTCAAGGATGCTTCCCGAGGCCGGCTGGCCTCTTGCTGCCACGGGCGAGCACCTAGCCGACACGCCACGATGACCTCCGGATTCGACGCCCGCCGCTTCTTCTCCTACCTCTTCATCTTCGCCATCGCCCTGGTCTTCATCCTGCAGTTCGGACCGGGGAGCCGTGGCTGCAACGCCCCCCTCACCCCGTCGGTGAAGGACGCGGCTGCCAGGGTCAACGGGCAGGAGATCTCCCTCGCCGAGTTCCGCCGGGCCTACGGACAGCGGCTGGAGGCGCTCCGGATGCGGGGCGGGGGTGACCTCCCGGAGGCACTGGCCCGGCAGTTCGGCATCCCCGGGCGGGTGCTCGACGAGCTCATCACCACCGAGCTTCTGGAGCAGGCCGCGGAAGCACATGGGATCACCGTGTCCGACACCGAGCTGCTCGACGCCATCCGGAAGGACCCGAGCTTCCAGAAGGACGGGCAGTTCGACCCGCAGACCTACAGCGAGGTGCTCCAGGCCTACGCCAAGAAGACGGCCCCCGACTACGAGGCCGGGCTCCGGCGCCGGCTGGCCGCCCAGCGGCTCCTGGGGATGGTGGCCCAGACCGCCGAGGTCTCGGAGGACGAGCTCCGGGCCCGCTTCCAGCGGGAGGGCGACACGGTGAGCCTCTCGCTGGTCAAGTTCGACCCGGCCGCCTACGCCGCGAAGATCAAGGCGCCCACTCCGGCCGAGGTGACGGCCTGGGAGAAGTCCCACACCAAGGAGATCGCCGCCTACTACGAGGCCAACAAGCGCACCTACTCCAAGGGCGAGCAGGTCCGCCTGCGGCACATCCTGGTCCGGATGAACCGCAACCCGAGCGAGGACGAGAAGGTCAAGGCGCACGACCGGGCGCTCGAGCTCCGCAAGCAGATCCAGGGCGGGAAGGCCTTCGCCGACGTCGCCAAGGAGGCGTCGGACGACCCGGGGAGCAAGATGCAGGGAGGAGAGCTCGGCTGGAACGAGCGGAGCGCCTTCGTGCCGTCGTTCGCCCAGGCCGCCTTCAACCTCAAGATCGGCGAGCTCTCCGAGCCGGTGATCACCCCCTTCGGCTGGCACCTGCTGCTGGTCGAGGAGAAGAAGCCCCCCGAGGAGAAGCCACTGGCCTCCGTCTCGGCCGAGATCGCGCAGGTCCTGCTGAGGAAGGAGCGGGCGTCCGCCCTCGCCGAGGCGGACGCGAAGAAGGCCGCCGCCGCGCTCCAGAAGGGCGTCTCTCTCGCCACCCAGTTCCCGGACAAGAAGGACAAGGACGCACAGTCGGTCGACCCCGGCGACGCGCCGCGAGCCATCGATACCGGCGCCTTCCCGAAGAGCTCCGCGACGATTCCCCGGCTCGGGGCCTCGCCCGAGCTGCAGGCCGCGGCCTTCGCCAAGGACGGACCCGCGCTCCTCCCCGGCACCTACCGCTCCGGTGATGCGTGGGTGGTCGCCGAGGTCACCGCACGGCAGAAGGCGGACGACGCGAACTTCCAGGCGAAGAAGGGCGAGCTGCGCGAGGAGGCGATGCGCCAGCGCCAGGTGGAGATCCAGGAGTCGTATCTGGAGTCGCTGAAGAAGTCGGCGAAGATCGTGAAGAACGAGGAGCTGATCGCTCCGACCTCGGCCGAGGGCTGAGCAGGGCCGCCCGCGCTCGGACCTGCCACGGTTGAAGGCTGCCCCTGTGGAGTCGGGGACCGGCGGCGCGGGAGCCCGTATCCGAACGGAGCTGGCCCGGATCCCGGACCGTGATGGGTTGCAACGGATCCTGCCCGGCGAGCGAATGCGGCCACGAGCGGGCACGAGCGGGCACGCAATCACGTCGGGTCACGCCCCGCACCCGGCGCAGCGTCGGTACCTCCCTGGGCCAGCTGGAAGCAAGAAGCAGGCTTGACGCTCGTCGTGTTTGCCAGGACCTGCTGGCCAAACCTTTGGGAACGGTCACTCCCAGGGGCGGCCGCAAGGCCACGAGAAGCGTTCCATCGGGTTTGCCGAGGAGTCCATGCCAAACCCTTCCGCTGCACCTGTTCGCAACCGCCGCCGACAACAGTCCAGATGAACGCGCTGGAACTGTTTGGCGGAGCCCGGATGCCAAACCCGAGGGAACGCTCTTTCTCCTCCGGCGACGACCCCCGGCCGGACCGTTCCCAAAAGTTTGGGGAGCGCCCGATGCCAAACCGCGCGCAGCCGCGCCGCTGCGGGCCTGAACTCGACTCCTCCGGGCTGCCTCACCCCGACCCTGACCCACTGGCGGGAGTCTCGCCGTAGGAGGGCTGCCTCCATGGTTTCATTTCCGGATGGACGGCAGAGGGAGCTTCGTGGGGCCTCGATGGCTGCTCGTGACGCTCCGACGCCTACGGGTCAGATGGAGGCGATCGCCAGCCCGTCGCGGCCGCGCGCCTTCACCAGATACATCGCCCGGTCCGCCGCCTCGATGAGCTCGGTGGACTGGGACGCGTGCTCGGGGCAGGCCGCGACCCCCAGGCTCGCCGTCACGCGGAGATCGAGGCCGGACGCCTTTCCGAAGCGGTGGGATCGGAAGCGGGTCAGGATGCGCTCCCCGGTGAGCACGGCGTACCGGGTGTCCACCTCCACCAGCATCACCGCGAACTCGTCGCCGCCGTAGCGGAAGGCCGCGTCCACCGGCCGCAGCTCCTCGCGGAGGATTCCTCCCACCTCGCGCAGCAGCGCGCTCCCCACCAGGTGCCCGTGGGTGTCGTTCACCGTCTTGAAGTGGTCGAGGTCGAGGAAGAGCAGCGAGAGCGGGTGACCCAGGCTCCGGGCGCGCGTGGTCTCCGCGTCCAGCTGCTTGCGCAGTGAGCGGACGTTCCCGAGGCCCGTGTGCTCGTCGACCAGGGTGAGCTCTTGAACCCGCTGGAAGTCGCGCGAGTTCTGGATGGCGATGGCGGCGAAGTCGGCGATCGCCATCACCGCCGCCAGGTCCTCCTCGCCGAAGCGCGGGTCACCCTCCCCGTTCACCAGCTCGATGATCCCCAGCGCCCGGCCGCGGAAGATGAGCGGCACGGCGAGCACCGAGCCCGTCCGGAAGTCGGTGAGCGCGTCGAAGCGAGGGGAGAAGTCCGGCGCGGTGCGGACGTCGTCGACCAGGCGGGGCTTCAGGGTCCGGAAGGCGGTGCCGGCGATGCCCTCTCCCACCGCGATCCGCTCGTTGCGGAGCCGGTCCGCGCCCAGCCCGACGGCGATCTCGAAGTACAGGCTGTCGGTGGCCTCGTCGTGCAGGAGCAGCGACCAGTTGGCGGGCCGCAGGAGCGCGGACACCTTCTGCATCACCAGGCCGAGGACCTCGCGGGTCTCCAGGGTGGAGGTCAGCGCCTTCGCCAGCTCGTTGAACGCGGCGAGCTGCTCCACCGTCCGGCGGAGCGCCGCGAGGAGGTCGGTGGCCCTCATGCCAAGGTCCCACCATCGACGGGGCGGTCGTGGCAGGTCAACCCACGTTTCGCTAGACGGGGGGGGTCGCGCATGCCTCCCTTACCTCCCCTGGTGCTGGCCTCGGCCAGCCCGCGCCGTCGTGCCCTGCTCGAGCAGCTCGGAATTCCGCTGCGTATCGATCCTGCGCACCTGGACGAGAATGTTCGGGCCGGAGAGGCCGCGGAGCAGTACGTGCTGCGGCTCGCCCGCGAGAAGGCCGAGGCAGTCCATGTCCGTCACCCGGATGCGACGGTGCTCGCGGCCGACACCAGCGTGGTGCTCGACGGGAGCGTCCTGGGCAAACCGGGCACCACCGACGAGGCCCTCCACATGCTGCGGAGACTGTCGGGGCGGAGCCATCTCGTCATGACGGCGGTGGCGGTGGCCGGCACCGGCGAGCGGCTGGTCACCGCCGCGGTGACCTTCGCCCCGACCGACGAGGCTGCGCTTCGCTGGTACGTCTCGACCGGCGAGCCGATGGACAAGGCCGGCGCCTATGCCGTTCAAGGCATCGGCGGCTTCCTGGTCGAGCGCATCGAGGGCTCGCACAGTGCAGTCGTGGGGCTGCCGCTGGTGGAGACGGTCGCGCTTCTTCGCGAGTCGGGTTACCTCCTGCCCTGGGAGCGGCGATGACCGACGTGGCGGCCGGCTGGCGGGCGGTGCTGGAGCGGGTGCGCGCCGCAGAGTCGCGCGCCGGGCGGGCTCCGGGCTCGGTCGAGGTGGTGGCGGTCAGCAAGCTGCAGCCAGCCGAGGCGATTCGCGCCGCTCACGCCGCTGGAGCCCGCGCGTTCGGGGAAAACTACGCCCAGGAGCTGCGGGACAAGGCCGCAGCGCTGGGCGACCTCCCCGGACTCCGGTGGCACGCCATCGGGCCGCTGCAGACCAACAAGGCTCGCTACGTGGCGAAGTCGGCCCACGTCTTCCACGCGCTGGATCGCATCGAGGTCGCCCAGGAGCTTTCTCGGCGGCGCACCGGCACCCCGCTCGGGGTCTACGTGGAGGTGAACGTGGGTGGCGAGGCGACGAAGACCGGGGTGGACCCGGCCGCGCTCGGCGCCCTGCTCGACGCGGTCCGGCCGCTCCCCGGCCTGGAGCTGGTGGGGCTGATGACCATGCCCCCGCTCGCTCCCGCGGAGGAGGTACGTCCGCTCTTCCGCGCGCTCGCCGCCCTCGGCCGGACGCACGGGCTCGCCGGGCTGTCGATGGGCAGCACCCACGACTTCGAGACCGCCATCGAGGAAGGCGCGACGGTGGTCCGGGTGGGGACGGCGGTCTTCGGCGAGCGTCCCCTCAGCCCCCCGCACCAGGGGGACGCCCGATGAGGCGCGCCTCGGCGCGCACGATGGGGCTCAGAGCTCCTTGAGGCGGAGCCGACCGTCGTCGGTGATGCGGACCTTGTACTCGGTGCCGCAGTAGTTGCACCGGGTCTCGTCCCCGTCGCGAAGCGCCATCTCTGTCGGATTGTTCGCGTTGCAGGAGGGACAGTCGTAGTCGGTGTATGCGCGCCTCCGACTCTCGTCGCGCAGGTCCTCTTCCTCGGCGTTCTTGTCGATGGGCATGCGGGGTCCGTCCCACGGTCAGTCTATGCCGGACCGGCACCCGAGCACGGGGACGGCCGAGCGGGTGCCGCGACGGGCCGAGCATCCATGGGAGTTCGAGGCTAGACTTCACTGCGTGTCCGCCGTGGTCCTGGCCCTGTTGCTGGCCGCCCCCACCGAGGCCCCCGCGGAACTGGCCCTCGGCCCGGGCGAGCAGATCACCTACCGGGTGAGCTGGATCGGTCTGCCCGCGGGGACGGCGAACGTCACGGTCGGCGCCGAGTCGCCCGACCGCCCTGGCAGCCTCCCCATCGTCACCAACGGCCGTTCCGACCTCGTCATCTATCCGGTCCGCGACAAGATCGTCTCCTGGTGGGACCCGGCGAGCGGCCGCTCCCAGGGTCTCGAGATGTACTCGGACGAGAACCGCAAGCGGCGCCGGCTCAAGATCGATTTCGACCACAGCGCCGGGAAGGCGCACGTGTACCGCCAGGTCGAGGGTGAATCCCCGCGTGAGTCGAGGGTCGACGTGCCGGCTGGCTCGGTGGATGTCGCCTCGGCGGTGTTCTTCATCCGGACCGCGCGCCTCGCCAATGGCGACACGCTCACCATGCCCATCTTCACCGGCGCCAAGCTGTTCAAGGGCCTCGCCGAGGTGGAGGGGCGCGGAAAGGTCGAGACCCCGCTCGGTGAGCGCGATGCGGTCCGGGTGCGCCTGCGAACGGAATTCTCCGGGAAGCTGACCGCTCGCGAGCTCCGGATGTGGTTCAGCGACGACGCCGCCCACGTCCCGATGCGCATGGAGGCGGACTTCGCGCTGGGCACGGTCGTCGTGGAGTGGACGGACTACAAGCCTGGCCGCGCGCTGGACCCCTCCACCCTCGCCCGGGGTCGCTAGACACGCCTGCAGGCGTGTCCCCTCTCCCTCTCGTCCTCCTCACCGCGCTCGCCGCGGCACCCCGCCTGGTTCCGGTGCCGGCGCTGGCCAAGGTGCGTCCGGGAAAGCCGATCGAGGCAATGGGCCAGACGAAGCTGCGGGCCGCGCGGGGCGAGTGCGAGGGGCTCCAGATCTACGTCGCGCCGCCGGCGGAGGTGCTCTCCGCGGAGGTGGCGCCACTGCGGGGGCCGGGCCCCGCGCAGGTGCCGGTCCGCGTGTACCGGGAAGGCTGGATGGATCTCACCCGCGCCACCGAGGGTGGGGGCGCGACCGGGCTGTGGCCCGACCCGCTCCTCCCGGTTCAGCGCGCGCGCGGCGGGACGAACCCCGCGGTGCTCCCGGCGGCCTCCTCGACCGAGCGACCTCTGGTCTTCTACGTCGAGCTGTGCGTCCCGGCCGGAGTGGAGGCGGGCCGGTACACCGGCCAGCTCGCGGTGAGGTTCGGGGACGGCACGTCGGCCAGCCTGCCGCTGGAGCTCGCCGTCGCCCCGGTGGACATCCCCGCGACGTCCACGCTGAAGAACACCTTCGGCCTCGGCGTGTACGTGCTGGTGCATGGATTCGGCATCAAGCGCGAGTCCCCCGAGGGGAGCGCGATGCTCCGGGCCGCAGGGCGGGCGCTGCTCGAGCACCGGATGAGCGGATTCGGGATGAGCATCGACCCGCTGCCCTCACGCCCTGGTCCGGGTGGGACCCGCGTGGTGGATTTCCACGGCTACGACGCGGAGATGGGCGACGTCCTCGGCGGAGCCGCGCTCCCCAGCGGCGCCCGCTTCACCAACGTGAACGTGCATGACGATCCACGGCTCACCCGGGAGGAGCGCGTCGCGTACTTCCGGGCCTGGGAGGCGCACTTCGCCGAGCGCGGGTGGAAGCAGCTGCTCTGGTACTACGCCAAGGACGAGCCGGCTCCCAAGGACGACCCCGTGGTGCGGGACCAGGCGGCGCTCACCCGTGCGGTGGGCCATCTCCCGCTCCTGGTCACCACCTACCGGCCCGCCCTGTTCGACGCGGCGGACATCGTCGCGCCGGTCATGGTGTGCATGTTCGGTCACCCCGGACCACGGCTGTGCCCGATCACACCGCAGCCAGCGTCCCGCATCCGCGAGCAGCTGCGTCCGGGGCAGCAGCTGTGGTGGTACCAGAGCTGCATGTTTCACGGATGTGACGGACCGCCGCGGGACCGGCGGCTCGCGACTGCGATGACCGGGTGGGCGTCTTACATGATCGACCACTCCGGACCGCGAAACCGCGCGATGGGCGTCCTCGCGTTCCTCGAGCGGATCGAAGGCGAGCTGTACTTCGACACGCTGGTGGCCTGGGAGAAGGACGGGCAACCGTGGCGCGACGTCTGGCGGTACGGTGGCAACGGGGACGGAACCTTCTTTTATCCCGGCACGCCTGCGCAGGTGGGGGATGAGGCACCCCTGATCATCTCCTCGCTCCGGTTGAAGACGCTCCGCGACGGTCTCGAGGACTACGAGCTGCTGAGCCTCGTCGCAGCGCGGCGCGGTCGGCCGGCAGCCGAGGCGCTCGGGAGGCGGCTGGCCCGGAGCGGGTGGGAGATCACCGAGGACGGTGCGACCTGGACCGAGGTGCATGGTGCACTCCTCGACGCTGCCGCCCCGGACGCTTCGCCCGCCGGGCATTCGACCAGGGGCGCTGCGCCGGACGGGACTCGCACAGAATCTCCGTCGCGCTAAAGTCGTCGGTGCTCCCATGAGCAGTGTCCTCGGCAGCACCGCGGAATGGCTCCGACGAGCCACCGCGCGCTCCACCACCCGCGAACGACCTTCCCGGCGAGACCTCTTCACCACCGCCTTCTGGCTGGGCTGCGTGGGCTTCGGCGGCGGCATCAGCGTGCTGTCGCAGATCGACGGCGAGGTGGTGAAGAAGCGCGGATGGCTCACTGCCCGGGAGTTCTCCAACACCGTGACCGTCTCGCAGATGTTGCCGGGCGGCGCGGCGGCAAACGCGCTGGCCTACATCGGCATGCGCTTCGGCGGCTGGGCGGGCGGGTTCGCCGGTTACGTCGGGTTCGTGCTGCCGGGTGTCATGGCGGTGGGCGTGCTGTCCTGGGTCTACGCGAGATTCGGGACGGTGCCCTCGGCGGACTCGGTGCTCGCGGGCTTCAACGCCGCGGTGGTCGGAATCATCTGCGCCATCACCCTGAAGATGGTTCGCACCGGGGTGAATCAGCTCTGGCAGATGGGCGTGGCCGCCGGAGCGCTGCTGCTCTCCGCGGTGGGGAGCGCGTCACCGGCGGAAGTGGTGCTGCTCGCGATCTGCTCCGGCCTGGCGGTGGACCTCGGTGCCCGCCGGGCACTGGCGCGTGCGCGCGGTCTGGTGGGAAAGCGCGGGCCGGTGGCGCTCCCGGAGGACGGCGCGTTGCTGGAGCCGCCGAAGCGTGAGGACCGGCCGTCCCCGCCGGCCGAGCCGCCGACGGCGGAGAGCAGCGGAACCACCCTCCATCTTCCGCTGCTGGTGGGAACGCTGGGCGTGCTCGCGGCGGTGGTCCACGCGACCGGCCTCGACGCCAAGCTGATCGAGATGGCGGTGGTCTACTTCCGCACCGGCCTCGGCGCGTATGGCGGTGGGTTCGCGATCATTCCCCACCTGCGTCAGATGGTGCACGCGCACAACTGGATCACCGATCGCCAGTTCGCGGATGCGGTGGCGATCGGGAAGATCACACCCGGCCCGGTGCTCTTGATGGCGACGTTCATCGGCTACCTGCAGCACGGGTGGCTGGGAGCGAGCGTGGCGACGGTGGCCATCTTCGCCGGTCCGTTCGCGCTGGTGGGGCTGCTCGGGACCTGGCTGGACCGGGTGCGGTCGCGGCGCTGGGTGCGGGCGGCGCTGCGGGGCTTGACCCCGGCGGTGGTGGGGCTGATGGCGGCGGCGGCGATCACCCTCGGCGGGAGCTTCGACGCGAAGGTCGAGGTCGGCATCGCGGCGGCGACGGTGCTCACCGCGGTGCGCTTCGACGTGAACCCGGTGTGGTTGCTCGTCCTTGGCGGCGTGGCCCGGCTTGGCCTCTCCTTCGCCGGCCTGTAGCTAGGCGGGCTCGGGGCGGATCCGGAGCTGGGCGGCGGCCTGGCCGAGGCGTCGGCGGAGGGAGGTCAGCGTCTCCTCGAGCGCGACCAGCGCGGCCTGGGCGCGCGAGTCGTCCGCGGCCTCGACCAGGGAGAGCGGAGTCGGGCGGGGCTCGAGCAGGGTCGCGACCAGATCCTCGAGGTGGGCGTGGATCGCCTCGAGTCCCACCAGCGCCGAGCGGAGGTCCTCCTCGACCTGGGTGGAGAGCACGCTTCCAGAGCTGGAGGCAGCGAGCGCCCGGCGGAGCGCGTCAGCGGCCGTCTGCGAGAGCGATTCGAGCGAGGTTCCGGGGGAGGTCGATGGCGCGAGCTCGGAGGTGGACACGGACGCGAACGGTAGACGGCTGGCCTGACGGGTCAATTTTCGGGTCGGCACGCGCGAGACGGGGGCTGGGAGCCGCGCGGCGGCGCGTCCGGCACGGGCGAATGCGGCACGGGACGGGAACCACGCCGGACCGTGAATGCTGCTCCCATCTCGCGCCGGTCAGGGCGTGCTCGACGGCGCGGGCGTGCTCGGCAGGGGCAGCGCGGGCGAGGAGTTCGCAGGCGCGGGCGCGCTCGGCAGCGGCAGGACGGGAGATCCGTTTCCTGGCGCCGGGGTCGCCGGCAGAAGCGGAGCACCCGACGCATTGCCCGGAGGCGGCGTCGCCGGTGACACGGTTCCCGGCGCGGCGTTCGACGGTGCCGGGGCGGTGGGAAACGCGGTCGCGGGCGCGCTGCTGGCCGGCGGAGGCGTCGGAGGCAGGGGACCAGCGGGTGCGGCGTTGGCTGGCGGAGGCGTGGAGGGCGACTCCATTCCGCCTGTCTGCCTGCTCGGAGGAGGAGGAGGAGGAAGCGGCGCGGTGGACCCGTAGAGGGCGCTGGAGGAGTCGTTGCCCGAACCCCCCACGCCGGAGCCTCCGCGTGCGCCGGGCCAGGCGGGGGCGGTGGCGTCGGCCAGCGGAGCAGCGGAGACCGGGCGTCCGTCGAGCGTCATCTCGGGGTGCTCGAAGCCGACCTCGAGTGCGCCTTCGGGGAGACCGTCGAGCTGGACCAGCAGCTCGAGGTCCCCGCTGCGTCCGGCCGGGAGGGCGCGGAAGGTCCCGTCGTCGGCGTGGAAGCCAGTGGTGAGGGCGAGCGCGCGCAAGCTGACATTGTCGCTGACGCGCTCGCCCGCCCGGGTAATCCGCGCCGTCCCCTCGAGGACGACCGCGGCGTGCACCAGCCCACCCGGTCCGGGGAGGTCGGTGTCGATCAGCAGGCTGCCGGGACGAAGCGCCGTGAGCTCGATGCTCCACCGTTCCGCGCCGCGCGTCAGGTGGAGAGAGAGCTGGGCTGAGGCGTCACGCTCTCCGGAGCGGCGCGCCTCGAGTCGCACGTCACCGCGGACTCGTTCCCAGAGATCGCCCCCGCGGACACCGGCCGACGAGAACGCGTCCCCTCCCCGCCCGAGCACCTCGACCCGGTGCTGGAGCGGCTGGGCAACAAGTGCGAGGACGAGCAGCGAGACGGCAGGCAACGGCAACCTCCGGGGTCAGGACCGAGGAAAGGTAGGCAGCGGCCCGGGCACCGGCACCTCGGCCGCCGACTGGCGAACACCCCGCGAGACGCCGCGCGGTGTCAGGAACATCGGCGGAGGGTTCGGCGAGGTGCCCGGGGCCGACTTCGACGGGGTGTCTCGACGGGGTGTCAGACACCTCGCGACCGGACGCCTCGCGACCCCGACCGAGGTGTCAGACACCTCGCGACTGACGGCTGCCGATCCGGAACATCGGCGGGGGGCTTCGACGGGGTGTCAGACACCTCGCGACCGGACGCCTCGCGACCCCGACCGAGGTGTCAGACACCTCGCGACCGACGGCTGCCGATCCGGAACATCGGCGGGGGCTTCGACGGGGGTGCCGGGACCGCCGAGGTGTCAGACACCTCGCGACCGACGGCTCTTCGAGCCGATCGGTTCCGCGATGCCGGAACGGGAGGTCAGATCAGGCCGCGGGCGCGGCGGATCTGCTCGACCGTCTTGTTGTACTCGATGTCGAAGGCACTGGTGCCTTCCTGCAGGTGCTTGAGGCGCGCCCGGGCTTCCCGGTCGATCTCCTCGTCGACGTCGAGGTGCTTCTTCATCACCGCGAAGACCTTCTGGCGGATGATGTTGTCCGCGGCGAAGACTTCCTCGACGTTCCGGCTGATGAGGAGGAACTCGATCATCTGGTTGATGACGTACTCGATCCCCTCGTCGCCCATCTTGAAGCCGCGGACATCCGCCATCTCGCGCTTCACCTGATTGAACTTGCTGTAGTCGTAACCCCGGCGCTCGAGCGCCTCCCGGGTCGCCTGGTTCACGCGCTCCTCGTTGGTGAGGTACTCGCGCATGATGGCCGAGAGGTCCATCTCGGCATCGGCGATCCGCATGGGCTCGACCTCGATGTCCCCGTCCTGCATCAGCAGCTGGATCGTCTCGCGGGAGATGACGGGAATCACCTTGGGATAAAGCCTCATAAGCCTTCCTGTGTTACTGGGTGCCGGACCGTGCCCCCGAGGATTGACGGCCGGCGCTGCTCGTGGAAGCCCCCGCTATACCTCACCGGGGGCTCCGCGCCGCAACGAAAACCGGAGAATTTTTTCGGCCTCGTCAGCAGGCGGGCGTTCGAGCCGGAGGGGCCTTCCGGCGACCCGCCTCCGGTTCAGTCGCGGCCGAAATTCCGTCGTCGAAGCCGTCGGGGTGAGACCTCGGCCCGCGCTTCAGGCAATCGCGCGAGGAGGGATCACCTCCGGGTCGAGGACCATCGAGGACCCGGCAGCACGAATCTCAGGCTCTCACCACGCCCGGAGGCCGCTCCTTGCGCTCGGGATCCGGGTCGGGCGGCGTCTCGCCACGAGCCACCTCCCAGGCCCGGACCTCCGCCGGGAGCCCGCCAGCCGGGGCCGCCCCCGACGGACCGGAGCCTCCGCCGGAAGTGGAGCGCCGTCGGGGGCGCGAGGGTCGTGCAATCACCGAGAGGATCTTCCGGACGAGCTCGTCGTCACCCGCACGGACCTCCTCCACGTCCGGGCTCGCCCGGAGGAGGCAAACGATCGCCTCGGCGACGGAGAGGAAACCACCCTCGCCTCGAGTCGAGTCTCGCAGCATCTGCAGGTATTCGACGTAGCGTCGAACCTTGACGTCGAAACCCTGGTCGCGGAGCTCACGTCCGAATCGCAGGATGCGACTCAGCGCGTCCTCGCGAAGAAGCGCCGCGCGCATCACGCTGGCCACGGCGCGCTCGACGGCAGCCACCCGCTGCGGCGGGACGCGGATGTCCCCGTCGAGGACGAGCCGCAGCACGACCTCCGATGCGACTTCCTCGACGATCGCGATATCGAGACGCATGCCAGCCCCCGGCAGCGCGGACTCTACGCCTCAGACGGTGCCTTCGGGGGTGCCCTCGACGGCCGCGGCATCTTCCAGTGAGGCTTCACGAACCGCGTCCCCGTCCACCTGGCCCTCGGCGACCTCTCGCCGGAGCTCGGCGTCCGTGGCGTGGAGGTGGGCGTGGATCCGCTCGGCGAGCGTCGTCCCGAGGCCCGCCTCGGCGGCGAGCTCCTCGATGCTCGCCTCCCGGATCCGCTTCAGCGATCCGAACGCCCGGAGCAGCGACTTCTTCCGGCCTTCCCCGACTCCCGGGATGTCCTCGAGGACGCTCCTGAAGTTCCGCCGGCGCATCAGCTTCTGCTGGTAGGTGATGGCGAAGCGGTGCGCCTCGTCGCGCAGGCGCATCAGGAGGAACAGCTCCGGCGAGTTCTGAGGAAGCACGACCGGATCCTTCTTCTCCGGGATGAACACCCGCTCCGGGCTCCGGGCAGAGACGGCCGCACGATCGTCCGAGTCAAGCTCACGCGACTTGGCCAGGCCCACCACGTCGACGCTGACCCCCACGTCCTTCATCGCCGCCCGCGCGGAGGCGAGCTGACCCTTTCCCCCGTCGATGACCAGGAGGTCGGGGAGATCCTCCGCCTCCCGTCCGCGACGAAGCCTCCGGCTCACCACCTCGTACATCGAGGCGAAGTCGTCCTGGGCGTGCACGCTCTTGATCCTGAAATGGCGGTAGCGCGAGCGGTCCAGCTCGCCCTCGGTCATGGCCACCTGGCTGGCCACGATGCTCGCCCCCTGGAAGTGCGAGATGTCGAAGCACTCCATCCGGCGCGGCACTCGCGTCAGGTGCAGGCGGTCGCGGAGCCGATCGAGCACCGCGTCCAGCTCGTCGCGGCTCCGTCGCTGGTCGAGCAGCGCCTGCCGGGCATTCGCCGCGCTCATCTCCACCAGCCGGATCTTCTCTCCGCGCTGGGGCACGAGCACCCGCACCCTTCGCCCCCGCTTCTCGGTGAGCAGCTCGGCCAGCGGCTCGACGCCTCCTTCCGGGCGCAGCGGGAGCAGCACCTCGTCCGGGAGGACGTTGTCCTCGCCGTAGTAGAGGTTGACGAAGCTTCCGATGAGCTCCTCGTCGGGGAACTCCTGCCCGGTGAAGGGGAAGCTCTGTCCGCCGTTGAGGCGCCCCTGTCGGACGTACAGGACGTAGACCACGAGCCGATCCGCCTCGCGGTGGTAGCCGAAGACGTCCTGGTCGACGAGCTCGGTAGTGGCGATCTTCTGCCGCTCCAGTGAGCGCTCGATGGCGAAGAGCTGATCGCGCAGGCGCGCCGCCTGCTCGAAGCGCAGGTCCTGCGCTGCGGCCTTCATGCGGGTCCGGAGCGCGTCGAGCAGCTCGCTGCCCTTCCCTTCCAGGAACAGGGCCACCTCGCGGACCGACTCGGCGTACTCGGTGCGCGAGACGTCGTACACGCAGGGCGCCGGGCAGCGGCCGATCTGGTGGAGCAGGCAGGGTCGCTTGCGATGGTGCAGCACGTGGTCGGAGCAGGTCCGCAGCTGGAAGTAGCGATTGATGATCCGCAGCGTCTCCCGGATGCTGCTCGCGCTCGAGTAGGGGCCGAAGTACATCGCCCCATCCCGCTTGAAGCGCCGCACCACCTCCAGCCGCGGCCACTCCCCGGCCGGATCGAGCCGGAGGCAGATGAAGTTCTTGTCGTCCTTGAGGAGGACGTTGAACCGCGGCTGGTACCGCTTGATGAGCTCGTTCTCGAGGAGGAGCGCCTCCTTCTCGTTGCTCACCACCACCGTGTCCACGTCGGCGAGCACCGACTCGAGGAAGGGGATGAAGGCCCGGGTGTCGCTGCTCCGCCCGAAGTAGGACCGCACGCGGGACCGGAGGCTCAGCGCCTTGCCGACGTAGATGACCTCTCCCCGCGAGTCCCTCATGAGGTAGACGCCCGGCGCGGCAGGGAGCCGCTCCAGCTTCTCCTCGAGCGCCTCGGCCGGCATCAGCGCCGCTTCCTGCCCCGCCCGGCGGCCCTCCACCCCGACTGGGGCTGAGCCCGTTCAGCGCCGCCGCCTCGACGCCGGCCCCGGAGGCGTCCACCCGCGGTGCCCGGGCCTTCCTCGCGCTGCACGCCGGTCTCGAGGAGCGAGCGAGACGGCGGCTTGAGGCCGAGGTCCATGTCCTTGAGGAGCAGGACCTTGTCCCGGAGCTCGGCGGCGCGCTCGAATTCCATGTCGTCGGCGGCCTTGTGCATCTCCGCCGAGTAGTCGCGGGTGAGCCGGGTGATCTGCTCGGCGGTGAGCAGCTCGTCCTCCGCCGCCTTCGGAAGCGAGAGCCCTCCGTCGGCCCGGTAGAGCACCTCACTCATGTCGAGGATTGCCTTGTGCACGCCCTGGGGAGTGATCCCGTGGTCGCGGTTCCACGTTTCCTGGAGCTCCCGCCGCCGGGCCGTCTCGTCGAGCGCGAGCTGCATCGAGTCGGTCACCTGGTCGGCGTACATCAGGACTCGACCGTTCACGTTTCGCGACGCACGTCCGATGGTCTGGATGAGGCTCACCTGGCTGCGGAGGAATCCTTCCTTGTCCGCATCGAGGATGGCGACCAGCGACACCTCGGGGATGTCGAGGCCCTCGCGAAGGAGGTTGATGCCCACCAGCACGTCGAACTCGCCCCGGCGCAGGTCCCGGATGATGGCGGTGCGCTCCAGCGCGTCGATGTCCGAGTGCAGGTAGCGCACGCGGACGCCAACGTCGGCGAAGTACTCGGTGAGGTCCTCCGCCATCCGCTTCGTGAGCGTCGTCACCAGGACGCGCTCCTTGGCCTGGGCTCGCTGCCGCACCTCCTCGAGGAGATCCTCCACCTGGTTCCGCGCCGGGCGAACCTCGACCTGCGGGTCGACGAGGCCGGTCGGTCGGATGACCTGCTCGACGACGACGCCTTCGCTGCGCTGCAGCTCGTACTCGGCCGGCGTCGCGCTCACGTAGATGGCCTGCGGCACCATCGACTCGAACTCGTCGAACTTCAGCGGCCGGTTGTCCATCGCGCTCGGGAGCCGGAAGCCGTACTCGGCCAGCGTCTCCTTCCTGCTCCGGTCGCCGCGGTACATCGCCCCGATCTGAGGAATTGTCTGGTGACTCTCGTCGATGAGCACCAGGAGGTTCTTCGGGTAGTAGTCGAGAAGACAGGGCGGCGGCTCTCCCGCGGCGCGTCCGGAGAGGTGGCGGCTGTAGTTCTCGATGCCGTTGCAGAACCCGACCTGCTCCAGCATCTCGAGATCGTAGAGCGTGCGCTCCTCCAGCCGCTGCGCCTCGAGCAGCTTGCCGTGCGCGCGGAACCACTGCAGACGCTCGCGGAGCTCGTCGCGGATGTCGCGGAT